>Ga0105055_10007763_pt1 | contig 14133 bp, 19 predicted proteins | sample BON03_FD_78090 | JGI IMG/M metagenome (GOLD analysis project Ga0105055, IMG submission 78090) | Freshwater microbial communities from Lake Bonney liftoff mats and glacier meltwater in Antarctica - BON-03 | ecosystem: Environmental > Aquatic > Freshwater > Ice > Glacier meltwater | place: Lake...
GTTTCTCACCTCTCCCCCTGCCAAACGCACACGACAAAGGTGGAGGCCATCAGGCTCACACCCGGTGGAGCAACAATACAAATTGCCACATCAGGTAACAAAATTCAAAAGTCAGCTCGCTGCTAAATTTACTACATACGATTACTACAGAGCTGACTTTTGGGACAGTGTACATGTAGAATTACAGCCGATCCCACTTGGGGTGACATTTTCGATTGCTGTTTCAAAGCTCAAAGCTCAAAGCTCGAACGTCTCTTTTCACTGAAACGTGGCAAAAGAGACGCTCGAGCTTTGAGCTTTCGAAAATGTCACCCCAAGTGGGATTGGCTGTACTCTAGAGCTGACTTTTGACACAATCCATTTCATTTCACGTCAGGCAATGCCATGGCTTCTCTAACGCTTGACCCTTCTGCTGCCAACGCGGGGAGGGCATCAAATCACGCGGCAATCATGGGGGGGGCAGTAAGCGGCGCTCTAGGCGTGTTGTTGTTTGGCGCCTGTGCATTTGTCCTATGGCGCAGGGGCCGTGGTGCAGCATCAGCCGTTGGCAATTCGGGGAATGAGGTGGGCGTTGAAGTGTCGACGGCTCCCAACGATCTCCAGAGCAGCAGCATCACGATGATGGATGCGAGTTCCGACTCTTTTATGGCTGGCAGGCGGCGGGCGTCACCTGCCGTACGAGCCGAGTCTGTCTTTGCTGATTCTAGTCCTAAGCCTTCTTCTTCTGTGGGCACAAGGTTTTGGGATGTCATGTGCGAGCAATGTCGCAATTCGGGCTTTGCAGTGTGTGTTCATCGGAGCATGGGTCTAGTCGAGAACGACTCTGAGGAGGAGGAGGACGACTGCGACGAGGTGTGCGTGGTTTGCTTGGACGCTCCTAGAGAGGCATTGGTGGTGCACGCAGATGAGGCCAAGTCTTCGCACAGAGTCTTGTGTCTCGCATGTGCCTATCAGGTATGTTCTGCGGGGGAGACATTCTGAAAACTGAGTAATTTCAGAAATTTCTAGTGCAATCCATGCACAAATTTGGACTTCAGAATGTTTGGAACACTGAAAGCACAATGTTGTGGGAGCAAGGAAGTGCCTGCCTTGTCTTCGGAGGTCGCTTTCCGCACATGAGCTCCATAAGGGTTGTGGAAAGAGCTCTGCAAAGACAAGGACGAGAAAGCATGTGCCTGCGCCGTGTACATATGCTTGTTTATATGTGTGCGAAAAGGTTTGCGTGTGTGCGCACACGGGTGTGTGTGTGGGTGTGCGTGCGTGTGTGCGTGCGTGTGTGCATGCGTGCGTGTGTGCGTGTGCGTGTGCGTGTGCGTGTGCTTTTGCGTGTGCGTATGCGTGTGCGTGAGCGTGAGCGTGAGCGTGAGCGTGAGCGTGTGCGTGTGCATGCGCATGTGCGTGTGCGTGTGCGTGAGAGTGTGCGTGAGCGTGTGCGTGTGCGTGTGCGTGTGCGTGTGCGTGTGCAAGTGTGTGTGCGTGTGCATGTGCGTGAGCATGTGCGTGAGCGCGAACGTGTGCGTGTGCATGTGCGTTTCGTGCGCGTGTGCGTGTGCGTGTGTGTGTGCATGTGTGCGTGTATTTGTACGTGTGCTCGCACCAGTCATATTCTTTTACATGTCCTCTACTCACACATGGGTGTGGGTTTGTGTGCGTGTGTGCATGTATGTGTGTGAACGTGCCCGCCGAGGACATATGAAAGGACATGCCGCGTGCGCGCACGCATACACTCACATACGCAAACACACACACGCATGTTGCTCAGCGACTTTTGCAGTGTCGTGTTCTCTTTTAGACCGGTATCCCTCATGAACAAACTCTTTTTTTCCAATCACGAATCTAATCCTAGACAAAAGACCAGTATTTTAAAAAGCTTTGAAATATGAATGTCGCGCATAGAATGATACTGTCCAATGACTCATTCATATGTCACATGATTCCTTCTTTTTTGACATCACTTTTGACATCACTTTTGACATCACTTTTGACATCACTTTTGACATCACTTTTGGCATCACTTTTGACATCACTTTTGACATCACTTTTGACACAGATACTTGTGCATAGAGGGTCACGCCCGATGACTTATTCATTTGTGACATGACTCTTTGATTTTGACGATTACTCATCCAACGCAGATACTGGAACAAGGAGGGTCCTGTCCAATGTGTCGCAAGGCAATCTTTGCTGTTTTCAAGGCCAAATAGTAGTGTGTATGTGTGCATGTGTGTGTGCGTGTGTGTTCGTGTGGTTTCGGCTGTGGCTGTGGCTGTGGCTATGTTTATGTCTATGTCCGTGTCCATATCACGGTCAGCGTGTCTATTTAATGTGTGTGTGTATTTGTGTACATTTGTCGCAAAGCGATTTTTGCCGTTGTGAAGGTCAAATAATAGCGTGTGTGTGTATGTGCGTGCATGCGTGTGTGTCTGTGTGTGCGCGCGCACGTATGTGTGCATGTGAGTGAACGTGTGTGCATTCGTACACTTGTGTGCTTTGCACGTATGGGGTGGCTACGATTAGTAGGCTCCTCAAAATTATAGGTCTCTTTTGCAAAAGAGCCCTATAAAAGAGACAATATTCTGCAAAAGAGACCTATAATTTTAAGGAGCCTACTCATCGTAGCCACCCCATAGCAAGGCCAATGATGTGTGTGTGCGTGTGAGTGTGCGCGCATATGCGTGCGTGTATGTGTATGCGTATCTGTGTGGTATGCAGCAAAATGCATGGCCAAATGACGGATCATGCGCGTGTGCATGTGTGCGTGCGCGTGTTTTCGTGTGTTTCTTTTCGTTTGAAACCCATACAATGTAAATCAGGAACAGGAGGTTAGTGTTCGTAGATATGTAAATGTACGATCGTTGTGTGTGAGGGAGACACATAGTAACAGCGAGAAAGTTTGTAAATATACTTGTGTGCGTATATATGTATACGCACACATACACGCCCATCAAAGGCGTCAGGGAAAAAACTGTTGACATGTCTAATGTTTGATTGCCTTTTGGAGTGTGGGGAATGTACGGAAAAACACAGTTAAGTGATTTGGTGTTTGGTGCGTGTGCCGTCATTCATTCCTTGGTCCCGGACATGAAAGTGATGGAAAGAGTGGCTGCAGTCCGAATGCAGGCCACGATCATTAGCCAGGAACGTGGCAAATACAATTAACAAGCATCAAAGATTATTTAATGAAATGAGTGGTGTACTCTGAAGATGTGACGCATTCGTGTGAGGGGTATAATTATTACATATATCTGTGAATATCCTTGACCTGTGTCTTGTGAAGACTGGCTTCTATGGAAATGCTTGGCAATGTCAAAAATGGTGTCGATTAAAAAACACTTCAATGCCGATGGATTGGAATCCAAGTATGAAATCATCCATGCGTCGAAAAAGGTTCATGGATGTCCGCTCAACCTTGGGCCAATAGATAGCTGACTAGGTGATACATCAAAGTCTCCTCGTTTAGAGTGAACCCCTACACTGTAACTCCTTCAAAATCACAACACGATTCACGTGGTGTCTACGATACTCTCTACAAGACCCACGGTCTCAACAACAGCATTGCTCCCATCTCCTTCATGAATGGCAAGGACAACATTGGTAGAGGTAGCGAACTCAGCAACCCACCAGTATCAGCTCCGGCACCAGCGCTACTACTGGCAGCAATGGCGGACGAGCTGGAAGCTGATCGCATCCTTTTTACCGGTCGGCGGGAATCGAACCCACTTTGCGTTACCGAAGAACCTTGTTACGACGATAGCTTTACACCACTGGGCTATCGAAGTACTAATCGAATTCGATCAGTACTTCGCTAGCCGAGTGGTATAGAGCTATCGTTGTAAGAATGTCCTTTGGTACCGTGACGTGGGTTCGATTCCCGCCGGAAAGGACTGCGATCATAGTATTAGATATTCGAAACGCCGTGGCCCAGTGGTTAAGGCAAAAGACCGATCGGTTCAAACCCGAACTGGTTCGATTACGGTCGTGGGTGAATGTAACCTTAATTTTCTCAGAAGCATCTGGGCCCGATTGAACCGAGAAGCCGAATCCCTTCTTGGGCTTCTCCAGCGATTTTCCATACTGATTCATGGAATTCACGGCTGTGGGATCGACAAGATCGCACCACATGGAATTGGAAGCGCAAGAAACTTTGATATGAAACTGCATCATAGCTACGGGGCTCACCCTCCAGGCGTCACACAATACAATTCTTATTCGACCTGTAGTAAAGCACATTACGAGTCAGGTTACAATTCATGACCAAGAGATTTAAACAAAATCTTGCCGATCTATCGCTATGTACACTAGAAGTCTGAATTCCACAGTGTTTGTGTGTTTGTGTGAGTACCTGCTGGCAGGTGTAACAAGTGACTGTCAGGGTTCAGTCACTTGTACGTCGTGATATCGAGTCACGAACTAACATCAAGCCATGTGATGGTAGGATACTCCTAAGACCTATGCAAACCAAACGTGATGTGCCAGGTGTAAACGGGACGTGCCAACTGGTAAAACGTAGTGATCGCAGTCGTAGGCGCAGTTGACTAAAGAGTTTTCATAGTGTTCGTTTGGAGTAAAAGGAGGCGGAGCAAGAGCTCCCCTCTCATCTTTCGAAGCTTGGTCTCTGCACACGTCTTCCGGGGCGGTGTGCAGCAAAGGGGAAGGCCGTTCGACCGTGACACCAACGCATCGCCATTTCCGACCAAGTGGGCGGGAATGTGGAATACCTAACGTTACATCTCCCTTGATACTCAGTGCTTGTGGCAATGATGGGCAGCACTTTGCATTCTCTCCCTTGCTGATCTCAAAGGAATCGTGTCCGTGAATAGTCCACATGAGCCCTTGCGTCCACGGTTTCCAATGGGTGTTGCTGAGAATCTCTGCTATTGGCTTGGGGTAACGAAGTCGTATTTGTTCAGTGGACTGCTGGTTGTGCCCTTGCCAGCCTGTTTTGAGTGATCTCGGGAAGCTTGGGGACAATACTTCTATCGCTTCTGCCTCTTCGTACATGCATATTTCAGCGTTAGGTAGGATGAGACATTGGATTTGACGTTCAGTGGCACCAAGGCTGTGCCACAGGTGATGCCATGCTTTCATGGTTTCCCGGGAGAGGGCATCTGCCCCACGTGGTTTTAGGACACTGCAGGTTTCGGGCAAGACGTTAATCTTCTGCACATCACACGTGACATTGGGGTCCAGACTGGACTCAATTCCCATGAAACATAATCAGAGTGGTTCATTTGGCAGTACTCTCACAGTGATGGTGGTATGTTGAATCCTGCCGGATTTAAGAAATTCCATATCACTCCACCACTTCTTTTCGGAAATAATACCTAGTGCTTGCAGTTTTTGAATTGCTGCTAGCTTGGTATCGATTCGGATTCCTTGGAAGGTCACCCACACCCCTCAATAGACAGCCTGATTAGTCTCGCCGAGTCAGTCATTTCTTTCCATCACGACTGTTGCCTGGTTTCCAGAAAACTCTTGGCCCAAGGTGCCAAATGCTCTTGCACCCATTTCTGACCTTCATCCATTGGTGTGCGCAAATCTCCTGGATCTTGGCACTCTATGTTCTGTCTGAAGGTGCCGGAAAAAAGCTCGAAGTCTCGCAATTTTTTTTGTCCCGTTCCAGGAGGCGACGCACCGCTTCAGCCTAAGCACTGTCTGGGTGTCTCTCCTCCAAGATCTGTATCCTCAGAGCACTTGGCTCTGGGTCGGCATTCTGTTTGCCATCCGAGTCCTCCCTGCTAGGGATCGGATACGATGCACCGGTTTTCGAACGCGCTTGGCGAACCTCGTCACCTGTAGTATGATCTTCAACTAACCACAGGTTGTGGTTCCCTGCGTGCCAATGCGGTTTGCTTCCTGCCTGCCAGCCTTCCTCATTCTCGAAGCTATCGCTGCCCATGCTACTGCCTGCTCCATCGCTTTGCCCGCGTGATTCATCATCGCTCTTCTTCGCTCTCTAGGTCGGGTTCCCAATCATCCTCGCTCATGTTGACCACATGCACAAGCCTTTCGAATTTTCGTGGGGGCTGCAGGGCCTGTGAGGGCTGCGAACTCCGCCGAGAGCGGGAGTTGGGGGGCTGCTCTCACAATAGCTTGGGGCACGGGAGGATTCATTTGACAAGAGAGCTCTGAAGGAAACCGTTTGAAGGCTTGAGATGCGTTTGAGCGAGCGAAGGACACTCCTACGGGGTTTCAATGCGAGGCGAAGCTCATGGCACAGTACGAGTGTGCTATGCCAAGGGCTGGGAGTGCAAGCAAGAGGGCTGAGAGTGTCTTTGTTGACGAACAGCTCTTCACCGTGTTGGCAGCGCTTGTCTGTCTGCATCTGGTCTAGCTCAACCTATAGCAGAGGGAGATTCAGCTTCAGCTGAAGGGGCGGAAGGTCACGAGGTGAAGGGGCACTGCGGTATGTTGCAACAAAGTCACATCTGGTTTGTTCACTGCTCCCTTCATATGCACTCATTGGCATAGGGTCATGGTCGACCTCTTGCCGGAGGATCAGAGCTTGAAAACCCTTTTCCTTTCACATTTCCATTTCCTCCAAAAGCAGCATGTCAAGAGGCTTCTCAAAATCACCCCAACTGCGGCCGTTGTCCTTTGCTCCGGCAGAGGCGGCAAATGCAACGGAAATTGCATTAGAGGCAGTGGACGCAGCAACCACAGCAATGACGGGAGCAAAATCTGTCCCAGGAGTGAAGTGATCAACAGCAGCAGCGGGAGATGTATATAGATGTATACACATATACAGATGTGGGGATTTCGTGCAGAAACTTCATGTTTCGCATTCGCATCAGCTTGTCTCGCGCCAGTCTCATCCGCCGCGGGAAGCATTCCAACTATACATCTCGTGCATTATGTCATATATATACCGCGCGAGCTCTCGGCGCATCAACACATGCTGTCAGGCGAGGATGCACACGCCAGCATCACTCGAAAACATTGTGTTTTAAGGGGGTTTATATGCAAAACACAACATAACACTTCTCCTCAATATATATATACATACACATTTTGAATACATTACACTTTTACCACTGTGTTTTAGTTTGGCTTTGGAAGAGCCTGCACCATCTGCACCTGTGTCGTGGTGCATATGTCAGTTCTATTCTGGGCATTGATGTCTTATAAGAGTCATACACTGCCAAAAGACAGGTCCCAAGCATCTCCACGCCCAACACAGACCGACACAAGCAAAGACAATTGCAGGCATGCCGGTTCCTCGCCGAAGCCTCGTCAAGTGCCCGAAATGTCTGCAAAACTACGGCTTTTGTGGACTTTTGGCTGTCCAAGCTCGGTATGCCGGCTAATAAGACGCAACTGCGTGCCTTTTTCGCACAGGTCAAGCGCATCTGTGCGATGGAGCCCGGCAATTGGGAAAACGTGTCGCCAAACAGACAGGGCAGCATCTCGTTCGAGCACACGCTATGTCTTTTGCGCAACTACAACACATGTAGTTTTCAAGAAGTGGTGCGGCCCACTAGAGCGAAAATGAATATGTGTACTTGGCTACGGACCCAAACTGTTCCTCGAACTTCTTACATAGTGCATGTTGGGAGCCATGCGTTTTACGTGCATGTGGCGTCAAATACGCACAAATGGACACTGTACGACCAGCGCAGCCCGCAGAGCCGCAAGACTGATCTTGACGTACTGACCAGGAAAGGCGGACACGGCCGAGCAAATAGAGCTTCAAGCAAAGCTACTAAACTATTTCTTAGGAAGTAATAAAAGCAACATCAATCAATCTCAGAGTGGTGACGAGGGTGCTTCAAATCGAAGACCAGGCACCGAATCAGTCTATGAACTCGACTTTCAAAATCAGTCTATTCGCACAAACTATGTAAAATTTGTTTAATAAAGAGTGAAAACCAACACGTAGGATTCCGCATCAATGGCATCTTCCGTGCCACTTGGATTTCGTAATGCGGCTTATTCATGTTGAACTAAATTGCGTGGAAATCACCTTTTTGGACTTCCCAACCGGACACAGGCTGCATGCCAATTCGCTTGCCGCCCCTGTCAACATTTGATATTTTCCGGATGCACACAGCGTGCAAGTGCTGGAAGATACGGCACCTTCGACTGTCGAATATTTGCCGCTGCCTCATTGATCGCACTTGACTCTTCCAGTTGAAGCAGAATACGTCCCGGCTATGCACGGTGTACAAGTAGAACCAGACTGGGCAGCGGTTGCACCTGAAGATGTCCCTTCACCACACTCTTCGCACTCAGATGCTCCCGGAGCATCAGAAAATGTCCCGGCTGTGCACTCGTCGCAGTGTTGTGCTCCAGTGGATTTCTGATGCTTCCCCAAGCCGCAATCCGTGCATTGCTCAGCTGCAGTGCCGGCGTTAAACGTGCCGGCTAAACACAAATCGTATGTGGACTTAGACCGCGCACCCAACGCAGCAGAAAATTTCCCGCTGCCACAGTGTTCACACATAGAGTTGCCAGGTCCATCTGAAAATTTGCCGACTCCGCGCTCGTCACAGTTGCCTGTGGTCCTTCCGACATCATCAGAATATGTCCCTGCCAAGCAATTGCTACATGCCTTTTCTCCGATACTGTTTTTGTACTTGCCAGCTACACATGGCGAGCATGAATCGCCATCTTGCCTGGTATATCCGCGATTACACACACAATCATCCAATTCGACTGAAGCACTGGCAGCATACATGTAAAGAGGACATGCATAATCCGCGTTATCTGTTCCAGGGCAGTATGTACTTTCATCACGCGACTGGCATTCGGTGGATGAAGTCTCCAACAAATGCATACCGCCCTTACAAACGCACGCCAAAGATGACTGCGATGATAATTCGGGGTTGTGTGTGTTGGTACGGAATTGTTCGCAATCTATCTTTAGCCCGTTTTCACAATAGGTGTCAACAGGACAACCTATGCATGTGACGTGATCGACAGATGCATACGTTCCCGGATCACATTCCGTACAATCGGATGATTTTGCTCCGCAGAGTTCCTCGCGATGTGTGCCTGTGTGTTTGTACACGAAATTAATAGTCCACAACAACTGTTTGATTTGAGGCTGTTTTATATTCTATGATCACATATCGTGTTTTGTTGTTGGTATGCAACGGATTCACACTTATTGGTGACCAACTCTGTGCGTGTCTATGCGCTGCAAAACTGCGTCCAAAACTATCTTGACAAACCCAAAGAAATCCTGCTTTTGCCAGTGCCTCTCGTATGTGTGATGCCACTGCCACCACTTCCCACGCTGTTGTCACTCGTATCCATAACGCAATCTCTGATGGCCTGATGACCAAGTTTGGGAGGCCCGATGCCGTTGAAGACATCATGACGAAAGAGTAGTTCGAATCTTTGAGAACCCAGAGTTCTGGGATACAACCAAGGGCCCAATCAAAGCAATTACAACTCAGTTGCGAGCACATAGAGCTTACAGCAAAACTACTAGACTATTTCTTACGAAGTAACAAAAGCATCATCAATCAAGGGTGTAGCTACGATCAAATTAGCATCTGGCCCCCTGAGTCTAGATGGAGCGCAATGGCACTTACTCAAACACATTATAGACAACCCAGACACCAAATCCCTCGAGGTAAGATTATAGCATAAGCTTACACAACAACTGAGCATAGATAAGGATAAAAAGCATAGTTTATACTCTTGGAGGGTGTTATGGGGTGCAAAAGAAATCTATCAAGCTACCAAATTCCAAGGGGACACGACCATAACCATCCCACCTTTCTTCAAAACTGTGGGTAGAGGTAACGAGAGGATATGGGGTCAAAAGACCACAACCCCACAATCAACACTGATTCATTGGGGTGGTTTAAACTAGAAGGAACAACAACAATTAGAACCCATCCTCTCAACAGCAGACAACCGGATCCTCCTCGCCCATCCGCACGGGGAAAACAACAAAACCTCGCCCCCCTTTAGGGAATCGAAACTAGCGGCGAGGGCGGACGGAAAAATCAATAGATACAAAGGATGGTGGCGAGAGGAAAAAGACGAACTCGCCACGCACAAGATAATAATAACAGTCTTGATGAGTACGAAAGGAAAGATATCTGAAGCCACACGCATAAAAATATAAGAAGCCATAGAGGCAGAAGAACCTAAAGACACTCCCTCCTTTGGGAAAGAAGAATCCGAGATCCTCCACCGCGAAGGCACAGAGGCGGGTCTATTGGGAACCTGTAACTTCCCAGGGGCAGTGTATGCCACAGATGCATCAAACAACAAGGGAATCATGGGAGCTTCTATAGACTCCACGAAGACAGAGGAGAATGCTGCCAGCTAGGAAGGGGGGAGGAAGCAAACTCCTCTGAGTGGCATGCCTGGCCCTAGAAGACGCAAAGAACACAAAGGATCGAAACCCAATAGTCTTCTTAATGGATTCAGCGAATCTCCAAAATGCCACAGTCAATTTAAACGTCAAGTCTTCCAAATACCTAGTCCATTTCAAAGTTGTCCTTATTTTTTCGTTGATTTTCTTTGGCAGCAATGCTTCAGGCTCTCGTTTGTGAACAGAGTGAGTGGACGGAAATTGTTTTTTCCCTTCATTTTTTTTTAGGAACAGACACCCATTTCTCACCTAGAATCTCCAAAACAGGAACGGACGGTCTCCATTTTGCATCCAGAATCTCCAAAACAGGAACGCACGAGAGTAAGCTTTATAACAAGGGAAGACAATTCAAGAGAACCACTCTGGAAATTCCATAAGGACAATAGCATATGGATACGAGACAGAAGAAGAGTTTTCCAATGCATCGCTTACCAATTCGAGACAGAAGAAGGGTTTTCCAATGCATCGCTTACCAAATAGAACCAAATTCAACTTTGGTGAGGGATGGGGGACGGGAGCAGCGTTTGTGGAAGGGACGGGATGGAAAAGTCTGACTAGAAATATTACTGTTGCTCAGCTACTAAGATTCGCACAGCGACACTGGTTGGGAATTCAAAAGCTCCGAAGTGCGTTTGCACCCGTAGGTTTGACTGCAGGACGCTTAGTTTGATCAGGGCATCATAAGGCCAGGGATTCACTGGCGTTCGGAAGCCAACAAAAAGAAGTGTTAATAATGGAAATTCTATGGAGAAAATAGTATTTCATTTCAAATTAAAAACACAATCATTGGCATCGAATGGCGTCAATAAAACAAAGCAACACATACTGAGCAAATCTGCGCAGTGGTTCAGCACATTAGCGCGTTGGCTCAACAAAGTAGCGCAGTGTTTTAACGAGACGTGCGTGGTTGCCATTGTGGACATTGTTTTGGAACATTAATAGCGACAAGTCCTGTGCTTTTTAAATTTGCAATGCAGTGTCTGTACACATATGCGCTCGGTGAGAAGAAGTTTTTTACGATGTTTACTGATATCTGTAAGATGTTGACATTGAGTAAGCTTACACGTAACTTCTTGAAACACTTGTAGCGCGTCTTTGCGTGTGCAGTCGTAATTCGCGCAGGATGCAATAATTTCGTTGTCGAATAGGCAGTTGGAATGCAATTGCCGATGTTCAGGGGACTGGGGACGGTGTCAAACACCTACCACTAGCCATTGACCTGAACGGTTGAAGATTGGTGATGTTCGGGGACTGGGGACGGTGTCAAACACGTACCACCAGCCATAGGCCTCAACGGTTGAAGATTGGCAGTGTATGCGTATGGGTGTGTGTGTGTGTGTGTCGCCTGGAGGTTTGATTTGCACTTTGTTCTTGCACTTGTCCTGTGCAGGGTTCATCCTGAAGGACAAACACTGGCAAGCGATGGAAGCGTCTTACCTTGTCGAGACTTTTACTGCCCGCTGACCACCGCCGGGCACGTCTGTCAAGGTTCATGGCTTGGATTGGGGTAAACAGAGCGCGGGCGATCTCGCAGATAATGTGGCCGCTGTGCATTGGAAATTTCGGGACTCGGATGTCATGCAAGCCTGTACCAGCTGTTCCAAAACGGAACAAGCAGGCCGCGGAGGTTTTTTTGACGCAGAATTAAAAGAGGCCACGCGGGTTGTATGAGATGAAGTGCAAGGGCTGTGTAACAGCCCTTTCACTTCTTCCTCAGACTCCTCCTCTGTCTCGTGCTTCTCGTGCAATGCATACGTCCTGTGCTTGCTGTGCAACAATTCGCGAATAGAAGGCAGTGCCGCTGCTGAGTTTTTTCTTTCTTGAAGTAGGCGAGCGGGGGCTGGTGGAGTGGGAGGGGCGACGGGTAAACTGCTCAGATGGCAGCTCTACACGACGAGGTTGTCCGTCTGACAAGCGTCGACGCGTCGAAGAATGCCCGGGGGTGGCGCTGAAAGATCTTGTGAAAATAAAGCAATTTTCGCAGTCGTCTGGCCAGCTTTTGTAGGGCGGAGGCCCCGCACTAAGTGCTCGTGTGAAGGCATGGGCTATGTTCTCTCCCAAGATTGGCACGGGCCGGCTTCGTGGTGACAATGTTGACGTTGAATTTTCATGATCACTCAATTTCTTCTTGCTGGCAATATGACCTCCATCGATGGGTGACGGTAATGGAGCGGCACCTGTGAAAAGCAAGCACAAAGTGCCCATACACATACAAGGAAGAAATGTCAATCGTATTCAATGGCGATCATCAGTGATGAATCACTGATTGCTGTACACGTGCATATGTTAACATGATAGAACAAATCAAATCAAGTTCTTTCACTTCATCGTTGAACCTGTGAATTTCTTGGGAGACCTGTTGGTCTCAATGCGTGTAACTACTTGTGCAGGAACTTGAACAGGCTGGACTGAAATTTGAGAACCCAGCTTGGTAGACTGGGGAGATGTTTGCGGATTCCAAGCCTTGCTATCGAGAGAGAAAGAGCTATTGATAGTTTCAAAGGACCTTGCCCGGCTTGGAGGCCTCTGCGATGTATTGTGCTGAGTTGTCCGAGCCTGAGAAACTCTAGACTCCCAAGACTGGGCTCGGATTGAAGTTGCATGATGAGTTTCCTTGGACAGATCTTGAGCAGACTTCTGTCTGTGTCGATAGCCTTCTGTCTGCACTTGTGGGTGCGTTTGTGTGGCGGCAGCGCTGGTTTGCGAGAGTGGGTTGTCAACAGCGTTCAGCACGCGAGCCATCAAACATTCCAGCCTGTCCATGCGTATCTTTAGCTCAGATACGTCTGCAGGCTCCAGATGCACCTTGGCAGGCTTTGCGCGAGTCAATGGATCCAGGCAAATCCCGAGCTCAGCGCATGCAAATTGAAGCGTTGTTGCTAAGCGCGTGAAGACTAGCAAGCATGATAATGCACCAACGAAGACCAGGACACAAGGTATGACGACATACACAGCTGCAGTCATTTTGCTGCCGTCTTTGCGGTTCGGTGCGGTTCGGTGTATAAATCACGTGAATTGCTGATAATTTTTTTTTTAATTTAAGAGTGTTTTCAGCAAGAGGAGCAAGAAACATTAAGATCGATATTTTAAGGATTCAACGATCACAATGCAAGCATCTTTCCGCTGACTAATCATCTTTTCCGTACACTTTGCTGCTAGGTCCTGTTTTCATATTAACAAAAACATTATTTTTTGCAATTCTGAATCCACAAAAATGGATCATTTTTACGATGATCCCCAGCATAAAAATCTCGATTCTCCATAATATTCTCACCCTTGAGCACAGCAGTAATAAAGACAACGTAACAAATCTTGATAAATCTCGGCCGGTTTACTACTCAAAAGCATGATCAAATCGAGAAAAGGCCCACCGTTACTCCTCGAACGTTCGAGAGGGTTTTATTTTCACCATGAGCGTATTGAGGGCTGGGAGGAGGCTGGGAGTGGAGTGAAGAGATATACACAAGGAAGCATGTATTATGCACCATGATTTTTGGAGAAACGCTCACGTGTCAGAGAGTATATTTGGCAATTTTTGGACGATTATTTTGGACAATTCAGAGTATAAAAACCCTGTGTTCCGTGCGTGACTCATGTTGAAATTTTACTTGACCCCCCCCTTCCTCGTTAGGATATATACACACAAACATATACATGATACACGGGAAGAGGTGAGTACCAAAAAGTCGCCAAATCTTGGAATAGAATTTATATTCTCAAAAAAAATACGTAAATATATATATTTATATATATATATGTCAAGGTCAAGCGCTCCTTCTATTCCATATCCTTCTCCACCA
>Ga0105055_10007765_pt1 | contig 14132 bp, 19 predicted proteins | sample BON03_FD_78090 | JGI IMG/M metagenome (GOLD analysis project Ga0105055, IMG submission 78090) | Freshwater microbial communities from Lake Bonney liftoff mats and glacier meltwater in Antarctica - BON-03 | ecosystem: Environmental > Aquatic > Freshwater > Ice > Glacier meltwater | place: Lake...
CAACCAGTGCATCCTAAAGTTAAGAGCACAACACTTTGAATTTCCTTAGTTTGATCCAAATTAAACGTTACACATATAGAATAAATGTCTGCTTTTGGTACCCACGACAACCCTTGGGCTCCACCATCGTTACCTAGTGTTTTTGCCCACCAAAACATGGGGGCCTTAACGGTACCCAATTTTTCAGCAGAACAGAGCTTACAACCCTCTCACAACCCGTACGGAATAAACCCAGATACGTCGTCGAGTTTTGGGACTGGCACAGGAAAGCCGCCGGCCCATCAGTCACGTTTCGGAACTGCGTCCTCTTTTCTGTCTCAAAAAAAGCAACCGTTTCAGTTGCCCTCCTCATTCCGCTCCAACATGGCTGCTAGCAACAGACAGCAAACGTCCAGCTTTTTTATGACGCCCTCAAATATGTCGTCCTTTTCACTAAACGAAATGAAGCAACCGGCCTATCATGGAACCGGTCAACAACCGGCCTATCATGGAACCGGTCAACAATTCGATAGCGACAGGGCCACCGACATGGAGGTTGATATCTGTCCTTCATGTTTTCAGTGCGAATCGCAAGAATATTCGTGGGTATCGAGGGTGGAATTGAAAGGAGCCAAAAACATGCTGGTTTTCTGTTCTGAAGGCTGCGCAAATCGTTACAAAAATAGACGAATGATGTTCCGTCAACAAGCCCGGAAAATAGAATCGGGGCAGTTGAAATGTAAACCTCGGCAGAACTTTCAGGCCCCCAGTGAAGCCCAAAACAATAACTTTTTGAACAATATGTGGTAAAAAGAGAGATTTATCCTCCCAATAAAATCTTCCTCGTCTAAAACAAAAACACCATGGCTGCTTCTTCTTCCTCGTCTGGAACGGTTCCAGAAGCCTTACCGGGACATGACGCCGAGCACCCTTTGGGCGAGTATTTAACCAACTTGGAGGGTAAATCAGGTGTGTATTTCATCTCACCGGTGTTTGACCCGGACGAAAAAGACGACCGAGTGTTGGTCAAAGTCGGTATGTCTCAACACCAAGTCCGTATGTCACCTTCGAAACGTGATCCGCGCAATCTAGTCCAGGAATCGTACGGAGGACTGGGTCGACGCTTAGACTCGTACCTTTTATGCTACCCGGCAGGGTATTATATATACGCCGTTTTGCAAACACGGGCCCTTATGCACGGCACCAACAAGTCCATGCCGTGGGAACTAGAAAAATGGTTTCAAGGCTATTTTACCAGCAAAAATCAGAAAACCGAATTTCCCCACTCCCGAACCGAAGAGTGGTACAATTTAACCCGCAGAGAAGTGTTGGGAACCATTGCCGGATATTTTCGGGCGGTGGAAGACGGTGCCATTCCCAACTACGTGACCAAGTCAGAAATCTACGAAGAACCCTTGTTTCTCAACACTAACGGGAGAACTTCCAACCGACCGGTACAACCTTGGGACCAGGCTTACAAGCTTCGTGTACAAGCGTCTTTCGGTACCCCCTCTAACGTGATGGACACTGCCAGAAAACGTAAACAGAGGAAAGTCAAGGTGGAGCACCTTGACCCTCCTCCCCGATTTGTCCTGTCAAAACCCAACACAGCATAAAGGTAAAGCTTTTTTCCGGTACTGGGTCAAGCCATTAAAATTCAATCTCGTCGTCCGAATCGGAAAACTGTTCTTGTGCGTCTGGTTTAGCTTTGAGCTCTTGGGGCGAGGGAGGTGGAGGAGCGGGCAGAGTGTCTGTTTTCTTTACCGAAACAAACATACATTTGGAACGATCCAGAGGAGGGTCGGGTTTGTTGCAACAGTCTTCACAGGTAAAGGTTTCGGGAACGCCCGCCATTGACGATACAAGCATACCGTAGGGATTGGTCACGAGTTCTGCCAGAAATAACTGACACTGTTTGGTATGATGACACAAAGCCTTTTCCGAACAGAGGGCACATTGAAGTTCTATGCAAGAGTCGGGACAGACCTCGGGCTCGGGCTCTGCTTTTGTACTGACTTTTAGCTTTTGGAAAGCCGTCAACATGTTCAACAGGTTGGTTATGTGAGCTGACAAGTTTTTGCGCCCAGTTTGACTCGTAGTCTTCAATCGGATATTATTTCATGTCTATGCCGTGAATCCGTGCAACTGCACTGGTAGACACCGGAACATAGGGTCCAAAGCTAACCACGATAATACTGGGCGACGGCTGAGGCGACGGCCCAATTTCACCCAGGGTCGTACTGAGAACTATTGCGGCAATCGCGAATAGAAGAATCAACAGCTCCCACATGTTTTTTGTTAACTCTGAATAAATCATTCTTGGGCTCTGAGAAAAACATGCCTATTTCCCTTGACAATCGAGCCTTAGGGCTTATGCTGGGCGGATCTTCAGCCATTGTAAGTGGAGTCATGGCCACCCATTGGGGACTACAAGGTGCTTTTGACGGCGGCGGATGGGCCAAAGCTCGCAACCACCTGGTAGCTAGCTCCGGCATAGTCTTGTTGCTCATTGGTTGGGTGATCGCGTTAATCAGTTTTGGGATCGATACTCCGTCGGTAGGAGGTGATCACACTTCTAGTATTGTGAACATCGTCATGGGTGTGACCATCATCGTCGGGGCTGCAATTTTGATGAAACAACGGTTGAAGATGCAGAACGACATAGGCTGGTTGTCAGTGGGTCTAATTCTGTTTATCGGAGGCTGGCTCACAGAAGCCTCGTTCCTCAGTATGGACACAGGATCTGTGCATTCGTTCAACGGAACCAAGGCGGCTTTTAATTATCCTGCAGCAGCAGCCATCATAACCAGCATGTTATGGTTTGAACCGTGGCAACACAAACACGCTGAACCCGACGGACCGGCTTACGGATTGTTGGCCATGGGGTGGGCACTCTTGAGTATCGGTCACTCTATCCAGGCATAACGTCCAAATCACGGTTCAAAACAACTTCACCAATAAAACGAAGAATGGGTTTAAGCTTATGACAATGGTATGATGTTGCGATCGAACGCCAGGCATTCTTGCAAAAAACTCAGACATTCTTGACTGTTCTTGGTATTCACCATAACTTCAAAGATACTGGGAGCGCCTTGTCCTCCAGTCAACTTCAAATACCCGGGATAGTGTCGGGGGCCTTGAGGGCCTTGGAGTTCCCACACCGCTCCGTCGGACATGAGTTGCGCCGTAGTGTACACGGGTGTCTTTTCAGGATCCATAATCAGTGCCAACTCGTAATGTTCTCCACCAGCACCACCCATTCCTTTGGTACGAGTGAGAATAATCCATCGGCACGTATCGCCCTGAGTGTAAGTTTGTGCATAACACGAGGCCCGGGCGTCTGAAGTCCCAGTGAACGGTCTCAGACGGTCAAACAGAAGGATGCAAAGGCGCGTATGTGGTGGTACATACGGATTGTTGGGATTGGCCAGAAACAGCTCCAAGAAGAGATTGTCACCCCAAATAAGCTGCGACTGTTGAATATAAGCCTCAAAGATTTGACGCTCTACCTTTTGTTCGTATTTACGAAGATACGAGGCCTTGAACTGTTGCGACTGTTCGACACTCCACACATTTCTATGACCGCGGAGATTACTGTTCTCTTGGCGGGCAGCCTCTGTAGCCTGGTCTGCTTGTTGAATAGCTGTTGCTGATGATGCTGCCTGCTGTGCCCTGTGTGTCAGGTCGGCCAAGATTTTGGCCCCTCCCGGTATGGAGCCGGAAATATACTGTTTAAACCTAGGCCACGGCGGAAGATACCCCTGTCGTAAGCGAGGATCCCGTTGAAAATCGGCTTCATCACTTTCACGCCATCTACGCAACAACGGCAGTAAGCCACCTGCGGCAATGCCCCGAAAATCTTCGCAAGTAGTGTCGGCCGGAGATTGATGGTTCAGCCATCGCAACGCTTGACCGAGAGCCAGATACATACAGTCTCCCGCTCCAGCGTTCTCCATTAAATAAAGACCGCGAGGTAGTTTGTACAAGGTGTTGTCCACTCCACCCCTGCGCAGCAGAGTGCGGTACCACTTTTGATTGTCAACAGCAAATTCAAGCAAAGCTGGTGCATGTTGTTGAAAATAGGCGTCCCATGGACCCTGGTCACCTTTTTGAAAGGTGGCCCAGGCCTTTTCGGCCTGGGCGAGGTCAGGATTTGCCGTACTAAACGTGACCAGAGTATGTTGCATCTCGGGAGTCAGTTGCAACAAAGACACTTCAATCTGTTCGCGCGTCCATTGTGATTCGGGCTGGGCTTTCGAGTCTTGACTGCCGGCTTTGGCTTGTTCTTCGGCCACGGTTCGCTGTACATCGGCCAACATACCCATGTCGAGGGCTTGTTGCACCGTCACCCCCAGATGCGTCAATCGGTTTCGAACAGCGTCACTGACGGCCGGTTCATTCGAAAGGCCGGACATGTTTGAATTCCCGGTTAAATCGACGCGTTCTTGTGCCATAGTTTTTTTTAGAAGTCGTAAAAATTTTCGTGGTTTGAACCCTCAAAAAAGTTAAAGACTATATTAAACTGTTCAGCATGCCCAGACAATCCCCAGCAGAGTCGGCGACACAAGCCAAAGTGGGCACCGAAAAGAAAGGGTTGGATGGAAACCTGTGGCAGGTAGTGGCCATCACCATGAAGACGGGCAAAGTAGTGCAACGCTGGAAAAAGACGGGATCGGGATCAAAGAGCTCATCAAAATCAAAGAGTCAGCCAAAACACGCCTCTCACAAGGTGCCAAAGCACGCCTCTCACAAGGTGCCAAAGCACTACTTTATTCACGACAATGGCGGCCGACCCTTTGTGGTCTTTATGACCAAGACCTCAGCCACCGTGTACCGGGAACCACCGACGGAAGAATGGGATGACGATCGGAAAAAGAACAACGTGCAAAACTACACTCAGCTGGTGCACAAGTTTTCCAACGTGAAAAAGGCCTTTGTAGGGATGGATCATAACGCAGACAATCACTATTTACCCCCACACTTTGGAGACGGCAACTCCATTCTGCTCTACATGGGAAAAACCCAAGAAGGTCGCAAATACGTGTCGATTGGTAACAGCATATATTCTTTTACCACACCACACGATGACGAAATTGTCAACTACTGGTCGGACATAGGTAACAATAACGTACCCTACCCGGTGGCACTGGGGAAAAAGTATGTGTATTTTACTATCGAGGACGCTTATGTGCCCCGCGACGTCTTTGCTCCCAACATCGAATGGCACAATGCCTATATCGACTTTTATGGACACACCGACAACCCGTGGTATCACGAGACCTATGGAAAGCTGTGGAATCCGAAAAACAAGTACAACATCAACAAGGGCTTTCATCGCAAGGGCAAACTGTTTGAGAAGTATACCCGAACGCTGCCACATCGGGAAACCATTCAAAAACGATTATAAATTACTCGGAAAGGCCTCGAAGTTTGCGTTCGTGAGCGTGCCATTCAGCTTTCACTGCCGGGTAACGTAAGACCATGCCGTACTTGCGTTGAGGGAACTTGTGTTGATCGCTCTGGTGTTGGCTCGGTGCCTCAGTATTAATCCACCAACCCCACAGGTCCGGACGACCGTAAGCAAACACATCCGTGTTGGGTTCGTGGTGACGAGTAATCATGCCATCGGGATCTCCGTCGGGCTCCGCCAAGAAACGGACCTCACAAGGAATTTTAACCCAAGTCTTGAGCCATTCATGAATCAAGGCTTCATCCTGATGATCGACCCCGTAAGCCTGCACTTTTAGCACCTCAGGCAACTTTTCGTCGTAAAATATCATTTTTTATGTTGTGAGTCACAGCTCAATGAATTGATACGCAGCAGCCGGTCGGTATGCTTCTGCCCGTTTCTTCCGGATCTTCTTTTTCCGGTTCTGGACAAATCTCCAATTGGTTAAGTCGCTAGGAGATTCGTCCAAATCGTTGGACTTTTTGGCAATAACAACGAGGCCCACGCCGTAGAGGATACCCAAAAGGACGACCAAAGCAGTCACGCCCACCATAATCCAGTGTCCCACTACTACAAAATTAAACATGGTATGATTAAACCCGGGAAGGAGATGCTCATTGCCGTGAATATTGTCCTGTAAAAAAATCAGGGTGACAATCAAGAGGGACAGTGAAAAGCCGAACCACAAGAGGTCAAACAACCCAAACTTGAGTTCTGTCGGCAACATAGAGACTGTTTTTTCACGCAACATGTTGTTTTCCAGGGAGAAATCAATCAATTATCTGAATAAACAAATGAGTTGGTCCATCGAGGCTAAAGCCTTTTTTACCCACCCCGTGATCATAGTACTGCTCGCCCTATTTGTCATTGGAATAGTACTCATGATCTTAGGTGTGACCGGCGTTATTTCAGCCTCTGAAGTCCGGATCTCCCCGTCATTACCAGTCATACCCACAGTCTCCTTGTGCACCGAACCCTTGACACTGTTCCAAACCTTGACCCCTGCACCAGACGACAACATAATAGCACAGGACTTAACTCCGTCTGGAGCCAACTGGTTGTTGGTACAATCTCAGGTAGGTGCAAGCACGTCCTGTAACTATGTGTTATATAAACGTGAACCCGGCGCATACACGGCAGCCGAAACCTTGCCCAATATCAACGACTCTGTTGGTGGGGTGGCACGTCTAAAATACCAGGCTCTACAGGCTTCGGTACCTCAGCCAACGTCAGGCGAAGGTCAAGTTCGTCTGTACCATCGAGCCTCAACTTCTGCAGCTTTGTTCAACACCTTTAATACCTTGTCACCCCCTATCCCCGGAGGCAGCGAATACGGAGTCAACACCTACTTTACAGGCAACAATGTAACCGACACAGACGAAGCCTTTTTTGTGGCGCAACGCGTCATGCCGGACGGTGGTCACGGGGCCTTGCACATATACGAGCAAGTCACCACCGTGCCGACCCTAATCCAGACGTTGACCGCACCTAGTCCCGTGGCAGGCGACGAATTTGGCGCTCGAAGCTATATTCAACGCAATACGTGGATGGTAACGTCCTCCCCGCAAGAACAACTCATTTACGCGTATTACAAGCCGGCCGACACCAAGACGTGGCTCGAATCTGCCGCACCGTTTCAGTCTGAAACACCGTCTGAAACAGTGGCCACGGATTTATGGATTAGCACCACGGGCAGAGTGATCATAGTGGGTCAGGCCGACTATCCTGTCGCTACACCGGGTGCCAATCAAGGACGTGTAGAAATCTTTTCGAGACCGGACACGAATTCAAACTTTACTTCGTCCAAAGTTATCACCGAACCGGGTGGGCCGGTCAATAACTCAAGGTTTGGTCTGTCGCTTACCCCGGACGCCGATGGTTTTATCTTCATGTTGATCCCGGGACACACTAGTCTACCGGGAGTATCGCCCTTGTTGTACATCTATCGTATGCACAGAAAAACCTTTGAGGTGGACGATCTGCCGGTGGAAACCATAGAGTACGGTGTTTCAGGACCAAGTCCCACAGTAACCGGACAATTTGCACAATTTGTAAGGGCCTCTCCTGATATCCCAGACGATCCGCTCAAAACCAATGACTTTATAATTGCCGCCTCGTCTCAAGGTACCACCAGTTCCGTCAAGCTGTACTTGGGTTGTTTAGCATTGACATAGAATTTTTATTCAGTCAGATCACACACTCCAAATTGGTGCGTCAGGTCGTATGCCATGCAGCCTCGGTTTGGGTGACATTTTCTCCGATACCCCCGGATCTATAGGCTTCTTGACCAAAGTTCCGGAAAAGCATATCAATCTCATTGAGGACTTGAACCCGGTCGGGCTTGTTACAACCCAAGTTCATTTATTTCACTCGTCAACAAAAAAAACGAATCAAACGACCCCCCTCAATAATGCCCAAGCCTATGACACCGTTGATTATCCCTCGAGGCACAGACCAAGAAACACTGCGACGGTACCAAGAAGAGTATGAGAACGAAAGGCAGACTTGTCAAGATGAAAAACGGCAAGCTGTATTGGATGAATTGATAAAGCTGTGTTGTAACCTGCTCGACGTAGTGCCCGAGACTCAACCTGTTGACGCTTATTCGGTGCTAGGCAAGCTGATGGAAAAGAGGGCAACGGAACGAGTCAAAGCACCGCCACAACGCAATAAAACTTACACGTGACTGGTTTTTTTGTTCCGTCGAGTCAGGGTTTTGCACCCCACCTCCGAACGATGAAAAGGGTCGTCTTTCAGGGTCGCCATACGAAAGAAGGGTGTTTGCTCAACCAAAGCCCGGGCCTGTCCCACAAACTCCTTTTCCACCATTATACCGTCGAGATCGGTGTCTAAAAACTTGAGAAATGTATCCTCAGAGTTAAAGGTCCACGCGTACACCTTTTTAATTTTGTGTCCGTTAGTCCGTATAAAAACAGCATCACGGATCGACTGGTACAAGCCCGGTTTGTTCAAAGAGCTAGAAACACCGTTGCCGTACCAGAGATTTCCGTCTTTGGGCAACTGTCCCATGGTCTCTTTGGTGACCGACAAATAGTCGGTAGCGAGACCTTCATTGGCATGAAGTTTCTTTTCGATCTGCATGAGACACGAAACTTCTGTGGCCACCGAGATCACCACCGCGTGCTTGTACTTGGCTTTGCGAATTTGCTCGAGCAACAGATGCAGTTTCCAACCTGGACACGGTGTCTTGGTGTCGACAATCACGAGTTGTATCTCGGCATGAGGTTTCACGTGCTGGAACCATTGTGTAATAGTCAGTCCGGTAGGGAGGTCGTGATTGACATACCAATCCTTGTGCTCTTCGTCAAACACCGCATCAATCTCGCAGGCGTTGGCACCGTCAAACACAGCCGGCTCTATGGTGGTAGGATCATTCAGTTGATGGGCAATCAGATAAAAGGGTCTTTGGAATTCTGACGGCACCGGCCAATTCAAGAGGTGTGCCCCCTTGCCTTTCATGTACAGCAGCATGTCAGAGGAAAAAAGTGTGACGTGGGTGACAATAGCCGACCGATCAAAGTTATATATGTCCAGCTCTTGCTCCGACTCTACTTCAATGGCACGCAGACGGTGGTCAGGCAAGAGCTTGTCCCAGCCATTGACCGAATTAACCCAAAAGGTCTTGTTAGAACAATTTAAAATGTTCAAGTACAAACGGCCCGTATCGTAGGAAACGCCTTGACCCATTTATTAAAGAAACAAAAAATGAGGGAGGTCAATACTGATCGACACAACTCAACGTTGGAAGCATGAATTGTGCGCTTTAGCATAATTTAAAGTTGAAAGCATGAATTGTGCGCTTTAGCATAATTTAAAGTTGAAAGCATGAATTGTGCGCTTTAGCATAATTTAAAGTTGAAAGCATGAATTGTGCGCTTTAGCATAATTTAAAGTGTAGATCATAACCCCGTCAAAGTCTGATCATTGAGAATGTTTTTCTCTTTTTTCTCTTCTGTTCTGCGACAAGATGGTCATGAAGAACAGAGTCTACGACACTTTGAAATTCGGTTGTGATCTTACGGGGTAATTCACCAGTTTCGTCATCTTCAATGTCAAATTTGGCAAACACAGAAAAACACAGACCTTTCGACTGGACCATATTACTGAGCAGATAACACACAGCTCGAAGAAGGTCTTGAATTTCTTCTGAACTCCACTTTTCACCTGTGTTATCATCAGCATTGTAGAAGCTAACCTGAAGCTCTTCTTTGCTGTCTGGAATAAATCGTACTTGTTTGTTTGTGATATTACTGTCACCTCCAAGTCCGCTTTCTCTCCCGTCCAGAATCGGAAGTTGTTGATTGGACAACATGCAACAGTTGAAACGAACATTGTTCCAAAAATCGGGCGCTGTTGCACAATGATAAAAAAATATAGTGTGAAGGGAGCGCCATTTCCCTAATACCGTTAAAGGTACTTTGTCGGAAATGATAATATGGAAATGACAGAGTTGAAAGGTCATATTGACAAAGTGATGAATTCACATAGAATTGTTCCAGTTTCGACAAAAAAGAGTCTTGAATGGGAACATTACTCCGAGTCTTGAATGGGACTGTGCTACTCTGGTTCCTCCTCAACCTCCGGTAAAGCCTCCGGTAAAGCCTCCGGTAAAGCCTCCGGTAAAGCCTCCGGTAAGGCCTGCGGTAAGGCCTGTAACAAATCTTGCGATAAGCCTTGCGATAAGGCTTCCGGTAAGGTCTGGGTCTCGTCCATGGCGTTGAACTTGAGCAGACGGTCCAAAAGGTCCACATGAGTCAGTAACATGCGACGACAGCATGGTCTCGTTAATCCGAGCTCATTTAAAGCGGCGGTCTCATCGGTACCGTCTTGAAGTTTCTTCACATAGGAATCCCACTTGTTTCCCACCACTTTGCCGCACGTAAAGCAGCGTACGGGAATAAGCATAGAGCTTGGAGTTGTGACTATTAAATTCCCTAAGTTGTTACAAACCACTCCCAAGCCCTGATAAAAGATTCACATCCGATTGAAGACTATTCACTTTTTCATCTGATTGAAGACTATTCTAGAACTTTAAAACGTGCTATTGAAAACCAAACCGGATTACGAGCATTCCAATCTGGAACGTTCCCATTTTTCCATTGTGGTCAAGGATCAAAGCAAAGTCAGCATGAGCCTCCGACGACCGGCGCATGATGAGATGGAAATATCGTCGGCAGTAGAAACCATGGAGTCAAGCTCAACCCTTTCGAGGGAAGAAATGAAAAGCCTGATCGCCAATCTGAAGCTCAATCCCAAAGAGAAACTGGTTGAAATTCTGGCCTGTGGATGTTACTGGACTTCGGGAAACCACCGTTGGACGCCTCGTCCTGATTTTTTTTTCTGTAAGAAGCACGCAGCTCAATGCCAGGTTCTTAATGACAAAATGAAAGATCTCAAAAGTCAAATTATGGATGCAACAAACGCAATAGAACGAATTGTTCATGACGCCAAATGCCAGCCGATCATCCCCCGAGAAGAATGGGAGTCTTTGCAACAAGATTAAAGACTATTCACTTTTTCATCTGATCTTGCATGTGCTTGACCGACCGGGACAAGCGAACACACACACTAATATCACTGGCTTGCAGCAATGATTCCTGGATGTGATCCACACGATCCAATTGGTCTGAATACAGGCTGGGCATAGCATACCACGGGGCGTCGTACAGTTTCTCGGTCAAGTGTCTGTTGTAGGCCCTTTGTGTGAGAAAAAACTGAGTCATTAACCGAGGGCAATGCTCTTGCAAAAGGTGGTCCAGCTTCTCCTCCCGTACCAATTGTTCCCGACGCTTGCCCATGAGCAGCTCGGCACTCATGACTTTTTTAACGAGTAAGATGTACCAAACAATGAAACGGGATTTATCAGACTTCTAAGGCTTTGCCATGTCCCCATTCAGCCCTTAAACAGATGACCAAGAGATTAAAAATGTTCTGGAACTGCTGTTTAAAAAAAGACAGTTGGGACACCTGGATGGAAATGCTCTGAATGGCACCGGCCACTCTATTGTATGCAGTATGTTGAGTAGGAGTAAGGTTGGATTTAAACTCTCGCTCGCTATTACCGTACAAAACAAGTTTTCTCAATTCGTCCCTGCCCTGGGCATCTAATTTTAATGCCTTGACCATGTCTTTCACCTTTTCCAAGCCGTGGTACAGGGTATGGTGTTGTGGAGGACAGTTTTGTACGGTAAGAATGTTGCCGATGGCCATTTGAATACCATTTCGGTTTTCAGAGCGAAACACGGCCTCCAACACCGTTTTACCGGTTAAACCCCAAAACAAATAGGGTTCGGAATCTTCTACATCTTGCAGCGAAATCCAAGCGTGACGGGCTGCATCCTCTGCCGTTTCGTAACACATGTTAAAAAAACTGACCCACAGTTCGTCCATCTCCAGGGCTTGAGGATGACGGTCGTGTGGGTAGGTGGACATGTCGATGGTGAAATGAAAATCGTTGTGGTAATGATCATGACTATGATACCAATCCCATTCAAGACCAGATCATTAAAGTTCATTTGCTCTTATGGGACGTTTGATGTCACCGATCATGTAGAGCTTTTTGTTGCATGCAAGAAATGCACTATGTCGAATCGGTTGGTTCCGCCGCAACAACAGGCTCCAGTAAAAATCGCAAAAGAAACGAGGAGCTTGTCTCCGTCTTCTTCTTCTCGTTCAGAAACGCCCTCGCGCAAACCTCAGCCCAAACCTTCTGACGCTGACGACTGCATTGACTGGCCCGAAGTTCACCCGCCTTTCTTTGTGATGAGGAAATCCCTTCCCGTCGAGGAGAAAAGCCCCTATGTGGTTGATGCCTACAAGGAACTGAACCAAATGGGACTGTTGGGCACAGACAAAGACAAAAAAGATGCCGAGGACGATGAGGACGATGATGAAAATGACGAAGATCCATCGTCATGCCTGCCTTTGCTCGTATCATCGGAGAGTTGCACGAGTACGCCGATCAGTGTGAGCACCACTTGAACTTGCAGCACTTTGCTGCCTTGGTGGACCGCAAAGGACAGATCCTAGCTATGGGTACCAATTCCCTTCACCATCACGCCGAGGTCGACACCATTAACCGGTACCTGTCGCGTCACCGGGTATCTCGACAGTGGGTTTTACCCTCACCGGGACGAACAAGACAGCGAATTACAGATTCATCCAAAGTCGGGCGTCAACAACATGAAGAAAGGGGTACGCCAGAAATTAATCTTGGTGGTCATTCGCTTGTCTAAGGATCAACGCAACATGGGGAATTCCAAACCATGTCAGGACTGCACTCGTCTCATCAGAAAATTACCGTGGATTCACAAGGTGGTGTATTCGTCTAACGGGCACAGCTTAAGGGAAGAAAAAACCCGACATTTGACATCGACTCACTGTTGTAGACGTCGTCAAATTTGTCTCGACCAGTAGAAAAAACATGAAGTTAGTCTTGTCAGGAGGCCCGAAACGTTTGCCCTTTCGCATTCAAGACCGCACCTTTACGAAAAAACAGTTGGAAATCTTTCTACATCACGCAGACCCTCAAATAAAATTTGTGAAAGCTCGTGCTGATTATGTGGTGTATCCCGATGCGGCTTCGGGACCCTCCACCTCGGCGGCAAAAAAGGCACACAAAGCGCTTCCGTTGTCTAAACTTTTACAAAAGGTGACTGAGGGTGATACAGCAGACCAGGCTTCTGAATTTACCATAATTTTCCTGTTTTATCCAGAAGATACCGAAGATTTTCACACGTGGACCGAGGCTACCCGCTACGACACCTTGACTGTGAAACAACGAAAAAGGTTTGAAAAGGTAGTATTTACAAATCTGAAAAAAGATCTCTTCTTTCTGGACCAAGAAGCCAAAGTTTCGGGTCGTTTCCACGTGTGTCGTCACGGGAAAATGAAATACTTACAAGGTACCTTTAAGGCGTATGCTGACTTGTCCAAGTCTCACGACGATATGTGGGCAGACTTTTGGGCCTTCAATTTTTCTTCGGATGGATGGGACTTTCAAAAACACCACCGAATTTTTGCCAATATGGAATGGTCTGGAATACTCAAATCGGTTACCTATGACGGAGCTACCCATGATTGGCCATACGGTCAATTAACGGACTAAAACAGGGTCAGATCTCCTCAAAATCAAAAGCACAGTCCTCGTCCTCCACGTTGGCTTTAGTTTCATCGGGATAAGCCTCGCGTCCGGCACCAAGTCGTTGTTCAAGGTGTGCACTAATTTCATCAAGCTTCTTCAGGTGTCGATAATCATCCTGAGAATATTTATGAATCACGTCGGCCTTGTCGTCTTGAAAGTCCCGTAACCCCAGTAAAACACAGTCCCCTTGTCTGATCCACACTTTTTTCATCATGGCGCCTCGAATTTTGGCCTGTCTAGTCTTGCCGTCGTTGCACGCCACTTCCACCCTTCCGCCACCCAACATTTTGGTCACCAAACCATACTCTTGCCCGTCTTCTTTCAACAAGAGAGGCGCAGTTCGGGTATCGTCCTCTCCTTTTTTCCCCCGCTTGTGTTTCTTTCCACCTTTGCCCTTGTTTTTCGGCATGGTAAATGGTAAACGGATTCTTATTTATGTAGAGTCAAGTTACAACATGACCGAGAGACGCGTATGATTTTGTCGAATAGGAAAATTGTAGTGACCACCTCCGTAGTGACCACCTCCGTAGTGACCACCTC
>Ga0105055_10007767_pt1 | contig 14130 bp, 8 predicted proteins | sample BON03_FD_78090 | JGI IMG/M metagenome (GOLD analysis project Ga0105055, IMG submission 78090) | Freshwater microbial communities from Lake Bonney liftoff mats and glacier meltwater in Antarctica - BON-03 | ecosystem: Environmental > Aquatic > Freshwater > Ice > Glacier meltwater | place: Lake...
ATTCTTTAAGGTCGCTGGTTTTCCATCAATTGTCGGCCAATGCCAACCAAGATGCCATTTGCCTATACAGGCCGTATGATAACCTTTTTGTTGTAACATTTTACCAATTGTAAAAGTTTCATTTTTGATAATCGGTGAATCCCATACCCATATAACCCCATTTTTACTTTCACCACGCCAAGGATATCTTCCCGTAAGAAAACTATAGCGTGTGGGTGTACATACTGCGGAAGGTGCATGCGCATTTGTAAATGAAATTCCATCTTTTGCTAATTTATTGAGGTTTGGGGTAGGTATTTTGGATTCAGGATTGAATTTTTCTACATCTCCGTAGCCTAGATCGTCAGCAAGTATAAAAACAATATTTGGCAACTGTTCCTTTAAATCACTAGCGGTATTCAGAGGTTTCTTTTGCTCGCATCCCACACTAAAAAGTAGTGTTAGTAAAAGCATTATATATTCGTTTTTTTTAATCATGGTTATTCGCTTTTGCTTTTGAACTTACCCCAAGTTATAGTAGCATCCATAGGCAGGTTTATTGTTCTAGAAGATTGTGACAAATAGCCTTCGCCTCTATAAAATTCCAATTTAGTTTTTTTTCCGTTTGCATGTTTAATGATGGCATACTCTACATTTGATGGTGGGACTATTTTTTTTGTTTTGACAGGATTTTGAACATAGGAGACAATGCTGTTATTGTTTCTTCCTGCCAAGATTAATTGACTATTGGAGGATGAAAGACGTACCAGCGAACGGGCATCTCCATCCACCAAAAATCCAGCCTCAGAAAAGTCAGACGCTAAGAAGTTTCCATTCCCGTTACCGGTCAATAGTAAACCCTTGGAGGCATCATATTGGCCATAACCCACTTCGGCATGATAAAAATTGCCTACCAATAAAACATCTAAGTTTCCATCTAGATTAAAATCTGCTATTGTAGTACCCATAACGGGAGATAGCTGTGCCTCTTTAGGTAGAGCATGTATTTTAAAACGACCACCACCAGTGTTTTCAACGTAGGCACTTTGTAAATAATTACATTTTAATTTTTGTGCGGATGTAAAATATTGTTCAGGAATTATATCATTTATCTGAGCTTTTGCATAATCTTCATAGAATTTGAACTGGCTTTTAACAAAATTCATTTGTTCTGAGAGTAAATCTCTAGAAACAAAGGGATAACTTCTTTTTTTTCCATCTTCATCAATGGAATAACAAGTTATAATAGGGTCGTTCCTTCCGTCTCTGTTAAAATCTCCTAAATGGAGTTCCATGGGATAATTAACATCTGCCTTAAAAATTGAATTTTCACCTAAATTACCAACGATATAATCAATATCGCCATCGTTATCGAAATCGCCTCCATTTATACTATTCCACCAGCCATTTGAATTTTCAAGGGTTATTTTTCGAGATAGATTTCCGTTATCATTCATAAATACTGTGATGGGCATCCATTCGCCAACTAAAATCAGATCTACCCATCCGTTGTTATCAACATCAGTCCATAATGCCGAGGTCACCATGCCTAGGAAATCTTCTCCCAAAATTTCTTTAGTGACGTCGAAAAATCGTCCATTTTTATTTTTAAGTAAATAACTTTTTGGCGATCCCCCATAATTATCAGGAATTACCCTGCCACCAACAAACAAATCAAGCTGACCATCTTTATCATAATCAGCCGCTATAACACAGCTTCCACTAGTTCGGTTTTCGGGAAGTGCCTCGGGGTTGATGGTAAATTTTCCCTTTCCATTGTTCAGGTAAAGCCTGTCCTGATATTTTTCTAAGTCGTTTCTAAATTCGTTGCTTCCACTGACCACATAGAGATCTTCATCTCCATCACCGTCGGCATCAAAAAATAAAGAACCCATATCTTCATAATCGGGATCTACTTCCCAAGTCTGATTTTTGAAAGCTCCATTAGGTAACTGTACAAATAGTTTACCAGAGAATGTATAAGATCCACCAATAAAGAAATCGTCAAGACCATCCCCGTTTATGTCAGATACCGCAATCGCAGGGCCATCGTTAGAAAATTTACGGGGCAATAGGGGTTCTATACGGTAGTCTGAATATTCAAGATCTTTTTGTGAAGCCTCAACGGCGTTGGTTTTTATAAAAGGCTTAGCTGCAACAGGCATTACCGTTTTAACCACCGTTTCTGCATCCGTATAAGAAAGCAATATTTGCGTATCCAATTTTAAATTATAGAGGGTTTTACTTTTTCCGCCTGCCCATTCGATTTTTAGACTGTCTAATGTAGTATCAGATTTGAATCCGAAATTAAGAGTTGGTGCCATGGCCGATTGAAAACCTCGTGATGTATAGTTCTCTGCATACTGAAAGCCATTTTGCGAAAAGACCCAGATTTTAGCGCCAATGCCGTAAGTATTGTTCTCTGAGCCCTTGAAATGTAAACTCAAAAAGTGGTTGCCAGAGGTTTCATTATTTCGCATTGTATTTTTAAGAACACTAGCTTTTTCGTTAATATTATTGGTAATAATGTCAAGGTCGCCATCATTATCTAGATCTGCATAGACTGCCCCATTTGAAAATCCTAGGGATTTCGGTGCCCATTGGGTAGAGACATTTGCAAATGTCAAATCGCCATTGTTCTTAAAAAAAAAATTTTGAAGCGCCACTTCAGGAAGTCTGTTGACACTAGCCAAATACAAACTGTCGGCTTCTTCTTCGGTTCTAAATTTTGATTGTCTTCTCCTATAATTTATGAAGTCTAGATTGGTCATGTCCTTTAGGTAACCATTGGTTACGAATAAATCTTTATTACCGTCAAGATCATAATCTGCAAAAAGACCTGCCCAGCTCCAATCGGTACTGCTGATGCCAGAGAATTGTCCGATTTCTCCGAAATGGGTAACACCATCTAAAGTTCCCTGATTTAATTGAAGGGTATTGCGCATGTATTGATGCTCATAACCCATATTGACGCCGTAGGAAAAAAAATCATGATTAGGTTTGTTGAGCATTTTCTTTCTTCTCTCATTCGTGGAAGGTAACATATCCATGACCAAAATATCGGTAAGTCCATCATTGTTTATATCGGCCAAATCGTTGCCCATGCCATTATGACTCTGATGGTTTATATATTCGGAAATCCGATTTTTAAAGGTGCCGTCTCCCTGGTTCATGTATAGAATATCGTTGGACACAAAATCGTTGGACACGTAGATATCGGGAAGTCCATCGTGGTTGATGTCGCTGATTCCAATGCCAAGACCGAAACCTTCAATGGTAATTCCTGTCTTGGAGGAAACATCAATAAACTTAGGCTGACCATCAGCACCAATCCCCTCATTTTGATAAAGTTTATCAGTGTTTTCGGATTCTCCTTTCAATTTTTTGCTTTTAGGTTGATTCAGGGCACCCATTTGGTGCATGTGGTTTAGCAAATACATATCAAGATCTCCATCAAGATCATAATCAAAAAATGCTGCTTGAGTGGAATAAGAAATGTCATCTAATCCATATTTGTTACCTTCCTCCTTAAATGTTCCGTCTTTTTGATTGATGTACAAAAGGTTTTTCCTTTCCTCTGGTTTTGGAGAGCCTGATTTACATACATAGATATCTAGCCAACCATCGGCATTGATATCAACCATTGTAGCACCTGATGACCATCCTTTTGATTCAACTCCAGCTTTTTTAGTATAATTTTCAAATTTGAGATTTCCTTTATTAAGATAAAGTTCATTGCTGACCTGATTGCCTGTAAAAAAAAGGTCGATAAATCCATCATTGTTAATATCCCCTGCAGCAACACCACCCCCATTGAAATAGTAAATATAATTGAGTACATTCAACTTGTCATCCAAGATAAGATCATTTGAAAAATCAATACCCGTATCTTTATGAAAAACTTGTTTAAAAACAGTGCCCTGCTCCTTCGATTTTTCTTGGCATGAAAAACAGAAATAAATCAAAAGAAACAATAAAAAAAACTTTCCAAAATACCGCTTTATCTGCATTAGGTATGAATTTATAAATTAACCAAGTTTATACCTTTTGTTTTGTTGATTATAATTGAAATGATTTTGACTAGGCTTAGTTTGTTATACCATTCCAGCGATAGTCCAAAGTTTTTGATAGTACGTCAGAAATTGAGAAACCGACTGCTTCCTCTAATTTATAAGTACAATCTTTTTCGTTTGTGTAACAAAAAAAATCAACGACAAATTGCTGCCCCATTTGACAACTATCCAAATTGGTTTGGAAATCAAGGTAAAGAAGTAGTGTCGCATTTAATTTAAAATTTTCATATCTGTACGTAACCAAATTTTTTTTATTCCTTTCCCCAATCCTTATTAGGCTTGGAGCCAAGTACAATATTCAATTCTCCACCTTTTTGAAAATCTTCATGTAAAAACCAATAGGTATTCAAAGGAGTTTTGTTTAATTGTGCGTTCTGAATATACATGTTCTCTGCGGAATTGTTGACTGTGGTTATTTTAAACTCTTTTCCAGAATAATAGTTGCTATCTAGAGCTATAGTAATTTCATCGAAGACTGGACTTGTCAATTCATATCTGGGGTCTATATCATTTGTTCCTTTAAGACTAAAAATGCCCATAGACATAAGGGCGCTAACACCACCCATTTGCCCTTCATCTTCATCATGACCCCCGTAACCACTATCAACAGTAACGCCTCCATAGGCCTGTTCATTGACCTTACGAACCCAGTATTGGGTAAGCCATGGTTTGCCTACATGGTTAAAGACATGTGCATTACTACATCCTGGTTGGTTGGCGTAACTGACGTAGCCACTGCCATAACCAAAGACGAAATCTTCAGTTTCGGCCTGTTCGAAAGCATGATTTAATTTGTTGGAGAGTATTTCATTTCCACCCATCATTTTTGAAAGTTCTTGGATCCCGTGGGAAACAGACCAAGTTCCCTGCCATGCGTTTGCTTCAATCCAACCCGAATTACTCAACGGGTCTTCATGTGTCCATTCCCCATTGTCATCTTTGGTAAAAATAAGATTTTGTGATGGGTTAAATAAATTCTTCCAGCTCTCAGATCTTTTCAAAAAATACTTATGATCTTTGTGTTTCCCCATTTTACTAGCCATTTGGGCAAGTGACCAATCTTGAAAAGTCCACTCAATAGTTTTACCAGCATTATTTGGACACCAACCATTTTTTATATAAAATGCTAATTCTTCTGGCGTATCTCCCATCATACCGCCAGGCATATGATTTTGTTTCATGGCCTTAAAGGCTCGTTCTGGACTTGTCTTTGTCATCAAATTTTTCATATAGGTGCTAACAAGCATATTTGAGGCAGGGCAGCCAGTCATAATATAGGAATAGCCACCTGCAATTCCACCTCTCGGAAGTAACCCGCCATTATCAGCATACTGTACCAATGAGGCCGAAAAATCATCTAATATTTCTGGCCAAGCGAGACCCCATAAAATGTTTAGGTTCCATTGTGTTAGCCATAAAGCATCAAAATTATACATGTTAAATACTGCTTTGCCTGATACGTCTAATGGAAGTCTTCTGACTTTTAGTTTTGCTTTGGTAAAATTGCCATATCTTTCGCCTTGGGTGTAATCGGGATAATCCCCACTAACATCATTCAAAATACGCCGGCCCAACAAAACATGCCATAAATCGGTATAAAATTTTACTTTTTGATTGTAAGTGCCTCCTTTTATTTTTATTTTCCCAAGTTTTTCGTTCCAAATATCAAGAGATTGCTTCTTATATTCCTCGAAATCCCAATGGGAGGCTTCTGTATTCAAATTGTTCCTAGCGTTATCAATACTGGTATAGGAAATGGAAATTTTCATTTGTATTTCGTCTCCGGCTTCGACGTCATAATTAGCGGAAACCCCTGTGGTTGGAGCGTTCCAATAACTTTGGGTAATATTTGCGAATACAACGGAATCTCTACGGGTCATTTCCGATGTACCTTTAAGTGCTGTGATGTTAGTCAAGATTTCTTTTTCGTTCCAGCCATTTAAAGTCTTAAACGGCTTGTTGAACTGTACAGTAAAGTAAATTTTTACGTTTTCAGGACCTCCCCAAAAGCGACCTGACGAATCAAATGAACCAACAAACTCTGTATTGCTTACTTTTTTAACGTCTGCATTGATCATAGTAGAATTACCCAAATAGCCGCCTAAATTAGCAAGGATATTAGACTCTCCTTTTTTGGTAAATTTAAAGCGATATATATTAGTCCGTGCAGTGCTCGTATAGTCAACCCAAAGATTATGATCTTTTAAATAAAGTCTTTGATAACCTGGTACAGCAATTTCATCGTCATGGCTAAAACTAGATTTCCAAGCTTGTGCTCCTTTAGTGAAATCTATATTTCCAGTGGTAGGCATTACCTGAAGTCCTGAAAGAGACCAGCCATGAATTTGCTCAAAACCTAAAACATCAGTTGAATTGTAATTATATCCTCCTCCATACTGGTTTTTGTTACGGGTTATTGGGGCTGCGGCTACCATACCCATGGGTCTGGCTGCTGGGGTAAAGAAAAAATACCTTCCTTTGGCCGATTCTATGAAAGGATCTACCCATGAAAGCACATCATCATTAGCGCCTCGAGCCCCAAAAACTTCTATTTCAGAAAGACCCATGCCCAATCCTTCACCGTCGGTAACATCAAAACGAACCCATGTTACCTCCTTAGTTGGAAACAATACCATTTTTGGAGACCCATCGTTGGAAATGGCAGGTACATGAATTTTACTTCCATCACTAAAGACTAAAGAGCCACTACCAATTTGCGTTAGGTGAGATGGTCGATCAAAAAGAATAATTTTTTCGATTGATTGTACGGTAGGCCATTCTAATTTAATCCAAGGAAGTTCGTAAAATCCCCACGCTTTATAGTCGCCATTGCTCGCCCATTCGCCAATACCATCAATTCTAATTATTCCATCGGCAACATTTGTGGCAGGACTCCCATCGAGCTGAGTAGATACAGTTATTCTAGCTTTTGACGCAATATTCTGGGAGTTAATAGCATGGGGTGTAATTGAGATTATTATCAAAATTAACATCCACCTATATTTGCTTGCCACTTTCATCTTTAGCATTTTCATATTTTGTTGTAAAATTGCCGAAGCTTAATATCCGGGATTCTGAGTTAGTTTTTTATTGATATCTCTTTCTCTTTGCGGAATTGGCAATAAGTTATGTTTTTCAGAAACCGTCACAGCTGGTTTAGCAGCTCTTGCTTTTTCAGCTAATTTACCATGGCGCACTAAATCAAACCAACGATGTCCTTCCCAAGAAAGTTCTAATCTTCTTTCTGCTAAAATAGCATCCTTAAACTGTTGATATCCTAAAGCCGTCAGATTGGGCAGCACCCCTGTTCTTTCAACTCCATTTGCAAATCGAGCGCGTTTCCTAACCTGATTTATGGCATTTAAAGAAATAGCTGATGAACCTTGTTGAATTTCGTTCAAAACTTCTGCGTACATTAATAATACATCTGCATACCGAATTAACTGTAAGTCATTTTCAGTGTTGTTTACCAAAGGTTCTGCCACACGATCCCAATATTTAATTATCTGTGGCCCATCGAATTCTACCAATTTTCCCTTAATAACATCTCGCGATAAGAAAATCACTTCTTTTCTACGATCTAAATCTTCATATGCATTAAATAAATTAAGTGTTGGAGATTCTAAACCACCACCATTTGGTCTTCCACCGTAAACCCCTCCTGGGAGCGTTCTAAAAACTAAGTGTCCACCTTCCCATAAGGTTGTAAATAAATCTCTACCCTCCTTAAAGCTCATAGCGAAAAGCACTTCTTTTCCAAAATTATTTGAAATCTTAAAAACTTGATTGTAATCTTCCCAAAGCCCAAACTGACCGCTACTAATTATTTCTTCTAATTTAGTTCTGGCTAAAGGAAAATTAACACCTTGCTGCAATGCCGCCTTGGCAAGATATGCTTTGGCAGACCAACGGGTTGGTCTCCCGAAATCTCTCCCACTTTGAATGTTTGGAAGGCTATTTTCTGCTACTGCCAAATCGGAAAAAATTTGAGTATATACCTCGCTGATTTTAGATCTTGCCGCATAGGAATCAGAAGTAAAACTCTTGGCTGCTTCAAGAACTAAAGGAACTTCACCATAAAAACGAACTAATTCGAAATATAAGAGGCCACGCATAAAATATGCCTCTCCCAAAAGATTGTCCTTTAATTCTTCATTCATTTGAATGTTTGGGATATTTTTAATGGCTAAATTTGTAGCGTTTATGCCTAGATAGACATTAGCCCAAATTTGAGAAACTATTGGGTTTTCAGGTGTTTGCCGAAAAACTGCCATTTCATCAAAGCCATTTCCAAGGAAGTTTGACTTTCCTTCATCGCTCATCAGGGCATTTGTCGTCCAGTAGTTGGTAAAATAAAGGCCAGTTGCATTGGGTGAGCCATCAAATGTGGCGCCCAAATGGCCATATATGCCATTGATTGCCAATTTCGCATCTACTTCGGTTTTATAGAAAGTATCTTCGGTAAAAAAATTTTTTACTTCTTCCTCTAAAATTGTTTCACAATTAATACATAGCGGAATTGCTACTACTAACATAATTTTTTTATATAATTTTAACATTTTCATGGTCTAGCTATTTTTGATTAAAAGTTTACATTAAGTCCTACCAAAAAAGTTCTTTGGTTAGGATAACCGCCAAAATCTGCTCCTTGCCCTAATTGTCTTGTTGGTCCTCCCCAGCTTACTTCAGGGTCAACCCCACTATAGTTAGTCCAGATATGCAGGTTTCTGCCTGTAACAAATATCCTCAATTTATTGATTTTCAAATCAGAGAGAAAACTAGTGGGAAGCGAATATCCAAGGGTCAAAGATTTCAGTCGTAAAAAGGAGCCATCTTCAATAAAGTTAGATGCAAAAGGATTGTTACGAATACCTGTTGAAGCGCGAGTAAAGGTATTACTTGGGTTTTCTGGCGTCCATCGATTGGAGTACGCTGATAATAGTACATTGTTTCGCCCGTTGAAATTTTCAAGATTAACTCGGGTAAAATTTGCTATTTCATTACCATAAACCCCTGTCATAAAAATATTAAGATCAAATCCCTTCCAATTAAAAGTATTGTTCAGACCAAAAGTCCACTCTGGGATTGGATTACCTAATACCGTACGGTCGCCGTCTGCATTTATAATTCCGTCTCCGTTAAGATCCTTGTATTTTCTTTCTCCAGGAGTGAACCTGTCCGTTACAAATCTAGGCGTATTCGCTGGGTTATCGGTTATTTGCTGAATGCCGTCGGCTACATAACCGTAGTAAGCACCAATTTCACCGCCCTGGAACAACCGTTGCCATAATTCGAAATTTTGAATCGTGGCTCCTGTTGGAATATTTTCCAAACCAGCAAGACTTATAATTTCATTTTTATTATAAGCAACATTTAAATTGGTGTCCCAATTGAATGCGCCTTTTATGTTGTTGGTATTAATGGCCAATTCAACCCCTTGGTTTCGTACACTACCAACGTTAATTAGCGAAGAAACATATCCAGTTTGAAACGCCACTGGAAGATCCAATAACAGGTCATCGGTATCCTTACGGTAAATATCTGTAGTGATGCTTAGTCGTTCATTAAAAAATGCAAGATCGAGTCCTAAATTGTATTGAGTGGTCTCTTCCCATTTTAAATTTTCATTAGCTGGAGTTCTTGGTAATTGCCCAACCACCTCCGTTTGGTCAAAAGTGTGGTAAGTTGGGTCAAAACTACCTACTGAGCGATAGCTGCCAATTTCTTGATTGCCCGTTATACCATATCCTAAACGCATTTTCATATATACATTGGAATCTTTCATGAATTCTTCCTCTGAAATGTTCCAAGCAAATGCTCCCGACGGAAAATATCCAAATTTTTGACCATCACCGAATTTTGAAGAGCCATCAGCTCTAAAGGCAGCGGTTAAAATATAACGATCATCAAAAATATAATTTAACCTTCCAAAATAGGAATGAAGAAAATTATCTATTACTGTCGTGAATGTTCCTGGAGCTCTCGCGCCTACGAAAGAATTAGCCCCAAAATTCTCTGTGGGTAATCCCAAAGCACTACCGTATAAACCTTCAATCCCGAAATCTTGCCAAGAAATACCAGCAAGTATGTCTAGTTGATGCACATCATTTATGGTATTTGTGTAGTTTAAGGTGCTTTCTGCTAGTAAGTTAGTTGAAATTACTTTTCCTTGATTAGCAAAAGCGTCTCTAGTATTTCCGAAATCTAGTCTGGCTGTATTAAAGGCTATTTCTTCATTGATAATAACATCTGCACCAAGCAAAGTTTTAAAGTTTAAGTTTTTGGCTACATTCCATTTAAATGCCAAATTTTCAATTATTCTGGTAGTAACCGATCTACTATCGTTTAAATTAATATAGGCAACAGGACTTGCAAAATCAGGTATATATTCGTTCGTATTACTTACATCATTTAAAAAAGTCCCATCATTTTGAACCACAAAGTTTCCAACTGTAAAATTCCCTTCAGAATCGAAAACAGGCACTAATGGACTCATGAAGTATGCGCCAAGAGTGGAACTGCTTACGCCAAGGCCTCCAGGTGTGTCTGTCCTTACTGTATTGGCAACAGTTCTACTTAAATTTGTAGTGTTTTCGATTGATAATCTTTTAGTGGCCTTAATGTCCAAGTTAATTCGCAAATTGTAACGTTGAAAATCTGAGTCAATAATAATACCTTCCTGATCTAAATAAGATCCTGCAATAGCATATCGTATATCATTATTTCCACCTCTGATGGAGAGATCGTGACTTGTAGTAATTGCAGTTCTGAATACTGAATCCTGCCAGTCTGTACCTTCTCCAAAAGAACTTGGATTGGTATAAAATCGGGGACTACCAGCACCATTGTACCTAGCTTCATTATTGTATAAAGCAAATTGACTTGCATTTAGCAGATCAAATTTTTTAGCTACCTCATTAATACCTACATAGGTATCATAAGTTATCTTTGCCTCCCCAATAGCTCCTCTTTTGGTATTAATAATAATGACTCCGTTTGCTCCTCTTGCGCCGTATATAGCAGTAGCCGAAGCGTCTTTTAAAACATCAATTGATGCTATATCATTAGGACTAATAGAGGCTAAAGGATTTAAGAATGGACCTTCTGCTACGCCTGCGGAGGCATTGTTATTTGCAACTGGGAAACCATCTATTACATACAAAGGTTCGTTACTTGCATTTATAGATCCGCTTCCTCGAATACGAACTGTTGTAGCTGCACCAGGTTGTCCGGAGGTCTGTGTCAATAAAAGACCAGAAACTCGGCCTTGCAAAAAATCGTCTGCGGAGGTTGCTTGTACTGCCTGAAGATCTTCTGCTTTAATAGAGCTAATCGCTCCTGTAAGATCTTTTCGTCTTGAGCTACCATAGCCAATAACTACAATTTCATCAAGTAGAGCGGTGTCATCTTTTAAGGATATGTTGATTGTTGTCTGATTTCCAATTATAATTTCCTGCGTTTTAAAGCCTTGGTATCTAAAAATCAAAACATCATTGATGCTAGGTACTCTTAAAGAGTATTTTCCGTCAAAATCAGTGGTAGTTCCTATCGACTTTCCTTTGACCAACACATTAGCTAAAGGAAGTGGCATATTATCGGACTCAGAGGTAACGACCCCCGAAATGGTAATTTCTTGTCCATAGCCGAAGAAAGCACCCCAAACGGAAAGAAAAATAATTAATCCTATCTTTTTTAGTATCATTAGTAAGTTATTTGAGTTAGTTATTACAGTTTGGTGTTATTTGAAAATCTTGACCTGTATCTGGATTCTTAACGACTATGCTGCCTGTTTCGTTTCTGAAATTGAAGCTCATGGAAGTAATATTGGCTCCCATTGAAAGGTCGAAGAATTGTTTTCCCCAAATAGAGATTTCCCAAAGGTCAGGACCAATTTTGGTTAGCATATTCTTTGCATTTGGCACACAGATCTGTTTTTGAATACCATCTGCGATTACGGTACCACAGAGATAAACGCTTTGGGCATCAGATAATGCTGTAGGTCCTTTTGCAGCGTTAAAGCTGATTTTTATGACATCATTTAAAGAATACGCTGCGGGGCTTAAGGCTACCGGAAAGGGAATAGGGCCACACAGATCAAAGAGGGGGTTTGTTCCACCAGTTACCGTCATACAGTCGGTAAACCGAACACTTATATTATTTATATTGTCAATACCCCAACCCGATGTTCCTACTAAATACCCTAATTGAGTCTTGACATTTTCATTACCCACTTTCAATGCCAACTGAATTTGACCAGAAAAGTTTGCTCCATTTGCTCCGGTAACCTTACCATTTGAAATAAAAGCTACCCACTTGACTTCGCCATAGTTCTCACCTATTCCATATAAATCTCTCATTTGTGAGCTTAGCGTTTGGTTGGGGGCTAAACTAAATGATCCGCTACCGTTAATAGAAGTATAGGTAGCCACAGTATTAGCTTCTATATTCCAACGCTTTGGAACTAATACTCCTAGTATAATATTATGCGCTGAATCCTCAGCCGATCTAACATCAATATTAAGGGTTACATTGATTGTTTCGCCAATAGTTGCGGTAGATGGCTGTGTAATAGTCGCAATAGTAATACAATAAGTCAGTGTTAGAAATAGAAGAGATATTAATATTAGTTTAATTTTTATGCTACTTATTTTCTTAAAAATGTTTTTCATAATAAGGATATTTATTTAATAAGTATGTATTGATAATTAGTTTGAGGACAACCTAAATTAAATCCTAGAGTCATTCTATTTTCACCAGCCGAACGTATTGGGCCAACGATATTTACCGATGTCCCATCGGAAAAATTGATAGCCCTTGGATAGACAGGGTCATCAAAAGACCAAGAGCCGGTCAAACTTTTAGTTACAAATGGCAACTTAGACGAAAAGCTAAAACTGGATGGGGTAGCCCCCTCATAATTAAGGTCGAATTTAGATGATTTAAAATCGAGTGCATTGGTAATGTCAATTCCATTTTGAGTTACTTGGTCAATTTTCCAACTACCGTTAATGTTAACTTTAAATTCGGTAAATCCATCAGGGTTTACGCTAGGCTCTTCTTCGCAACCCGTAATGGCTGAAAGCATGGCCAGAGATAGTATTAAAAGTATTTTTTTCATTTGTTATTGGTTTATTAAGTTAATTAATTTTTATGTATATATGTTTAGACATGTTTTCTTCAAAAAAAAATCCTCGGTTTATAATTTACAGGGGTAACACTTATCTTCTAAGTTCTACAGAATAAATAAAATCATCGGCCTTATAATAACCCACGTTATATTCCAATACGGATTGCCCGCGATCTAGAACTAGTCTTACTCTTTTTAAAATAGGACTGCCCTGGGGTACTGAAAGTTTATCTGCTCTTTTCTCATCTGCAATAGTAGCTGAAATTTCTTCCTTCGAAACTTCTGCATAATACCCACATTTTTCTTCAATAATATCGTAAAGGGGTCTTGAATAGTCATATTCGTCCCTAAGTATTACTTTAGGATGAAAATAAGAAACAAAATAAACCAAGGGTTTGTTCTTTTCGCCCCTAACCCTAGAAAGCCGATATATTTCAGTATCTTTTTTTATTCCCAACTTCAAACTAACTTCTTTATTGGATAATACCTTTTTAAGTTCGAACTTATGATTGACCAATGCACGACCTTGCTCTAACATCTCCTTACTAAAACTTGACCAACTGTCGAGCTTCGTAACTATCATATCCTTGTTGACCTTTGTGCCTATTCCCTTTTTTCTTATGATTAAGTTTTTCTCTGCCAACCTATTACTCGCCTGACGAACAGTGCTTCTAGATACTCCAAGATTCTTAGCAAGTTCAACTTCCTTAGGCAAGAACTTACCGTCCGCATAGTCAGGTAATTTAATTATATTAATCAATAGTTGTTCCACCTGCACATGAAGTGGTATAGCACTATTATGATCTACTTGACTCATTAATTCCTGAATCTCCTTATGTTCATACATATAGACAAATGTAATAAAATATATCAAATTGCCAAATTTTTTATAAAAAATTTGTTTATTTCAAAAATACTTGTGCGCTAAGACATCAGTTTTGTAAAATAATA
>Ga0105055_10007768_pt1 | contig 14129 bp, 18 predicted proteins | sample BON03_FD_78090 | JGI IMG/M metagenome (GOLD analysis project Ga0105055, IMG submission 78090) | Freshwater microbial communities from Lake Bonney liftoff mats and glacier meltwater in Antarctica - BON-03 | ecosystem: Environmental > Aquatic > Freshwater > Ice > Glacier meltwater | place: Lake...
GAACGTAAAAGTATTGACATTTACTGAAGACTAACTTGCATATGTCGAAATAAACCCGTATCTTTGCGGAGATGGAGACAATAGTATGTAAAGGAAAAACTCAAAACTTAAATCTTAAATGATGTTTACATGAATATTATAACAATTACTGGTATAATAGAATTCGACCCAAAGCATTTTACTAATAAACATGAGTTGCAAGGTAAGTGGAAGAGAGTAGCTATGATTAAATTCCACAAATCCGATTTATGTGGTTACTACGCATGGTTTATCGAGAGGCGCTATAACCTACCATTAGCAGAACCACTTAGAAGTGCTCACATTTCCTTTATCAATGATAGGGAGAGTGATACCAACGGTAAGTGGGAAGAGATGAAGAAGAAGTGGCATGGTAAGACAATTGATGTAACTTTGAATACGGATGTTAGAACTGATGGAACTCATTGGTGGTTAATAATCCCCGAAGATGAGCGAGAACAGCTACACGACATACGTGCTGAATTAGGTTTAAGTAGACCATATTTCGGACTCCATATGTCAATAGGTTACGCTAGAAATAGTCATGATGATGTTGACCATGGAACCAACTCGGAGAAGGCAATACGAATGAATGAAGAACATTCGAAGTATATATATGAATTACTAAAAAAAGGGATGATAACATGAAAAATTTAACACTTTTGGCACTATGTGCCGTACTATTCGCGGGATGTGCAGTTAACACGTCTAGCAACGTTGATTTCGATGGTGATGACATCAAATATGTGAAGGACAATAGAACTGGACTTTGCTATGGTGTTACAGCATCACGTAAATCATTTACCGCTAGTACCACTGGTCTAGGATTGACCTGCGTACCGTGTGATAAGGTAGAACACCTAATCAAATAAGTTTGGCTTGGTTTGATGATAATAGTCAATTTCCCTTTGGTAAACACAAGGGTAAAAAAGTATTAGAGGTAACCGACTCTGGTTATGTCAAATGGTTACACGAAAGTAAGTATAACATTTATTTCACTGAGGAAGTCTTTAAGCGATTAGGGATAACCCATGGTGGATTAACAAAATATGGGAAATAAATCGGTTATTCACTCATTGAAACCATGATTACAAACACTGAAGATGGTGGGATGATTGTTGAATACAAACCTTAATATGAGTAGTGTGGTTTCGTCTTAGTATCACTAAATTAAAAAGGTTGTGGTTTGTAGAAGAATTGACAATAAGGTAGAGTTTAAAGCAAATGGGTATCAGCCAAGCTAAGTATTATGAATATATAAATAATTAAAAATGGGAGGGAAGGCATTGACATTTGGATTAACGGAAAGATGTGATAAAGTGAAATTTATTAGACTTAGCACTAAGTTATTGCGAATTCTTAGGCGAGACTTTAGTTCGGTTGAGATACCTAGATATTATCATAGTAAGGATAGTTTTGGTGATATTGATATCTTAGTTAGTGGTAACAATATTAAGATTAGAGAATATATCGAAGAGCACTTTTCACCGACAGAGATATTTCATAATGATAAATGCTGGTCATTCGACTATGAAAGAACTCAAATCGACTTAATTGTAGTTAGTTCTGAACATTTTGATTCTACCTTTAATTATTATTCGTTTAATGATGTTGGACAGTTCATTGGTAGAATAGCTCAAGGATTTTCGGGTGAAGTCGATACTGACGATTTATTTTAGTGTTACAGAGGATTCATTTGGAAATATAAAGAAGATGAGAATAAGATATAGTTTAAAATACGGACAAACGGGTTTGTTTATGAGGATATTCGGAGGTAAGAATTATTCCCAGAAATTCGACATAATGATATCTAAGGATTATCCTAAGATATATGAATTCTTGGGTCTTGACTACAAGAGATGGTTGAAAGGGTTTGAAACCCTTGAGGAAATCTTTGTTTTCATATCAGAGTCACCGTACTTCAATTGGAGAATGTTTCAATTGGTAGAGTTGAATCATATCAATAGGGAACGTAATGAGAAGAGAGCATCTTACACATCATTCTTGGAGTGGATGGAAGAGAATGTTGCAGACGAAGACCACGAGTTCGAGTTTCATAGAAATGATAGTAAGTATTACCGTCAAATTGATGAGTTTTTTCCAGAAGCTAACCTATCGGACGAGATTGCTCGTATAGACTATGAGATATCACGTAAGAAGTACGCTAAAACCATCTTTAATGGTAAGGTGGTAATGGATGTATTTGGGTTGAAGGGTTCCGAACTTGGTAAAGCTATGGAAGGTTTTAGAGGGTGGATGGAAGATAACGGTATGGGAGACCTTGAAGAAGCCTATCTCACTTGGGGTAGGGATACTATAATTGCGAATTTCAGTATGTTCTTGGATGTCGTATCCGAAAAAGAAGGTACTTAATTATAGAAAGGATTATCACGTAAGAGAAGGTTGACTATTTCGTCAGCCTTTTCTGCTTCCTCGCTAAACGATACAACCTGTTCATGGGTCAAATCAAACCATTCACCAATTGCCCTGCTCGTACCGAATTTACGGTGAAGCATACCTTCAACCTTTCGGTAGTTATCGGTATCATATTTATTAACCATGAAAATCTCATTAGAATTTCCCGTTTGAAGTTCTTTAATTCGCTTTTTCACTGAGTTCTTAGTTATACCGATTTTAAACCGACCCGAATCACAAAATTCGCCTAATAAATATACTGTTCCCATAGTTTTAAATATATCGAATAAATTTGGATATGTCAATTAAAACCTTTATTTTTGTAGTACGGAATAATTTATAACTAATTAGACGATAAAAAAATGAGACGGGAAACTAAGAAACCATTATACCGAAAACACAATAAACTCGCTAGAGGGTTTAGATGTAAGTCCCCCTCTTATGAGTATAGGTGGGTTAGAAACACGAATAACCCTGATGAGAGAATGAAAAACACCAGAGAGGGCTACGATTACACCCCACTTTATAAGTTTCTTTTATCAAAAATAGGTAATGAGTGGAACATAGTATATTCCGAGGCTGTGAGTCGATTGGATAAACAAGAACCAATTTGGTATCTTGTTGATTTGGACTACGATTCGGACGTTAGTGTAATCAGTAGATTAACAGGTGAAGAGATATCATATACTTATGTTGGTGAGGCAAGCATTTATTCGTTGTTGACGGTACGTGATGGTATACTGGTTAAAGCCAATGAGGACGCTGAGTTACCTAAACCAACCTGCACATGTTGTACCCATTCATTCAACGGAAACGTGCTTAAATAAGTTTATTTTCGAAAAAACTTGCAATTATGAAATATGTGTTGTATATTTGTAATCTGAAAACACAACCATAGTAGGGGTTACTACATAACTATAATTAAACAATTACCCTTTCTGATTATTGTGAATTCTAATTTTTGAACATTTAAGTTTAACCATTGGGGAGGTTACTCAGACTTTTAGTCTAATAAACTACCTTTCCAGATTTTTAATTTTATAACCATATGAGACATTTTGTATCACTAATCAAGCGTAAAGGCTTGTACACCGAAGCGGGAACTTCTAGCAACGAAGCACTAGCTCACCAAATCAACCACGAATTAATGACTAACGGATATTTCCTTTCTAAGGATTTATTCACTAGATTAGCTACCTTAGATGTGGAAGTTTTGACTACCATTATGAATGACCTTAAGCGAGGTCTGGAATATGTATTAGGTACTGGTGGTTACGAACCTACTTACAAGGGATTCCCACAATCAGTATTGGCAATTTCATACTCAGAATTCGTAATCAATGCAATTCTATACTATTGGACTAACGGAACATGGCGTCCAAACGAAACTGTAGGTCTTGAAAAAGAGTTCGGGTTTGAAATGGGTGAAATGAAAGAATTGAAACTTCTTGAAAAGGGAGAATTCGACTCTATTTTCACTGATATCGTATACTCTAAGACTAGCATCTCTGCGTTCGATAAGGAAATCGTTGATTATTTCATCGAGAATGGTGCCACTTTTAACTTCAGTAAGATTTCTTTTAAAGAGATTGCTGCGTTTGTAGGGCAAAGACTATTGATTAACTCTAACGTAACAGTTCTACCAACTAAGGATGCTACAAACATCTTAAGAATTTGGGCGGCTTATTCTGGTGGTGACGAAGGTCTTAAAACTAGTACGAAATTTAAGAACCCAACCTCAAGACAAGCTAAGGTAATCCTTAGAACATTGGAATCTTGTTATAACTTGGAAGACTCTTTCAAGACATATAGAGAGGTGTGGTTGAGAGTATTATTTTTCCTTCACCCAATGACGAAGGGGAACGTTAAAAGATTTAGTAATGTTGCTGATTACAGCGATACATTGCGAAACAACCCAAAGGTGTTGAAAACTTTCAACGCTAAGATTGAGGAATTTCTTGGAAACGAAGACGTTGCGGTTTTCGAAGTCTTGAAAAAAGCTCCAGGTGTTTTCACACGTAGACTTGACCACTTGGTTAGAGTGTTTGGATACAGAGCTATCCAAGAATGGTTTACCATTACCCCTTCAACTAAGAACTTGGTTACAGCGTACAACCACTTCACTGACCGTGATAAGGAACAAGCTGGGCGAGGTGCAGTATTGGCAGGTCAAGACCAATCTAAAGTTGTTACTTACGATGCGCAAGTACCGTTACCAACTAAGATGGTAAGTAGTATTAAAGCCTCAATAATTGAGGCTTTGAGTAGTGTTGATAACGCTACTCTTAGAAATAAGAAGGTAGCTATCGATGCACGACTATACTACCGTCCATTGGGAGTAAATAACAGAGCGTCTAACTTAAGCCTTAATGGGACGGTTAACGGTACTGTCGAAAAAGCGGATACCAAGAGAACCATTAGGATGTATGTTCATTGGGAAGGTAGTAGCGATATTGACTTATCTGGATTCTTGATTACTAGCGATAGCGAAGTATTCAAGGTTGGTTGGAATGCCAACCACAAGATTGGTAAGGGTATGGTATACTCTGGTGATAATACTGGTAATAATGAAAAAAATGCCGAGTACTTGGATATCACCCCAAGCTTACTACCAACTAACGCTGAGTGGGTTATCGTTGATGCGGTAATCTACAGAGGTCCTGCAACCTATAGAGGTTATAACGGTAGTGCTAAGATTGGGTGGATGCTAAGAGATTTACCAGAAAGTAATCAAAACTGGTTACCTAAGACGGTTGCTAATGCGCAAGTATTGGCTTCAGATAGTAGAGTAGCTTATTTGATGGCATACCATGTACCTACAGCAAGCGTTGTATATTTGGACTTGTCTAAAGACGGTTCCAATGTTACAAACAATGAAGACGCTTTGAATATGAGAATCTTCTTGAATAACTTCGTTAGCTTGTCAAACGACACTGAAATCAACTGGGATAAAATCAACCAAGGGCAGCTTTTGCACCTATTGGCTGGTCAAGTCGTAGACAACCCAGAAGAAGCAGACGTTCACTTTAGTGAAAATACTACCTTGGAAGAGGTTAGTAAATTCCTTTAATCTTTATCCCCGATGAGCTTGGATTCACTCATCGGGGATATTTTTTCACAAATTGCAAATTAAATTTGCGTAATCCAATTCTTTCCTGTATATTTGTATCGTTAAATAACTAACCAAATTACATAATGAGAAAATTTAGTTTCATGGATTTAATCGTCAAGAATGACGAACTACCACAACCATCACAACCAAAAATCCAATCAAGTAAACCAAAGTTCCCAAGCGCTGGGGATAGTATATTTAACTCGGATGTACCAACACAAAGCGTCTTTCCAACAGCTAAGAGGGTAAGTAGTACACCAACTAACGTACACCTATCGGAAATTGTTGGTGTGTACGAAAGACATTTCGCATCACTTAATAAGGATGGTTACGATTTCTACGAGTTTTATGAAGCTATGAGTGGACTATCACCTAAAACCCCTGATACCTATAGGATGGCACTACATTTCGCCAAACAAATGGGTGGTGAGGTGAATAAGGGTGAATTGTTAAGTGTTGCGGATTACTACGTGACTGAGTTGAATAACCTTCATGACCACCAAAAGCAAGCTGGGGAAGTTAAGTTGAGTGAATTGAATGTCAATAAGAGGGAAGAAAAAGCTGAACTTGAAGGTGACATTAATAATCTAAATGCTCAAATCGAAGCATTACTAGAAAATGTTTCCACTAAGAAACATGAGTTGTCTTCTATTGATAGTCGTTATGCGACACAAATTGAAAGTGTGGAAGATAAATTGAATACTAACACGGTAGCCAGAGATACTATTGTAAATAGTATTACTGAAATCAGAACTGGTATCGAATCGAATATATAAAATAGTAAATTAATCATAATCAATAAAAATGAGCACTAACTACAAAACAGCCACGAAGTCTGACATTAAGTTCGAACTTGGTACAGACTCAAGTCTGATGAAATTACCAATCATGAAACACTTAGATGTTGGTGAATTGAGAGATGGTAACGGTGAATTAAAACCAGGGGCTAAAATGATTTTCCATTTCCTAGCCCTAGTGACTGGGTTGATGGCGTTATATGGCTTCGGTGTATATGCTGCACCAATTATCTTCGTTGCCATTGGAAAGATGTTGGCAATTGTTGCCTGTTTGGGGATTGGAATGTTCCTATTTATGGCGAGACGACCAATCGTTATGCTATTGGAGGGTATGTCTCGTAATATCCATAAATTTGCGGTTCGAAGTGACCCTTTCCGTATCTTAGATAAGGCAAGAGAAGGTCAAATCGAAAATAGGACTAACTTTCATATTGCTAAAGGTAAGATTTCTGGACTTAAGAGTCAGGCTGAAACCGATGCGACTGAATCTGAATCAGCAGCTAAAAAATACCAACATAATATTAAACAAGCGTTAGATAAAGCCACTGAGATTAGAGATGCTAGAGCTAAACTATTAAGTGAAGGTGGAACTAAGGATACTGATGAGTATGTTGAGCTTGACCGTCAATGGATGGTTGCCGTATCTAACGGTGAACGTTTGAAGAACAAGTATGAACAAGCTAAAGAGCACACCATTAAGTATGGCGCTAGAGCCGCAGTAATGGGGAAATTAGATAGAAGATTAGTTTTAGTGGGAACCAGTATCGACATCAAAATCGATGACTTTGATGCTACGGTTGAAATCCTTAAGAAAGAAAGTAAGTTCGCTGCTGCGGCAAAAAATGCCACAGAAACAGCTAAAGATGCTATATTGTTCACCACTGGATGGGAACTTGATTACGCTATCGAGGTTGTAACAGAGAGTATCATCAATGATATCGCAACTACTGCGTCTAATTTGAGAGATATTAACGACTTCACTGGTAAGTACGGAGTTGATAGTGATGACCTTTACGCTAACTTGGAGAGAACTTACGAGAACATCCGAATCGGTGATGATAAAGTTGTGAGTGCTAACAAGTATAAGAACCCTGATTATGTCTTCACAACTGAAGATAAGAAGGACATGAAAGGGATGGAAACTATCGACTTTTAATAGAAAGTTGAAAATAAATTTGGATAATTAAAACTAAACCTGTATATTTTTACCGTTGAAATAATTCAACACTAATCATAATCAATTAAATAGTAAAAGAATGAAAAAGAGAGGATTTACAATGCCAGACTTCACTAATGGTTTCAAAGCCATTCTAGCAGTCATAGTATTTGCCGTAGTCGGTACAGGACTTTATTTCTGGGCGCCAGGACTTAATCTAGCTGAGTCTTTGACTCTAAGTGGGTTAACAATGGACGACACCAAAGTGGATAACGTTGATGAAACTGAGATGTTTCCACTACCAAAGACGACACTTTCAAATCTCGTCTCCAGTAACCCACAAGTACGTATGGCTGGATACGCATGGAGCGCACAAATGGGTCTTTTGACTGCCATTGGTGGTGCTAATACTACACAAGGGTCGTTGATGGAACAGAATGGTGTGAATATTAACTTCGTTCGAAAGGATGGTGTTAATGAGCTTAAAGAAATGCAAACACTATTCATCACCGAGTTCGATAAAGGGGTAGCTTACCCTAAGAATGAACTATCCGCATTTGGAGTGGTACTAATGGGTGATGGTGCACCATACTATATCAGTACAATGCAGAAATCGCTTGATGATAAGTTTGGTAAGGATAAATACCACTTGGAAGTTGCGGGTGCTGTAGGTATTTCATATGGTGAGGATAAGCTAATTGGTCCACCTGAGTGGAAAACTAACCCTTCAAGTATGATAGGTAAAGTTATTTCCGTAGTGATTGGTGACGGTGATTGGGTAACAACACTAAACTACTGTTTTGCAAACGGACTTAAAGTGAACCCAAACATAGAAGCTTATGATGAAGATGCTGTAAACTTCTATGCATCAGCAGATGACAACTACATAAATTCAGCAAAAGAACTTATTAAATCACAAACTACAGGTTGGAAAGTACCTTTTGCTGAAATCAAGAATGGTCAATTAACGGGTAAGACTGTTGAGAAACTAATTGATGGATGTGCTACTTGGTCACCTGCTGATGATAGAGTATTCAAGGCGCTTAACGGCTTTACTGATATCGTAAGTACGAAAGACTTTAACAATCAGATGGCAACTACGATAATTGTTGTAAAGGAGTGGGCAGAACAACCAGCTAACGCTAAGATTGTATCTAACATTCTTAAGTCAACATACGCTGCTTCAAATCAGATTAAGCAATATGACTCATGGAAACGTACTGGTAGTGAAATTGCGGCTAAAGTATACAACTCTGAAGATGGTAACTTCTGGTACAATATTTTCCAAGGTCAAGTTGGTGAGAAGAATGGTATTCCATTCAGTGTAGGTGGGTCAAGAGTGTTCACATATGCCGATGCAATGCAATATTACGGACTTACCGATGGTGTTAACCGATACAAGGCTGTTTATGAGCAAGTATCTGGATACTGTGTACAACTTAATCCGTTTGACTTTAACTCTCAAGTTGATGGTGTGACACCTTACGATAAGGCGGTAAACCTATACTACTTGAAGAATATTAATGATGTAGAGGCTGGTACAGCTTACAAAGCTGATTATACGGAGACTAAGACTGAGAAGTTAGCATCGGGTCAATGGGAAGTAAATTTCGCTCATAACAGTGCAACTATCCTAGCGACTTCAAATAAGACTTTGGATAATCTATACAACTTGCTTATCCAAGCTGAAGATGCTAAATTGGTAGTTGAAGGACATACTGATAACTCTGGTAGTGATGCAACTAACTTGGCGATGTCTCAAAGTAGAGCAGAGTCAGTGTATCAAAATCTTATCGCAAGAGGTATTCCTGAGAACCGATTCGTTAATGGTGGTACTCGTCAGGTGGTCGGTAAGGGTGAAACTGAACCAATTGCAGACAACGGAACTGCGGAAGGTCAAAGAGCTAACCGAAGGGTGGTGATTCAGTTACTTAAGTAACCACTGATGAAACAGAAGGGGTGACCAAATCGTCACCCCTTTTTTTTAACCTTAACTAATAAATCATGTTAGAAGCATTCAAATTATTTCACAAACCAAATTCGACTACCAATGCAGTTATATATTTCATTTGGGTGTTGATTGTCATGGTACCTTGGATTATTTCCAGTAATGTCGGTACTACACACCTATTCCCAAGCATTGACCAAGTGGGTAAAGGTTTTATACAACTATTCAATTCGGGGTTAGCTACACACATCGCTAGCTCGTTAATATTGTGTGGTAGGGCTATCCTATTTTCAGTAGGAGTATCATTAGCCGTAGTGTACGTATCACCAATAGCAGCATTAAACCCTATCGCTAAGATAGTATCCAAATTCAGGTTTTTACCATTAACAGGTATCACCTTTTACATTTCATTAGTGATTAGCCAAGCAAGGGAGATGCAGTTGTGGGTATTAGTCATCTTTATGAGTACTTACCTTATTACCTCTCTTATGAGTGTATTGGGTGACATAAAGGAAGAAGAATTTAACCATGCTATGACATTAGGTTGTACCCGTTGGGAAAGTTTATGGCAAGTGATTATCGTAGGGCGCTTAGACTACGTATTTGACGTTGTACGACAGAATCTAGCTATTGTTTGGATGATGCTTGTAACTGTAGAGTCACTTCTAGCTGCCACTGGTGGTATCGGGTTCCTTATTAAGAACTCGGATAAATTTAGTAACCAAGGACAATTGGTTGCATTACAGATAATCATACTACTCATTGGGGTTGGTATGGATTATACCGTGAACTTTGGTAGAAAAGCTATATTCAAATATTCAACCTTTAATTAATCATAATGGAACCATTTACATTAGGGGAACCAATTTTATCAGCTAAGGACATAACAGCAGGTTACGATGGTAAAATTGTTATTGAGAACGTTAATATCTTAGAGTATGACGTTCTAAGGGAAGGTCATGTAACAGGTCAAACCATAGCCATTGTAGGTAGGTCTGGTCGAGGTAAATCAACGCTATTCAAAGTCCTAACTGGACTTAAAGAGCCTATGAATGGTGAAGTACTCATTGCGGATAGTGATGGTACGGCTAAAATTGTAACGGCTGGGGATGTAGGATTTGTTGACCAAAAATATACACTATTCCGTCATAAGACTATCTACCAAACGTTTAAACATGCGTTACGTAATGCTGATATGACTAAGGAAGCGAAAGAAGAGTTGATAGAGAGCTATCTTGTCAATTGGTGGTTGAGTGCTCAACGAAATCAATACGCTAATGAGTTATCTGGTGGTCAACGTCAACGTGTTGCTATTATTGAACAACTACTCTCCAGTAAACGTTTTATTATTATGGATGAACCATTCAGTGGCTTGGACGTAGGTAATATAGACCGATTGAAGGAATACTTAGATATGGTACTGGCGTTAGATGAATTGAACACCATTATCTTCTCTACTCATGAACTAAACTTGGCTATAGAATTTGCTGATAGTATTTATGTTTTGGGTCATAAAAATCCAGAAGATACTACAAGTACAATTGTTAAGCATTACGACCTGAAAGAATTGGGTATGGCTTGGGGTGGTACGGAGGCTATGAAACATGATTTAGCCAAGGAGATTAAAAAAGTAATGTTAGAATCGTAAACAATTAACCATAAATAAAAATGAAAAGAGTATTATTAGTATTAGCAGTTATGGCATTTGGATTGTCAACCTTTGCCCAAAGTACCGCACAAGATACCGCACAAGTTACCGCACAAGTTACCGCACAAGTTAAGTCTAAGGTGAGTATTTCACCATACGTAGCAACAGGATTATCAATTGGTGGTGATACCACTTTTATGGCAGGTTCCTACTTTTCGGTAGAAGCTGGTGTGATGATTGAGAACCTTATGATAGGTTTAGTATTTGGGGTAAACAACCTTAATTCGTTTGGTAGTATTCAGAACTATTGGTATGAAGGTAAGGTGGCATATGCAATTACAGTTAAGATTATAGATATTTACGGGGTGGTAGGTATCGGCTCATACACTGGTGATACTAAGAGAGTGTTTCTAGAATATGGTGGTGGTGTTTCTAAGTCGTTTGATAATGGTCTTGGTGTATTTATCCAAGCAACATCTTGGGATAACGCTATGTATGTAACTCCAGGTCTATTTTATTCGTTCTAATGGGAGTAGAGAAAACAGCGAGGATTACCGTAAGTAAGGTTAGACTTAAGAAATTAGTTGAGGATAATCTGGCATCACTAGTTGGTGAAGGTAACGAAGAGTTAGTTGATTATGAGGTGATATCAGTTAAGAATAAGACCAAGACCGAAACATACCAATTAGGTAACTTCGATGCTGATTATGTGCAGGTATTTGACGGGTTAACAATTGAATTAAAGAGTAAGTAATGAAGAACGGTATATTAATAATGCTATTGGTGCTAGGTGCTTGTAGTAGTGAACGACACTCACATGACGTAACACATGACGTAACACATGACATAACACCCGAATCACCAAAAGAAATGCTTATGATAGAGTATAACCCTCTTGGTGAATGGGGTTGGGGTTTTAACCTAATTACGGATGGTAATTGTGAGTATATTATGTATACTAACCATAGTAATAAGTCTGGATTTACACATAAAGGAGATTGTTCAAACCCCATTCATCCCTATAATTTAAGCACAGAATGAAGATTTTTCGAAAATAATTACAAAAAAACTTGCATTATTGGAATAACTTTTGTATATTTGCACTATATTTATTAGAAAGCTAAAAAGCTATGAAAACAATTTTTAACATATTAGTCGTGACATTATGTCTACTGAGCAACGTGGTGTTGCTGGGGCAGTCGGGCTACGGTGTTATTTATTGTATCATGTAAAGATACTAAAATAAGAATACTAAAGCCCTAACTGCATAAGTTAGGGCTTTTTTTTGTCCAGTTCTTTGAAATAAAATATGTCGGAAATGCTCAATGGATGGGCGCTCGTCTGCAAAACCTGTTTAGTTGGTTCAATTCCAACTTCCGACTCAAAATGCATCTGTAACTCAGTGGGAGAGTGCCTTTTTTACATGGAGGAAGCCGAATAGGTTTACGTAGGTTCGAATCCTACCAGATGTACTGATGATTAGATAGTGTAATTGGGAGCATTAGGTGGGCTGTACCGCCACCGCAAGTTGAAAGTTAAAGACTTGTATCAGAAGGGTGGAGACTTCGAGGTATCGGTTCGATTCCGATTCTAATCACAACAGAATGGTTGAGTAGTGAAGAATATATGTAGGGGTGCGGAAAGCTGGAGAAGCCGACTAGTCTTAGAAACTAGTGAATGAGGGTTCAACTCCCTCTCCCTATACGATTAATGACCCAGTGGCGAAGCTGGCAAAGCGCAACGGTCTTAAACACCGTTATACGCGGGTTCGAGTCCCGCCTGGGTTACGTTTAAATTAAAGGGTGAAATTATGTTTAAGATTAAGAAAGATGCTTGGGATAACTTCATGACCAGTTTTGATTATGAGTCCGACACTTCTAACTTTAAATACGATTTTAAGCAAATGACTAAAATGTTTGGTAAAGCTTATATTGAGTATTGTAAAGCGATGTGGGAGGCTAATGATGGGGTACAATCTGAAGAAGAATTCTGTAAGATGAACGCTAATATGCCAATGGTGTTCTTCGATAAGACAGTTAAGGGGAAGTGAGGAAACTGGCAAAGCCTCTGTGGTTCAAACCCACAGGATGTGAGGGTTCGAATCCCTTCCTCCCCACAATATGCCCAGATGCGGAAACTGGCAAAGCCGAGTGGATTTAGAATCCACTGATTTGAGGGTTCGAATCCCTCTACCCCTACATTTGATAGTTTGGATTTAATTCCGTATATTTGTACTATGAGAAAATGGAATTTAGAAAATACATTTGACGCAATGGTTAATAGATGACGTTGATTCCCGAATGGGATTGTGGGTTCGAGTCCCACCTGCCACACTGTTACACTTTTTAACGTGATTAGATATTTATAGATATGGATATCCTACCAATATATGAAGATGTAACTCAGAAGAAGCCTTATCTGGGTCAATGCGACCGAGTAAGATATAATTGTGAGACCAATGAAGGTCATTGGCATGAGATGATGGCTAATAAGCGTCAGATACCATTTAAGACATTCATAAACTCGGTTGAGATGCATTCCATGTTGGATGATGATGAAACCCCGCAAGATTACATACGAGACGCTGTAAGACAAGACCCAGAAACGGCAACATACATATCCAATTGGGGTGATAAGGAAGCCATGTTTTTACAAGTGGCTGGGTTTGAATTCATATTCGTATAATTAGTTATGAAGTTAAGTAATCTATATAATACGGTAATAAATGAAGGTACCTCAATAAGTGATGACCAATGGCAAGAATACTTCACCAATCAGACACGAGAAGCTAATGGAAACCTTATGAGTACTTTAGAGGGGAACCCTAACTATGTGTTCATACTTAATAAGAATATGGTACATAATGAATGTGGTAACCCTAACAAGTGTGAAACCAATTCATATGAATTTATTAAAAGTAGATTAGGGGAGGGTGAACTACCCACCCACGGCATAGCCGATGGGATGGGCTTCATGAGTCATAACTCCCACTAACGTGGGCAGCTCATCATGATTTTTTCTGTCAGTTCCTGACA
>Ga0105055_10007769_pt1 | contig 14129 bp, 16 predicted proteins | sample BON03_FD_78090 | JGI IMG/M metagenome (GOLD analysis project Ga0105055, IMG submission 78090) | Freshwater microbial communities from Lake Bonney liftoff mats and glacier meltwater in Antarctica - BON-03 | ecosystem: Environmental > Aquatic > Freshwater > Ice > Glacier meltwater | place: Lake...
CAAACACAAACACACACACACACACACACACACACACACACACACATACACACACACACACACACACACACACACACACACCTTCGACTCCTGCAGCTTGTAAGGACGCAGAGGACCACCGCGCCCATATATCCCGTTTTTGTAGAAAATATAGGAAACTAAGGCCTTTTCTTTGAATCGGCGCATCCCGTCGGGCCCGGCTACGATTTCTTTCTCGCCTTCGCCGGCAATAAAGTTGAGCTGTTTTACGTTTGCTGGGCGTGTGCGCATGTGTGTACGTGTGAGGCAGTGAGAACGCTGGTGTGCGTGTATGAAAGTGTGTAGGTGTGCGTGTGTTGCGCGCAATATCATGTGGTCTCTGTTGCAGTGTGTGGGAGTGTGTTGGAGTGTGTTGGAGTGTGTTGGAATGTGTTGGAGTGTGTTGGGGTGTGTTGCAGTTTGTTGCGCGCAATATTATATGGTCTCTGTTGCAGTGTGTTGGAGTGTGTTGGAGTATGCAGGTGTGCGTGTGTTGCGCGCAATATCATGTGGTCTCTGTTGCAGTGTGTGGGAGTGTGTTGGAGTGTGTTTGAGTGTGTCGGGAGTGTACTGGAGTGTGTTTGAGTGTGTTGGAGTGTATTGGAGTGTGGTGCAGTGTGGTGCAGTGTGTTGCGCGCAATATCATGTGGTCTCTGTTGGAGTGTGTGGGATTGTGTTGCAGTGTGTTGGAGTGTATTGGAATGCGCTGGAGTGTGTTGGAGTGTGTTGGAGTGTGTTGGAATGTGCTGGAGTGTGTTGTAGTGTGTTGCAGTTTGTTGCGCGCAATATTATATGGTCTCTATTACAGTGTGTTGGAGTGTGTTGGAGTGTGTAGGTGTGCATGTGTTGCTCACAATATTATATGGTCCCTATTGCAGTGTGTTGGAGTGTGTTGGAGTGTATTGGAGTGTATTGGAGTGTGTTGGGAGTGTGCTAGAGTGTGTTGGGGTGTGTAGGTGTTTGGGGTGTGTAGGTGTGCGAGTGTTTTGTGTAATATCATGTGGTCTCTATTCAAGTGTGTTGGCAGTGTGTTGGAGAATGTTGGAGTGTGTTGGAGTATATTGGAGTGTGTTAGAGTGTGTTGGAGTGTGTGTTGGAGTGTGTTGGAGTGTGTTGGAGTGCGTTGCCCACAAAATCAAGTGGTCTCTATTTGAGTATGCCTTCAAGAAACTGCAAGAAAGTGCGCAGCACCTGCCAGGTCTATTCTATTCTTTTGCTCTATACTTATTTGTAATCGTAATTTTAGAGCTCACAAGTCATGGGCACAGGATTGAAGGCGACGCTAGTGTGCTGCTGTGCGTTGCAGTATGCTGCAGTGTGTGTTTTGCTACAACGTGTTGCAGTGTGTTACAATGAAGCAGTGTGTTGCAGTGCGTGTTTGGCTACAACGTGTTGCAGTGAGTTACAAAGAAGCAGTATGTTGCAGTGTGTGTTTTGCTACAACGTGTTGCAGTGTGCTACAATGAAGCAGTATGTTGCAGTGCGTGTTTTGCTACAACGTGTTGCAGTGTGTTGCAACAATCTCACAAGTCAAACATGTCACAAGTGATGCGCAACAAAGAAGCAGTATGTTGCAGTGCGTGTTTGGCTGCAAGGTGTTGCAGAGTGTTACAACGATATCACAAGACAAAGATGTCACAAGTGATGCGCAACAAAGAAGCAGTATGTTGCAGTGCGTGTTTGGCTACAAGGTGTGTTACAACGATTTCACAAGTCAAACATGTCACAAGTGATGCGCAACAAAGATAACCCTAAACCCTAAACCCTAAACCCTAAACCCTAAACAATCTCACAAGACAAAGATGTGACAAGGGATGCGCAACAAAGATCTCACAAGTCATGCGCACAGGATCGAAGCCGACGCCCAGCGCCTCAGGCCCAGAGGCATCATTCAGCTGCATAGCATCATTCAGCCGCATACCATCATGAAGCTGCATAGCCCTTTGACCCAAGGCAACGCCCGGCAGCCATAGACCCTCGTTGAGTTTCAAATCACGCGCGCCAAGCGCCGTCTCAGGGCTGTGTCCGGCCGCCGAGTCGGGGCTTTGAGCACTCGATGATGATACAGACGATGCGCCTGAAGGTGGCTGCCCGACGCCTACCCACTGCATACCGTAATCCTTGAGAAAGGCCTTGATTTCCTTGTTTTCTTGCACTATTCGCTTGATTTCCTTGTTTTCGTGCACTATTCGCTTGCTGTTCAACACTCCACAAAGTCAGCATCCACAAAGTCAGCACCTTTGCCTCGCCACCTACTGTGTTGGAAGAGCGCTGTCGAGTGTCTGCTGCAGACACAAGCACCACCGCCTACCTGCATGCGTGCACCAATGTGAGCATTCATGCATGGGTGTAGGTATGGGTGCATCGGCTTGTGTGTATCGTCTTACTTTTCTGCGTCGGCCTTGCGGAGCAAATCGCGCAGTTTTGTGTTGTGGTCCTTGACCATGCTGAGGTCTGCGTCGGATCTGTGCACACCCACCTCTTCGCCCGGCGAGCTGCTGCTGCTGCGCCGCACCAACTCCATCCCCTCACTCCGCACCAGGCTCGATCGAAGCTCCATGATGGTGGTGTCGCGTTTCTTGAGCTCGTCGCGCAGCGCTGCCGCAGCCTCCTCGGCGTTGCGCAGCCTGCCAGCCATTGCCGTCATCAGCGACATGTCGCCGCCTGCGGCGCTGGCCGACCCCGACGAGGTGCGTTTGGGCCTGTCAGGCGGGCGCGGTTGCAGGTCGCTGCTGCCCCGGTCCTTGGCCCGCGCGGATGGCAACTCCTGCCCAAGCGCGTGCTTGTCTGACGGCCCAGCCTCCTGCACCAGCTTGTCAATGTCGGACAGGCGCATATTTGCCAGCAGCTTCTTTTCGAGCTCCCGGTCCTGGGCAGACCCTATCCCGAAGCGCAGCGGCATACCACTATGTTTGTCGTGGTCGGGGAGTGGACAGCGGATAGGCATCAGTTTTTTAGGGTCCGAAGCTGCCGGGAAGGGGATGCGGCGCGGTGGCTTTTCCTCTCTTTTCTTGTCCGGGCCCGCCATCTTCTTGGTGCCCTTGGGCCAGACGCCCTCTGGCAAAGCCGCCAGACTTGCGAGCGTTGATGGTCAATCTCAAGTCCTCTACCTGACGCCGCGCAAACACAAGTGCACCATGAATAGTGAGCGGTGATAACACATCATGCAGCAGCATTTTGTCTGCCCCTATAACAAGTTGTTATCTGCCCCTATAACAAGTTGTTATCTGCCCCTATAACAAGTTGTTATCTGCCCCCACAAAGGGGACGTGCACCGCAGCACGTCAGGTTTGCCGGAAGGAATACAATGATGATGCAAGGATGCAGGTGCCTTTCAAGATAGGTCGCGTGCAACCCCACCAAGTCCACCAATCTCCCCTGATGCCCAGGTCAGCCCCAATAGGTTCTGGCATCCCCCCAACGGGTCCACCACCTACCAAAAGGGTCCATCCAACCCCTAGAAGGGTCCACCACCCACCGGCATCATCCTTTTCGAGGGGAGTGTCATGCCGTCTATCGGTAGGGGAGTGTCATACTCATGACATACTCATGACATACTCATGACACTCCCCTCGGGCGACGATCCGCATAACTCTGGTCCGGTCCAGTGGGCGCGCGGCGGCTTCAGGGGTGACGCCCCTCCGCTTGCCGCGCGCCCCGACCCCGGGAAAGTCTCCAAGAACATGCAAGTTCAAACAATAGGGAGCGAGAGAGAGACCTAGGGTGGAACAAACACAACACAAAACAAAAAAATGGACACGCAGACCAACACACAAAGAAGACGGGATGTTTGGAGAGAGAGAGATGTTTAGAGAGTGAGAAAAATATTGAAAAGAAGGTGCGAAATCGAAGGATACTATGCAATAGGGAGAGGGAGAGAAAGATACGGAGCGAGACAGAGATACAGCAAATGGAGGCTGAGGGGGAGCGAAAACAAGGGAAAGAGAGAAAGAGAGAACGGGAGAAAGAGAGAAAGACCAGAGAGAGAGAGGGAAACGAGAGATGCAACCATCGAGGCGGAGAGAGAGAAGGCAAAGTGAAAGGAAGAACAAGAGACACAGACAAAGAGAGAGAGAGAGAACCAGCAATGGAGGGAGGCAAAGAAGAAGTGCGGGAGAGAGAGAGAGAGAGAACGAGAGAGAAAGAGAGAGAGAGAGAGAGCGAGAGAGAGCGCGCGTGCGCGCGAGAGAGACAAGAGAGAGAGCGAGAGAGGGCAAGGGGGAGAGAGAGAGAGAGAAGAGAGAGAGGACAGAGATTGGATAAAGACAGAGAGATAGAAAGATAGAAAGGAAAAAGAGGGGAGCAGTAAGAGAATTTGAGCGAGAGAAGGCACGTAGGGAGGGAGAGAGACCGCCGGACAGCAGTACGGTTGGAAATTCAATTTCAAATTCAACCGTTTTGTATCGCAATTGCGCCTACGCTGCAGCTGCACCTTCAAAACGCCGACCCCAGGCCGCGCTGCGGGCGCGTTTCCGCGCCTCTTGGCATATCACGACTCGGTGCAAGGGAGCCGCTTTGGTAGAGCTCTCCTCGGCGGCAGCCGTGCGACAGCATTCGCTTGGCGCACCCAGCCGCGTGACGCCTGTGGCGCTCCCCGGCGCGCGTTTTTGACCGCCACCGCCAGGATGGCTGCTGTGCAGCAGCCCCTCGAGCACGACAAGATGCTGGCCGCAGCGCGCGACTATGTGGAGCAGTCGAATCGCGGAGAGGTTGGAGCGTGCCTCGCTATGTTTGCGCAGGACGCAGTGTACGGAAGCACGACAGTCGGGGGTCACCAAGGCATCGAAGCAATTTCAACCATGATGACTGGCTTCTTTGGAAAATTCCCCAGCGTCCATTGGCAGGTCGAGAAGTACGCCATCTCGCAGGTAAGAGAAAGAGGGAGATGATGTCAGAATAGCCAATCTTGCCAGGTGCGGACGCAGGCTGGTCATTCAAGTGACTGAAAGGGGGTGTGCGTGCGTGCGTGCGTGTGTGCGTGCGTGCGTGCGTGCGTGCGTGAGTGCGTGCGCGCGTGTGCGCGTTTGTATTGACGGCAATACACCAACAACTGCAGGAGTACCCGAACAGTGTTGAGTTTCTTTTTGTCCGCACTGGCGTGACCAACGCAGACGGCCACAACACCCGTCAGTTTGGCAAAGAATGGGTTTGCTTCACCTTGGGCCCTCGTGGACAGCTGGCCATCTCCCGTGTCACAGTTGAAACCAACAAGACTGACATCATCAGTTGAGTAATAAACCTAAAGCACCCAGTACAAAAAGGGCGGCATTGTCTGGGCCAGAAGCAATGACTCGTGTTGCGCGGCAAGAGATCGGGCAGACTTTGACAGGGAAGGCTACAATAAGACTCGTCTACCGCAACAAAATTAGACCCCAGCAAGACAGTGACTAAGAGGCGCGCGGCAGCTATCGACGCTGCCGCGCGCCCCATTCGGTTACAGGCCTGTCACCGTGACTCTAGCGCCCGGAATCGATTTTTCTGTTGCAAGGTGGGGTTGGGTATTTCTCAAACGAACGCGGATTCTCAGTGTACTCTGGTTCACAAGACATTTTCATCGAATTCGTTGTGGTGGAAACGAAACAGATCGTCGGCAGTAATGCAAACGTGATGTTGAAGCGGCATTCCTGCGGCCAGCGCTCGAGCAGGGCTGCGGGAGGCAAACGCCGAGCACTGGCATTTTTCCATACGAATTTGGTATATGTTCCCAATATCAAAATGTGGAGAAGAGTCTGATCTTTGTTTGTGCACAACTTCGACACCTTCAAAAAAAATGCTGCTGCGTGGCGGCCGATCAAAAAACGTGTTTGGCTGCCAAATTCGTCGGAATTTGCAAATGCGCTGTGGCATTCTGTTTGCAAGTACCAAAGTTGTGCACGGACCTGGACCCGACTCTCCTCTACATTTTGATACTGGGAAGATATGGCAAAAAAAAAAAAATCGCACGCAAAAACAAAATCCACCGCTGCACTCCAATTAGAGCAGGATTTTTTTGTGTCTGTTCTGCAAAAAAAAAATTCACATACATACTCTTTATATTTTTTTTGACAATGGTATTCGGAAGTCGCTACTGGGCAGCAGTTCTCTTTATGCAAGTACCCCAACAGTACCAAGACCTAGATCTCAGTCTCATCTACATTTTGAAAATGGGAACGCATAGCAAATTTGATTAGAAAAACAATTTTCGGCCAAAATCGGTTTGCCGCTCCCGGCAGTTTACACGCTGGAAAAGGGCCCAAACTGAGTTGAAAACTCTCCACAACACCCACAGGTCGCCGCGCAGTTCAATTCAAGGCCCCGGCGATCGAGAGTAGAGTTTTTATTGAAAACTGATAGTGGGTATCCCAAGGACACGGGGGTTACTTTATTCACCCTGGCAACCCCTGGGAATCCCCTTCGCTATAACACCCATCGGTCAGCTCCACCAGTCTCCGCCCTCGCCTATTCCAGGGGACCGGGCGCGCGGCAAGTGGAGGGGAAAAGACCCGGAGCCGCCGCGCGCCACTCGCAGCACGCCAGATTTCATGGGCGCGCGGCGGCGTAGGGCTTTAGCCCGACGTCGCCGCGCGCCCACTGGATCGGACCAGAGTAAGAGTGAATTTCGATAACACAAATATTTTTTTTGTACCACAAATCAAGGAAAAAAAGAAACAATTTAGTTGTATATTGGAGTTTTAGTTGTGTAATATAAAACTAAAATTATAAAACTCACTTGAAAACTCCAATACACAACTAAATTGCAATACACAATTAAACCTACAAAACTAAACATTGAATACAACTAAATTCAAAATCACAACTGAAAATTCAAAACACAACTAAATTCCAATACACAACTAATTATTTAATAGTGAACTAAAACTCCAATACACAACTAAAAATTCAGTACACAACTAGATTCCACTACACAACTGTAAATTCAATACACACAACTAAATTCCACTACACAACTAAATTCCAATACACAACTAAAACTCCAATACACAACTAAAAATTCAATACACAACTGAAAACCCAAGGCACAACTAAAAATGCATGACACAACTAAGAATCCAATACTCAAATAAACATAAATGCTCAACAGAAAATTCAATACACAACTAAAAACACAACTAAAAATCCAATACACAACTAAAAATTCATTACACAACTAAATTCAATACACAACTGAAAAAATCCAAGACACAACTAAAAATTCATTACACCACTAAACATCCAATACTGAACTAAACTTGAATGCTCAACAAATAATTCAATACACAACTAAAAATCCAATACTCAACTAAAAATTCATTATACAACTAAATTCCAACACACCACTAAAAAAACCACAACGCAACTAATCTCCAATACAACTAAAACCCATGCACACAAATAATCTCCCGGCCTATACACACCTAGATTCCATCACAAAACCGTAAGTCCAGTTCACAACCAAATTCGAATACACAACTAAATACCATTAAGAACTGAAATCCAGTACAAAACAAAATTCCATTACACACCTTACTTCCAATACACACCTACGATACAATAAACCCCTGAATGCCAGTCACCTAAATGCTACTATAAAACTGAAATTCGACTCACGTCGGATACACTACAACAAGATGATGATGCTGATAACCAACAATGTCACTGCCATCACTGAGAACATGGTGCTGGACACAGAAAAAGGGACACGGAAAACGTGAAGGCCAATAATGCGAGGACCAATAAAAGCGAGGGGTCCAGTTGAGAGGACTGGGATTAAAATGAGGGGTCCAACATCCAAATGGGGATCTGGAATGAATACAAGAGAGGCGAGAACCGGTGTGTGAGAATCAAACACTAACCACCCACACAACAATCAGTCAACAGATGCAGAGACAAGTAGTTTACGCGTCACATCGCTCAAAACTCCCGTATTGTTTTTCAAAACCGGGAATTATATATATATATACATATTTTTTTTTCTGGCCATCCATCTTTTTTTTCCAAATTTTCCCCAAATCCCCCACAACACCCGTTTTTGTCACTTCCCAGATTTCCGGGGCTCGCCTGTACCGACTGCTCGCAACATTATGAAAAATGATACGATACATAAATAGAAAGGAAATTCAATACCACAAAACAAAAAAAACTTGAATAAAGACAGAGTGTTGAGAAGAAAATGTGAAGTGTACAAAAACGCTAGAATTGTTGTAGAAAAAAAAAAGGAAAGGAAGGGTTGGACAAAAAAAGGAAAAATACAATAAATCATGACAATGGGAACACAACACCTTCGCAAGTATAAAATCAGAAAAAGGATGGGACAACGAAACTTTTCAAGAGGTGCCAGTCACCAGTCGACATGCTCGCACATAGAAACACGTATGGACAGGCCCAAGTCTCAGGCTGTTGTAAGGGTCATCAGGGGAGTAGCGTAGACCGTCCACTGGCATGACAGCCATCTTTTGGTTGGATCAAGTTCTCGCATGTACGGAATCCGCTACCTCAGAGTATTCGACTACGTCTCGGTGTCTTAGTGCGCTATTGGGCCGGCCAGGGAGAGTGAAGTTTATCCTGAGGCCGTTAAATTTCACTCTCCCTGGCCGGCCCAGCGGCAACAACTTGCCAGAAACGGAAGACGCAGGTGGGAAAAAAAGTCAACGCACCTATCATTCCTATACGACCACTGCCAGGCGACTCAGCAGCCTTAGGTGTAATTAACACAGCAGCAACTAGAGGCGGAAATAAAACCACCTAAAGCCCCTCCGCTTGCCGCGCGCCACTCGCCTTCAGCCAGAGCGTATACGGACAGTCGTAGAAAAATTTCTTTTTCTTCTTTCCCACCTTTTGTTCCTTTTTCTTTTTTCCTTTGTTTTGTATTTTTTTTTTCCATTTTTGGCTCCAACAATTTTTCCAATTTTTCCCCAAGTCCCCCACAACCCACGAATTTCTCATCTCCCAGATTTCCCAAACTGGCCTGTTCCGACCGCAAGTAAGGACGAGTAAGGACGAGTAAGGAAGAGCAGTCCTTACAGACCAATGTGGGAAATCTGGGGTTGACAAAATAGGGTGTGGTGGGGAATTTGAAAAAAATTGTTAAAGAACCAAACACAAAAATAATAATGCAAACACAAAAAAACGGTCGGAAAATTTCGTATTATGCTGAGGGAACCTGAATCGACGCGTTCCACCACGCGAGGAGGGTGGGGACTGGTCCGCAAGGTCCAATCCCCTTTGCAAAACAAAATTCAAAAAAAAGCGAGGGAGAGACACCCGCGCCAGGGAGGTCAAGGACCCAAGTGCCTCCATGTATGATATGTATGATATGTATGATATGTACTAGATGTATGATATGTACTAGACTTGAAGCCTCACAACCTCTCATTCTGGCTGGGATATTGACCTGGTCAAGGGGGCGAGGGGTGATGTGTGAAGGTTGGAGAGGGACGAAACCAAATTCCTTTTTGCGTCGACGAAATCAAACATCACCACTTCGCCGTTGTCTGTTAGCTGCGGCAGGAAGTCACGGTTCACGAGGAAGAAAGGGGTCGATGTTGGGGTCTAATGCGTAGATAGTCCGGCACGTGAGTTCTTGCTTCCTGAGATATCGGCTCCGCCTCCGTATCTGGGGCAGGATTACGAGCACAATGGGTTTGGTGAGAAACGTGGCAGGGTTAGGTTGAATAGATTAAGCGGCCGCCAAATGGGTGGGCGGTATGGTGCAAGGAAAGCGGAAATCGGCCAAGCTTTTCAGAAAGAGCGAGAGAGTGCAGGCGTCGAGAGATCGAGAATCAGTAGAGGATTCGGAAAAAAGCGTAAGGATCGTGGCATAGTTTGGCATTTTGATTTTTTTCATTCGTTTTTTTTCCTTCGATTTGCGCAGAATCTTTTTATGTGAAATGTCGTTTTCGCGGCGTCTTCCTGGCGTTTTGCCGCGCCCCAAACAGTGCCAAGCACCCCAAAAATACCCCTTGAGGACCGCGCACGTCGGATCGACGCAATTAGTACAGTCGTCGCACAGTGCGACGATCGGACGTCGATTTGAAAGAACGTGTTTTTTGGGTGAAAAGACGCACGATCGTGACCATTGTGATAACCTGGAAATAAAAAATAAAACAGACTGTGAAACAACCAAAATCCATAAAAATGAGCAAATCCCGAGGGCCTCCGACGGGAATTCTGAACTTCGAGTCACGGTGGCGCACGGCAGCTGCGGGGCTAAAGCCTCTTGCCTCCGCTCGCCCACGCTTTAGTCACGGGCGCTAAGTTTTGGGGGTGCTAGGTCATACTTGAACAAGTCCAGGAAATCTTCAGAAGCCCGACATTGTCTCTTGCCGCTTGAATGCCCTTTTCAAGGGGCGAGAGACAAGCGTCCACTATCGAAATTTAAGTAGATAGCTTCATATATTTTTCCCACTGGTGTGTTTAATTTTTTTTGGTGAAAAAAAGTAATCGACGTCGTTTTGACAAAAAATGCATGTCCTGTTTTCCGAGAGGAAAAAATCTGATTCTAGAGGAGTCCACAAAAAAAGGTCCGATTTCAAAACACGCAAAAAAAGAAATCTATTCAGTCTGGACTTAAGGTCCGCTAGCAATTAGTAGGTGGGTGTTGAAGTTGGGTTATAAAGAAAAAAATCGAAATGAAGAGAGTCAGACTCTGATTATGTTTTGAGCGATTTAAGAATTTTGAACTCAACCGAAAATAATAATGATAACCCGACTGCCAAGTCAGCTTCGCGTGGCAGCTACGACGCCAATCCAACAACTTGCCAGATCAAAAAAATTGACTGTGGCGCAATAACTCGAAGAAAAAATCGGAGTCGACCCTTCATAGACAGAGGCCGCTGTCGACCCTCCCAATGGAAAAGACTCGGCGGTGCAGATGCGACGTGGCTTGCAGGTGTATGGGAACTGCGCGACTTGCTCCGAGCATGTGCTCCACCGCGCTCAGTCGCCGCCACGCTCAACGACTGAGCGTGGCAATATTCTTGGCAAGCAGCCGCTTCTTTTCGACGCGCAGCATCAGCGTGAGCGCCGTGCGAGCATCGGAAGACTTGCTGAGCGCCTCGAATGCTCTTTCGTCAGCCTCAAGCGATGTTGCATATTTGCCGAGCTCCTCCTGGAGAAGGCTGCTCAGCACCTTGCGCGCCTGTGCCTCACCACCGCACATCTTGTCCATATCGCTCATGAAAGTGGGGTCAAACCCTGTGGGCGCCAGGAGTGTAGGAGCAGGATTGGAGGAGGCGTACCCATCGAGCCCTACTGCCGTTATCGAGAGCTTGGAGCAGGCGTCGGCAAGGCGACGTGCAATATTTTCAAACTCATATACATCGTTGGCATTGTCGGCCTCGACAAAGCCATAGTATTGCAGGAGCTGGTCATTCGAGCGTTCGCCGTATGAAATGAAAACCTGGTCGCCCTTGGAGTAGGGTTTTGTCGACAGCACTTCGAATGTTGCCTGTAGTGCCTGGTAGGTCACGCCGGCCGCGCCACCAGGCATGCCGTTGTGGTTCACCTGAAAATTCAGATTCTTCAGATGTTGGTGGTGCAACGCTAACATATTGCAACGCGAACATTCGATTCGAATTGACAGATCTGGAGGGGGGTTGAAATGGGGCGCACAGCGGCGAGGCGAGGCGCTAATGCCGAAGCTCCCATGCGCCATTCGAAATCAACCGCGAGCATCTGCAAAAAAATTCGATATTTTTGTAGAATAAGCCGCGAAGGATTTGGGGCACGTGGCAGCCACCGCGACGAAGCTGCCGCGCGTCATACGGGAACATCCGTCGATAAACTCCCGTAATAAACTCTCGTGATAGTATACACTCCCGTATAATACTCCTGTCAATAAATTCCCGTGTCTTTTGCCCATGTGTTCGGACCTACCCTGACGGCAGCTTCAGCGCGGTGCGCCTCGCCGCCGCGCGCCCATCAACCAACCCACGATTTCCCTCGTTGCGCGAAGGAACCCAGATGGCGCGCGGCAGCTCCGGGGCTCTTCCTTCGCCGCGCGCTCACTTCTTTGCAGGCACTTACCATGTCAATCATCGGAGCCATGACGTAGTGGGTGAGGCCAAAGATGCGTGGCACAACGAGGGCGTTGCCCACAACCCATAGCAAGACCAGCGCCGTGCCGATAGCTGCCTTGGTAGCGTCCAAGATGTTCAACTGTGTGCTCACTGCCACTAAAAGTCCTGTCAGAAAGATCTGGTCCTTAGGCAAGCGGTTGACGAAGGGCCCAGAGAAAGCTCTGGAGCGCGCCATTTCGCACGCCAAGTAAAAGTCGTCCTGGCAGATCTGCGCGTTGTCCTTCTGCACCTGCTTGAAGAGCACTTTCCAAGCCGTGCGCTGGCGGATGCACTTTGTTACGAGAGGCTGGTATTGCAGCTCCTCCACTTGCGCCTCCGTCCAGTGTAGCGGCGTGTTCATGTCTTCTGGCAGCATCTCTATCCAGCTCGCCATGGATGACGGTTGGATGCTCTTGGCACGGCCCACACCTTTCTCCCACAACAAGAGCAGGGCGAGCTGGCCCCACCACTGGGCGTCACACCAAGTCTCATCAGATACGTAGCCCTGCAACTTGGAGGGCGGCCGCGAGTTACCGGCTACAACCCGCAGCACTGCTCCCACTGGCACGCTCAGCAAGACGTCGCCAGACGAGATGGGGGACACAGCCTTAACGCCGCGCAGGCCCGTGTCAAACTCCGCCAGCCCGAGCTTTTCGTTCTGGATGTTTTGTGTGGCTGTCCATTCGCTGAACTTGCTCCACTTGCCCTCTATCTCTGCATCCAACCCCATGCTCGGCGCGACACTGTGTGAGAGAGCGTGCGTGCAAGGATGAATGCACGGGTAAGACTCCTAAATGTGTGTCGCGCATCACGTGTATCAACCGTCTTTGCACATGTTTCAACAATCTGTAAACGTGTACACTACAAATACAACTAGAACTACAACTGCACACACCCAGAGACAGAGATAGAGGCAGAGACAGAGAGAGGGACAGACACATAGAGGGAGGCAGAGACACATATGCACACGCACACGCACATGCACATTCCCTCCCCGACGCATGCGCAAACGTGCATACACACAACGGGACACATGAACCAATACATACACACACAGCAACACACGCACGAACGGTATCTCTCGCCTCTCTCGCTTTCTCTGTCTCTGTCTCTCTCCCTCTCTCTCTCTCGCACACATACACACTCACACACACACATACACACACAAACACACACACACAAACACACACACGCAAACGCACCCTCGCACACTAACACATTCACAAATGTAGACAAACAAACAAACAAACAAAAACACACACACACAGGCAAACAGACACAGACGCACATACATGTATAGATAGATACACAGAGACAGAGACAAGACAGAGACAGAGAGGCAGACACAGACACACGCACGAACACGCACGTGTGCGTGCACACACACACACACACACGCACACGGGTAAACACACACAAACACACAGACACAAACACACACACACAAACACACACACACACACACACACACACACACACAAACACTTGCGCAACACACATCCACAAACACACATACACACACACACACACACGTTTTACTCTCTCACTTTGCTCTCTCACTCGTCCGCTCTCTCTTACACACACATGCTCTCTCTCACACCCACACTTTGACACCCACACACATGCTTGCACACATACACACACTTTGTTCTCTCAATTCGCTCTTTCGTGAATGTGCGTCAGAGACAGAGAGTCTGTGAGAGAGACAAGGAAAGTGAGAGAGAGAGAACGGGAGGAAGGGGGGGGAGAGAGAAAGAGAGGGAGAAAGAGAGAGATAAAAGAGGGAGAACAAGAGGGAGACAGCGCGTGCCGCGCGAGAGCGAGAGCGAGGGAAAGAAGAAGAAGAGAGAGAGAGAGAGAGAGAGGAATCGAAAGAAAGAGAGAGAGAGAAGAGAAGAGAGCGAGAAAGAGAGCAAAAGAGAAAGAAAGGAAGAAAAGGAGAGTGGAGAAATGAGGGCGCGAGCAAAAGATGCAGACATGCACTTTCTCTTTCTCTCTCTCTCTCTCTCACACACACACACACACGCATACACACCCTCACACGCACAAATACACAGACACACACAGACACACACA
>Ga0105055_10007773_pt1 | contig 14122 bp, 10 predicted proteins | sample BON03_FD_78090 | JGI IMG/M metagenome (GOLD analysis project Ga0105055, IMG submission 78090) | Freshwater microbial communities from Lake Bonney liftoff mats and glacier meltwater in Antarctica - BON-03 | ecosystem: Environmental > Aquatic > Freshwater > Ice > Glacier meltwater | place: Lake...
AGCAGCAGGGACATACTTATCCTATTGGTGTGACTTGGTAGAAGAATCAAAAATCCACCCATTTATCAAGGCTGCAAAAACCCTGAAAGCACATTGGTTTGGAGTTGTAAATTATTCGGAAACAAACCTAAACAATGGAATCCTAGAAGGGATCAATTCAAAAATTCAACTTGCGAAAAAAAGAGCTCGTGGATACCGGAACATAAATAACTTCATCAACATGGTTTACTTTATTGCAGGGAAACTCAAATTCGATTACCCACTGTATTCCATATAGAGCCAAAATTTTTTCAGATGTTTCACTCTTTCCTTTCTGGATTTCTATTGTGGCTATGTGGTAAATATTAAACTCATTTCCATCCTCCCGCAGCAAATGTGCATTCCAATTGATTTATGTAGGCGGGAGGGAAATGTTAGCTTATCATTATATCCACGGGTTGCACCCGCGGCTATTAATGGTTTGACTACTTCGTAGTCTTTCTTCAATTGTTTAAAGAATAAATCTCCTACCGATTCTTCACTTTCTTCGCGCCTTTGGGGTAAAAAATAGATCACGCTAATTCTAGCAGACTGATTAAAAAGAGGAGCTTGGTGAGGAATAGCGAAAAATAGCGTGTTAGGATTTTTGGAGGATTTCCTCGTTTTATGTTAAATATTCCGCAAGCTCCGTATTACGATAATCTCTAGGAATGTTACATAATTTATATTATGTTAAATACAATTAATCATCTCGTCCTTTTCCAATAAATTATTATCTTAAAGCCCTAGAATCAAACCTCCCCTGATATCACCACTTTATGCTCAAACACCTTCCCCGACTGGGACTTTTTCTAGGGCCTATAACTTTTCTGCTTATTTATTTTTTTGTGAGTTCAGCGGGATTGAATCCTGCTTCGCAAGCAATGTTGGGTTTAGCAGCCTGGATGGCGATCTGGTGGATCACGGAAGCGATCCCAATTGCAGCTACAGCATTTCTTCCCTTGATCTTTATGCCGCTGCTTGGGATTCTTCCTATAGCGAGTGTTTCGAGTAATTACATGCATCCCACAGTGATGCTTTATATGGGGGGATTTCTTTTGGCTACAGGAATAGAAAAATGGAATCTCCATCGAAGAATCGCACTTAACATAATAAATTTAGTCGGGACAGATCTACGCAAGATCGTTTTGGGATTTATCCTTGCTACCGGGATTCTCTCCATGTGGATTTCAAATTCAGCGACTTCTCTGATGATGCTACCAATTGGTTTGGCTGTGGTCAATCAGTTTAAGGATCAATTGGGATCCTCCAAACAGGCTATTTCTGAAAGTATGGGCAAATCCATCATGCTTGGAATTGCCTATAGTGCTTCCATTGGTGGCGTAGCAACTTTGATCGGAACGCCCACCAATACGATTTTAGCAGCTGTAGTTTCAGATTTGTATGGCTACACCATAGGCTTCAATGAGTGGATGATGTTTGGTTTACCACTATCGCTGGTCATGCTTTTCATCTGTTGGTACTACTTAGTCAATTATGCTAATCCCCTCCCCGCTCACTTTAGTTTAAGAGATGGAAAAAGCATTATAAAGTCCCAGTTAACAAACTTGGGTAAAATGACTTATGAGGAGAAAATGGTAATGATTGTTTTCGGTCTGGTATGTTTTTCTTGGATCAGCAGATCATTTCTTTTGCAGCAATTTTTACCTGAACTGGACGATACGATTATAGTTTTGGTTGGAGTGGTTGTATTGTTTATTATCCCTGCTTCTAAAGAAGGCGAACGCATTTTGGACTGGAAAACAGCAGAAAGGATTCCCTGGGGAATTTTGATTCTTTTTGGTGGTGGCTTGGCTTTGGCCGGAGGATTTAAGGAAACAGGTTTGGCAGAGTGGATCGGACAGCGATTTACATTAATAGAAGGCATTTCCTTCTTCCTACTTCTTATGATCATTATCGCTTCGGTCAACTTCCTCACGGAGGTTACCTCCAATGTGGCCACTGCTTCCATGCTACTTCCGATACTGGCTTCTGTGGCTCTGAAACTCGATTTGCATCCCTTTGGACTGATGTTTGGGGCAACTTTGGCTGCGAGTTGTGCCTTTATGCTTCCTGTTGCCACACCACCAAATGCTGTCGTTTTTGGTTCGGGTTACCTTCAGATGAAAGATATGGTGAAGGCAGGCTTTTGGCTTAATGTAATTTCTATATTCTTAGTTACCCTTATGGTGTATTTCGTGTTGCCTTGGATGTGGGGAATTGAGTTATTGGAGTATCCTTTTTAGAACAGTCTTACTTGATTATTCTACATTCATCATTTACGATTTACGGGATTTTTGAATCTAGAGATTTTGTGTTGATCCTTAGAGGTTTGTGAGGTTAAGATACTTCATCATTCGCTGTTCGAACTTCAACATTCATTAGTACCCATTTACGCTATGAGATTTACTGCATTTTCGAACCTAGAGACTTCGTGTTGATCCTCAGTGGTTTGTGAGTTTATGACACTTCATTATTAATCAATTCCATTCTCCCGCAACTACTATGTTTCCCAATAGATATTTGTGCGCGGGAGGGAATTGTAAAATCATCATTATAACCACGGGTTGACATCCGTGGTTATTCATGGTTTGACTACTTCGTAGTCCTTTTTATAATGAAATGATCTTTGTGAATTTCTTTAGTCTATCGAGAAGTGTCAGACTGAGCGAAGTCGAAGCCCTAATACATACTTCCTTGATTAAGAAAGCGATTCAGTACGCTTTAGATTGACAAGTCCTCGACTTCGCTCGGACTGACAAGCGTTGAATTCCCACAACTACTTAAAAAGAGCCTCAATACTTCGGAAATCCCGTAAATCAGAACTAAGATCAGATTGCTTCAGCCTCGTCACTCGCTTCGCAATGACGAGTTCCAAAAGGCTCTTAACCTACTCAAAACTCCTTTGCGCCACAGCCCTTTTGCGGGAGAACATATTCGTCACAGCTAAGCATCCTTTCGTCACATATTTTTGTAAAGACTTTCTTGTACCGCTATCCTTGAACGATCAATTAGGTATAGAACTGATGAACACGAAGAAAGTCTTTTATTTGCTGATCCTTTTGGCGATTATTTACAACACGCTACTGGTGTATTCGTGCAGTGGAGAAAAAGGAGAATCGGAAAAGACTACGTTAGTTATCAAGACTAATCTAATTGAAACAAGGTGGTAGAACAACATATTTATTTACAGACAGTTATGAAATCAAAAAGTCTTGTTTTTAGGGATATAGAATTGTGGATAGTCACCTTCGTATTTTTAATAATCATTATTGTCAACATCCTAAATGGGATTAGTTCTCATTCTGATGATATGATGCTATTCTTCGGCTATGTATTTATGCCGATCGTAGTGTATTTGGGTTTTTATATGGTAAATCAAGTTATCATCCCAAAATACATAAGAGATAAGAATGTAGTGCATCTCATCCTTTTTACCCTATTGACAACAGTTATTACCGGGATTTTTTCGGGACTGTGTGCGGCTGGAATTGGAGGATCTATTCACAAGTTCTTTCAATTCTATTTCAGTGTCTTGGCGCTTTATCCGGGGTATCTGATCACCGTTATTTTGCTCGGAAAAATGTTAACGCCTCCGAATTTTCAGGATTTTCAGCTCTATAACGGAGTTCGATTATTTATGATATTCCTCTTTATCTCAATATTCCTCTTTATCTCTCAACTGTTTGTAAATGAAGTAGTATTAGTAATTCTGTTAGTGGTGATTCCTGCGATCCTTGGTTTGGTTTTGTATAATTACTTCCTGCTGTACAAAAATAAAATAGCAGGAAATATCAAAGCCTATCGCTGGTACCTTTGGGGATTGATGAGCATTATTATTCTTGTATTTTTTATCATTGCTGTGGAAAATAATGTTCCGGAAATCACGTTCCTCGGATTCGGACTAATAGCCTTCTTGCTATCTGTGATTTTCCCTCTTTCCAACTTGATATTTGTGAAGTATGATACGTACGTGGGTAAAATCGACACGCTTTCTAGTCAGGTAGATCAAAGTTCTGCAAACCTCAGTTTCCTGCGTTCACAAATCAATCCACACTTTCTTTTCAATGCACTAAATACGCTATATGGTGCTGCTTTGATGGAAAATGCGGAGAAAACCTCAGATGGAATTCAGAAGCTCGGAGACATGATGCGCTTTATGCTTCATGAAAATCAGATGGATAAAATCCCTTTGACCAGAGAGATTGACTATCTGAGAAATTATCTGGATCTGCAGATGTTGCGCTTCAAAAATGAGTCTAATCTCGATGTGGACATCAAGTTGTCTGACGAAATTTGTGAAGGAAGCCTTGCTCCCATGCTGTTGATTCCTTATGTAGAAAATGCCTTCAAACATGGAATAAGCACTAAAAGTAAATCCTGGATCAAAATAAATCTAAGATGTCTCCAAGGCTCAGTACATCTGGATGTGGTGAACAGCATTCATCCAAAAAAACAAACCGAAGATCCACGTGATGAGTCTGGGATCGGTCTGGAAAATGTGAAAAGCAGATTGGCACATTTCTACCCACAAAAACATAATCTGACCATCGTGGCAAACGATACTGAACATTTTGTTCATTTGTCGGTCCAACTATCCTGATATGATTCAAGCCATTGCAATAGACGATGAATTCATGGCTTTGGAAGTGATCAAAGCACACGCCTCCAAAGTCCCTTTTTTAGATTTGATAGCCACCTTTACCAATGCCGTGGAAGGATTGGAATACATCAAATCCAACTTAGTAGAGTTGGTGTTTTTGGACATCAATATGCCGGACATTTCTGGAGTGGAACTGGCAGCTCTTCTGCCAAAGGAAACTCAGGTAATCTTCACTACGGCCTATTCGGATTATGCTGTTCAGGGTTTTGAGCTGGATGCACTTGATTATTTATTGAAGCCATTTAATCTGGTGAGATTTCTCAAAGCCTGCCAGAAAGCTCAAGAATGGCTTGAACTTCAACCAACTAAAGAGCCACAGTTTATCTATGTAAAAACTGCCGAAGGACAACTTAAAGTTCGTTTTGATGAGTTGATGTGCTGTGAGGCCACAGGGAATTATGTGACGTTTCACCTGAGGAATGAGAAAGTTATGAGTCGCTTGACGTTAGCCGAAATAGAAAAGTCCCTCCCCTCCTTCTTCCTCAGAACACATCGTTCATATTTAGTGAATATGAAATTGGTGGATAAAGCTGAGCGACATCAGCTCTTGATTGATACGCATGCATACCCTGTGAGTAGTACTTATATGGAGATGGTAATGGAGCGATTTGAAAATAGTTAAAATGTTTTCCTACTTGTTTTCCCGCAGATAAACGCGGAAAAGAAGCGCAGATCTACGCATATTTTTAGGCTTTAGGAGAAAGAATGTCTCATGTACAAAACTCTGTATTTGCGTTAATCCGCAAAATTAGTCAGAGCTAATCTGCGGAAAAAAAAACTATCCATCATTCACTCCTTTTAAGCGCTTTCATTCTGACAACTAATCTCCTTATCGTCAATGTGTTCATCCGCAAAAATCTGCAGGAAACCTGCTATCCAATTCAAAAGTGCTCTTTAAACTCCTTCTTGTAGTTAAGTGGAGTTTTGCCAATTCTGTCTTTGAACTGTTTGTTGAAATTTGAAAGCGTAGGAAACCCACTTTCGAAACACACCTGACTGATATTCAAATCTTCATCTTGAAGCAATTTCCTCGCATTGCTGATTCGTACATCTCCCAAAAAATCTGAAAAGGATTTGTTTACTCTAGATCTAAAATAACGGCTAAAAGCACTTTCAGACATATTTGCTAAGGAAGCCACCTCTTGAAGCGTTATTTTTTCCTTGAAATTTTTCAAAATGTAATCGAGAATATCTCCCATTTTATCCTTTTCGGATGCAGGGTGATTATAAGTATAATTGACCTGTGTAATTGGTAAAAGCTCTGTGGACTCAGCCAATACATGTAGAATTTCCAGAAACATGATGACACTTGGTACTCCTTTCAGATTCACCATTTCTTTCATCAGCGTAGTTACTTTTTGGTTAGTTTTCCCGGTGATTTCCAACCCTCTAGCAGCGTGAATCAATAGTTTTGAGATTTCCTCAAATTCTTCCTTTTGCATAGATCCCACACCTAAGAAGTTTTCTGGGAAATAAATCACAATACCATGAATATCCAGCCCATTTGCAGGATCAAAGTAGGCATTATCACTTCGCCAGACGTGGGGTAGTCCTGGCCCAGTCAAAACTGTATCGCCGCCCTTGAAAGGTTTGATATGATCGCCTATGTAGCGAGTACCACTGCCGTGCAGGATTGCCACCAATTGATACTCGGGATGTGCATGCCATTGTTTATCAAAATATGGGTCTCGCATATCTCTAATTACAAAGGCTTTATTTTCAGGAATTCCAGATTTCTGTAAAGGCTCTTTCATACGTTCTTGCTGATTTACTATATCAATAGTATATTTTCATAGTATAATTTGACGAAATTCAGTCATTTATCAAGCTAAAACAGGGAGAAACGATCAAATTAAAATTTCAATTTAGTAGAGTAAATAATGTTTAAATTTTGATATGATTTTCAAAACCCGAAAAGTACCTAAATCACCCTACTTTGGTCTGGTGATTTTAATGCTTGCTTTCCTCGCAGGATGTAGTGGCCAAAGCAACAAAAACTTCCTTTCATCGACCGACCCCAGGCGTATAGAGATTCTAGTTCTTGGCCATGAAAGTGAGAGTCACAATTCTGAAAAATTGATGATGTACTTGGAAACACCTCTTTTCCAAAAAGGAATCAACCTCACTTACACCACGGATGTAAATGACCTGAATTCTGAAACACTTGCTAATTACGATGGCTTGATGATCTATGCCAATCATGAGCAGATCACGCCGGAGCAGGAGGCCTCTTTGAAGTCTTATATAGAAGGTGGAAAAGCGTTGATTCCTATTCATAGTGCTTCGTTTTGCTTCCAAAATTCGCCTTGGTTCATAGAGGCAGTTGGCGGGCAGTTCAGCACGCATGGCACCGGTGATTTCACCGCTACTATCGTAGATGCTGCCCATCCCGTAATGAAGGGGATTTCTGAGTTTGAGACATGGGATGAGACTTATGTACACAGCCAGCTGAATCCTGACATGCACATCCTGATGGAGCGTGTGGAAGGTGATAAGAAAGAGCCCTACACTTGGGTTCGTGAGCAAGGAAAAGGTCGGGTGTTCTATACCGCATACGGTCACGATGAAAAGACGTGGGAGAAAAAAGAATTTCAAAATCTCGTAGCTAACGGTATCCTTTGGGCTGTGGGAGATAAAGTCAACAAGTTGTTGACCGATTACAATATCCCTACTCCTACGTTTGAGGATGCTGATATTCCTAACTATGAGAAAAGAGATCCGGCACCACGCTACCAATTGCCGCTTTCTCCAGAAGAATCGATGAAGCTGATTCAAGTGCCTGTGGGCTTTGAATTGGAGCTTTTCGCATCTGAGCCGATGATCATCAATCCTATGGCTATGGCGTGGGATGAGCGTGGAAGATTGTTTGTTTTCGAGACGACTGACTATCCAAACGAGATCCGCAAGGAAGGTGGAGATGACAAAATCAAGATTTTGGAAGATACAGATGGCGATGGCAAAGCTGATAAAGTGACTGTTTTTGCCGAAGGCCTAAACATTCCTACCAGTATGACGATGGTGAATGGTGGAGTTTTGATTTCCATGGCACCGGATTTTATTTTCCTAAAAGATACTGACGGTGATGACGTAGCCGATGTCAGAGAAGTAGTAATCACAGGCTGGGGAAAAAGCGATACGCACGCGGGCCCTTCTAATTTGAAATATGGTTTTGATAATAAGGTATGGGGAGTTTTGGGTTATGCAGGTTTCAATGGTGAAGTAAGTGGCATAAATCATTCTTTCAGCCAGGGAGTTTATCGATTCAATCCGGATGGATCGGACCTTGAATATTTGGGACATACCAGTAATAATACGTGGGGATTGGGTTTCACAGAGGATTTTGAAACTTTTATTTCCACTGCAAACGGTCAGCACTCGGTTTACTTTTCCATGGCCAACAACTACCTGAAGAGACCAATCTATCAAGGATCTGCGAATACAGTTCATGGCATCGACACGCATTACGACATGCCGCATTTGACTCCTTTCTTGAGACAAGTGGATTGGCATGGTAGCTACACCGCTGCTGCTGGGCATAATTTTTATACTGCAAGAAGCTTCCCAGAGAAATACTGGAACTCTATCGCATTCGTGGCTGAGCCTACCGGACGGGTGCTTCACAATGCCAAAATCCTTCCTGAAGGTTCTGGCTATACGGAGAAAAACAACTTTAACATTCTAGCGAGTTCAGACGAATGGTTTTCCCCTGTTCATGCGGAAGTTGGCCCGGATGGATCACTTTGGGTGGCTGACTGGTACAACTTTATCATTCAACACAATCCTACGCCTAGAGGCCGGGAAAATGGGGATGGCAATGCCTATATCAACCCTATGCGTGACCGTGAGCATGGTAGAATCTACCGTGTGACGTATAAAGGTGGTGAGCCGTCTAAGATTTTCAATCTGAAAGACGCTGAATCCGATGAGCTTTTGGTCGCTATTCAGAGTGAGAATATGTTTTGGAGATTGACCGCTCAGCGTTTGATCGTAGAAACCAAGGACATGGATGTAGTAGATGGTCTGTATGATATAATCAACAATCAGAAAGTAGATGCAATCGGACTGAATGCTTCTGCTATCAATGCACTTTGGGCTCTTCATGGTCTGGGATTATTAGATGGAAATAATACAGCTGCACAGGAAGTCGTAGAGAAAGCGTTGAGCCATCCATCAGCTGCTGTTCGTAAGAATGCACTTCGTGTCCTGCCAAAAAATCCTTCAGCTATGTCGGCAATTTTAGCTGGTAATCTTCTTCAAGATCAGGATCTACACACTAGAAAGTATGCATTCCTTGCAACCTCAGAGATGCCATTTTCTGAAGATGTAGCCAAAAAACTTTTGGAAGCATCAAATGACGAGGACAATCAGAAAGATGCCTACTTGCCACAGGCGATTTTTGCAGCTGTACTTGCACATCCGACTGCTTTTGCAAAGAGAGAAAGCGCACAGGCGATGCAGGATGTGCCAGGCCAGGAATTGAGCCTTGCTGATAGAATCTCAAGAAGTTTAGTAGCTGAACAATACAACTTGGATCAGAGAAACACCATTCTTTTCCCACCAGATCCAGTCGGAAAAGAAATTGATATTAAGATTATTGTTTCCAAAGGAGATGATCCGATGAGAGGCATTTTGGCTGCTCAGGGTAATGGTACTAACGGCTACAGCTTATACATCTATCAAGATGCGGTTCACTTTGCGGTAGCTCAGGATGGCAAATTGGAGCTTATCAGTTCACGTAAAAATATGCCTGACGAGCAGTTCATGATTGATGCATCTCTGAAAGAGGATGGTAGAATGTCGCTGAAAATAGACGGAGATGAAGTAGCCAAAGGCAAGACCAAAGGATTGTTTATTGAGCCGCTTACTCCTACGCGCGTTCGTGTGGGGCAAGATGACAGCAAAAATCGAATCGGAAAATACGAGGGTGATTGGTGGTTTAACGGACGCTTAAGCAATAAATCTAGTTTGGCTTTGCGCAAACCGGGAGCTGGCGTACTACAGGAAATTGCTACTGCAGAAGCAAAATCTACAACCAATGCTGCTGGTAGAACAGTGATCAAAATTGCTGTTGTTCCTCACGAGATGAAATTCAACAAAACATTGATCACCGTGAAAGCTGGTTCTCAGGTAACAATTGACTTCGAAAATCCTGATTTTATGCAGCACAATATGGTGATCGGTAAAGCTGGTTCTTTGGAAGCTATAGGCAAAGCTGCAGATGAGCTCGCCCGCAACCCAAAAGGTGCTGAGCAAAACTACGTACCTAAGATTCCTGAAGTGATAGTAGCTACCAAATTGGTAGATCCAAATGGTAAGGAATCTTTGGTCTTTACAGCACCAAATGAGCCAGGAGAATATCCATTTGTTTGTACAGTTCCGGGACACTGGAGACTGATGAACGGAATCATTAAAGTCCAATAGTAGATGAGTTTAAACGTAAAATTCGGGGTTAGTACATGGTTATGGACTTCCCCGTTCAGTTCAGAGACACTTTCTCTTTTGCCTAAAATAAAGGCCTTTGGCTATGACGTAGTGGAGATTCCTGTGGAAGATCCAGCATTGATAGATAGCAGGGAAGTAACCCAAGCACTTAGCGATAACGGCCTTGAAGCCGTCATCTGCGGGGCTTTTGGTACCAGTAGAGACTTCACCAATGAAGATGCTTCTTTTCATAAAACTAGCTTCGATTATTTAGATCAATGCTTTGAGATCGCTGCTGTCTTGGATGCCAAATTCGTAGCTGGTCCTATGTATTCAGCTGTGGGAAAAGCCAGATTGGTATCTCCGGAGCAGAAGAAAATAGAATGGAATAGAGCCGTGACTAACTTGAGAATAGTGTGTCAAACTGCCCGAAAGTTCGGTTTAGATATCGCTCTGGAAACGCTCAATCGCTTCGAAACAGATCTGATTAATACCTGTGAGGAACTGATGCAATTGATAGCCGATATCAATGAACCTGAAGCAAAAGTGATTTTGGATGGCTTTCATATGAATATAGAAGAGCCAAATCCTGAAGCTGCGATCAAGCTTGCAGGTGATAAATTGATTCACTTCCAGGTGTCTGAGAATTATCGTGGAACTCCCGGAACTGGTACAACTCCATGGGATGCGTATAAGCGCAGTCTAGAGGCCATCAACTACCAAGGAGTGGTCTCTATAGAAAGCTTTACTCCTGAAGTGAAGGAGCTTGCTGGTGCGGTATGTATCTGGAAGCCTTTGGTTCCTTCTCAGGATGGCTTTGCCAAAGAGGGGCTAGAATTCCTGAAAAAGTGGGCAGCGAAGTAAGTGACTGGAAAAAAGTGAAAAGTAAGTAGTTGCTTTTTTCTTTTACTAATAAGTCACTTTCCGAAAAACGCCCAAAATTTAAAAAACCTTTTTTTAACCCTTGAAATATAAAATCATGAGTAAGAAACCGTTCAACATCGCCATAGTAGGCCTTGGATTTGGAGCAGAGTTTATTCCAATATATCAGAAACATACCCTGGCAAACATGTATGCCATCTGCCAGAGAAATAAAGAGAAAGCTGAGGAGATCGGCAAAGCTTTCGGAATCGAGAAAGTATATACGGATTACGATGAGTTACTGAAAGATCCCGCGGTGGATGCAGTGCACATCAATACACCTATTCAAAACCACGCGGAACAATCGCTAAAAGCCCTAAGAGCAGGAAAACACGTAGCCTGCACGGTGCCTATGGCTACTTCGGTAGAAGATTGCAAAGCTATCGTCGAGGAAGTTCAAAGAACTGGCTTGACTTATATGATGATGGAAACGGTAATCTACAGCCGTGAATTCCTTTTCGTGAAGGAAATGTATGAGAAAGGAGAACTCGGTAAAATTCAGTTCCTACGTGCTTCTCACCAACAAGAAATGGCTGGGTGGCCTGGCTATTGGGAAGGCCTCCCTCCTATGCATTATGCGACTCACTGCGTGGGACCAGTTTTGGCTTTGCCGAAGGCGCAGGCTGAATACGTGTCCTGTTTTGGTTCAGGACGGATAGACGAGGAGTTGATCCCTAAATACGGCTCTCCTTTCGCAATAGAAACGTGTCATATCAAATTTAAAGATTCTGACTTAGCTGCTGAGGTGACGAGGTCGCTCTTCAATACAGCCAGACAGTACAGAGAGAGTTTTGATGTATATGGCTCCAAGAAGTCCTTTGAATGGACGTTGATTGAAAATGAAGACTCAGTGATTCATACGGGAGAGAGTCCAGAGAAAGTAAAAATCCCTGATTACGGACATTTGCTTCCTGCTGAAATAGCTCCATTTACCACAGCTGGTTTCTATGATGGAGATGATAATCAGCACTTGTCATTTATCCAAGGTTCGGGTCATGGAGGATCACACCCGCATCTAGCCAATGAATTCTTGAATGCTTTATCGGAGGAAAGAGCGCCGTATCCAGATGCCCAGGAATCTGCAAATATTACCTGTGTAGGGATTTTGGCACATGAGTCAGCGATGGAAAGTGGCAAGATTATACCACTTCCAGAGTTCACATTTAAAAAGTACTAGACATTTATAAAAGTTATTTGTGCTGGAAAGTAACTTTTTTGAAGGAGTATGTGTTAGTTGGGAGTTGTTCAATTAAAATATTGAAAAAGGAAGGCTAGTCCTTCCTTTTTTTAGTTTCAAAAATGTCAAAGTTAGTCAAAGAAGACAGGTTTTTAGACTTGTCTGATTATGGAAGGTCTCCTGCAAAAATCATTGCTAGATCTGTTCAGCATACCAAGCTCACTCCTATTCACATTACCATTCTTTTTGGAATAAGTGGCTTAACAGCAATTTTTTTCATGCTGGAAGGGTTGTATATGCTTTCTGCTATATTCCTCCTATTGAAATCTGTGCTAGATGCAGCTGATGGGGAGCTTTCCAGAATAAAAGGTACCCCTTCTCATACAGGTAGATATCTTGATAGTATTTTTGATATTATACTTAATCTGCTGATATTCTTAGCTATATCATCTATTACGGACATCAATTTAGGGCTTACTTTACTCGCATTTTTTTGTATCCAATTTCAGGGTACGCTTTACAATTACTACTACGTCATCTTAAGAAACAAACGTAAAGGCGGAGATGGAACCAGCCGTATTTTTGAAAATAAAGCACCCCGAGCTTTTCCAAACGAAAGCCAAAAAAGTGTAAAAGTTTATTTTGCTATCTTCTATTTCTTGTATTCAGTTTTTGACAAAGGAATCTATCTCTTAGACCCTGAAGCACCTAAAGTCAGAAGTCTTCCTGCTTGGTTTATGACGATGGTTTCTATCTATGGATTAGGTTTTCAGTTGCTGATCATAGGTATCATGCTATCGATAGGATTTATAGCTTATATAATTCCGTTTTTTATATGCTATTCAATTCTACTGTGTGTATTTACGCAAATCAGGATAAAGCTGCTTTAGAGATAGATTATGCTACTATGAATTCGAAGGATGTCTTTTATTTGTGGCAGCATCCTGAAAAATAGCTGGTAGAACAGTTTTGATCATCTTCATAGAAATAAAAAAAAGACAGCAACGTTACTTGCTGTCCTATACTTTTGAAAATACGCGAGCGGGTATTTTATTCTACTGTTACTCGAGTTCCTTCTACGTCAAACATGCCCATCAAGTCTCCATTAGCATGATCATCATCCACTCTCTTAAGGGATAATGTCACATCATAGCCACTGATGTTAAATGCGCTGTTGATCACGTCACCGCTAATCGAAGCAGAGCTCATTTTCTTCTCTTCTGCAACTCCTTCTTCAAGGAAATAGCCAATAGTCTTTCCTTCCTTAGTCTCGAATCTCATGGTGACAGTAGCATCTCCACTTGGAGTTCCTTTTATAAGCACACTCCACTTACCTTCGAAGTATTCTGGAGTGTGACTAAAAGGCGTAAATGCAAAGCTCATGGTCAACAATAGAACCAAGCTGCATACTAGCGTAATTTTGGTCTTCATAATTTTGTGGTTAATGTTTTATATTGATACAAAAACTATAAAATACCTGAATTCTCAAATTTTGGATAATTTTTTTATTGAAAAATAATTAACAAAGGGAAGCATGGTAGGTCGGTAATAACTAATGACAGACGAGCCATCCCTAAGAGAGGCAAACGTACTAAAAGCGCCTGTTTAAAGAAGATGGATTTGAGTTGGCTAGCCACTTCCTGATGAAGTTTGGAAATAGAAAAAGACTGAAAGCCCGCTTCGATATAGCCCAGCTCTAATGTGAAGGATGATAGCAGGAAAATACATTTCCATAAAGTCTAAATCATTAAATTAGGAACTGATGGAAAGGAATTATGAGGTCTTTGACAACATTCATATTTAACCTAATCGTATCCATCCGACCAACCCCATATTGCAAGTGGTTTCCTGAATGCTTAAAGTTGCAGGATGAAAAAGACACCCAACGAAGCGTATTATTCCCTGTACTTTAAGTGGCAGGA
>Ga0105055_10007786_pt1 | contig 14113 bp, 15 predicted proteins | sample BON03_FD_78090 | JGI IMG/M metagenome (GOLD analysis project Ga0105055, IMG submission 78090) | Freshwater microbial communities from Lake Bonney liftoff mats and glacier meltwater in Antarctica - BON-03 | ecosystem: Environmental > Aquatic > Freshwater > Ice > Glacier meltwater | place: Lake...
CCAAAGACTTCGAACGAACCATCGAAAGCGCAACCGCCTGGCTCTTCGCCGCTTCCGTCCAAATGCTCACAAGGCGCATCGCAAGACCATGCAATCATTCAGGATAATTTCGAATCAGACTCTGAGGACTATATCTACGGATATCAACTCTCGATGCTAATATTGTTTTCATGCATAGTATTCATGGCAATAATGGCAGTAGGTGGATTTGATTTTTACATCATTAATCCACTATGGTCATCACAATTTTCGTCTTTTTTCATGTATTCTCTGATTTCATTAACTCTTAGGGAATGTTGGTCTATTATCAATTTCACTAGTCTGCTGTCATTATTGAACTCAAGGAATAAGTGAGACCATTGTAGTTTTTTTCATTAGCTCGGTCGCGTCTTACTAATCGCTTTTACTATAAAAAACCCCTTTCCTACAGCCCCCCACCTGACATAGATAAACCGGTTCCCCGCAACGCTCCCACGCCCAGTGGGCAAGAGGTGAACCACGCTATGTCCGACAAATCCGAAATCTCCGCCTTCGATCTCCTGTCCAGCGGGGGGAGGGCCCTTCGACAAGCTCAGGATGAGCGGCCAGATGATCCTTCGGATCAGCTTCGCTTCCGACAAGCTTCCTTCGACAAGCTAAGGATGAGCGGAGATGAGCGGCCAGAAGGGGAGGCGCCTTCGACAGGTTCAGGGATAGCGGGGGATGGGGAGGTTCATGCCGCTGATGGAGAAGAACCGGCGGCGGAAGAAGGCCCCACCCCCGGTCGCTCCCGCGTGCGGGAGGGGGGAAGTGTCTCGCCGGTGCCGCCGCATCAGCCGGATGACGAGCCGCATTCCGCCACGCCAACCAATGGCCGGTGGAACAAGCGCCGGATGGCGGCTTTTCTGCGGGAATTGGCGGCTACGCAATCGGTGGCGGCGGCGGCGCGCAGTGTCGGGGTCTCCCGCCAATCGGCATACCGGTTGAAGAACCGGCTGGTGTCCACGCCCTTCGCCTTTGGCTGGGAAGTGGCGTTGGAGGCGGGTTTCTCGCAATTGGCCCATGCGATGATGGACCGCGCCATCAACGGGGTGGAGGTGCCGCATTATTATCAGGGCGAGCTGATCGGAACATCGCGCAGCTATGACGAGCGGCTGTCGATCTGGATATCCTCCAACCCGTGGAAAGTGGGCCGCCAGCAAATCGCGCGGGAATATTCCGCCGAGGGGTTTGACCGGTTGATGGAGCGGATCGAACAGGGGCCGCTCGACTGGGGCGAGGTGGAATTTGCCGACGAGAATGGCGAATTTCCGGAAGGCGCGAATTGCGGGGTGGGGCCGGAACTTGTCGATGCCTTGCCCGGGCGCGATCCGCCGGTTTACAGCGCGGCAGAAGCGGGGCGGGCGCAGCGCGACTTTGCCCACGAGCGCAGCTGGTACGCCGCGCTGGTCTGTCAGGAAGAAGCGGAACGGGGGCGGAAGCGGTGATGATTGGGTGGCTTTGGGGTGCCGGTTTTTTTGGGGGGCGCGTTGTCCGTCCGGCGGGGGTTTTGGGGCTGCGGGCCGCAGAAATGCTCGGGTTTTCAGGGGCGGACAGCAAATATTGGATGTGTCACATGTGTCACCCTTTTGTAGGGTTTGCCGGGGCTAGGGCGGGGTTGGGGCGGGCATTTTTTATGAGGTGTAGCCATCAGGAATGTCTGATTTGGCAGCGGGTGAGCCTGCTGCTTATGCTTGCTACTTGCTGTCCAAAGGCGTATTTTCGCATCATAGAGCGCGCAAAATGACGAGCCGCAAACACGCAGGAGGATGCCATGAAACTTCGCTTGATCGGTAACCATTTCTTGATGACAGGCGCCCTCATCACGGGAACCTTGTTAACCGGCGCATCCTTGGCCGGGCCATTGTTGGCTCAGGACCAGCCGCCAGAAGTGATTTATCTGTTCGCGGATCTCAGTGGGGCGAACGTTACCGGGGGCGGGGACGAGGATGGCTATGGCGATTTTGCCGCCTCTGTGAAGTTGACCGAAAATCAGTTTTGTTACGAACTATCCGCTGGAGAGATCGGTGCGCCCACTGCGGCCCATATCCATGTGGGCGAGGCCGGGGTCGATGGCGGGCCAGTTATCACCCTCACAGCCCTGAGCGGCGGCGGGGAAACTTGCGTCGCGGCGGATGGGAAGCTGTTGAAGAAAATCGCCAACCAGCCGGGCGACTATTATGTCAACGTGCACACAGCAGATTTTCCCGCCGGAGCGATCCGCGGGCAATTGCAGGCATAGTCCAAGCGGTTGGCTTAGCTGTCGAGGATGGACATTTCGACCTTGCCGTGGCCGCGCTGGACCAGGCCGATCATCTTCGCTGCGGCGCGGGATAGATCGATGCTGCGGCCATGAGCATAAGGCCCGCGGTCGTTAATCCGGACGGCCACAGACTTGCCGTTACGCGGATTGGTTACCTGTACAATAGTGCCAAAGGGCAAAGTCTTGTGCGCGGCGGTTAGCTGGCTCGGATTGAAACGTTCGCCATTGGCTGTGAGCCTGCCCGCGAAACGCTTGCCATAGTAGCTGGCGATTCCGGTGCCGAGAGTGCGAAGCGCAGGTTCCGGCTCCGCCTCAACGGGAATTTCGATGTCGGTAATGTCGACCGCGCCCGCAGGGGTATCGAAATTGCGTGTGGGGCTGGGCAATGAGGCGAAAGTGTTTGCGAATTCCGCCTGTTGAGCAGAGGCGCTAACAGCGCCCTCATCGGCCAAGGCAGGGCCGCCGGAAGTTGCGGGAAGAGCGATTGCAACGACCAAGGCAAGGGTCCGAAGACGAATGCGGCGTGCGGTGATCATGGTCTTTTTCATGGTGGACTGTATTTACGTTGCAATACAGCACAGCATAACCCTTTGGACGGCCTCTCGTCCTGAAAGTTGCTCCATTGGTCGTAGATGAACGGGATTTAACCATGAATTCGGGGCCAAATTGTCAGGCCGGGGTCGCGAAAAGCAGAGAATCGCGGATTGGATATGGCTGAGAGGTCAGCGATTCGGGGCGATGAATTGCTATATTTAGGGGGTCGAGCGGAGTTCGGTTACTCTATGTGGATCAAGAGGAGCTTTCGAGCCGGGAAAGGAGTAGCCCGAGGAATAGGCCCCAAATGCAAATGGGGCCGGCATTGCTGCCGACCCCACTCTCACCTGCGCGTGGCTTTCCGAAGAAAGACTTGGCGGTCGATGTTCCGCTTCCCGTTCGTACCATTCCCGAAGGATTGGACGATCGCTGGCTTCTGCACCGGTGCTCGCGCCGGCATCCGGCTCCTTCCAGTTCCGGTTCCGATCCGAAGATCATTCCCTTCTCTTTCTGGTTCCGAGACCGTCCAACCCTTGGTGGTCAGGTCTCTCAAACGGTGCTGCATTTGCCGAAGCTTCTGCAAACCCATCGATTCCTGACCGGATTGACCGGCCCATAGTGACGCTACGTTCGCGTTCCGATCATCGGTTTTCTCAGCGCCGGGCCGAAACCCTTTACGAGAAGCCCTCCTGGACCGCGTGGACAGACGCCACCATGACGAAATTGTTCGAATTCCTTCCTAATTTCAGATCGTTAGACCGTCTTTTAGAGAAGCTTTCTCGCTCTTTCGATGAATAAAGACTGCTCCTGAAAAGCGAGTCGGGCAAGTGAGTTATCCACAGGCTGTCACTTAAGCAGTGGACGAGAGTGGATAACTTAACGGTTCGCCGCAGAACTCACCGATCGCGTTGGGCCAGTAAGCGTAAACGAAGGGCATTGAGCTTGATGAAGCCCTCAGCATCTTGCTGATTATATGCGCCTGCATCGTCTTCGAATGTTACATGGGCTTCGGAATACAAGCTGTTGGGGGATTTACGGCCGACGACTGAGGCATTGCCCTTGTACAGTTTAAGCCGGACGGTACCGCTGACCTTGGCTTGGCTATGATCTATTGCCGCCTGCAGCATCTCGCGTTCGGGCGAGAACCAGAATCCGTTGTAAATCAGTTCGGCATAACGCGGCATTAGCTCGTCTTTAAGATGCGCAGCGCCGCCGTCCAAGGTGATCTGTTCGATCCCGCGGTGCGCGCGCGCGTAAATCTCGCCGCCTGGGGTCTCATACATGCCGCGGCTCTTCATTCCCACGAAGCGGTTTTCGACCAGATCGAGCCGGCCAATACCGTGCTTGCGGCCCAATTCGTTGAGCGCTTCGATCAGAGTGGCCGGGCTCATCGCTTTACCATTGAGCGCCATGCCATCTCCGCGTTCGAAATCGACCGTGATGTATTCAGGCGTGTCGGGAGCATCCTCTGGATTGACCGTACGGGAATAGACATAATCCGGCGTTTCTTCCCACGGATCTTCCAGCACCTTGCCCTCGCTGGAGGTGTGCAGCATGTTTGCATCGGTGGAGAATGGACTATCGCCGCGCTTGTCCTTGGGCACATTGATCTGATGTTTCTCAGCCCAGGCGATCAAGGCGGTGCGCGATGTCAGTTCCCATTCGCGCCATGGCGCGATGACCTTGATGTCGGGCGCCAGAGCATAGGCGGACAATTCAAACCGCACCTGGTCATTGCCCTTGCCGGTTGCCCCATGAGCGATCGCATCGGCGCCGGTTTCACGAGCGATTTCGACCAAGCGCTTGGAAATTAGTGGGCGCGCGATCGAAGTACCGAGCAGATAATCCCCTTCGTAACGGGCGTTTGCGCGCATCATCGGGAAGATAAAGTCGCGGGCAAACTCCTCGCGGACATCTTCAATGTAAATGTGCTTGTCCGGAATGCCCATGGCCCGCGCCTTGGCCCGTGCAGGTTCGATTTCCTCGCCTTGGCCGAGATCGGCGGTAAATGTCACCACTTCGCAGCCGCGCTCAACCTCCAGCCATTTGGCGATCACGCTGGTGTCGAGGCCGCCGGAATAGGCGAGAACTACACGTTTGATGTCGGACATTCGATGGGCTCCGGAAGATTGGACTAGAATTTAAGTCGCGCGGGTATCAGGGGCATTCCAACATCTCAATCAAATATGGCCGCAGAATATCTATCTGCCGAGCAAACCCGCTTCATTTACCGCCAAATAGTCCCGGGTTAGCGGCACGGCATGGCGGCTGCGGCTGTACTGAATCTGATAATTGCACAAGCCGCCGCTTTCGAAAGCTGCTGTCGCCCCGGCGAGATAGAACGTCCACATCCGGTAGAACCGTTCGTCAAACAGCGCGGTGATTGCTTCGCGGTGTTCCACGCAGCGGGCATTCCATTGCCGCAATGTCTTTGCGTAATGGAGCCGCAAATTTTCAATATCCGTCGCGATCAGACGGAATTTCTCGCTTGCTGCCATGGTTTCACTGAGCGCAGGGATATAGCCTCCGGGGAAGATATACTTACGGGTGAACGCGTCGGTTGTGCCCGGGCCGCCCATCCGGCCAATGGTGTGGAGTAGCATCACCCCGTCCGCTGTCAGCAAATTGGCGCATGCTTGGAAGTAGGTTTCGAATTGCGGCCGCCCGACATGTTCGAACATCCCAACCGATACGATCCGGTCGTAGCGTTTGGTCCGTTTCGGCAATTCGCGGTAATCAACCAGCTCAAACGTTACTCTGTCGGCCACACCCGCCGCCTCGGCGCGTTCTTGTGCGAGCGCCAACTGCTCCTTGCTCAGGGTGATGCCGTGCACCCTTACCTGGGCCCGGGAGGCCAGGAAAATTGCCATACCGCCCCAGCCGCAGCCAATGTCGAGCACGTCTTGTCCGGGTTTCAGATCGAGTTTGGCCGCGATATGCGCCAGCTTGGCTTCCTGCGCCTCGGCCAAGGTCATTTTATCCTCCGGCCAGTATCCGCAGCTATATTGCATATGCTCGGCATCGAGCATGAGGCGATAGAGGTCGTTGCCGATATCGTAATGATGCGCGACGTTGCGTTTTGACCCGATAGCATTGTTGATCGATTCGCTGGCGAAACCGACCCTGTTACGGATGCGGCGCAGCAATTTGGGCGGACCGATGGACGCGCCGCGATCCCATGGTGCGTTGGATCGGAGCAATTGCACCAGTCCCATCACATCACCGCGCTCTATCAGTAAGCGCCCATCCATGAACGCCTCCGCCGCGCCGATCCGGGGGTCCAGAATGATATCGCGCGGAACCTTGGCATCAGTGAAGCGCAGAGCAATATCGGGGAAGCCGGATTCCGGCGTACCGAAATGCGCGGTTTCACCATCTGCAAAACCAATCTCAAGCGTGCCGTGAGCGACAATTCGGCCGAGGAACTTGCTGACCAAGGCTTTGCTCATGCATGCATCCTATTCCGCTGCGACCTTCAGCGCCGGGTCCAAACTCCACTCCGGTACCTTGCTCTCGGCCCTTAGCCGGGCGCTTTCCACTTCGATGTATTCTCGTGTCATCGGGATCGCAGCGCGGTCTTTTACGTAAACCAACTGCCAATTGACCATTGTGCCATGGCGGAAACTTTGTTCGGCGCCGGCGAGGTAGAATAACCACATCCGGTAGAAGGTCTCGTCATACATTTGGACAATCTCGTCCTTGTGCAAGACGGTGCGGTTGTACCATTCTTCCAGCGTATGGGAGTAGTGGAAGCGCATTGCTTCCACATCCATCACTTGCCATCCGGCTTGCTCGCTTTGGCTGACAAGTTCTGACAGGGCGGGGATATAGCCGCCAGGGAAGATGTAGGTCCGGGTCCATGCGTCGGTGCTGCCGGGGCCGGTGGTGCGCCCGCAGCAATGGCTGAACATCACACCGTCAGGCTTGAGCAGACGCGCGGTATGTTCGAAGAATTGGGGGTAGTGCGGAGTGCCGACATGTTCGAGCAGGCCGACACTGGAGATCCGGTCGAATGAAGCTTCGCCCTCAACATCGCGGTAATCCATCAGCTTGAACTTGACCTTGTCGGCCACGCCTGCGGCCTTGGCGCGTTCCCTGCAGAATGCGATCTGGTCAGGGGCGAGGGCGACGCCGAGCACCTCGCAGCCATAATGTTCATGCAGATACATCGCAAAACCGCCCCAGCCGCAGCCGATATCGAGCACCCGCATTCCCGGCTTGATGTTCATCTTGGCGGCCATATGCGCCTTCTTGTCCATCTGTGCCTGCTCTAGGCTGGTCTTTGATGGATCAGCTTCCCGGTAATAGGCCATGGTGTATTGCCGGTCCTCGTCGAGGAACAATTCATACAGGCGGCGGGTGAGGTTATAGGTATGTTCGGCGTTTTTGCGCGCCTTGGCCTTTAGGTTGAGACTGTCGATCCTGGCCCCGGCGGCTTGCACCAGCTTGCGCATCGGGCCTTTCGCTTTGATCGCATGGTCACCCAGCTTCTTGGTATTCATGGTCACGAACAGGATCATATCGCGGATATCGTGCGGTGCCTCGACCACCAGCCAGCCCCACATAAATGCCTCGCCCGCACCCATTTGCGGGTAGCGCGCGATGTGATTGGCGGCTTTCTTGTTGGTCAGTCGGATGCGGATCGGACCGCGGCCATCCAGACCCTCACCAGTGCCGAAACTGTGTTCCTGACCTTTATGGTCGGTCACCACCAGCGTGCCAGTGTGAATTGCGCGCGACAGAAATTTGCCAAGTAGCCACATAGATATTCAGTACCCCTACCGTTTTGTCCAAACTCTTGGGTGCAGCATGACAGGGACTTGCAGACTGTCAATCTGGCGCTAGGATTCGTATTGGAGGGATTGACAATGAGCGGTGCCAAAACGCGGCCAACTGATGTTAGTTTTGATGATTTTATCGCTTCTGGAAGAAATGGTGGCGGACGATTGGGCCACGTTGCAGCGGCTGTATCCCGAATGACGCCTCAGATACCGGCGTACCATTGGTAACCATAACGGTCTTCCCAATAACCGCCTTGGCCGAGGCCGATATCATCCAGACTGGCAACCGCCTCGATCCCAGTTAGATATTTTGGATGTTTATACCCTAACTGCTTTTCAATTCGCATCCGCAAGGGGGCGCCGTTCTTGATCGGCAAGTTCTCTCCATTGAGTTGATGGGCGACGATTGTCTGTGGGTGCAAGGCATCGACCATGTCGACGCTCTCATAATATTCGTGTCCGCTTAGTGTATCAGCGCAGCGGAACAGAATGAACTTCGCTTCTTCACTGACACCAGCGGCCTCAAGAATTACGGACAATTGAGGACCGGTCCATTCGCCGATCGCGCTCCACCCTTCGACGCAATCATGGCGGGTGATTTGGGTGCGCTGGGGCAATTTGCGCAAATTTTCCATCGAAAGCGACATCGGGTTGGCGACCAGGCCGCCAACTTCTAGCTGCCAATTGGCAAAACCGTCGGCCACATGCTGTCGGTATTCGTCAGTGTCGACAGTCACTGAACCATTGCCGCGGAAATATGGCGAGAGGTCTGATTTGGCATACTCGCGAACCAGCGCGGTGCGGTTTGACAGAGAGCGGTGCGCCTTGCGGTGCCAGTCCTCTGCCGCGGACAGAAGAGAAGAACCAACCTTTGAATCGGCCACCTTGGAACAGGCGCCAACAAACAGCGCACCTATTCCGGCGAGTAATGCGCGGCGCTTCATGCTTTGCCTCCGGTAATCATATCTCGGACCTGGCCAATCGGGCCAGACAGCAGGACCAAGGCCAGATGGACAACAAAGAAGGCTAATGTGGCCCATGCCAAGATAAAGTGGATCGACCGCGCGCTCTGGCGGCCTCCGAACACATCGACCAACCACGGCGCGGCAGATTCGAAGCCCGGACTGATCGCAAGGCCGGAGAATATCATACTTGGTAAGATAACGCCCATGATCGACCCATAGGCCACTTTCTGGAGGAAATTATACTTCCCCGGTCCGTGGTCGAAATTCAGCTTCAGATGGTTGACGATGTCCGACCAGATTGCCTTGGGGCGCCATTCCCGGCGGCTGGTTCGCAGATCGCGCCAGAAATGCCGGTTGATCAGCATAGCGATCCACATGAACAATAGGCCCAGCGCAAACGGCCATGCGGCCAAAATGTGCCAGTCACGCGCTCCGGCCAGACTGTAATAATTGGGGATCGTGGCCCACCCGGGAAAGCGCGGCACCGCCAGCCACGCCTGTTCAGGGGAAAACCCCCATTGTCCCCAATAGAGATAGCGATGCGCGTTGGAGATGTTCAGGCCGGACATGAACAGGATCACGACGCTGATCAGATTGATCCAATGCCACAGGCGGGTCGATAGAAAATGGCGCTTCATCGGGCGTTTTCCCCTCTTGCCAGATAGATAACATCGCGCGGTTGGGTGAGCAAATGCTGCCCGCTGTCGATAAACAGTGTTTCGCCGCTGGCGAGCCATCCTCCTGCCAGAAACAGCGCTGCTCCGGCCATTTCATCCGCGCCGGTCTTGCGGCCTAGCGGGTTGAGGCGGTGGGATACTTCAGTCTCGTCCTCCGTCTGGTCATGGCTGGCGAGAATTGCGCCGGGGGCCAAGCCGTAAATCCGGTCACCCTCGCGCGCGGCTCCGATGGCGAGCATTGGAATGGTCGCCGCCAACGCATGTTTGCTCATGGTGTAGGAGAAGAAATCCGGATTGGGATTTTCCAGTTTTTGATCGGTCACATGGATCACGCGCCGGCCTCCCAGAGCCCTTGCACTGCGGAGGAAAGTTTGCGCCATTACGACCGGGGTTTGTGCGTTAATCTGCATTGCCTGTCGGTTCGTGGCGAGGTCCAATTCGGTTACATCATCAGGCACGAATACGGAGGCTGAGTTTATCAGTACGCGCCAGTCATCTAGCCGTCCTGCCAGCCGTTCGACCATCGCGGCAGCTGAAGCAGCATCGTTCAAATCGCAGGCAATTGTTTCTGCAGAGGGGAGGGTGGCAGCAAGCGTTTCTGCCTCTTCTGCGGAGGTTCCGTAATGGACGACGACATGCCAACCGGCGCGGCCAAAAGCGCGCGCCATTTCCGCGCCAATCCGCTTTGCTGCACCGGTGATAAGAATGGAGGGAAGGGTCATTCGATCTGCCTTGGCGACAATCGAAAGATGGCGTCATAATATAGCATCGAGGACTTTGACCATATTCGGCCCGACTAGGGAAGCCTCAATCCCGGCCAAACGATAAGGGCGTGCTGCCCGAAGAAGACAACACGCCCATCGCTCTTGCTATAATTGGATTAGCGGCAGTTCAGGCTGCCCCGATCAATTTCGCGGCCAATCAAGCCGCCGCCGACCGCACCGATAATTGCGCCCAAGGTACGGTCACCGTTTCCGGCCAGTTCGCGTCCGGCAAGTGCGCCGACGCCAGCGCCTATGACAAGGCCCGTGGTGCCATTGTCACGCTTGCAATAATATCGCCCGTCATTCCCGCGCCACATCCGGTCTTTGCGCGAAATCCGGCGCGGTTCATAATAGCGGCCATTGGCGTCGTAAATCCGCTGCTGATCCTTGGCCCGCTTGCCATATGCTTTTGCATGGGCTGGCGGGTCCGCCATGACCGGAGCGCTTGGGACAGCCAATGCAGCCGCCGCCGCTGCCAGGATAAAAATGCGCATGGAAAAATTCCTTAAATCTCTGTTGCGAATACCTTAACAACTGCCCTTCTCTCAAATCGGTCCACAACCTCAGGTGAATGGCCCGGGCTGGGGCTAAATACCGGACGGACCGAACCTCTAGGAAGGCAGGTTGAGCGCCGCAGCTATCAGGTTAAAGTGGTCAGATCCGCCATCAGAATGCTGCGGCCTCCGCATCTTCCCGGTCCTGCTGGGCGCGGCTCTTCTTTTCTGCGGAGGTTCGCAATTGGCCGCAGGCTGCATCAATATCGCGGCCGCGCGGAGTGCGTATCGGAGCGCTGATGCCGCCTTCGAAGACAATATTGGAAAAGCTACGAATACGATCAGGCGTCGAACAATCATAGGGCGCGCCGGGCCATGGATTGAACGGGATCAGATTGACCTTTGCGGGCAGATCATAACGTTTCAGCAGGCGGACCAGTTCGTGCGCATCCGCATCGCTATCGTTCTTGTCCTTCAACATTACATATTCGAATGTGATACGCCGGGCGTTGGATGCGCCGGGATAATCAGAACATGCGCGGAGCAATTCGTCGATCCCGTATTTGCGGTTGATCGGCACGATTTCATCGCGCACTTCTTTGGTCACTGCGTGGAGCGAGACTGCGAGATTAACCCCGATCTCTTCCCCGCAACGGGCCATCATCGGAACAACGCCGCTGGTGGACAGCGTGATCCGGCGTTTCGATAGTGACAGACCTTCACCGTCCATCACCAGTTTCAATGCATCGCGGACATGCTCGAAATTATACAACGGCTCGCCCATGCCCATCATCACGATATTGGTCAGCAGGCGTCCGTCTGCGCGATACTCGCTTTCGTCCTCAACCTCGGAAATATCCATCCGGCCTTTTGGCCATTCGCCAAGTGCATCGCGTGCCAACATGACTTGGCCGACGATTTCGCCGGGGGTCAGGTTGCGAACCAGCCGCATCGTGCCGGTATGGCAGAATGTGCAATTGAGGGTGCATCCGACCTGACTTGATACGCATAAAGTCCCACGATCTGCGTCGGGAATGAAAACCATTTCGTAATCATGGCCATCGTCGGTTTGCAGCAGCCATTTACGGGTGCCGTCGGTGGAATGCTGCGCTTCGATGATGTTGGGGCGGCCGACAATAAACCGGTCTTCCAACCAGGGCCGCATCGTTTTGGAAATGTCGGTCATCTCCGAAAACTGGGTTGCGCCGCGATGATACAGCCAGTGATAAACCTGCTTGGAGCGAAGCTTCGCTTGCTTCGAATCCAGACCCGCTTCGGAAAATAATTCTGAAATCCGCGTCTTGGGTAAGCCCAGCAAATCTACGCGCCCATCGGCTCGCGGAGTTATATCGCGCGCGACAGGTACCGGATCAACTTGTCCGGGGATCGACATGAGAGTTGTATTGGCCATGGGGCGCATATAGGTGGCACTCGCCCGGTTAGCAAAAGAATGCTCACAGGATTCGGGCACGGCTGATGCGTCAATGTGTACAGAGTTTGTTCGGCCATCGATTTTCGTCGATGATTAAGAACGGTTCGGCGATTATTATCTTACTGAAAATAAACAATATTATTGCCGTATATTCATCGGCACTATGCTCTAAGCGGATCATGCAGGGGGGCCTGACGGCAGTGATGCCAATCAGGACAATGACCAGTCGATCGACGGCTTCATGGATGGCATCGCGGTTGGCTATGACATCGACCTCGGCGGTATTGTCGTCGGCGCCGATGCCGAATTAACCGATTCCACCGCCGATGTGGATTTCGAAAATGGTGATTTCGAAGGCGATATCGCGGATAGCGATCCGTTTGATGTCGATCTGGATCGCCATCAGCTTGTGGCCAGTTACGGCTTCCGCTTCTGATCTGAATAGCGCCAACTGATAGTAGCGGGCCGGAGAGCGATCTCCGGCCCGTTCTTTGGCTGCTACTTGATCTGTGCGCAGCCGACAGTGGCCGCATCCATCGCGGTGGCGGCACCGGACAAATTATAGGTGTTGGAAAAACGGCGGCCACGCGAATCTCTCGAACCGACAGTCATCGACCCGGCGGACCGCATAGCGGCGACAATTGCCGCATCCATAGTCTGGTCCTTCGCCCAGGCATCGCCGCCGCCGCCAGTAAGGGCAAAGTTTTTGCCGCCGATCCGCAAATTTATGGCCGCACCGGGAGACAATTTGCGGGACAAGCGCAGATGGACTTGACCGCGCACCTTGCGCGAAGGCCAAGTACCAATCGATGCATAGGGCTCATAATCACGCTGCAGCGTGCTCTGCCTGGCCTTGGCGATGGCATAGCAGCGCGGCACGTTGGAATCGCGAAAGGCGCCCCAATCCGAAAACATGCCGAGGCTGTCTCGGGCTGCCACCGGTACCGTAATCAACGCCGCCATCGAGGCGATCATAGCTAAGGCATGCCTCATGCTACCGTTTCCACCGGTGTAAAGGATTTGGCGCAGACTTCATCTCGGGGAAGCCATTACACAGGGCAGGGCTTCGCTCAACGCCTGAGGAAATCGCTCGCGATGCGCGGCCGCCCGTAGAGCGTCTTCTCTGGGTGCATATTTTCATAAACCACCGCGTTTTCGATCACCCTGCCGACGTAATTTTTGGTTTCATATATCGGGATCTGCTCGATCCAATCGACATAGGAAATCCCGCCATTTCGCGGATCGCCATTGGCCCGCAGCCATTTGTTCACGTTGCCGGGGCCAGCGTTATAGGCCGCCGCTGCCAGCGGGAAGGCACCACTATAATAATCCATCATCCGGGTGAAGTAAGCATCGCCAAGCTGGATATTGTAGCTGGGGGATTCGATCAGATTGGCGGACATATAGCTCATGCCCAATTTTCCGGCCTGTTCACGCGCTGTGCCCGGCATCAACTGCATCAAGCCACTTGCACCGGCGTGGCTGATAGCGTTTTGGGCGAATTGGCTTTCCTGCCGGGTAATTGCATGGACATTGGTCCAATTCACGCCGGGCGGTGTTTGCAATGTTGGAAATCCAATTGCGGTGAAGTTCTTGTGCCCGTCTGCCGCTGCTGAATCGAACAAATTGACCGCCAGATCCCGGCGCCCTGTTTCCTGCGCAAGTTCTGCCACAAGCACATGTTCCGCCTCGGTCTCAGCCTGATTGGCGATAGCGCGGTAGAATTGGATACCGGTACGCCACGGCGCACCTCTGGACACTTCCTTCACTGCTTTGGTCAGCGGCGCGCTCTGGAATGCAATTCTCTGTTCTGGCGTGGGCTGCGCGGTAGGCTGGCCAGTATAATCTGGCAGACTGCGGCCCAATTTCTCGACTGCCAGCATCCCGTAAAAACGATCGGCATATTCGGCGGCCATGTCCCAATAGCGGTTTGCGTCGGCCATGTTACCGGCCTTTGCCGAAGCAAGGCCCGCCCAATAAAATCCCTTGGACCGGGTTTGCGGCGTGCGAGCAGCGGCGCCGTAACGATAGAACAAAGGTGCGGCCGCATTGCCATCGCCTAGTTTCCACAATGCCTCGGTGCCGCCGAGCCACATCAGCGAAGTGTAATCGTCGCGGATGCGGAAAGACATGCTGCTGATATCGGCACCGGGAGCAAACAAATCGTCTACCGAGGCAGCGATAC
>Ga0105055_10007791_pt1 | contig 14109 bp, 13 predicted proteins | sample BON03_FD_78090 | JGI IMG/M metagenome (GOLD analysis project Ga0105055, IMG submission 78090) | Freshwater microbial communities from Lake Bonney liftoff mats and glacier meltwater in Antarctica - BON-03 | ecosystem: Environmental > Aquatic > Freshwater > Ice > Glacier meltwater | place: Lake...
AAGCGTTATTATCTTGGTTAAAAAGCTGAATAGCCCCTAAAAGAGTTTCTTCATTATGTAACCAACGAACCACTTCACGATTTTGACCAATCCCTAAAATATTTTCTTGGAATACCGCAATATTAGCCGCTGGACGAGCGCTGTAACCTAGCTTTACTGCTACTTCTGCAAAATCGGCATCTTCCGCATTTGCCTCGGCCGCAAATTTGCTGGCTAAGTCATAAATACTATCGCGCGTTGCATCACTAGCTTCAATTTGACGTTGAATCTTCACCAATTTCAGCGATTTATTAGAACCCGCCTGCTCTTGAATATGAATAATATGGAAACCAAATTGTGAAAAAACTAATCCAATATCTCCTTTTTCGTTAAAGAAGCTATACTTATTGAAGGGCGCCACCATTTGACCTTGGCTAAACCAACCTAAGTTACCGCCTTTTAAACCTGACCCTGGATCGTCTGAATACTGTTTTGCTAAAGCGCCAAACTGAGTACTATCACCGCTTATAACCTTTAAAAGACTATCTGCTAAGTTTTTAGCATCCTGTGGAGCACGAGCAGATTCTGAGCGACCGTTACCAGCACCTTGATAGCTTAAAAGAATATGACGTGCCTTTACTGAATCGGGAACATACGCTAAAGCACTAATCTTGGCCAGAGCATAAACACCATTATCTTCGTAAGGACCGTATATATAACCTTCTTCTTGTGCAAATAGAATTGAATCCATTGGCGCGATTAAATCTTCTTTCTGATAATAAGCAGCCGTTACGCTTAAATCAGAACGACCAACAGCATAGGAAGAGTCATCTTCTGCATTAGCAAAACTTGCCAATGTGTCTGTTTTACCTCTAATAGTAAGAATCTGATCGCTTAGATATTCCGACAATTCATTTTGCAAACCTTGACGGTCTTTAGCGGAAGGCTGTACGGAGAAGTTCACAAAAGCGATGTCCCTAGTGTCGTCACTTTTAAAATCATCACTATTTTTCTTGTAATACGATTTCAACTCGCTATCGCTTACCTCTATGGTAGAATCAGCAATTGAGCTGTATTCAAGTCCTAAAATTTGAATGGTACTTAAATCGTTACGGCGATTGTAATCGGCCTTAGCTAAAGCAGAAGGCATATATAAACCTTTGCGAACCGCGTAAAGGTATTTATTGCGTAAAGCCTCTTCGCGTGTTCCAGTTTCAAAATTAATCCACTGTTGAAAAGCGGCAGCAGCTTGAGGATCGTTATTTACATTATCCTCGATAGTTTGTATATACTGTTTTAGCTGCGCGGTGCTAAATTTTCCCGTCACTTTATCTTTAAAACCCTCTTGACTTTTAACCTGAGGATTTCTAGTGATGCGTTCAAAAAGCTCTAGGTCATTTACCGCTAAGCCTAAATCTTCGTAGCTAGCACCCAAAAGAATTTCTTCTTGGTATTCTCTCCAAATTTGATCTGCCAGCATAATACGGCTAATGCCGGCCGCTTGTTGTGGGTTTTGTTGTTGAATTAGAGCTAAACGCTCATCCATTCTAATGTTGAAATCTCTGATGTCAATTTCAGAACCGTCAACCTCACCTACTACATTCGCATTATTGCGTAACATAGAATTACCTGATCCTAAAAGGTCAGTTAGGATAAAAGCGACCATCGCTAATCCAATAACGATGAGAAGAAGTCCTGAACGTTGTCTTATCCGCTCTAATGTAGCCATTGATATTAAGCTTTGAAAATTAAGGCTGCGAATATACAATTGTTGCGGCAAAAGCCTTTATATTTATGCCAATCAATCCGATCTTTTATCAAGAGATGTACTTTAATCCTTCAAAATTTACCAATAATCGAATTTTAATGGCTCTTCGAACAGAAGCACCCTTTATTTGTAGGGACTTTAAAAAGCAATTGAGACATGGAAACTAAAGAGATGAGATTAGAGAGCACCCCAGACATTATGCAGAATGAATCTGCCGATGACAAGAGATTGAATGCTATCAAAAAGATTTTAGTGGGTAATCAGATCGAAAGAATCGAAAATCGTTTCCGTGGACTTAGTCGTCGGGTAGAGAGTTCTAATAGCCACTTAGTATCTATAGTGGAGGAACTTAATCAAGAAATGGCTTCCCTTAAAATAAGGAGTAATAGCGCCACGCCAGTGGCAGGAAGCTCATTGAATCCTGAAATTGAAAAACTTATCCAAGAATTTGTTGATGCCAAGAAAGGGGGTAAATTAGCTGAAGCAGAATATGTAAGTAATTTAGAGTCACGCTTGAATCAGGTAGAATTAAATATTAGTCATAAAGTTGAAGGTAGTGCCAATGCGATTAATGCAGAGGTAAATGCTTTTAAGGAAAAAATATCTGCTAGTCAAGTCGCTTTTAGTTCAAAAATTGAAAATCGTTTAGGAGAGTTGGAAGATAGTGTTAGTGCTCAAGATCAAGTGAAAGCTAGTGATCGTCTTTCTAACCTAGAATTAGAAATTAAATCACTACGAAAACAAGGTACTGGATTTAATGATTTTGAAAGTAAAATTTCTGAGCGTCAAAACCATTTTGAGAATGACGTGCAAGATTTACTGGAGCGTTTAACCGGTAGAGTTAACGAAAGATTCGACTTTGCTTCTGATGAGCGTAAAAAACTCAATCAGCAATTTGACATCGCCTCCGACGAAAGAGTTAAACTAAGCAACCAGTTTAATAGTATTCAGAAAGTTTTAGAAAATGATGTTGTTTCCTTTATGCGTGAAAGCATTTCCAACAGTTCTAAAATCGAAAGTAGACTGAGCCAAGCAGAAAATCAACTTGATGCTAGCGTTAAAGCCGATCAAGTAAAATTATTGTTTGAAAGCTTAAGCTCTAAGATAAATGATGTTGAAAACAGCCTCAACAATAAAAGAAATACCAATCAAAGTGATCCAGCAGAGATGAAGGAAATCACGGATCGTATGGATCGTAAAATGTACGAAAACAACATCCGCATGGAAGCCAAATTAGATGCCATGTACGATTTAACTCAACGTCAGCTTAGTAATCGCAAGGAGGATAATTCTAAGAAAGACGCATTACGCAAAACTTTGAAAAAATTAAGCCAACTATTAGATGAGTGAGAAGCCCAGTTCATTAGAAATTCTTAAAGACTTATTAATTCGCGAAGAGCGCCTACAAGCTGATGATACAGTCAGCGAAATTGAAGGGGTTAGAGAAGAAGTAACCGTTCGAAAGAAGCTAGAGCAGAATATGGAGCCCATTTTAGTAGATTGGTTTATGCGCTTTCGCAGAGATTTCCCCAAAGAGTTTGGACATTTGTTCTATCAAACTTTAGAGAAGGAGATCGAAGAAAATCCCGAAAGAATTCAAGAGGCGCTCAGCCCAATATTTCAAAATATGATGTCCGATTACTTTAGCAGTAGTTTAGGTCGATTAAAAAATAATTTGGGCTTTGGAAAAGTTAATAAGCTAAAAGACCCGACCAAGTTATACCGCGATAAAATTGAACCAAAAAATCAAAATGACGTCAGAGTAAAACTTAGCGATGTATTTGTACTTGAAAACGAAAATAGAAGCCTAATTGGCATGCTAAGCGAGTATTCTACCGATAATAATGAAGTTACTTCATTAATGCTCGATACCATACGGCGTATGGTGGAAGATGCGATTTTACGCAGTGGACAAGCAATTGATTGGGTGGACTTTAATGGAAACAAGATTTATCTAATCACCTTCAAGCGCATTAGCATTGCCTGCACGGTTACCGGACAGCCCTCACAAAGTTATATGAATAAGTTAGAGGATAAAGTAATGGAGTTTGCTAAAGAAATGCTGCCGGAAATGCAAGATGGTAATTTCGACTACAATGCTCGTTTGGCCAATAAATTATTAGTGAGGAACTTTGACGAAATCCGAAAAAAGGGATCTTAGCCTAATCGTTATCAGTTTGCTTTAAACGAATCATTTCAATACGAGAGTTGCTTACTTCCTCCATTTTGAGGATGTAATTTTCGATACGTATCTCTTGACCCTTTTCGGGGATAGATTCTAATAGATTTATTACTAAACCACCTAATGAATTATAGTTATCATCTTCCGGCAAGGAAAATTGATATTTTTCATTGAGGTAGTCAATCTCTATTTTTGCTGAGAAAATAAATTCATGGTCAGAAATCTGTTTTTCGATGTTTTCTTCTACATCATGCTCATCGTCAATTTCTCCAAAAATCTCTTCAATCACATCCTCTACTGTTACCAGTCCGGCTGTACCACCAAACTCATCTAATACCACGGCTATACTCCTCTTTTCTTTAATAAGAAGTTTCAGTGTTTCATGAGCAGGCATACTTTCTGGTAAGAAACTCACTGGACGCAAGATGGCACGAATATCTTTGGGCTTTTTAAACAACTCAAACGAATGCACATATCCAATAATATTATCGGCGGAATCTTTGTAAATGAGTATTTTAGATAAGTTTGAACTGATAAATTCCGCTTTAAGATCTTCAATATCTTCGTTTACCTCCATTGCTACCATTTCGGTACGAGGAATCATAAACACTCTGGCTTTGCGATCGCTAAAATCGAGAGCATTTCGAAAAATGACAATTTCATGATCAACGTCTTCCCTATCGTCAGCCAGATCCGTGCGTTCGCGAATGTAATTATCTAAATCTACCTTATTAAAAGCCATCTGGCCTTCCTCCTCCTCCATTTTAAAAATGTAGTGCATCACAAAGTTGCTAATACCAATCATAAGACTTACAATGGGGTAAAACAGAAAGTAAAAGAAGCCACTAGGAATAGCAAAGAACTCTAGCAACACATTAGAGTTGGCATTGAAAAGGGCTTTAGGCAGGAATTCTGCAAAAATCAATATTAGTACCGTACTTAGAATAGTTTGCACCAGCAGTAGCAAGTACGGATTCTCCAAGGGTATATAGGGAGAAAGGACCTGGGGCATAAAAAGTCCATAAATTACTAGGGCCACATTATTACCCACCAGCATAGCGGCAATAAAGCGCGGGGGGTTTTGAACTAAAAAGCTAATAATCGTATAGATATAACTTCCCTTTTTATTCTCCAGCTCAATATGGAAGCGATTGGAAGAGATAAAGGCTATCTCTATCCCCGAGAAAAAAGCGGAGAAGAAGATAGAAATACTAATAATGAGAAAATATTCCACTTAATTAATTTGTTTTACCATTCTCACGTTCTGCTTTTATTTGTGCAAAACGTCGTCTCGTTCTTCTCCTAAAGAAGAACATAAAGATAGACACTAACATAAAGCCGCCGTACAGCCATTTTTCCTCTCCTTCTGTATTGATCAGTCTAATAAATTCTACTAAGCAGAATACAGCCATCACTGCCCACACTACCTCTACTATCCATAACATTTTAAGCATCGTCTTCTTCTATATTAATTATTCCCGAGACATGATTGATCTCGTAGGTTTCAAAATTTTGATCAGCTTGAAAACCTTCGCCCATAATAATCTCACTAGGCGTGGTGATTTTCACAAACTCATCACTATAAATAATCTCTTTACGATTATCCCAAAACAGTTTTTCTGTGTTTAAACGCTCGCCTTTTTTATTAATAACAATAACATTTCCGCGCGCTTCCCACAGGTCTTTACTAATCAGCTGCAAAGCATAATCAGACTCTAAGCTTGAACTTTCCAGTCCTTCCGCATCTAAAAATCGCACTTTAATTCCCTTTCTAAACTCCCGCTGAGGGTTTTCCAATTGCGGGTAACTTTCTGCGATAGGAGCTCTCAATTCCATTCTCAGGAAAGTACTATCGGAATACATCAATTTAAAATTTTTCTGTATTTCCATGGGAATACGCTCGTCTCGGGCCAAGCTTTGCACCTTCGCCACTTCATTTTCACAGGCGAAAATTAAAAAAAGCATCGCTCCCAGAGGAACGATGCTTCTAATATGAGTGAATGCTCTAAGCATTAAAAACTAACAGTAATGGTTTCATTAATAAAACAACCTATGGTGTATTTTTCGCCTTCAGTATGACCCAATTGGAAGCTTAAACCTTTATCTGGCAGTTGCTGTTTGTAAGCAGCGATTAACCTATTAGCCTTAGCACTTAAACTTGTATCAACACTTTTTGCCACATTCAATTTATCAATTGCTGCCCAATATACCGCTTTCTTTTCGAAGACGTTATTTCCACAAGTCCCATCTGCCTGAGCGTAAGAAGTTGCTAAAACAATATAAGCATCGCCACTTGACTTATCTAAAGCTGCTGCTTTTAAGGCCGCATTTTTAGCCGACGAAAGGCTTCCTAATTTGATATAGATGGACCCTAATTTAACGTAATCTGCCGAACGTTTTATGGGATCAATCTCATAGCTAATGGCCTCTTTAATATACTGAGCTGCTTTACTTAGCTCTTTATTACGGTAGGCCATAACAAACATTGCACGCGCGGAAGGGGCAGAAGGCTCTAATTTATATAGAGCATCAGAAATATCGAAGAAAATTGGATTATCGGTACAATCTTCGTATTCTCCTTCCTCATTTCTACGCTCCTTTTGAAGCATTTTGGTAGCGCGCTTCAACCAAAGAGTATCTGCTTTATTGGCCGCAAAACTTTCAGGATTGTAAATCAAATTCAGTTTATCACAGGTGGCAATTGGACCGAGAATTTTTTCAATATTGGACTCTACCTTAGTGTAGCGGTCTAATTCACGTTCGGCTTTTTGCAATTGATCCTGCTCTTTTTGATCAAGCTCTACTCCATTAGAATCGCGCTTTGTGGTTAATTCTGAGATAGAGAGGTTAAGCGAGTTATTATTCACTTCAAGGCCTTCAATCACTATGTTGTAGGATTCGAAAACATTATTCACTTCAAATATTTTCTCATTAAACAAACGAGCAGCGGTAACAAAGAAATAATTGTAGAAGGCTGCGCTTTGCTCGGGACCATCTAATTCCAAAGCATCATTAAATAGCTCGTATATATTAACTAAGCTATCGGGATAATGCTTCAGCATATCGAGGGCTTTTCTGGCATATACATAACCTTCTTTGCCTGGATAGTATTGGTTACGCTTATTGTAAACATCCATTAAAAGAGCACGGTACTTAGCTAAACTAACTTCTTCATTAGCTTTTTCCGCTTCATCAATTTTTTCATTGACGATGTAGGGACCATAAATAAAGTTGTTTTTACTGGATTGTGGACAGTTGTCATAAACGAACTTCCAGCTATCATAGGCTTCCGCCCATTGCTTTTTCTTAGCTAGTTCGTAGTAGATATAAAGGTTTTCGCGGCACTTGGCACTGTCCTCACCGTATTCTTGGGCTTTGAGCATACCGCTCATTCCAATTAGCATAGCGAGCGCGTAAAGGGTCGTTTTCATATTTGGGTATTAATTATCGGTATTTATAATCTATAAACCATTTGTCGTTAAAAGTAACCGCTAGAAAAAAGCTGAGATACTCTTCTTGAATTAGGCCGTTTTCCAAGCTTCCTCTTCGGCCAGCCATAATTCCAATATTCACGGTGCTTACTTTAAACTCTCCTGGAGCCTGCGATCTTTGTTTGATCGGTAAACCTAAGCCAAAAGTGATGCCATAATTATAAAGGTCGGTAGCGGAGAGCTGAAAAGGCATTTTTTCATAAAAAGCTCCCAGTCTATACTCTACATTACTAAAAAAGTTCGTGCTACGCTCCAGTTTTTGAAAGCTCTGACGGGGAGTAATAAAAGAACCTAGATTCAATTGATAAGCATTTAACAATTCACCGCTGCCATCAGGTCTGCTGAAATCAGCACCATTAGTATTTTTATAATCGACGTTTACTCCCCAAGAAGGTTGCATCGCTCCGCTATTTTTTGCTCCATAGGATAAGCCGAAACCAAATTCGCTTCCTAAATTGAATTCGCCAGTAGTGGTGTTTCCTCCTCTTAAAGTATCCACCGGCCTAGCAGCGCTCAGCGTATATTGATAACTTAAGTTTTCGGACTGTAAACTACTTGCGTTTTGAAAGTTAAAGCCAGCGGCAAAAAAGCGATCATTAGGTAATTGGTATTGATACTTCGCCCCTGCCTTAAAAATCATTCCTCTAATTAGATTTTCTGCTTCCAGTCGAGTATCGTAAAAAGTAGCATTATTATAATCAACGATAGTGTTTTCGCGAATAGAACCAAAAACATATTGGGCATTAATACCCAGCGAAAGTCCCTCTGCTACTTTAAAAGCATTTCCCCAAATAACAGAATTTAGGCCCCCATCTCCATAAAAGCGATCGGTAATGCCCACATTGGTGTCGCTAAGCGCAGTGCGATTAGAACTGATATCGTAACCTTTAAAAGAATATGGCATTAATGCAAGTGCCGAACCCCACCATTTAGTTAAAGGTAAGCCCACCGACAAATTTCGCATACCTGAGCTGTTATTCCTTACACTAATGGCCGGATTATCTTGGCTCTGATTGATGAAACTTCCTTCAAACCCAACGTTAAAAGTGGTAAGCTCTAAATCGGTATAACTTGCTGGATTGAGAAAATTTATATTCAAAGCATCGTAAGTGGCCATGCTTGCACCGCCCATTCCTACTTGTCTTGGGTTTAACTGATGATAAGTATCGCCCAGCCCAAAACGTGAATAGGGTGAAACAGAATTGGTTTGAGCGGCAGCACTAAAGGCTAAAGCACAGAAAATAAATAAATTAAGACTTTTCAAAGCCTTCCAGGTTATAGCGGAGAATGTATTCAAGTCCTTCAATCAAAAAATTTGAGGGTGCAAATATGTCATTTTTAAGCCACGGTAGCAACAAAAATGTGTCTCCACCGCACAATACTATGCGTAAATCGGCAAATTCGTCTTTATATTGTTTAATTATTCCTTCAATTTCGAAGAGGTAGCCCCTCACAACTCCACTGAGAATAGAGTTATCAGTAGAATCACCAATTAAAACGGGCAATGTATTTTCAGACCAATTTAATTTTGGGAGATTTTGAGTAAAAGAATTTAAGGCGGAAAAGCGCATTTTTAAGCCGGGACTAATTGCTCCGCCGTGATAATTACCACTAGCATCTATAAAATCGGCTGTAAGGCATGTGCCCGCATCGAGAACTAAACAGTTCTCTTCCGGGTATTTACTTTTAGCAGCTGCGGCTAAAGCACGACGATCATTTCCTAAAGTTTGCGGACTAGCGTAAAGCGACTGAAAAGGTATCAGAGTGTCTTTATTGAGATAAATCAACCGGTTATTAAAGCCTTGCAAAGACTTGAATGACCATGATCCCACATTGGAAATGATAATTGCGTGAGCGGAAAGACATTTTTTTAAAAAAATATTTAGGCCTTTTTGATCGGTGAAAATTTGGACATTTTCGAGCTTTCCCTCCTGAAATTGAGCCACTTTAATTCTGGTATTGCCTCCATCGATCACTATATGCACTGCAAATAATTTAGGCTGTAAAGGTAGAAAGACATTTAATTGTTTTGGTGAGAAAGAAAAAGTTTTACATTTGCGCCCCGTTAAACCTAGAAAATGTGTGCGACGTAGTTCTCGCTAAAGACAAATTTTAAGATAATGGTGCCATAGCTCAGTCGGTAGAGCAAAGGACTGAAAATCCTTGTGTCGCTGGTTCGATTCCAGCTGGCACCACCTCTAAAAGCCTCACAATTTGTTGATTGTGAGGCTTTTTTGGTTTTATATGTTCCGGTTTAAAGTGTTTGACAATTTCCCTTCGCTTAAAAAAGCTTATCCATAATACTGCTTTCGTGCCCACTCCTTCCCCACCAGCTTTTCCTCTAACAATGCATTAGAAGAAGTTCTACCATCTAAATTTCTCCAAATAATTGGCTTTGTAAAACTCTTCTGCTTTTTGGAATTGGATACTTTGAAAGCTCAGCGACTATCCAAAAGAAGCTCACCAAGAGCTGCCCAGAAAATAAAATACATTGATCTACCGTTATTCCAATCAAAAAATCATTCAAAATTCAAAAGTAATCGCAAAAGACTGTGGCATTATTAAAAGACTAACCTGCAAGGTCGCCCGTCATACTTTTGCTACGGCCAATTTAAATAATGGCCTGACCCTTGAGCAAACAGGACTAATGCTGGGGCACACGCATACTAAGACCACGGCTATTTATGGTAAAATGAATATCAATGGCATTAAGGCACTAAGAGGAAAACTAGAGGCTATTTATAATTGAGACCATAGAATTGACTAATTTGCGGGTATAAATCTGCTTAATGAAATCTAAAATCACGCTAATTTTAGTTCTATTTGGTTTACAAACCTTCGCCCAATCCGATACTGTTTCTGCGGGAAGCACAAGCTATTCTGCTGGCTATGAGATTTCTGAAACCTACGGAAAAGTCTTTCGCTTTTCTTATGATTATGGCTACACTGTTATAGAAGGCGTTCAACAGCCCTTTAAAAATAGTGGTTTAGCTGTGAAGTCGCAGTGGATCTCTTCTAATGTCAAAGTTTACCCCAATCCCAGTATTGGGCCAATAACTATTGAAGCTCCCATAGGTTTTCAACAATAGTGCTTTGATGTCGCTGGAAAAAAATGGCTCTAACCAATACTATCAATATTATAAGAAGCTCCGAACATGATCCATTTTCAGTAACTTGATCACATGATTTTGAAGGACTACTCTACTCCCACTATTTCATTCACTGCAATTACCAAAATAATTAAACTTGACCAATACTACAGAAAAGCTAAGCCTTTCCCAACTCGAACAATACCTGGCCAAAGCAGCCTGGATCCTCAAAGGACCAGTTGACGCTTCTGATTTTAAAGTATACATTTTTCCTCTTCTCTTTTTTAAAAGAATATCCGATGTTTACGATGAGGAATATCAAATTGCCTTAGATGAATCGGATGGCGATCAAGATTATGCCAACCTCCCCGAGTTTCATCGCTTTATAATTCCTGAAGAATGCCATTGGCAAGATATCCGTGAAACCACCGGCAATGTAGGCTTGGCTATTGAAAAGGCCCTAAGGGGAATTGAACAATCTAACCAAGAGTTTTTGTATGGCATTTTTGGTGATGCCCAATGGAGCAATAAGAATAAGCTCTCTGACCGCTTATTAATTGACTTAATAGAGCATTTTTCACAGTATGATTTAGCAAACAGTAATGTAGATTCTGACCTGTTAGGTAATTCTTACGAATACTTAATCAAACACTTTGCTGATTTAACCAACAAAAAAGCTGGTGAGTTTTATACACCTCGTTCAGTGGTTCATTTATTAGGATTGATATTGGATCCTCATGAAGGCGAAACCATCTATGATCCTGCTTGCGGAACAGGCGGAATGTTATTGGAGTGCGTTGATCATTTAAAAGATGCTAAAGAAGATTTTAGAACATTAAAATTATTCGGACAAGAGAAGAATTTGACATCAAGTTCTATTGCACGTATGAACATGTTCTTACATGGCATTGAAGACTTTTCAATAGTTCGTGGAGACACTCTTCGAAATCCTGCGTTTTTTGAAGCGGATGGTTTAAGAACCTTTGATTGTGTAATCGCCAACCCACCGTTCTCATTAAAAGAATGGGGAGCTGAAAATTGGGCGAACGATCCTTACGGAAGAAATATTGCAGGAGTTCCGCCAACAGGAAACGGTGATATGGCTTGGGTTCAACACATGATAAAATCCATGAATAGCACTGGAAGAATGACGGTTGTTTTACCTCACGGAGCCTTATTTAGAAAAGGTGCAGAAGGAAAAATAAGAAGAGAATTATTAGAGCAAGACATGCTAGAAGCGGTAATTGGTCTAGGACCAAACATCTTCTATGGAACTCAACTAGCAGCTTGTGTAATGGTTTTCAAACAGAACAAAGACACTGATAAAAAGAAGAAAGTTCTGTTCATTGATGCATCAGGTCAGGTTCGTGTAGGTAGAGCTCAAAATTACCTGGAACCAAATAACGTAAATCAAATTTTTGATTGGTTTCAAGCATATCAAGATGTTGAGAATTATGTGAAAGTTGCTTCTAAATCCGATTTAGAAGAAAATGATTACAACCTCAACATACCACTCTATGTAGAGAAGATCATTGAAGACAATCTTCCTTCGGTGGAAGAAGCCTTGGCCGATCTAAAAACTGCCTGGAATGAAAGCTTGCAATCAGAGGAAAAATTTAAAGCATTACTGAATAATTATATCTAAAAGCATATAAAAAACATGAAGAAAACTAATTTATATGCAAAAGCATATAAATTATATATTTTTATTACTTTTGTATGTAAATGCATATAACATGAATCAATTACCAGAATTTGTAAAGACCAGAAGAAAGCAATTGGGTTTGACCCAGGAAGAATTTGCCGAAAAGGCTGGAGTAGCTTTAACGGTAATAAGAAAGATTGAGCAGGGTAAAGAAAATTTAAGCTTATCAAAGGTAAACCATGTTTTGCTGCTTTTTGGTCATGTATTAGGCCCAATAAATAATAATCATGCGACAGGGAATAGTTAAATACAACAACGAACCGGCAGGTGTATTAACTGAGGAAGACAATGGAGAATATCTATTTCTCTATAACGAAGCGTATGCCAATAAATACCCAAATCAGTACATCACTTTTAATATGCCCGTCACCCATAACCCCTACAGAAGCAAACGGTTATTCCCTTTTTTCGATGGCCTGATTCCGGAAGGTTGGCTGCTAAATATTGCGGCAGAAAGCTGGAAAATCAACAAGAACGATCGCATGGGACTTTTACTTGCCTGTTGTCAAAATGCAATTGGAGCAGTTAGTATTCAACCAGTAACAGAGAAGGCTCATGCGTAAATGTTTATACTGTTATAAGGAGATGGATGCAAAGTATGATGGCGATTATCACCTAGCATGCATTAAGGAGTTCTATGGAACGAAATATGCCCCGGTTTTGCCCTATCGTTTATCTGAGATGGAAAAATTGGCAAAAGAAGCTGCAGTACAATCTGTAACCGTACCGGGTGTACAACCTAAATTATCTCTGGGATGGATTAAAACTGAATTGGAAAACGGGCATCAAGGACGCTTAACTATCATGGATGCGCTGGAAGGGCACTACATTTTGAAGCCTCAAAATACGCAATACCCACAGATGCCCGAAAACGAGCATCTTTCTATGAAACTGGCGGCTTTGTATAAGATGGATATTGTACCCGTTAATATGATTCGCTTGCAATCAGGGGAACTATGTTTCATCACCAAACGCATCGATCGAAATCAGGATGGATCAAAAAACCACATGATTGATTTTATGCAAATTCTTGAATTGGAAGACAAGTACAAAGGCACCATGGAAACCCTGGGAAAAACGATTGGTGACCTCTCCGTAAATACATTATTAGATAAACTACGCTTTTTCGAATTGACGGTTTTTAATTACACTATTGGGAATAACGATATGCACCTGAAAAACTTTTCGATGTGGCTAAAGCCAATCGGATGGACTTTATCTCCTGCGTATGACTTGCTAAATGTAAAAATGATTTTACCGAAGGATAAAGAAGATACTGCACTGTTACTTGGAGGTAAAAAATTGAATTTCAATAAAGGGTATTTCGATAGACTAGGCAGTGTTTTAAAACTAAACGACAAACAAATGAATGCTGTTTATAAAAGATTGGTGAAATGGTTGCCCAAGGCTATTCAGCTCATCGAAATGTCTTTTTTAACGAATGACTATAAAAACAGCTACAAAGAATTAATCACGCAACGTGTAAATCTACTTACCCTATGACACAACAACAACTAGAAAAATTCCTTTGGGGAGCAGCCACCAAATTGCGTGGATTAATAGATGGTGGAGACTACAAGCAATACATCTTTCCATTGCTATTCTTTAAGAGGATATGCGATGTGTACGATGAAGAATTTGCGCTGGCTCTAAAAGACAGTGATGGCGATAAGGAATATGCTGCATTTACCGAACATCATCATTTTATTGTGCCTAAAGGAGCTCATTGGCAAGATATAAGAGAAACCACTACCAATGTGGGTACGGCCTTGCAAAATGCGATGCGTGAAATTGAAAAAGCGAACCCAGATACGCTTTACGGAATATTCGGTGATGCCTCCTGGACCAACAAGGATAGGTTGAGCGATGAAATTTTGATCAACTTGGTTGAACAT
>Ga0105055_10007792_pt1 | contig 14108 bp, 16 predicted proteins | sample BON03_FD_78090 | JGI IMG/M metagenome (GOLD analysis project Ga0105055, IMG submission 78090) | Freshwater microbial communities from Lake Bonney liftoff mats and glacier meltwater in Antarctica - BON-03 | ecosystem: Environmental > Aquatic > Freshwater > Ice > Glacier meltwater | place: Lake...
CGTTCTGGTGATTGCTACACTGGGCTTCGAGGTAGGCGTTGAACTCCTCCCAACTGGCAAAGTTGGGGATGGGCACCATGAAGTTGCGCCGGGCATAACCCACCAGGCCCTCGACGCTGCCCTTGTCGTCACCCTTGCCTGGCCGACCATAGCGGTCCCGCAACAGGTAATTCCACTCGTCACGATCCGGTAGGTCAAGTACCTCAATAACATCCTGGAGCAAGGCCACCGTTTCACCAAACGGATCACCGCCCCAATGATGGGCTTCAAAGCCTTCCATTCCGCCGCCGCGACCATCGCAGGCATCGAGACCGCCCACACGATCCGCAAGCGCCGGTTCACTGCTAACGCCCCCAAACCCTTCCAGCAATTTGCCCAGCTTGCAGCGTAGTCATGCCGAGAAATCAGGCGATCTCAACCAGACCGGAAATTTGCGACGGAACCCTGTCTGCGACGTTTCCCTCACCTGTCCGCCTTCGCCGACTTACGGTTGCCACGCCCCTTCAGCGCCTCGAACCCGATGATGACATCCAAAAGCTCGGTCGTGATCTCGGTCTGCCTCACGGAACGCATCTCGGCGGTGAGGGCTTCCAGCTGTTCGTCGACCGACCGTTCAGCCTGTTGCATCCGCGCCAGACGGGCTGCGTTTTCCGTCACCATGGCCTCGGCTGCGGCGCGGAATATCTCGGCAAACAGATAGCTGCGGATCAGGGCTGCCAAAAGAACATCGGGTGGCAGGCTGATTTGCGGCAGGCTGCGCGATGCCCAGGGGTCTTGTGCAAACCCGGTCGTCATCGCGGGGTCCAGCGGCAAGAGGTTCTGCGAGACCGGTCGTTGCTGGCCGTGTTCGACGCGCCGGGTAAACACCAGGGACACCGTGATTTGCCGCGTTTTGCCCGCTTCGCGCATCTGATCCAGACGGGCTATCAAACGCCCCGAAAGGCGCCCCAGACCTTCGGCCGTGGCAGGCGGCAGCAAGGTCGTCTTGGGCGAGATGCCCTGGCCGACAAGGGCATCCTCCATCTGCGCACCGACGCAAATCACGGTCGTGCCAGAGGCAGACCCTGCGGCCCGCACAACTTCTTCGGCCACAATCTCGTTGTAGTTCCCGCACAGCCCGTGATCCGAGCCGAACGCAATGATGATCGGCATACCGTGCGCATCACCATCAACCGGCAGCGGGCCATTGCACTGCACAAAGCCATGAAAGCCGGTCAGAATGGTCGCGCGGTATGCCTCGATCGCCTGTGCCGCCTGCTGATAGGGCAGCGCGTTGATTGCCGACATGGTTTTCATCGTCCGAACAATGCTGCGGATGCCGCGCATCGTATCGGTCCGCTGGTTCAGACGTTCAAGCGTCTGTGTCATGGCCCGTGTCCAGTTGCGCCAGCGCCTTTCGGGCGGTGGTGACCACCTGTGCGCGCGCATCATCCGTCAGCTTTTCATCTTGCGAGATCGTCTTGGACAAGCCGCCATCATCCAGACTTATCGCCTTGCGGATCGCGACCATGGCGGCCTGCGTATGCGTCTCGTCCATACCGTCCAGCAGCCCTTCCATCGCAGCGACCAGAACCGCAAGTTGTTGATTGGCAGGCATAGGGTCGCGTTCGGCTTGCCGCAAGGCGGTGCGCAGCGCCGATCCGCGTGCAAGCCGGGCACGGGTGTCATCGTCAAGGCGTGTGCCAAAGCGGGCAAACTCCTCCAACTCCTCGAATTGCGACAGCGTGACCCGCAGGTTGCCAGCCACTTCGCGGAATGCACGCGCCTGTGCCTTGCCCCCCACCCGGCTGACCGAGACGCCCAGATCGACGGCGGGAAACTGGTTCGTGCGTACCAGACGGGGCGACAGGTAAATCTGGCCGTCCGTGATCGAGATCAGGTTGGTGGGAATATAGGCCGACAGGTTTTCGGCCTGCGTCTCGACAATCGGCAGGGCGGTGATAGAGCCTTTGCCTTGCACGAACTGCCCTGCCCGCTCCAGCAGCCGGGCATGAACATAGAAGATGTCACCCGGAAACGCCTCGCGCCCCGGCGGGCGGCGCAACAGCAGCGACAACTCACGATAGGAATGGGCGTGATGCGTCAGATCGTCGATGACGATCAGCACATCGTGGCCTTGCGCGGCAAAGCTTTCAGCCACCGACATCGCGGCATAGGGTGCGATATAGGACAGCCCCGGCGCTTCCTCGTCGCCCGCCGCGATGATCACCGATTGCTCCATCATACCGCCTTCCTGAATGGCACCGATCACCTTGGCCACCGCATCGCCGCGTTGTCCAACAGCGCAATAGATGCAGATCACACCGGTATCTTTCTGGTTCAGGATGGTATCCACCGCGATCGAGGTCTTGCCGGTCTGGCGGTCGCCGATGATCAGCTCTCGTTGCCCCAAACCCACCGGCACGGCGGCATCCACCGCCTTGAGACCGGTCGCAAGCGGGCGCACCACTGCACTCCGGCTCAGGATATCTGGCGCCTCGGCCTCTACCGGGGCCATACTGGTGGTATCAACCGCGCCTTTGCCATCGCGGGGCCGGCCGAGGGCATCGACGACCCGCCCCAGCAATGCAGGGCCCACAGGCACGCTGATCACCCGATTTGTCCGGCGCACATCCTCGCCAAGGCCTATCATTTCGGATGGACCAAGCAGCACGACGCCCAACCGCCCCGGCTCGAGATCAAAGACGATCCCGCGCACCCCCGATGCAAACTCCAGCAGTTCGTCGGCCAGTGCCCGGGCAAGCCCTGTCACGATGGCGATCCCGTCGCCCACCTCGGCCACGCGCCCGACTTCGCTGACCTCGGGTCTGGGTGGTGGCGCGTCCAGCAGGGCCTGCACAAGGGCGGATGTCGTGGTCGGGCCGATATTGGTGTCAGGCTGCATTGGTCAGACTTTTGCGCAAGGGACGCCCGGCGCGTTCTTCCAATGCAGCGTCCAGGCCGTTCAGATAACTGTCGATCGTCCAGCCGACCTGCGCCCCGCCTAGCCGCAGATTGAGCCCGGGCGACAGCGCCGGATCGACATCGAAGCGCAGGACAAAGCCCGGCAGGATCGCGGCCAGATCATCGCGCAGCCGCGACTGCACGTCTTGTGGCAACGGATCGCGGGTAAGGGCCACTGCCTCGCGGTTGTCCCCGGCCGCTTCGCGCAGTTCATCCGCCATATTCTCGAATTGCGCCACCGCATGCAGCGCGATCCGCTGCTCCAGCGTCTCATCGGCCAGATCCGCCAGCGCCTTGCGGGTCAGGGCGAGCAACGCCCCGGCGCCGCTTTGGTGCAGCGCGGCGGTATACTCTCTGGCTTCGCTGACGCGGTGCGCATCACGCTCGGATTGCTCGTTTGCGACGCGGCCACGCGCCTCGGTCAGCAGATGATCACGCTCTGTTTCCGCATCGCGGCGCGCCGTATCCAGCATCTCGGCGCGGCTGGCGGACAGGTTTGCGATCTGGGCCTTGTATTCGGCCTCTTTCGCCTCGGCTGTTTTGCGAATGGCTGCGGCCTCGCCCATACGGGCAGCGATTTCCGCCTCGCGCGCGTCGATACCGTCCAGAATGGGACGGTAGAGAAACCGTTTCAGCAGCCAGATCAGAATCAGAAAGTTGACGATCTGCGCGGCGACAGTGATCCAGTCTATCGACATAGGCCTAGCCCCCAGCTCCTTGCGCAGCTGCTGCTGCTGCTAGGGCGGCCTCCCAGAACGGGTTGGCAAACAGAAGGATCATCGCCACCACAAAGCAATAGATCGCGGTGGATTCGATCATGGCAAGGCTGACGAAGAGGGTGCGCGACAGGGTCGAGGCTGCGTCGGGCTGTTGCGCGATAGCACTGAGTGCCGATGACGCCGCGCGCCCCTCGCCTAGTGCCGGGCCGATTGCGCCGAACGCGACCGTCAGCCCGGCGGTAAAGATGGAAATGGCGGCAATAAGGCCGAGGTCCGTCATGCTATATCCTTTTCAGTGGCAGTAGGGGCGGCAGTGGTGTCGTCAGAGACCGGCAGGGCGGTGGCCGACGAAATGTAGACCGTGGCGAGAATCGCAAAGATATAGGCCTGGATCACCCCGGTCAGCAGGCCCAACACATCCATCAGGATCGGGAAAAAGAACGGTGCCACACCCAGCAGGATCACGGCAATGACTGCCCCGCTCATGATGTTGCCGTAAAGGCGGATCGCCAGCGATATCCCGCGGGAAAATTCGCTGATGATATTGAACGGCAGCATGACGAAGGATGGCTCCAGATAGCTTTTGAGATAGCCCCCGAGGCCCCGGCTGCCGATGCCGAACATCGGCACGGCGATCAGCACCGAAAGGGCAAGGGCGGCGGTGGTGGACAGCGACGCCGTCGGGGTATGGAAGCCGGGCACGACCGTCAGAAGGTTCGCGGTCACGATGAACAGAAACAAAGTGCCCGCGAAATACAGAACGCGGGGGTCACGACGATCGGTGATTTCGGCGATCTGGCCGACGATGCCGTTCACGATCACCTCAAGGGTGGTGCGCCAGCGATTTGGCGGCACATCCGGACGCAGTTTACGCGTCACAAGCGCCGATGTCGCGACCAGAACGGCCATGATTATCCAGGTGTTCACGATGGTGGCGTTGATCGCGATCCCGAAAACCTTGAAAACGATATTGATGTCGGGCGTCAGTTCCATGGCGCGATCTCCTTTGGGGCCGCAGTTCGGACGAAGGCAAGAATACCGATACGCACTACCAGAAACGCCAGCGCGAAGCCTGCCAGCGCGACCGCTCCTTGCCCCGCAACCCACCAACCCACCAACAACAGCGCCGGGATACGCACCGCGGCGCTGACCAGCAGCACCGGTACCGGATGTGTCTGGCGCAGCGCAATCTGCATCCCCCAGGACAATCCGGCAAAGAACGCCGCACCTGAGATGAGACCAAGAATGGCCCCCAGCCCAAGAGTGGCCCAGTCCAAGGCGATCATTTCCGGCCTCCTTCCTTGGCAATCCAGCCCCAGGCGATGAACCCGCCCACCGCCACGCCGCCCAGAATCAGCGCAATGGTCCAGGAAAAATTCTGCGGTGCCGCGCGATCAAGCCAAAGCCCCAGAAACGCCCCCCCGACGGTTGGCACGGCGATGGACCAGCCGATCATCCCAAAGGTGCCGATGCCGCGTAGCGGGCTTGGCCCAGGATTGTCGCGTGCCTGTTTCATGCGGCGCGCGCGGCTGCCGATGTCGCCGGCGGATGGGTCTTCGTCCTCGCTCATGTTCGTACCTTTCTGAGGGTTGCGAACCTGCGCACCATATCGGCCTCAAGCCTGGAGAGTGCCGCCCGCGCAACCCGCTCTTCATCTGCGAGACCCGCGAAAGTTTCGTTGACAGTGGTGCGCAGCCTCTCCAGATCGTCGCTTTCCACACCCCGGCGCACCGCAACGTCGACCCTGTGGCCCTTTTTGACCAGTATCCCCTCATCGACACCGAAAATCCGCTCAACCCCGTCTGTTTGCGTGATCAGCAGAACAGATGGCACAAGGGCAGTGACGAAATCGACGTGGTTGGGCAAAAGACCAAAGCCGCCATCCGGGGCCTCTCCCCGCAGAGCAACCGTCGCCCCGTCGAACAGAATCTTTGATGGCAGGCGCAGGCAGATGTGCATTTCGGATGCCATACTCATGCTGCGTCTTTCTTGAGGTCCGACAGGGCGCCGATCATGTAATAGGCACTCTCCGGCAGATCGAAGGTGGTCTGGGACAGGATCGTTTCGCAACCGTCCAGAGTGTCGGCAATCGGCACCAGCCTGCCAACCGTGCCGGCCGACGCGCCGACGGTGAAAAACGGCTGCGTCAAGAAGCGCTCAAGCCTGCGCGCTCGGGCAACCACGGCGCGGTCGCGGGCCGACAATTCCTCGATTCCCAGCATGGCGATGATGTCGCGCAGTTCGTCGTATTCCGCCAGGGTGCGGCGGACAGCGCGCGCGACGTCGTAATGGCGCTGACCAACCACGTTCGGCGTCAACATCACCGAGGTCGATGCCAGCGGATCGACCGCAGGATAAAGCCCCTCGCTCGCGCGTTTGCGCGACAGCACGACCGAGGCCGACAGATGCGAAAAGATATGCGCCGCCGCCGGGTCGGTAAAATCATCGGCGGGCACATAGACCGCCTGAATCGAGGTGATGGACCCCTTGCGGGTCGAGGCGATGCGTTCTTCCAGCGCGGCCAGTTCGGTGGCCAATGTCGGCTGATAGCCCACGCGCGACGGCATCCGGCCCAGGAGCCCCGATACCTCGGACCCTGCCTGCACAAAGCGAAAGATGTTGTCGATCAGCAGCAGCACGTCCTGTTCACAGTCGTCGCGGAAATACTCTGCCATGGTCAGCGCCGCATTGCCCACCAGAAACCGCACGCCCGGAGGCTCGTTCATCTGACCAAACAGCATCACCATCTTGTCGCGCACGCCCGCTTCGCCCATCTCGCGCCACAGCTCTTCCGCCTCGCGCGAGCGTTCGCCAATGCCGCAAAACAGGCTGACGCCGTGGTGATGTTCGACCGTGTTGTGAATGAGTTCGCTCAGCAGCACGGTCTTGCCGACACCCGCGCCGCCAAAGAGCCCGGTCTTGCCACCGCGTTCGATGGGCGACAAAAGGTCGATGGCCTTGATCCCTGTCTCAAGCACTTGCGCGCGCAACACGCGGTCGGACAGGGGGGGTGGTAGTTGATGGATCGGGCGGTAGGCGGCGGCCTCGGGCGAGGGCAGGTTGTCGAGCGGTTCGCCAAAGATGTTCAACATCCTGCCCAAGACGCCCTCGCCCACCGGCACCTCGACGGCCTTGCCGGTGGAAGTGGCGGCTACGCCGAGGCCAAGGCCCCGCACCGGACCAAGCGCAATGCAGCGCACTACCCCATCCCCGGCGATAGAGGCCACTTCCATCACCAGATCCCCGGCTTGCACGCGCGCGTGTATCCGTGGCACCGTGCCGGGAAACGCCACATCAACCACGCCACCCCGAATGGCGACAATTGTGCCGACTGTCTGGTCGGCTGCCTTGGTGTCTGGTCTGTCTGTCATCGCGGCCCGGCCTGCAAAGCGCCCGCAGTCTCAGCGCCATTTTCAGCCGCATCAAAGAGGATCGGTGCGATCTTGTCTTGCAGAGGTTCGATGACGCGTCTCCTTTGCACTGTCCGGGTCGGCTGAGCGGGGTTTGTGTCAGGCATTGGTGCCCGTCGCATTGCCCAGTTTGCGCAGCCGGAATCCCGGCATGACGAAAAGGACGCCAAAGGCTATGGCATAAAACCCGATCAGCAAGGCAAGCGTGACCAGACCCGCCAACCGCATCGCAAACAGCAGACCGCCAAAGACGATCGACAGGCCGCCCCCAAGCACCAATATCCAGTCGCCGGTAATTTCCTTGCGGATATGAAAGGCCAGCACGATCCGCAACAGTCCCCCGACAATGGACCATGCGGCGATGAACATCAGCAAGACAAATGCGCAGAGGGCCGGTGAGAACAGCGTCAGCAGACCGATGATGCCCAGACCCGACCCAAGCACCGATGGCCAGACCCGCCCCGGACGGTCGCGGCTGCGCACGGCGTTGACCAGTCCGACCATGCCGTCAACCAGCACACAGGATCCAAACAGGAGCACCAGAACCTCCAGTGTCATGGCAGGCCAGACATAGGCCACAATGCCAAACACAGCGGCCGCAACTCCGCCCGGCAGAAATATCCACCAGCTGCGTTGCATGTAACCGAGCATTTCATTCACGCCGAACGCCCTTCTTCCTTGGGCACATCCGGGACAACGCAGGTCCCCGCCCGTAGTTCCAAAATAGCTGTGGCCTGATCCAATCGACCAATGCCAGCCAGTCCCCCTTGCGTGGCAAAACTGGCCGCTGCAGCCATCTTTGGCCCCATGGACCCGGCGGGAAGATGCAGCGCCGTCGCCTCTTTGGGCGTCAAGCGCTTGATGCGTGCCTGATGGTCGGTGCCGAAATCGCGGTAGACCGCATCGACATCGGTCAGCAGCAGCAAAGCATCCGCCCCCAACTGACCGGCAAGCAAGGCGCTGGCGGCATCCTTGTCGATCACCGCCTCGATTCCGATCAGACTGCCATCCGGCCTGCGCAGCACCGGAATCCCGCCGCCACCGCCGCAAATGACGATGACATCGTGATTCAGCAGCAGCTGCACCACCCGCAAATCGGGGATGTCCTGCGGTTTGGGCGACGGCACCACGCGGCGCCAACTGTCGCCGTCCTGCGCGATGGACCAGCCTGCGGCCTTGCCCCGCGCCTCGGCCTCGTCACGGGTGTAAACCGGGCCAATGAACTTGGTCGGGTTCCCGAACGCCGGGTCGAGGGGGTCGACCACGATCTGGGTCAGGAGCGTGGCGACCGGGTGCTGATGGTCCAGTGCGTTTTCCAGCTCCTGTTCGATGATATAACCGATCATGCCGCCGGTTTCGGCCCCCAGCACATCCAGCGGATATGCCTCGTCGGGTTTGTATGATGCCCCTTGCAGGGCCAGAAGCCCGACCTGCGGACCGTTGCCGTGCGTGATCACCAGCCGGTGCCCGGCCTCTACGAGCCTTGCCAGCGCAAGCGCCGCCACCCGCACATTGGCACGCTGATTTTCAGCCGTCAGAGGCTCGTTACGTTTCAGGAGTGCGTTGCCACCAAGGGCTGCGACCACCAGCATGGCTCAGCCCCCCAGCGTCGCGACCAGAACCGCCTTGATCGTGTGCATCCGGTTTTCTGCCTGATCAAAGACAATGGAGGCGGGGCTTTCGAACACCTCCTCGGTGACTTCCATCGCATCAATGCCGAATTGCTGCTGGATATCCTTGCCGACGCCGGTGTCGGTGTTGTGGAACGCAGGCAGGCAATGCATGAATTTGGCGCGCGGATTGCCGGTCTTGGCCATCACCCCGGCGTTCACTTGATAGGGTGTCAGCAGCTTGATCCGCTCGGCCCATTTTTCCTTGGGTTCACCCATCGACACCCAAACGTCGGTATAGATGAAATCGACACCTTTGACCGCTGCATCGACGTCGTCGGTCAACATGATCCGCGCGCCGGACTCTTTGGCGACCGCCTGCGCCTCAGCCTGAATTGCCTGATCGGGCCAGAGGGATTTCGGCGCGCAAAGCCGCACGTCCATGCCCATCTTGGCCCCGCCGATCAGCAGGCTGTCGCCCATGTTGTTGCCTGCATCGCCCATGAAACAATAAGCCACCTCGCGCAGTGGTTTTTCTGCATGTTCCTGCATCGTCAGGAAGTCGGCGAGGATCTGGGTCGGGTGGAATTCATCCGTCAGGCCGTTATAGACCGGCACCCCGGACCAGTCGGCCAGCGTCCGGACGATCTCTTGCCCAAAGCCGCGATATTCGATTGCGTCATAGACGCGGCCCAGCACGCGGGCGGTGTCCTTGACCGTTTCCTTATGGCCCATGTGGTTGCCGGATGGACCCAGATAGGTGACGGTCGCGCCCTGATCATGGGCCGCCACCTCGAACCCCACGCGGGTGCGGGTGCTGTCCTTTTCAAAGATCAGCGCAATTTCCTTGCCGCGCAGCGTCGGCACCTCGGTGCCCGCATATTTTGCGGCCTTGAGGTCGGCGGCGAGCTTCAGCAGGAACCCGATCTCGGCCGGGGTAAAATCACGCAGGGTTAGAAAGTGACGGTTTTTCAGGTTGAAAGCCATTGTTATCTCTCCTTACACAGCGTCGCGGATGGTCGGGCAGGACATGCAGCGGCTGCCGCCGCGCCCACGGCCGAGCTCGGCACCGGGCATCTCGATCACCTCGATACCAGCCGCACGCAGTGCGGCGTTGGTGTCGTCGTTGCGATCGTAGCCCATGACCAGACCGGGCCGCAGCGCCAGCACGTTATTGCCGTCGTTCCATTGCTCGCGCGCCTTCTCGAACGGATCGCTGCCGCCGGTTGGCACGACGTTGAACTTCTTGAACCCCATGGCGTCGGCCACGACATCGAAAATGGGCCGTTTGTCATGGCGCATCTCCAGCGGCTTGCTACCCTCACCGGGGTGCAGATCATAGCAGGTCATCTCATCTGCGACTTCTTTGAAACTGGTCACAACGTCGTCGCCGCAAAAGGTGAACACGGTGTCCAGATGCATCGCAGACCGCGTCTTCGGCATCTGACAGGCAATCACACGCTCCGCCCGGCCCTGCTCGAACAGCGCCTCGGCCAGCAGGCCCACCGCCTGCGGCGACGTCCGCTCGCCCATGCCGACCAGCACCAGACCATTGCCCACCGGCATCTGATCGCCGCCCTCCAGCGTGGCCAACCCGTAATCCTTCAGCGGATCACCCCAGATCACTTCGACCTTACCGGCAAATTTCGGATGGAACTTGTAGATCGCCGCCGTCAGCAAAGTTTCGGGGCGACGTGCCTGCCAGAACATGGGGTTCAGCGTCACGCCGCCATAGACCCAGGCAGAGTTGTCGCGGGTGAACAAGAAATTCGGCAGCGGCGGCAGGATGAAGCCATAACGCCCCAGATAGCTGCCGAACATGCCCTTGGCTTCGAACGGCAGATCGCCAACGGTCAGCCCGCCGATCAGATATTCCGACAGTTCAGCGCCGGGCAACTCGTCCATCCAGTCGCGTAGCGCGCGGTGCATGCCGACACCTACGTCCGTGGCGGCGATCCGGTGATCCAGAATCCACTTGCGCGCCTCGGAAATCTCCAGCGTCTCCGCTAGCATCGCTCCGGTTTCCAGAACCTCGACCCCCTCGCCGCGCATCGCGTCGGCAAAGGCGTCATGGTCCTTTTGCGCCTGTTTGACCCAGAACACATCATCAAACAGCAGGTCTTCGCAGTTGTCAGGTGTCAGGCGACGATGCGCCAGACCGGGGCGGCAGACGATGACCTGTCGTAGTTTTCCAGATTCAGAATGAACGCCAAGTTTGTGATCAGACATGATATTTCCTCATATCTAGAGAATTGCGGCGACGCTGAGTGCGGCCGAGATAAACACCAGCAGAATCAACATCAGTGGCCAGATGAAAACGATCCAGCGGTCATAGCCCACGCGCCCGATCGCCAACCCGCCAATCACCACAGCAAAGGTCGGGTTGATCAGGTTCACCAAGCCGTTGGCCGATTGATACGCCGTCACGACCAGATCCCGGCTGACGTCAGCAAAGTCCGCCAGAGGCGAGAGAATTGGCATGGACAGAACGGCCAGGCCGGACGAGGACGGCACAAAGAAGCTCATCCCGATATTGATCCAGAACATCAGGTTGATGAACGCCAGATCGCCCAGGCCCCCAAGTGATTGCTCGGCACTGTGCAGGATAGTGTCGGCGATCAGGCCATTTTCCATGATCACGACGATTCCGCGGGCCAGCCCGACGACCAGCGCCACACCAAGCAGGTCGCGCGCGCCGTCGACGAAGCTGCCGGTCAGCTTCTTTTCACCAAGACGCCCGACAATGCCGATGACAATGGCCGCAAACAGAAACAGCGCGCCCATGCGGGCCATCCACCATTCCTGCGAGGAGACGCCCCAGATCATGACAGCAAAGGTTGTCGCGAACAGAACCAGGATGATCTTCTGTGTGCCGGTGAGCGTGGCTTCCCCCACTTGCCCTTCCTCGGCAGACAGAAAGAGACGACGGTGCGCATCGGCCTGTTTTGCGACGACCGACGTCTCAGGCTTCAATTTGACCTTGTGGGCATAACGCATGACATAAGCCGCGCAGATCGCCAGACCGCCCACCAAAATCACCACACGCAGCACGATACCATCGGTGAATGGAATGCCTGCTGCATCAGATGCAATGACCGTGGCAAAGGGGTTGATAGTCGAGCCCAGCACACCGATCCCCGCACCGATCAGAATGATAGCAACCCCGGTTATGGCATCGTAGCCCGCAACAATCATCACGGGGATCAAGATGGCGTAGAACGCCAGTGTTTCTTCGGCCATGCCATAGGTCGTGCCGCCCAGTGCAAACAGCGACATCATGATCGGGATCATCCAGATTTCACGGCCCTTCATGGAGGTCATCGCTGTACGAATGCCGGTGTCGATGGAGCCGGTCGCATTCACGACGCCCAGAAACCCCCCCAAAAACAACACGAAAAGTGCGACGTCGATAGCATTGGCCGCATAGCTGTCCGGGTCGTAGAACCCGGCACCGGGCGCCAGCATCACATCGACAAACCCCTGCGGATTGGGCTCGACCTCGCTGTAGGTTCCGGCGACGGCAACCTCGCGGCCCACATCTTCGTTCATCACGCGCTCATATTGTCCTGCCGGGATGATCCAGGTCAGTGCGGCGACGAAGAGTATCAATCCGAAAAGAATGGTGTAGGCTGTCGGGAAACGCGATGACAGATCCTGTTCGGGGTCAGTCGGCGTTTGAGGTTTGTTGGCCATGGAGAGCCTCCCTTGTGTCGCGGGCGTCGCTGCGAAAAGCTTAAGGGGTCCATCAATCCTGCGCTTTGATCTACATCAGTTCCTGCGTGCCCAATCGAGCCACGCCCAAGGCCATCCGTAGGGTCCTTCGTGAATTCATCGATGATGTTGAGCGTGCGGGTAGTGTCGCAAACTTTCGGACTTCCCGATAAAGCACTGATGGTGCAGGTCAGCTTGAGAGAAACTGGTGAACGGATTTGGCATAATGGCGTTTGATTTCAGAGGTATGCATTATCCGAAAGCCGTGATTTTGCACGCGGTGTTTTTCTATGTCAGCTATGCCGTCTCGTATCAGGGTCCAGAGGAAATTCTTGCCGAGCGCGGCGTCGTCGTTGGCCATGCGACGCTGAACCGCTGGGTAGTGAAGTTCTCGCCTTTGATTGCAGCAAACAATCAATCAGGGCCGAAAGCGGCTACAGCGAATTCCTGGCGGATGGATGAGACTTATTTAGAAGTTCGAGGCAAGTGGACTTACGGAACCCCTGAAAAACCTCCCGCTTTCGGCGTAGTCCGGGAAAATCTGATCATCGGGTTCGGCTGCGCCGAGGTGACGGCCTGATTGCCTTGGCAGGCGTGAGACGGGTCTCTGGTGGCCGATTTCGTGGGTTCAGGGCCGCCAATTGGGCGGCTTGGCAGATTTCGGGCAGACTCGTCCTCATGCCATCAACTTTCTTCGCACCAGGATCAGGTTGCCGAGCGCGAACAGCGTGAAGAGCTGGGCGCGGTTCTTGGCGAGGCCCAGATAGCGGGTTTTTGATCACTCATGTTGATACCCCCTCTTGTCAGGCTGGCAGATTCTCGGATCCAGGCTGGAAATGGTGTGGTTGCGAAGGCTGCCGACCGCGTCCAAAACAGATGACGCGTCGGGAAAGAGGTAAGCCCCACTTGGCTGGCGATCGATCAGCAAGCTCCTCTTTCTGATCTGCACATACAGCCGGTTGACGGGGATGCCGAGCGTGGAGGCGAAGGTCATTTGCGCTGAGCAGGCCGGGATCGTGGTGCCATCTGTCGCGCTGGACAGCCACTTTGATACCCGCGGCCAGCCACGGAACCGCCCGACCCGGGCGTTTCTGTTCCCGCCCCACCCCATCCGGCCCGGTGTTCATCACCGGGCCTTCTTCCATTTCCGGAGACCGTTCATGAGCCACGCCGCCACCAACCGGGCCATCCAGCAGCGCAGACTGAAGCCTGCCACCAAGATCGTGCTGTGGCATCCCGGCGACCGGCACAACCCGGACTACGGCTGTTTCCCGACACAGGCGCGGATGGCCGAGGACGCGGAAATGTCGATCTCCGCCCTGAACGACCACCTCGCCACGCTGGAGGACCTGGGTCTGATCCACCGCATCCGCGCCCACGATCCGCACAACCACCGGCGTCTTCCGACGCGCTACATCCTGAGGTTCGATCAGGGATTCCCGCAAAAGCCGCCTCCGGAAAGTGGATATGGGTTTGTTGAAATCAGAGGAAAATGACCCCCCATCTCCGGAAACGGCAGGTGGGGCCAAGTCCGGATTTAAGGCATGTCCATCTCCGGATTTTGGCAAAAGCCATCTCCGGAATCCGGAGTATAACCTTGTAAGGGAGCCTTTAACCAAACCAGTAAAGGAGGAGAACGCGCAAGCGCGCGAGATCGATTTTGATCTTTTTTTCTCAGAGCTGTGCAAAGCCCTGAGACTTGATCCGAACGGCAC
>Ga0105055_10007801_pt1 | contig 14102 bp, 11 predicted proteins | sample BON03_FD_78090 | JGI IMG/M metagenome (GOLD analysis project Ga0105055, IMG submission 78090) | Freshwater microbial communities from Lake Bonney liftoff mats and glacier meltwater in Antarctica - BON-03 | ecosystem: Environmental > Aquatic > Freshwater > Ice > Glacier meltwater | place: Lake...
ACCTGTTATGAAACCTTCTGAAATTCAAGTCACGTTTGTCCATTCTGCCCCAGAACATTGCAGGCATACCAGCCTCCGAAGCCAAAAGCCACGCTTGAGTGGCAGAATGACCAAACGGATCTATTTGCCATGCACTTCGAGGAGCTGCATCGTCTCCAAACTCTTGAAGAATAAACTGATGGCCTCTTGTCGTTTCTGATAAGAACAAGTTTAGAGATATATCAAATACCATAAAGGAACTTACGGTCAATCATTTCGTTGAACATCGGTCCTGCTTCATCATGCATGCACCATCCTCCATTCAAAAATTGCAGACGTCGCTCTTTCACAAGAAGTCTCACGTCGCTCTTTCGGCTCTCACTTTGTTCCTCCCACCACCTGGAGAAGAAAGCCATTTCAACGTAGGAAAATTTCCTATACGGATTCTTAAGCAGTTGATCCACTACAGTATCTAGTATGTAAAACACTTCTTGGAAGTAGTACTGGTCCACCGTTTTCACCCATCCGGTATCATCATGGGTATGAGGTGTGAGATGCACGTTAATGGTATCCACAATAGGTCCACCGCTAACATCATACTTCCAATCAGTCGGTGGTTGAAATCTGCTTTCGCATACCAATGCACATGCAGCAGTCACCAGTAACTTCATCCACTTCATCCTGGTAAAACAGGTGACAACAACTGAAATAAAAAAAATCACAGACCCAGAATGTATGAATTGTATCGGGTAATTACTTTGTTGTTCGCGGTCATTTTGGTAGTAATCAGGATAGAAATTGTTGATAGTTATAACTTACAAGAGCTTGAAGTAAGACCGAACGTTTCTAGAACTGTAGTGGATGAGGAGATTAAAAGGAGTGAGGAGTTAGTTCTAAAGATAAAGACCCGCAATATGACTTTAACAGAACAGCAATTTTTTATAAATGTAACTGGATTCGTTGTAGTTCAAGTAGATAATCGAGGAAAATTTGCTGCAGACATAACCGAGGATCTCAATCTTCCAACTGTGGCTCTGTTATATAACTTTTTGAAATCGAGGGACATGGAAATGGGATATGTTTATTTTCAAGCACCAGATACATGTGGCGATATTAACGGCAAGAAAATGGCTAATTATTGGTGCAAAGTTAAAAGCATATACAAATCCAGTCTATTGTTTCCTAATGCAGCTGGAATATTGTTTTTGGATTCAGATGCCTTCATTGGAACAAAACTATGGAATGGACAACCAAGATGTTATATATGCGGGAATTGACGATAGTTGGTGGAGTCACGTTTTGGAGTCTCATCATCCAAAGATATATAGTGAAGCTCTTAATTCGGGCAGCATATACTTCAATCCCAAAAGTAAATCGTTAGAAAAATTCTTCGTGATTGGTGTTATGAGGAGCCACACCATCGTTCTAAACTTGAAACCATCGCGTCCGTTTTTTGCTTTGAAATTGTTTTTGAATCCGACCTGTTGAAATCGGTGAAGGAAACGCAGCAATTGATATGGCAATTTATACTGGAGCAAATGAAAACAAGCCAAACCAACTTATATGAATATTATCAAGGGAATCGGTCCAGCCTTATATTGGATACTACGCTTCCAACGACATTAGTACAAAATACGGATGTTACCTTGTCAGTCTTAGTTCACGGGGAAAAGCTTAATTTTGTATAACCAACCATTCCAGCAACTTTGGAGATTCCTCTTACGAATTCTCACTTTCTTTGAATAAGGTGTCCACCCTTAAATTGCGGCATTTAGGATGCCTTTTTAATCAAGCTGTGAGCGAGTTCGGACTGAACCCGACAAATCCTTCAAACATTCTAAACTTCGCCTTTGTGTAGCCGGGTGATCAAGAGCGATTGCAAAACCTTCAATTCAAGTATCCCATGAATGTCAAAGGAATAATGAATCTCCAATCAACTCGCGAGTCGCTGCCGATGGACTGCGAAACGAGCTGTGCAGTTTTACACAGAGGCTTCAGTGACGAGGACAAGGAAGAAGCAAGGGTCAGCGTTTTGACTTTCTTGAAAGGCAATTTTTCTTTTGAGCAGGTTAAACGAGTGGAAGTTTATTGATTGATCAATATGAAATTTCGTTTTGAATTAGTCTCGGTTTTTAGAACTATATGTAAACATCTAGGTTTAAAATATTGGTTGATTTGGAATTTTTCTACCTGCAATAAAGCAAACGACCTCCGAACACTCAGGGACTGGTGAACTTCTATGATACGAAAAAGCTCCTTAATATTGCAAGTATTTCAATATTTAACAATATGATGAGATAATATAAAAAAGACCTTTTACTCTGTAATTATCACAAATTAATAGCGGGAATAAGCTCTTAATCGCTTGACCTCTTCACACGCATTAATCCACAACTCCGTCTTGGCCCCACCATCATCAATTTGAGAGCAACTGCTATAAATCTGACAAAGCATTTTGTTCTGCGCTCCCAAAGAAACCACAAATGCTTGACAAGAGTGGAAATTTCGAAGGCATTCTGTGGCACAGAAATTCCTTGTAGCTGCTATTTTTGTATTGGTGTGTGGAACTGTTCGAGGTGTAGATCCCGCACAGGTCTTTCTAGGAAAGGCTTGAAACGAATCAGCCGACCGTCTTCCCCGTGAATAGTGCAAGCATTTCGATTCCATTGACTTGAAATGCTGGTGAGAAACTAACTTCTCTATCTCACCAATAAGTCGAGGGTTGAGGCCAAGTTTTGTGTTAAATTGCCTGGGAACATAATACGGGATGTCTGGAATCGAGTAAGAGGAGCTAGTGAACCGTTCGGTATTATATGTAGAGTCTCTAGATAATGAGAAATCGGGAGATGTTCCAAGATCACTAAAGAAGTTTCCAAGTGACATCATAAGCAGTAGTAACAATGGTAACAAACTCATCAAATTGGTTGGTGCCTGATTATTTTCAGCCTGTCGGCCTCGCTGCTGACGAAACATTCCACCACCTTGACCAAAGTTCATTCGAACACCTCCACCAGGGGCAAATCCAGCTCCAAATACTTCCCTAAATATATCAGCGGCATCGAACTCTTGGCCTTGGTATTGACGACGATACTGAGCAGCAGGGTTATCCGAAGTTTCTCCAAATTGATCGTAGTTAGCCTTTTTGTCTGCGTCTGAAAGTACACTATAAGCTCGATTGATCTCCTTGAACGCTTCATCAGCTTTCGGGGCGCTGTTTTTATCAGGATGCAACTTGATGGCCTTTTTACGATATGCTTTCTTTATTGCCGTTGGATCTGCATCTTTAGAAACCCCGAGCATTTCATAGAGGTCTTTGCACGCAATTACTTTCTTTACTTCTGCTAGTTGCTGAGGGGTGTAGGGTCGAGTATCCTGCTGCTGAGGTACAGTTGGAGACTTTCGAGCAGTCTGTTTAGGGGACGTTTTGGGGCGCTGACGAATGCCTTCCCCCGACTGAGCTTTTCGAAGAAGTGTTTGGGCTTCAGTAGTGGGATACATGTTGATGCTTTTCTCCAGGAAACGAATTGCTTTACTGGCATCTCCCCTTTCCAGTGCAGTCTTGCCAACATGAGCAGCACGAATAGCTTCTTCCCTGTTGTGCGCCGACATTATATACCTACTCTATTAATTAATGTATACCCGAGGAAGAAATGCTGTTACCAAGTGCGTGTTGTAGGAAGAAATGCTGTTACCAAGTGCGTGTTGTCACAGACTTCGTTCGTTCACTGGTTTGTTCTAAAAAAAGACCCTATAGATTATTCTATCATTACTACTAGCTAGTCGTTTCAAATTAAAACTTGAATTTGGGGATAGCCAGAATTAGATTTGTGTTCCATTATGTATGATAGATGATTCCAAACCCGATGCAATACACTTCACAAATCACTTTTTCAATTAGTATCCTTGTTTCGTAGCTTGATATTAAAAGAAGAGGCCCTCCTTGGGCTATTTTGTTTCTGTACTTTACGGGCACTTGGTAAAGATTTTTTTTCACCACCACCTGCACAAATCGACTCATCAAAAAGAAGCTGCGCCGTTGTACTAGTGGCTGCTACTAGTCAGACCAGTAAGAATAATCCGGTGAGAAACATGGATCCAAATACTGGATTGCCACGACGTATCGTGAAAGAGACTGAGAGATTGAAAGCAGTAAGTAGCAAACCCTCGTTGGCATCTGATTCTGAATTCCATTTAGGAGCCAGTGGCCGGTATCTCATGTGCCCCTACCCCAACGAACTACAGACATTTCATGGTAGCTCTCGCAGGTCCCGGTGATACGCCTTACGCAGGAGGCTTATTTAAGCTAGAACTATTCCTTCCTGAAGACTACCCCATGGCACCTCCTAAAGTACGGTTTTTGACCAAGATTTATCATCCAAATATTGACAGATTGGGACGAATCTGTTTGGATATCTTGAAAGATAAATGGTCTCCGGCGCTGCAAATTCGAACCGTGTTGCTCAGCATCCAAGCACTCTTATCCACTCCTGAACCAGATGATCCTCTAGACACCAATATAGCGGACCATTGGAAACGTGACGTAGACGATGCACAGAAGACAGCAGAAGAATTTACTCGTTTATATGCCAAGCAGGATTAGAAGCTAACAGAAAGAAATGTTAAAAAGTATTTTTAATAAGAAAAATGATATTTGATTCAATGGTTTTGGGAACGTTAAAGAAGAATTTATATGTTTTGAACGTGTCGATTGCATGCCCAGCAACATGATAAATATCAAAAACCAGAATGAAGTAAAGCAGTTTTTATGACAAAGATGGGTGCGTGGGAGGCAGCCCGAGCGCGATCCCATTCGGCTTAAGACCAGCGCTAGATCTAGGACGCAATATCCCAGCATATATTTTAGAATCAGTGAGCCCACGACCACTGAGGGTTTTGCTGGACGGAGATCCGGTACCAACAAGAGTTTGAATTTCGTGTGCCGATATCTTTTTCTCCTTCCAAGCGCATATCTGTATATCAAACGCCTTTTGGAAGTACTTTTTGAATCCGTAGTTTACCAACTCTTCAGAACGTGGTCGGTACGCATGAACACCTGGAGTGAATCGTTTCGCGAGGTAACTGTTAAGTTTATCCTCGTATGGCATACTTCGCTGATTGGCGTAACGAGATGCTTTGACAAACTGGGCATGCGCCTTTGAATACTTGTCTCGTAGCACATAGTAAATACCCTTACATCGATGAATCACAGGAATGTATGCAGGAAAACTCTGGCCAAAAGCTCTAAACGCTTTCAGCAGGACTTTGATGTTGGATGATGATGCCTGAAAGCTCAATTTTTTATCAGACTTGGTACTTTTGAAACCAAGACCAAAGGTAACCATCTGGCAAAATGCGTAAAACAAAAGTTCAAAACTGAGGCCCAAATACCACAAATTCCCTTGGATACATTCATCATGGATTGCATTCCAAACTAGCGTGGCGTTCTTCTGTGCCTCAGACAAGTCATACAAAGGATTACCCAGGTCACTAAATATCCATGATTTAATAGCTCCGATAAGAACCTTATCAGCATCTGGTAGCATCTCAACATGGTCCAAGAAAGCAAATCCATCAGCGCTGTCACTTGCGGGTACTACATTTCCTGCGGTGGTTGTCGCATTTCCATTCGCGTGTTGCATAGCATCACTCGATATTAAAACACCTTGACGCTTGAATGCAAGTACAATGTTACAAGCGATACTCCAGGCTGACACTTGAGGGTTATGTAAGAGCTTAGCTAGATCGGCTAATTCTTGGCGTAAAATCTCTGCCTCACTGAGAGACTTAAATTGAATGGCAACTTCCACACTCATGAACAAGACTTCTGCTTGACGAAGTCTCGCAAAAGGATCGCGAGGACACACAAATGCCATAGCACAACTATGACTTTTTATTTCCATCAAGAAGAAATCGCACTCGTCGAATTTTGCTTTACTCAAAGAGCACAGTGCACATATCTCGTACAACCAAACCAGACCATCGGAGATTTTCAGTCCATCCATTAATTTGATATCTTTCAATGCTTGTTCCAGAAAACTGCCTGCGTGGGGGGTTTTCGTCCTCATGTGAACAAGTGATGACACAATATGAATGACACTAGGACATTTGTTTGGAAGCATGAGCTCAGTGAACGTCTTGGCCAATATTTTAAATCTGTCAATCAACAACTCAGTGTCAAATCCGTAGAATGCCTGGAATAACAACATCGCTTGACCATGTAGTAAATTCGTCGCATTTTCAGAGAGCGGTAAATTCGTCACATTGGTGCTTGACTCCGATCGTCTTGAGATAGAGGACCATGCACTTTGAATAGTGCTGAGAGAAGATTTCCTCCGCATCCTAGGTCTTGGCAAGTGATGAGGATCAAGAAAGGACGATGCTGGATCGTCCAACTCCAAAAGCTCGTCATCAGGCACCGACGAGGACCGCGGTTTCCTCGGGAAATCGATGGAGAGATCCTCAACTGAGTAGCGAGGTTTCATTCGCGGAGAGTCTACTGAGGCACCAACTTCTGAATCCATCGATAGACTTTCACCACGGGTATTTGCATCGAAAATATCCGATATTGGGAGATTCTCCGTTGTCAAGTTTCTTTTGCGCATGGATTTTATTTTCGATGAGAGGAGTTGGCTACTGCTGCCAATTCGCTTCATTCCCGGGCTATTTAGTACATGAGATAACTCGTGTGAAGCTAGAACTGTGGCAATGTGTAGTGCATCTGACGACTCTGTAAACTTCCCCAAGTAGTGACATGTTTCCCCAAGGAGGATTTTCAGAGGTATGAGATCCGCATGCTTAAAATTCGGGACGGAACGCGATAATTGGAGCGCTTCTTTCACCAGCTCTCTTGCATTTTCGATTCGACTAACATATATACAGCCTCGAGACCCTGCATGCGTATATTCGAAAACAGCTGCCTTGTGGAACCAATCCACTGCCTCTGGATTCGCGTTTGCAATTTTGAAATGATCAGCAACAATAAGTGGAGATATGGATTCTGCCCCTGATAAATATTTTGCGCACTGCAAGTGGTACCAATCTCTCTCTTTCGGTGGAATCATCTTGTAGACAGTATGGTGATAGTATTCATGAGCAACATGGTAAACATCGTCGTCATTCACCGATGACTTTTGCAGAAACTTTTCTCCAACAAGAGCATCAACAATACGTTGGTATGTATCCAGAGAATGGGCTTCATGACTTAATATATACTGCTCCACGACTTCCCTTAGGTTGAACTTCAGTCTTCCAGTTTTTGTTCGGAGTTGTTTAAGGACTTGAAGCAAGCTGTTGTGTTCCAACCCTAATCCATGAACATTCACATCGTCCCAAATCGAATACAATGTATCTACACTATCATCATCGATACTGCTGAAGACACTTTTAGACATTTTACTGAAAGAAATCAATATTTAAAAAACGTACCTTTCAGTTTTCACATGAGACATCTTTACCAGATCAGCGAGTTTGTCATAGACACTGGTGGAGACCAAAAGATCTCGCATGATTTCCACAGTGAAATCAGTGTTTAAAATGCAGGCCCATTTGAAAGCTTGTTTCCAAATTTCTTCCTTGAGATTATCATATTGTTGTAAAATGGCTCCTTCCAATCCATCAGGGAATACTTGCTCTATATCAGACATTCTACTAGAGTCAAATGTCCAACCAGCCCCGGCTGCATCGGGGATAATAAATCGTTGTGCAATTAGACCCCTGACATACTCGATAGCCCAAAACGGCAACCCGTTGCTTGACTTGACAATTTTCTCAAGCACTGCGGTAGGCCAAGATGATACTTTAAATGAATGTTGAAGAAGTTGCGCAACTGCGTTCTCTTTCAAGGGCGTAAGATATACTTGATACGTCCAATAATAATTTAAACGCACTTTATGGAGGACTGCCTCCACTGCAGAAGGCCGAACATTTGCTAACACCATAAGACCTGGTACACAATATTCCATATTATTAGGACGAACGAGCTTGCCCAGAAGATTAAGAGAGTCTTCGTCCAGGCTTTCAATCTCATCGATGCAAATACATATTTTCTTCCCAGCTGTATTCTTCTCGTGAAGAACGAGAATAGCAATCAAGCAAACAAGATCCGAAATCACTTGCTCCGGTTTAGATCCGCTTGAAATATTTCCAGTGTCGTCTACGTTCATAGGTCTGGTGCTGCTAATCGCTTGTAAGATGCAGTTGGCCAAGTCATCAGGATCGGATTCCAGAAACACCCGCACTGTCGTGTAGTCGATATTGGGGGAAACTAATTTCACATGGTCCATAAAGTTGGTGACTCTCTGGCTGAGCTTGGCATCAGGGGAATCAGTAAGGGGACTACCAGGCAAAGTTGATGTATCATCCATACCATCATCAGAGCTGCTTCGGCTATCACTTCTTATTCCCTTGCTGAAGGTATGCTTCATTAGCTGAGTAACATTTGCCACCATAACTGGAGGTGAATCATGCGTATATGTGCTACTAGTGCTTCGTTTCTTCAGTGTGAATTTACTGCTTCTCCTTCTGTTCTTGCGACTTTCAATAGGAGGATTTTCAAAAGGTGGTTTTTCAGGAGATATTCCTCGAGTATCATCTCCAGCTGATGAATCAGAGGTGAAGCCGCCTTCACTGCTTGAATGAAATTTGTCTTCGTTGGTATGCAATACCTCCTTGGCAGAAAAAGTTTCGTGAAGGTACTTTGACAGCTCTTCAGACTTTTGCACGTTACCGGTTATATCTGGACTTGAAATGTATCCTTCTGCGCTTTGCTCTTGTTCAGATTTCGTATTAAACGATACAGCTCTTCCCAAGGGACCCATGCATTTGTTAGGTAATGAATGTCTGTTCTTTCTAGCTCGGGGTTCCCATGAAGGTTCCTTAAGAAATTCATCTTGGGAGAGATTCTTCGCACGTCTCATTGATGAAGTGGACTCTCTGTCCTCTACTTCAGCAACCAATGGAGGATCTTGAAGCCTCGTCACCAAATTTGCCAATTGTTTCTTTGGGTCTTCTGTGGCATTGATTTCGAATAAATCCCAAAGTACCATTCTAAGACCTCGATAGGATACTCGCTGGGCTGACAAACGAACTGAATGCCTTCCTGTCGGTCCATCGAATTGACTACCTAGTAATGTAATTGACTCGTAATCCGGTCGTGAAGATACTTCGTTAATCGCCCATTTGAGGATATTTGTCTTTCCCATTCCTTCCTCCCCGACGATTAAAATGTAGGGATTTTTCAAAATTTGCTTGCTGAATGCCGACAAATAACCATCAAGTTTCTTCTGCTCCTCCTCTCTCCCAAAGCATACAATATGCGATGAGTCATCAAAAGTAGCGGAACCAGTATAGCGAGGACTCAATGAAGGCCCTGTTTCTTCATTCGTACCTTGTACTACTGGTCCATAAACCTTCACCTTGTTCTTCTTTCCCTTAACCATGATCTCCTCAATAAATCCTAATTTTGTGCGGTTGCGTCTACTAGCAGTGATAGATACTGCATTGTAGGTGCTTTCATCGCACAGCAGCTTTGTATTTTGAGACTGGGCATAGTTCATAAGTCTTGCTGCTAAATTCACTCGATCTCCCACCACCGCAAACTCACGTCGTTCCGCTAGGACAGCAGGCTCCACGTCCTGATTCATCTTGAAATCGTTTCGCATGGTTTTATTATTCCCACGGTCCCATGAACCTACGGGTCCGCAAAAGGCTCTGCCGGTGGTGACACCAGTATGAATATCTAGATCAATCGAAGAATCATCTCCATAATTGACGTGACATAAAGTAGCATGTAATTCTATGGCAGTATCGACTGCTCGTGTTGGGTCATCTTTGTGGCGATGATTACTCACTCCAAAGCAAACTATCAATTGACAGCCTTTATCATCAACGATGAATTGACGAATCATCCCCTCATTTCGAGTTACAACCCGTTGACACCTAACAAAAATTTCTTGCAACAAAGATTCTTGACCTGTGGAATAACCAATCGATTTTTTTGCACTGCTGATCTTGAGAAACAAAACTGAAACGGACCTGAGATCGTTAGAGAGTTTCTCGTTATCAGTTATTCGTTTGGCAACATTAACGGGGATAAATGATTCAAACATCTCCAGCAAAATTGACACTGGAGGTAAATGCGCATGTAGTAGTTGCATAATATTCTCATTCTGCTGCCTATCTAGCTGAATGCTTACGGTGTGATCTTCCACCTTCCAATACTTCACCTGTTCAAGAGGTATTTCTCCGAAGAACTTGTGTGCTTTCGAAGAATTCTTTTCCAAAACTGGACTGCATCTCGTCATTTTACTCACTTGACGTTTCACTGAATCCTCCAACACGACAGTACCTGACTTGGCTAGTGAGGACGCATCACCTGCCCCAAGCACCGGAGCACCTGTAAGTAGAATTTCCTTTTTACAATTCTCACCTCCAACAGAAAATATTGAAATCTTTCCGGACGCCAGCCCGCAGTGTAATGTGAGCGCTAATTCCTTATGGTCCCCCACAATAGTTGTTTCTTTCAACCCAGTTGCAGCACGAATAGCACAGAGAGTGGCCGCTTGAGCATACAATTCAAATATTTGCTTAATCTGCACACTTCGCAATTTAAGATCGGTTTGAAGCAGCACTGATTTTGGAACCTGCGGTTTCCATATACAGAGCACTGCATCTCCAGCGAACTTGACAACATCCCCACCATACTCGTAAACAAGTTCAACTAGCCTGGTAAAATATTTGTTCAGGAACTTGGTAACTACAACTTCAACACCTCGCTGGTCTCCTTGCTCTTCGCAAATAGTTTCAGCAAGTGCCGTGTACCCACTAACGTCTGCCAATAGGATAACGCCATCCACAGTTTGTTGGAGGTTCTTAGCGAGAACTTCGTTGGCGACACTTGTGTTTTCCAGCATGTATTCAACCACCACTCCGGGGACATAGGGCACAAATGCTCGCGCAATACGTGAATTATCGCTTGACGCAGCATCTAGGATTGACTGAACTCTATCTTGGACATACACATGGTTGGAGGGCAAACTAATCGATCCTTGCCAATACATGGCCCACATCTTATGTGCTGATGGGTACATGATTGTTTTCATGAACCCGCCCACATAATTATGACACCGTCTACAGAGGTGATTGCTTCCGAGAAAGGCTCCGGAATCTCCATCTGGCGCCACGTAGAAAGCATCGGCAAGTAAATGGACGCCACCAGTGCTTCTTCCACAACACCGACACATATTATCTGACATCTGATTATCTTTATAAACTTCACTTGCTACGGAATGGAACAATGAGGTTAGGGTAGCAATGGAGCTGATTTCAATTCAATATCGTTTGACACACCCCTGATTACTTCTTTTCACTAGTTTTTACTGTATGACTTTCAAATTTTCAGTTAAAATTGAGGTGCATAAGCCTTTCGACAGTACGCACGCTTTCCCGATGGAAATATTCAAGAAGAACTTTGGCTGTACTGCATGTCCTATTGTCCTCAAGCTGAACCGGAGTTTGTTGATTACTGGCTCAGAAAGCGGAAAGATGCCCCAAAGTTCACATCCTCCAACACTGTTCTTTGGGCTTTCTATCGCTTATTAACGGAGAAAAGAGGATCAATATTCGTTTTTCTTGAGATCCTCAACCAAATTTCAAAAAGATATCTTAGGTGTTTAAACAGTGGAGACAGTTCGGGAGTTATCCTGATCTTTAATCCCTAAAGTTAACAGGTGGAAATTTCATCGTGGGATAATAAGTACAAAACTGGTCTATTTCTGTATTCACTCATAAATATCTCATAAATATTATGCAACCACAACATACATGTTTTTCAATGTCTCTTCCAAGAACATCGTCATGTCCCGTCTGCTATGAATCACATAAATTTAGATGACGAACCGGATAGCCCCCACCATTTTGACGGTTAAAAGCGGGATGTACCCAACAACGAAATCCACGAAACTTGTTCGTGATTTGCGAGCAGAGAGTAGGACCCTAGGCCAGTCGTGGTTGTCGCTTCAAGATGAAGTAGATCAACTAGAGCGCCACAAAGTTCTCCTGAAACAAGAGTGGGACGATCTTGAAGAAGAACGAGATAGACTCGAAAAGGAAACTGAACGCTTTGAAAAAATAGTGACTCAAGAATGGTTTCCAGTGAGTATTACGGCGCCTCACCTTGCTGATCGAGTGGTAAAACTTAATATAGGAGGGCAAATATTCGAGATTACAGCTGCATTGCTTTTGAAAGATCGTTTTTCTTTACTTGCTGCTGCGTGTCTCCCAGAAGAAGAATCCATTTTAAGACCTGAAGCTGATGGATTTTATTTCTTTGATAGGGATTGGTTTTTATTCAAATATATTTTGACATATCTTCAAAACGGAGTAAGTATTCAAATAAAATGGTTTTATTGGAACTTGTTCTCATAGTCCTCACAGACATTGCCTCGGGATATATTTAGGTTACGAGAATTATATCATGAAAGTGGTTTTTATTGTTTGGGATCCATGCAGAGAGAAATTCAAAAGATACTAGCTGACATGGAACACAAATCCCCCCCAAAAATTGAAAACCTTCAAAAACAAGCAATCGACAAACGAATTGAAAAAAAGAAATCAAATTCAGAACGAAATCATCGACAGCGGAGATTTTCGCCATCACAAGAACTTCCTGATCCATACGGCTTTACCAGCAAATCTCATAAATTTTGAAAGTTTGATTATTTTACAAGGTCCAATAACCGTTTATATTCACTCAATATATCTGCTTCTGTCATCTGAGATGCGCACAAGAGAAAATTCTCATGTTTATCATTTTTAATTGCGTAACAGCGATATCCGCTCTTCACCAAATGCAGTTCGTCCAACCCAAAGTCTTCAAGTAAATCCTTACTTCGACGAAGAAACCACCACAAGATGGCTCGATGCGAAGAGACGAGAGGACCATTTCTTAGAATCGGCGCGAATACTTTTCCGGTTGTAGTATCCCGATGAATATAGGCGATCACATCTAGCCCGGCAAAGTCGTTGATATCATGTATCGTTGGTAAAAGTGGTAAACCCCATAAGTGAACTTTTTCTTCCAGCTTTGGTTCAAAATATTCCATTTTATTCATCACAGAACCAAGATTTGAATCCATTGAAACCAGCAATACAACTGTGTACCACTTTGTTTGGGTTGCAAAACATTTCTTCCACTCGCCATCACTGAACACAGGGATTTCTCGGTATTTGGAATATTTATTCATCGGTCGGTGTTGCATGAGCATGGCTGCAACATAGGTCTCTTCAGTAGATAGACGGGAATGCATTATTGAATCTTCGAGTAAAATCAATGAGCCAAATGTGAACTCATCATTTTCCATACTACCCATCAATTGATCAAGCTTGTCATGTGTATCCTGAGACAGACTCATATACACCAATCCTCCTAATAAGCGCACAGGGCATGTTTCGCTTTTTGTCAGGATAGAGCAAACTATGTCGTGAAGTCCAACAAACTGAGACGACTTGGGCCTCCAATTGTCCGGCGGGCCAAGAATGGCATTTAGAATCGTTTCTACTTCATTAAATTGGCTGCAGACTAGATCTCTGCCATCTTCAAGAGGACAATTTATCAACATAGTTAAGCTCCCCACATTTCGAAGCAAATACTGTTCGTCCTTCCTTTGAAATCTTGAGCAATTAGTAGCTTTCTTGAATGAGTTGGTGATAGATTTCGAAGCCAAGTCATGATCATTTTCGACACTGTGTCTTCTCGTTTTCAATTGTAGATTGCCAGTGAATTTCTCGAAAGAGTTTGCAGACGACACAAAGCTGCCCACAACGCCCAAATCTAGGTTAGCGCCTGTTCCCATATTAATATAGAACCTAAAAAACACAGTTTAGTACTTTTACTTCCTTCGCGCGATTGAAACCTACAGGCATTCTCCAGCGTTGCTCAAAATTGTGAAACTCCGTCTGTTGGTCATTCGGGTGATATGGTAACGCCTAAAAAATACAATTTTTTTTTTAAACACAACAAAAATCGATTTAAAGCACTACTAGAGTGGATAATTAAAACTCATAATAGCCATCAAGTGCTAATTTCAAACACAACAAAAATTGATTTTAAATCTTTTTTTAAAGCA
>Ga0105055_10007802_pt1 | contig 14101 bp, 9 predicted proteins | sample BON03_FD_78090 | JGI IMG/M metagenome (GOLD analysis project Ga0105055, IMG submission 78090) | Freshwater microbial communities from Lake Bonney liftoff mats and glacier meltwater in Antarctica - BON-03 | ecosystem: Environmental > Aquatic > Freshwater > Ice > Glacier meltwater | place: Lake...
CAGCCAGAACCAGAGCCTCAGCCACAACCAGAGCCTCAGCCAGAACCAAAGCCAGAACCAAAGCCTCAGCCACAACCAGAGCCACAACCAGAGCCTCAGCCAGAACCAAAGCCAGAACCAAAGCCAGAACCAAAGCCAGAACCAAAGCCAGAACCAAAGCCAGAACTAGGGCCACAGCCAAGAGAACCTAAGCCTATTACTAATGAAGAAAAAATAGCAGTTGCTGGAGTTCTTGTAGCATCATTAGCACCAAATGAAGCACTTACTTCTGCGGAAATAAAAGAAGCAGGAATTGAGTATCAAGATTTACCACCAGAAACTCCTGTTGACATTCGTACAGATGAAAGCGGAAACCCTATAGTTATTACTGCCGAAGTTGCATCTGCGCTAGAATTGATTGCTAATCCAGCAGATTTAGTTGGAGCTATTTTTACAGATCCAGAACAGGCTTTACTTGCACTTGCAAGTTTAGGTGCCGACATGAGTGTTGAAGAGCGTGAAGAAGCAGAAAAGATGGTTTTAACAGTTGTTGTAGTGGGTCAAGCAGTTCAAACTGCTCTTGGTGCTGCAGCAGCTGCAACAGCCGCCGCTGGAAGTAGTGGTGGCGGTGGAGGCGGAAGTTCTGGTGGCAGCGGGTCATCTAAAGGAATGAGAAGGAGAAAACCATGAAAGACTTCTTTAAAGATGTCATAGATCAGATTTGGACCCTGCTCGGCATGTTTATTGCTTGGCTAGTTCTAGATGGGTCTGCAAAGACAGTTGTTGGCTATGCCATTGTCTTTGCTATGGTCGTTTGGTGGGCTACATATCCCATTCGAAACGCCAGAAACGACGAATAATCTAGTTTGACTTATTCTACTAGTTATGTCTAGAATAGACTCTGACACACGCCAGAGACGCAAATGGAGACATAATGAACAAAGAACTAGTTCAAGAGTATAAAACAAAGATTGAACCTATTCTTCCTTTAGCAAAAAAAGCTTTCGGTTCAAGAAGCCAAACAACCCCTGCTCATAATGCCAGTCGTGAATATACTCGTCTGCTTATTGAATTTTCTAAGCGTGGAGGGAGTCTTCCTCAATTAGCAAAAGAGCTTAAAGTTGCATACGCAGGTGTAAGACGCCGAGTCGTTATGGATGATGTAACAGTCTCTAGCATTAAACCAAAAATCCGTGCAAGTAAAGAAGATGTAGAACGCTCTGCTCGAAGAGTAGAAAAAGCAAAAGAAAAAAGTGTTGACGACTATCACGATCAACTTGCTAAGGAATATCAAGCAGGAATCTCCCTATCAAATCTTGCAAAAGCGTTGGGCTTAAGTTCTGCAGCACCTCTATACTATGGAGTACAGAGAAGTATTCAACGAGCAAAGTAGGTAACTATGGGTAAGAGCATGATGGAGCGTATTGTTTTGCTACCTCCTGAACTAAAGATGGAAGCTCTTGCCAAGTTAGATCCTGAAATTGTTAACTGGGATTGGAAACTTTGGGGAAGACCCGAACAGTTGGCACCAGAGGGTAATTGGAATATTTGGGTGTACCTTGCAGGTCGCGGAGCGGGAAAAACTCGCTCTGCGGCTGAATGGGTTCGTGAAGAAGCAAAATACACAACAACTGGAATTCGTCGTTTTGCATTAGTTGCTCGTACTGCAGCGGATGTGCGAGATGTAATTGTTGAAGGTGAATCTGGAATTATGAATGTGACGCCTCCAAGTGAGCGCCCGCTTTACGAACCATCAAAACGCCGTTTAACTTGGCCTAATGGAAACACCGCAACTTGCTTTACTGCCGATGAACCAGACTCACTTCGTGGTCCGCAATTCACACATGCATGGGGCGATGAGGCTGCAGCATGGAGACAAACTCCAGATGCCGCAGGTATGACCGCATTTGACAACCTGCGTGTTGGTACTCGTCTTGGGGCTAATCCAAAAATTATGATTACAACAACTCCTAAGAGAGTACCGCTTTTGTATCAGTTGCTAGCAGAATCTGAAAAAAGTGGAAAGGTAGTTTTTACAAGAGGATCAACTCTCGATAATAGAGGAAACCTAAGCGATGCTTACCTAGACACAATTGTTGGCGTATATGAGGGAACTCGTTTAGCTCAGCAAGAACTTTATGGAGAGATGCTTTCCGATGTAGATGGTGCTCTTTGGACTATTGAAATGATTGAAGCTTCACGGCACGGGATATTACCCCCATCAACACCTTTAAGAATTATCGGTGTTGATCCATCTGTTGCTGAAAATCCAAGAGATGCTTGTGGAATTATTGTTTGTGCTTCAACCGCAGATGCAGATCTTTATAAAAGACATGCTTGGGTTTTAGAAGATGCAACAGTTCACGGATCACCAGAGATGTGGGCAAGTAAAGTCGTTGAGATGGCAAGACGCTGGGGTTGTCCAGTAGTTGCTGAAGTAAATCAAGGTGGGGCACTTGTTAGAAACGCAATTAACTCAATCGATCCAAGTGTTAAAGTTTTAGAGGTACATTCAAAATACGGCAAAGCACTAAGAGCAGAGCCGACAGTTTTAGCTTATGAGCAAGGAAGAGTTCATCATTTAGGTTATCTAACAGATTTAGAAACTCAAATGACGCAGTGGATTCCGGGAGAAGGAAAATCTCCAGACCGAGTAGATGCACTAGTGCATGCACTCACCGCACTAATGGTAAAACCACCTGAAGGTTTTAGTGGTGGCCGCATTACTGCCAAATCTCCAGCAGCCAGAAGAATTCCACCTTTTAGAGGCGGTGGAGCTAGAGTGTTTACTCCTAAAAATTAAATATTTCTAGCGTATCTAGTTAATACATCCCACTGAGAGTTACCATCATTTATAGGTGTAACTCTAGGAGCCATCTGTAAACCAAAGATAGTTGCCTTAGCTCCACTACCCTCAATAACTAAACCACGCTCACGAAGCTTTCTATCAAAGGCAATCTGAGTCATTGCTCGTTCACCTCTGTCTTCACTCCATGTTCTATAGATAGCAAAGACCTGCTTAACAGTAATACTTGAACCTTCTGTTTTAAGCATTTCTTCTTCTAAGAATAGAGCAATACGGTCTTCGTTTTTACGATACATCTCTGCAGCTTCAGACACAACCTTGCACCAACCAAGACCATCGTTTTGTGAACTACCTAAGACTTTAATTGCACCTTCAACAGCCCAAGAAAGAACTGCTGGTAGAGCACCGTCTGGGTCAAAGATATATTCCTTAAGTCCAGGATCTGCCTTCTCAGGAACTTTTAACATAGGGATAGGACGAATACGACGCCACATAGCATCATCAGTAATAATTGGTCTGTGGTTAGTTGTAATCCAAAGTTTTGCTTGTGATGCAAATGTAAATGGTTTTTCACTTGGAGAACGAGCGGTGATTTCAGATGAACCAGTTAATTTTTTAATAGAGTTTTCTTTGATCCGTTCATTATCTGGAAGCTCATCTACCCACACCATACGACGACCACGCATTTCAGCCCAGTGATACATATCGGTACTTCGTGATGATCCACCATCTAATGCCAAGATACTTGAATCTAGAGGGAATGCATATTGACTACTACCTAAACATTTAATAATAGCTTCAACTAAAGTATTCTTACCAGAACCTGCAGGTCCGTAAACCAAGAAAAGAATATCGTAACGACTTAAACCAGTCATAGAGTATCCAACGGCACGCTGAATCCAATCTTGAAATTCTTTATCTCCACCTGTTGCAAAGTCTAAGAAGTTCTGCCAACGCATGTTAGTCATACCTCTCGTGTAAGCAACTGGTGCACGCTTAGTGATATATAGATCTGGTCTCCCCTTTAAAAGTTCTCCAGTACGAAGATCGACTACACCATTGTTAACTCCAAGAAGGTAAGGATCTTGATCCCATTTTTCAACATTAACTGTAATGCGTGGGTCTGAGTTTGCATTTGTAATTGCAGATTTAAGTCTTGCTTCTGATTTTGCCTGTGCAGCCCACTGAACAATTTTTGTTTGCTCATCTGGATCATTTGCATATCTAGGAGCTTCTGTAGCAATTAATGCGCCAAGCTTTTTTGCAGTCTCTTGAATCTGCAAAGACTCGACATCTGGACGCCAAAAACCATTACTCCATGTAAACCAACCTAGTCCCGGCGTGTAACGCAGAGCCTGTCCAAAAGAATCAATTAGACGACGACCATTGCCAGTATCTGAAAGAGATCTACCTTTCCATTTTGGGCCACGATCTTCTTCACGAATAGCATCAATGTCTGTAACAGTATTCATATTTTTATTAGATGATGCTTCATCTAAAGACATACCATTTTTAATATTTTCAGCAATGTTGCCTTCAATAGTTCCCGGCAGTTTTTCATCTGTAAAATTAGTAGGAGGCTTAATAGGCTCAGTAGATTCATTTGGGTAAACTACGCCAAGCATAGTTGTTAGCTCTAGAGGCTCTTCTTGGTTTTGAGTTCGCTGAGTATCTTCAATCATATTGTTTGCATACTGAGAGGCACCCGGCCAAATTTTATCTATAAGTGGGTTCTCGTTACAAAATGTAATAGCACGCTCTGTATGCATCATCACTGAGTTAGGGCCTTCAAGAGGTAGAGGAGGACGAACCTTCTCACCGTTAAAACGAATCATTAAAGCAATTAAAGATTCTCTGCCAATTACATTTTTAAGATTCATCTTGCTTCCTATAGAACATGCAAGTCTATAAATCTGTACAGCTCTTTCACCTTCATCAAGACCTTCTGCAAGCATCTTCTCTACATCAAGACCTTCTCTTACAGGTTGTTCAAGTATTAAACCCCAGTCTGCAGTTGAATAACTACTGCCACTAGAATTTCTTTGACGCTTACGAAGAGCTTGTAGAAGTTCTTCAGGTGCTTCTGCAACTGGAAGATTCCAAGGTTCTTTTCCTTCTACCCATTCATATGTAACACCAGAGAAGTGACGAGACGGAGATGTAAGAACATATCCGTTGTGCTTAATGTCAATTCCTTTAAAACCAAGTTTTGCAAGATTACCTATTAAATCTTCATCAATGTCGCATCTATAGTAAAGATGACGCCCATGAATAATCTTTCCATTTATTTCATACTTTCCAGTCATTGCTGTTGCAGTTGGTGGAAGAGCACCTTCAACAAAAGCTTCAAATTTTTCAAAAGACTCTTCTCCTCCAGAACGAGGATCAATGTCAATTACAAAAAAACCTGAAGTCTTACAGTTAACTCCAATGTTGTATTCAGGATTTGTTTCCCACCAAGAATAAAGTTTTACTATGTCATCAGTTGATTCTCGGTTCCATGCATTAATCGCTGGATGTTTTCCAATGTCTTTTGATTCCTCGTGCTTTTGACCACAAGTACATCGACCCTCAACAATTCCGTGGCACGGAAGAACCTGCCAACCTTGAGATGAATACCATTGGACTGCTTTTTTAAATCTATCTGCGGTCACTAAATCTCTGCCTTTCTAAGCTCTTTGTATACCCTACCAGCAGAATCAATTAAATAAAAGAACTTTGGGGGTGTTAATTTTGGAGTGTTCTAACTATACACCTTTAAACCTTTTTTAACTACAGGCCATTTAGAATAAGTTATACTTGTCTATATTGTAATATCGGATACTAATCTAAATAGGAGTTCTGTTTATGTCAGATATGTCTATTCTATCAACAGTCTTAATGATTATAGGTGCTATTTCAGCCGTATCTGTATTTATGCTTTCAATGTATAAAATTGCTAAAAGAATTGATCAGGCGGTAGGGGTAGATGCTGAGGGTAAGACCTTATCAGAGCGTATGTCAAGTGTAGAACACCAGCTTTGGGAAAATGGTGGCGACTCGCTAAAAGATCAAGTAAATGATATTCAAAAAAATCAAGCAGAAGTTAACGCAAAAATGGGTGTAATTCAAGAAATCCTAGTATCTATGGTGGAACCAAAGGCAAAGAAATCTCGTAAGCCTAATCTTAATATCGTAGAGTAGCAAAGCTTTTTAAAGCACTTTTACTTAGTGCGACACACCCCCTCTTAAAACCAGCGTATCTTTAAAAATACTGATACTCTTACCTGTCATCTAACCTGTTAAGTTAAGTTTTACTTTAGGGTTAGTGTAGCTTTAGACATAGGAGAGATGTTATGAGTATTGCAGATAAGTTAAAAGATGTAATTAGGACTTCTCCGGGCTTACCCTGCGGTATTGCAAAAATTCTTGCCTCTGTCAGTAAAGAGGATAGGGATGCTTTAAATATAGTATTTTCAACTAAGTCAGTGCAAGGAACTATATCCAACATTCAGCTTCACGAACTCCTAATGAGTGAGGGATATAATGTTGCATTTTCCTCAGTGAGACTTCATAGAGGTCAAAGATGCCGTTGCTATATCGGCACAGAGGCAAGACACCCGTCAGATAAGAAGGCTAAAAAATGAGCCCTAAAAAAGAAACTTTAAAAGTAGAGTCTGCAGAAGAAGCAAAAGCTTCCCTTACTCAAAGACTAGTTGATCTTGTTAGCCCCGGCGTAGTTGGCTCTGATAGGAGAATTACTAAGACTCCAGAAAATTGGACACCTAATCTAGAACTTACTCCTGAGGGAGGAATTCTTACCTCTACGGCAAAACCAATCAATAACATGCCAGATGCTAGAGACCTTCTTATAGAGTTCGGTCTTGACCCAGATGAATGGCATGTAACTAATTTAGGTATGTCTAGGTGGCAAAGATATGACGGTGAGATTTTAGAATCAAAGCGTCTTAAACTCGTTCCATTAGCTTTTATAGCAGAAGACAAAATAGATATAGAGTCTTTATGTAAAGAGCTTTCTAAATGGAAACCACAAAAAACTATAGAGCCTATAAGCGGACCACTAGCGTATCTTGTTGTGGTAAGTGACCAACAGATCGGTAAGAAAGTAGGAGACTCTGGTACAGAAGACATTGTACAAAGAATTTTAAATACAACTTCTGAAGCAGTTAATAGATTAAAAGATTTAAGAAAAATTGGCAGAAGTATCGGCACAATCGTTCTTGCTTTACCCGGCGATCATGTTGAAGGAAATGTCTCTCAGCATGGGCGACTACAAGGACAAGCTGCATCTGATCTTGGGATCACCGAGCAAGTACGAGTTGCACGAAGAGTTCTTCTTGCTCAGATAAAGGCTTTTGCCCCTCTTTGTGAAGAGTTAATTGTCCCAGTTGTAAATGGAAACCACGACGAATCTACTCGTCAAGTAACAGCAGATCCTTCAGATGGGTGGAATACAGAGATTGCAAGTGCTGTACAGGACATATGCGCTGAGGTAGAGAGCCTTTCCCATGTTAAATTTAGATACCCAGCTAAGGGAAATCAGAACTTATCTATTAATATCAATGGTGTAATGCTTGGCTTATTTCACGGACATCAGATGGGTGGAGTTAATCCAATTAAATACCTAGAAGGTCAGTCTCTCGGTATGACTGAGTTAGGCCAATGCGATGTGTGGGTTTCGGGTCACTTCCATCACTATCGTGCTATGGACATTGGACAAAGATTTTGGGTACAAGCTCCCACCTTAGATGGTGGTTCTAACTGGTATAAGGATAGAAAAGGCCTAGATTCACATCCGGGACTGCTTACTATGGTCATAGGAGAGAACTATGACCCAAGAAAAGACCTTAGTATAATTAGAACATTTAGAGTGTAATTGCGGTAATTTAAAGGTCAATGTCTAAAAACTACCGTAAAATAAGACTTGGTCCAAAGAGGTGTTTCCTGTGCATCTTTTTACTCAATTTTTTTGTGATGGAGCGCCAATATGTCATATCCCAATGATGTCAGTGTGAGAACGGTCTTTGGGCAGTATCTAAAAAGCTCTGGGTTAGCAGCATCTGGAACAGTTACATTTACACCATCTAGTCGTATTGAAGACGCTAATGATGCAACAATTTTATCTACACCTTTATCGGTAACATTAAATTCAACTGGTCAATTTACAGTTAGCCTCCCTTGCACAGATGATTTAGATCTTAGTCCTAGAGGGTGGTATTACACAGCTACCGTCCGTATTCGTGGTGCTCGTCCTTACTCTTTTAGATTCTATCTTCCAACTGGAGATGCAACAAATGTAGATATTACAAAGTTAGACACAGTTGAACCAGTAACAACATCTCCTCTTGGAACAGATATTCCTCGTGGATTAGCTGGATCTCAAGGGCCTCAAGGACCAACTGGTCCCACTGGTCCTTCTAATGGTCCTACGGGAAGTACGGGTTCTACAGGACCAACAGGTGCAACTGGGGCGACTGGTTCATTAGGCACTACTGGTGCTACTGGTGCAACTGGTGCAGCATCAACTGTCACAGGTCCGACAGGTAACACAGGACCTACTGGTGCAACAGGTGCAACAGGTGCTGCAAGCACAGTGACAGGGCCTACTGGTACTACAGGACCCGCTGGTCAATTTGGTGGAGTGACTGTTGATCTTACATTCAGTACAAACACAACAGATTCAGATCCAACTTCTGGATTTGTAAAGTTTAATAATGCTGATCTTTCATCAGCAACATACATGTTTATTGATGACGAGCAAGATGGCGCCGTTGACATTCAAAATCTTCTTCGCACAATTATGGCTTCTACAAGTCAACTTAAGGGACATTTTAGAATTGCAAGAAAAACAGATGCAAATTATTTTGCAATGTTTTCAATTGATGATTACACAGAAACAAGTGGATACTTTCAAGTTGAGGTTACTTATCTCAGCGGTTTAGCAACATCATTTTCATCTAATGATGATGTACTTGTAACTTTTGCTAGAACTGGCGATGTTGGTGATCAAGGTGCTACTGGTGCAACAGGTGCAACTGGCGCAACTGGTGCGACTGGCCCTATTGGAAATGCGTCTACAGTTACAGGACCAACAGGTGCGCAAGGTACTGCTGGACCTACAGGTGCAACTGGTGTAACAGGAAGTGCTGGACCTACAGGTGCGACTGGTGTTCAAGGTGGTGTAGGCCCAACTGGTGTTAAGGGTGACATTGGAGATACAGGTCCTGCGGGACCTACGGGTGCACAAGGCGTAACTGGTGCAGCAAGTACTGTAACTGGACCTACGGGTGCACAAGGCGTAACTGGTGCAACAGGTGCAATCGGACCAACAGGTAACGCTGGTCCTACGGGATCACAAGGAATTCAAGGTGCTACAGGACCTCAAGGTGCAACTGGTGTAGGTGCTACAGGACCTCAAGGTGCAACTGGTGTAGGTGCTACAGGACCTATTGGAAATACTGGTGACACTGGACCTGCTGGAGCAACTGGTGCTACAAGCACAGTAGCTGGCCCAACGGGTTCTACTGGTGTTGCAGGACCAACAGGTGCTGCTGGCGCAACTGGTTCGCAAGGTAACTTTGGCGGAGCAACATTTGATTACACCTTCTCTTCAACAACCTCTGAGTCAGATCCAGGAACAGGGAAACTTCGTTTTAATCAATCTGATATTCAAATTGCAACATTTATGTTTATTGATGATGAAGTTGACAGTGCAATTGACATCCAACCATTCCTTCGCACAATTGATGACTCCACAAACCCTATCAAGGGCCACATGCGAATCAGTAACAAGCAAAACTCAACTGATTTTGCAATATTTACAATCACAGGATCTATTGTTGAAGCAAGTGGATACTTTACAGTTCCAGTTTCATATGTAAGCGGTCTTGCAACATCGTTCTCAAATGATGAAGACATCATTGTTACATTTGCTCGCACGGGAGATATTGGTCCACAAGGTCCTATTGGTGATCCTGGTGTAGCTGGACCAACTGGAGCTGCTGGTTCCGTTGGCCCAACAGGTGCGACAGGTGCGACAGGTGCAGCATCCACAGTGGTCGGGCCAACTGGTCCTTTAGGCCCAACTGGTGTTCAGGGTAATCAAGGCGATCAAGGAATTACTGGAGCTACAGGATCAACAGGTGCAACAGGTGCAACAGGTGCTGGTGCAACTGGTGCTACTGGTCCTACAGGTTCAGTTGGACCAACTGGCCCAATCGGTCCAACAGGTAACCAAGGTGAAACTGGTGCTGCAAGTACAGTAACTGGGCCTACAGGTATTCAAGGAATTCAAGGTATTACTGGTCCTACAGGTGAAACTGGTGCTGCAAGTACAGTAACTGGGCCTACAGGTATTCAAGGAATTCAAGGTATTACTGGTCCTACAGGTGAAACTGGTGCAACTGGTACACAAGGTATTCAAGGTATTCAAGGTATTACTGGGCCGACTGGTGTAACTGGTTCGCAAGGTATTCAAGGTATTACTGGCCCAACTGGTAACACAGGATTACAAGGAGCTACTGGAGCTACAGGATCAACTGGTACACAAGGTGCAACTGGTACACAAGGTACTACTGGACCTACTGGTACACAAGGAACTGGCGTAACCATTCTTGGTTCATATTCAAGTATAGAAGCTTTAGAAGCAGCAGAACCAGTAGGTAATCCGGGAGATGGTTATCTTGTAGATGGAGATCTCTATGTGTGGTCTGATTCATCTACATCATGGGTAAATGTTGGAAACATTCAAGGACCTACAGGAGCGCAAGGTAACTCAGTTACTGGTGCCACTGGTGCCACCGGGCCTACAGGTGATACAGGACAGCTTGGTAACTTTGCTGTTGCTGATTCAACACCTCCAGTGTCTCCAGACAATGGTGATGCATGGTTTAATAGCAACAATGGTAAAACTTATGTTTACTACGACAGTTACTGGATTGAAACAGGTGCAGCTCCTGTTGGCCCAACAGGTGCACAAGGTATTGCTGGACCAACAGGACCTATAGGTCCTACAGGTGTACAAGGTGTAACTGGACCTACAGGTTTTAGAGGAATTACAGGTCCTCAAGGTCTATCAATTACTGGACCTACTGGTGCAACAGGTGTAACAGGCCCTCAAGGATTCTTAGGAGTAACAGGACCTACAGGCCCTACTGGAAGCACAGGTCCACAAGGTGCACCATCAACTGTTACTGGACCTACAGGAAATCTTGGACCAACGGGTGCAACAGGACCAGCGGGTGCAACTGGTCCTACAGGTATGCAAGGAGAGTTTGTACCTGCATTTGCAACTGCACCGACTGGAGCAACTCCAGGAGAAACATGGTTTGAAACTGAGACAGGTGCCGTGTATGTTTATTACGACGGCTTTTGGGTTGAAGTTGGAACAACAGAATTTGGTGGAGCAACTGGACCAACAGGTGCACAAGGCATAACAGGACCTACAGGCCCATTAGGCCCAACTGGTGCTGGTGCAACTGGTGCAACAGGAAGCACTGGTGCAACAGGTCCAATCGTTACAGGCCCTACAGGTCCGCAAGGTTTAGGTTCACAAGCTAAAGGAACTTATCCTAACTATGCAGCGTTTGCTGCTGGCGCTGGTTCAACTATTGGAGCAGTTGGCGACTTTTATGTTATTTACGATGAAAATACAATCTACATTTATACAGCAATTGATGGCTGGGTAGAAGCTGGCGCTTTAATTGGCGCAACAGGACCTACAGGTGCGCCATCTACCGTAACTGGTCCAACAGGTTCTCAAGGAATAACTGGACCTACAGGTAATACAGGTCCACAAGGAACATCAATAACCATTCAAGGAAGTGTTGCATCCGTTGGTCTTCTCCCAACAGGTGGTAACTCTATCAACGATGGTCGCGTTGTTGATGCAGATGGAGATTTGTATATTTGGGACGGCAGCGCTTGGTATACAGCTGGACAAATTGTTGGTCCTACAGGTCCTCAAGGTATAACTGGTCCTCAAGGTATAACTGGACCTACAGGAGCCCCTTCAACTGTTACAGGTCCTACAGGTAGCACAGGATCAACAGGTCCTCGTGGTGGAGTTCTTTACGCTATTACATCAACTGGTGATACTGGAGCTTTTACTGTTTCTGGTTTAATAGGAGATAACCCAACTCTTACAGCAGTTCGTGGTGAGAGAATGTTCTTTGATGTTAGTGGAGTACTTGTCACTAACTCCCTTGCTCTTCGTCTTACATCTGGCAGCACATCAAATGTGCCGGGAACAACTAATAATAGTACAACTGCTGGTCGTAACTTAAGTAGTACAGATAAAATTATTGTCTATGATGTACCTTTAACTGCTCCTTCTCAAATTATTTATCAAGATGTAACAGATCTTGCAATTGGTGGAGTAATTGATGTTGTTGATAAGATTGGTCCAACAGGTCCACAAGGAGTTATCGGACCTACTGGAGTCCCCGCAGTAACTAATTACACTCCAGTATGGTCAGGCACTGGTCTTACATTTATTGGTGAACCCGCTGCTGGAACATATGTTAAGTACGGGCAAGAAGTTGTATTTAACTTAAATGTTAATATGACAAATGTTACTAACTTTGGAACTGGTCAATATAGAATAAGTTTGCCAGTGCTTCCACAAGATGGAAGAGAAGTTATTGCTCAGGGAACAGTAAGCGTTGGAGCAACTTCTTATCATTTAGTAGGAGTTGCCTCCGCTGGTTCAGCTTTTATGGATCTTTGGTATATGGGAACTAATGGCCTTAGGACTGCGCTAACTGGAGCAGCTCCACTATCATTAACACAGTCAGGAGTCTTATATATAAGTGGCTCCTTTGTATCGGCGAGTTAAGGAGATAAAAAATGGCAGTTATTGATTTTCCACCAACACCTTCTCTTGACGATGTCTATACAAACGGTATTCAAACATATAAATGGAATGGGATTGCTTGGCGTTTAGTTCGTACTAGCGCAGTAGGACCGACAGGTCCTCAGGGTCCTGCAGGTAACGATTCCTCGGCTATTGGTGCAACAGGACCTACTGGGCCGACTGGTGCTGGAACACAAGGAGCTACTGGCGCAAGTTCTATTGTACCTGGTCCACAGGGAGCTACAGGACCAGCTGGAAGTTTTGCAATTACTGCTTGGACTACGTATACACCTGTTTGGAGAGGAAGCATTACTAATCCAGTAATTGGAAATGGAAGCATTACTGGTAGGTATGCAAATATTGGTGCAACCATTCTTGGAGAGATTCGCGTTATTGCTGGAACCGTTGGCTTTACCCGTGGCTCTGGCATATACACTATTAGCATTCCAACTGCTGGAGTAATTGAGAATTTCCAACCCGTGGGTCAAGTTGTAATGCGAGACGAGGGCCCAGGAATTAACTATTTTGGGACTGCAATTTTTAATGGCGGGCTTACAGATCGCATAGAGTTATATATGCATTCACAGGTAGGTACTTTTGATGAGGGTGTTGCAGTAACTGAAAGCACTCCATTTTTATTTAGTGCTAATGATAAAATTCTTATCCAAATTACTTACGAATCATTGTTGTAGGAGAGAATAAAAAATGCCAGCTATTGATTTCCCCAATGCACCTAATCTAGATGAGACATTTACCTCTGGATCCCAAACATGGCGCTGGGACGGTACTACATGGAATTTAGTTATTTCACAGGTTGTGGGGCCAACAGGTGCTACAGGTGCACAGGGAAGCGCATCTACTGTGAGTGGGCCAACTGGCCCTACAGGTTCTTTTACAATTTCAGCAGTAACCCCACCAAGTTCTCCAGATTTAGGGGATGCTTGGTTTAATGCCGAAACTGGTCAAATTTATGTTTACTACGATAGTTATTGGGTAGAGTCTGCTTCTTCAAATATTGGACTAGCAGGTCCTACTGGCAGCACTGGACCTACAGGTGCGGCAAGCATAGTTACTGGTCCAACAGGATCCACGGGCCCAACTGGATCCACGGGTCCGCAAGGTACAACTGGACCAACAGGTCCACAAGGTATTTATGTTGCAGGACCGACAGGAGCAGTTGGACCAACAGGTGCACAAGGGGTTTCTGGCCCTGAAGGAGAAAGAGGTCCTGTCGGCGCAACTGGTTCTTTTGGAGCCACGGGAGCAGTTGGACCGATAGGCTCTACTGGTGCTACGGGTGCACAAGGAATAGCAGGGCCAACAGGACCAACAGGGGTAAGAGGTTTTGTTGGGTTTACAGGTCCTCAGGGTGCAACAGGTGCAATAGGTGCATCTTTAACTGGACCAACTGGTGTTTCAGGACCAACGGGTCCCTCGGGTGGACCTACTGGACCGACAGGAAC
>Ga0105055_10007809_pt1 | contig 14093 bp, 15 predicted proteins | sample BON03_FD_78090 | JGI IMG/M metagenome (GOLD analysis project Ga0105055, IMG submission 78090) | Freshwater microbial communities from Lake Bonney liftoff mats and glacier meltwater in Antarctica - BON-03 | ecosystem: Environmental > Aquatic > Freshwater > Ice > Glacier meltwater | place: Lake...
AAATACCTGAACTAGACTCAATATATATAATTTTTTTATCATAATCAGTACTATTATCTAAACTAACTTGCATTTTATATTGTATTACTCTATTATAATAAACTCATATTAATATATTATATGGTACTACACACAGTATATATAAAATATATATAAAGATTTTACAATATATATAAATATAGAAAAAAATCAAGAATTATGACCAATCCCGAAGACATCGCAGCAGGTTTCGACATTGGAACTACCACAAGTTGCGCTGCTATATGGGTTAATGATAGAGTAGAAATTATCCCAGATACTCAAACAGGTTCTCGTATTATCCCATCGTATGTTTCTTTTAGTGAAGATGAAAAACTTGTAGGAGATGCCGCTAAAAATCAATCAACTATGAATCCTAAAAACACAGTATATGAAACAAAACGTTTGATCGGGCGTAAATTTAGTGATAAGGTAGTACAAGACGATTTGAAATTATGGTCTTTTGTGGTTGCTGGTGATAAAGATGACAAACCACAAATTCAAGTAAAATACAAAAACGAAAATAAAACTTTTCACCCCGAAGAGATTTCAGCTATGGTTATTCAAAGACTAAAAGAAACAACAGAATCATTTCTCGGACATCCTCTTAAAAAAGTTGTTATTACTGTTCCAGCGTATTTTAATGATTCACAACGTCAAGCAACGAAAGACGCAGGCGCTATTGCAGGTCTAGAAGTTCTCCGTATAATCAATGAACCAACCGCTGCAGCTATTGCATATGGTCTTGATAAAACAGATGATAAAACAGAAAAAAATATCCTTGTATTTGATTGTGGAGGAGGTACACACGATGTATCAATATTGACACTCGATGGTGGTATTTTTGAAGTAAAGTCAACAGGTGGAGATACTCATCTTGGAGGTTCAGATATTGATAATTTGATTGTAGAGTGGTTATGTGAAGATATTAAAAAGAGAATGAAAAAAGATGTTCGTGAAAATGCTAGAGCTCTTAAGCGTCTAAATATGGCGGCTGAAAAAGCTAAGAAAAATCTTTCTGTATCTTCTACTACAACGATTGAAATTGATTCTTTACTCGATGGCGTAGATTATAATGCTACTCTAACACGTGCTAAGTTTGAACTACTTGCGGATAAAGTATTTCAAATGACACTTCAACCAATTGAACGTCTACTAAAAGACGCAAAGATGGGTAAAAGTGATATTGATGAGATTGTTCTTGTAGGTGGAACAACACGTATTCCAAAGATTCAAGAGCTTCTATCAAATTATTTTAACGGAAAACAATTAAATAAATCTCTTAACCCAGACGAAGCTATTGCATATGGTGCAGCAGTACAAGCATCAATTCTTACAGGTCAAGGTAATAAAAAAACAAATGAACTTCTTCTTCTTGATGTAGCCCCACTTTCTTTAGGAATTGAAACTGCAGGTGGTGTTATGACGAAAATTATTGAAAGAAATACTACAATTCCTACAAAAAAGTCACAAGTATTTTCTACATATGCTGATAATCAACCAGGAGTTGATATTAAAATTTATGAAGGAGAAAGAGGTTTTACTAAAGATAATAATCTTCTTGGAAGTTTTCATTTGGATGGAATCCCGCCTATGCCTCGAGGACAAGCTCAAATCGAAGTAGCATTTGATATTGATGCAAATGGTATTATGAATATTACTGCTGAAGAGAAGTCAACAAAAAAAACCAATAACATTACTATTTCTAATGACAAAGGGCGTTTATCAAAAGAACAAATTGACGAAATGATTAAAAAAGCTGAAGAATATAAAGAAGAAGACGATAAAACTAAAGAACTAATTGAAACGAAAAATGGTCTAGAAAATTATCTTTATAATCTTAAAAACTCAATGACTAAAAAAGACGATTCGCCTCCAATTTTAGATGAAATTAAAGTTGAATTAGATCCAATTATTGATGATGGTATTAAATGGTTGGAGGAAAATGCGAAAGTTGATATTGAAACTTATAAAAATAAACAAAAAGAATTAGAAGATATCGTCAACCCTTTGATGCAAAAACTATATAGTCAAGGTGGAGCACCATCGGGTGGGGTAATGCCTGATATGGGTGGTATGGGAATGCCAGATATGGGTGGTATGGGAATGCCTGATATGAGTGGTATGGGAATGCCTGATATGAGTGGTATGGGAATGCCTGATATGGGAATGTCTGAAACACCTAAAGTATCAGAGGAAGATAATGAAGTAGATTAATATTTACCACCTGACAATAATAACATAGTAAAACCACCTATTAATATGAAGAATAGAGATATAGCAATAATAGATAATTGAATAATATTATAAATCCAATAAACTTCTCTTTTAATATCTTCGCTACAATAACAATTTATTTCTTTTAATTTATTTATAAATACTATGACAACAAATATATTAACTACACCGAATAAACTTATTATTTTTGTAAAATTAACATATGCATTTAAAAAACTATTTTGATATAACATTTTCATATTATTAGTAGAATATAAATAGATATTCATTAATAAACTTATAGCTTGTAGTGGGATTAATACATGTAAATAATATTTAATATATGTACGCATCCAGCTATCACTACACGCGCATTCTATTTTTTCTAATTTATATATCCACATTATAGCATAAATATTAATTAAAAATACAGCAATTGTAACGATAATACCAATAATAAACGCATAAAGAGGAATAGCAGTTTTAAATCTATTTCTCGATTCTTTTTCATTTTTTTTTAAATAATCACCTATAGTAATAGTTTTCTTAACCATTTAATTCTATTTATTATATATATTTTTTTTATTGTATGATATATGAAATACCATTATTATATATATAATAAAATGCAAGGATTGCAAAATATTGGATCTACTTGTGCAATAAATAGTTTAATACAAATAATATGCAGAAATGATATATTGAGAGATATTATACTTAACTATGATTTACCTGAAAATACTGTAACTTATCATTTGAAAGAAATATTGTCATCGATGTATATACGTAAAAAGTCACTTATTCCAAGAAAGTTTGTAAATAAAATATTTGACACATTTTCTAATATATTTATTAAAGGAGAACAACTTGATATATATGAATTATGGATATTTTTATATTGTAAAATAATAGAAGAAATTAATGATGAACCTAAATATTATAATGTAATAGATGAAAAAGGATACTTTAAAGATAAGTTAAAAAAAGGAATGATTTATCATAATAATAAAGCATTTTGTAATTCTCTAATAAAATGTAATTTAATTAAAGAAAAGTTCAATTATTATAATGCGAAACTAAATGATAATAAAGTATCTAAATTTCAATCAATTACACAAGGATTTTTTTTAAATATTACTACATGTTCGAGATGTCAAAACGTATTATATAATTTTGAATCTTTTTCAACACTTGTTTTAAATATACCCGAAAATACAAATACATCAATATCTAATATGATAAATCAACATTATAAAGAAGAGTTAATAACAGATGATTGGAAATGTGATATATGTAAAGATATTTGTGAATATAAAAAATCAACTAAAATATGGAGTATTCCTGATATATTATTCATTGTAGTTAATAGATTTGTAAGTCCAACCATAAAAAACAATTTTCCTATAGATATAAATGAAAATATATGTTTTAATAAAGGAACAGTATTAAATAATGTTGAAATTCATAAAAAATATGAATTATCTTCTATTGCTTTACATTCAGGATCTTTAAATAGCGGACATTATACGGCTATTTGTAATAATGATAATAATGATTATTTACTATATAATGATATGGATATTTATAAAGTCGACAATTTTTTAGAGAAAAATATTAATGTATATATGTTGGTATATAATTGTAAAAAAAATTAAAAATTATAGATTACTATTTAATTTATATGGTAGTTCATGTCCGAAAAGTATCATATATATCAGAAATAATGAAAATATTAATAAACTGCGATTCTCTGCTACGTCTGGTTTTTGCTTTAAAACAAAAACCATAAATATATAGAATATTAAACCTATTATAAAAGAATGTATTAACATAACTAACCCTCTTTCCATTTTTATACTACTATTATATATAAATAAATATATAAAAAATAAAATATATATATTTATAAATGGAAAATATTAATAACACTATAACTACAATTCAAATATTAAATACTGATATACATGTTACATATGATAACGATGAAGTTGAAATTATTCAAAACAATGTAGAATCTTATATTAAAATGAGGGAAACATGGCTTATAGATCAACCACCATTCATAAGTGATAAATATAAAATGAATATGAATAATATTATATTAGCATCTATACAAAAAAAACAGTCTTCAATAAATGATTTGAGAACATTTTTTTCAGAAGGAAATGAACTAATTATCAAAAACTTTTTTATATACATGAGAAATCGTGATTTGACTTTTGAAAAATCAAAATGGACGAGAGCAAGTTAAAAAATACATATAAATAATTAACATTAATATAATTAAAAAAGAAAAATATGAAACTTGTTATTGCGATGTCTCTATTTTTTATTACAAATGCTTTCGTAAATATAAATATTTGTGGTAATGGTATATATTTACCATATTATATGGGAGTTCTTGGATGTATTAAAAAAAACTATCCTATATCTAACTATAGTATAACTGGTATATCTGGCGGAGCTTTATGTTCGCTTCTATATACACAAGAAAAAGATTTATCAAATCATGATAAATTATGGGATATGACAATAGGAAAAAATATATCTGTAATTTCTTTACATACAAATATAAAAAGAGTTCGAGAACAAATAGAATCTAACTTAAAACTTAGATATTCAGGTATTAAAAATGTAGTTTCAGAAAATATATCAATAATATCTTCAAATGTAGGTAATTTTTATGAAATAAAAAGTGAAATGATATCTTCATTCGACAATATAAACGATTTAATAGACTATTCATTATGTAGTTCTTACATACCATATATAAGTGGTTCTAACTTTTCTAAATATTATAATGGTGGTAATTATATAGACGGACAAGTTACATATGAAAATATAGAATTATCAGATGATAAAACATTATATTTACATAAAGGGATGTGGGATAGAGACTTTTCAAATATGAATAATTTATTATTATCTAAATCTGAATCAAAAAAGTTATTTGAATATGGATGGAATGATACTAATAAAAATAAAGAAATTATTTTGAGATATTCAAATAATAAATCATCTTAAAAATAATTTATTTGCTTTTTCAAAAGTTTTCTCTATACGTTTATCGTATTTTTCAACTCTTTCTAATCGATATAATTCTTCTTTTTCTAATTTTAATTTATTTTTCTCTTGAGACTTTAATTCTTTATTTGTCATAACCTTATTAATCCTATCGTTACTATATAATTCATATTCATCAACAGTTTTAAACTGTTTAATATTATTTATTAGTGATTGATCTACAAGACGAGAACCATTATGTGCTCTCATATAATCTGTATATGCTAATGAATTATTTTTATCTATACTACTACTATAATCATCAGGTTTCTGTCCTCCTAATTCTGTAAAATTAAGAGATTTAGCAAGTAACATAGGTTCAGGTTCAATATATTTTACTAATTGTTTATAAACAGGTACATTTTTATTAAATAACTCATTAAAACTTTCATTATTTATTTTTTTTTTCTTAATAAGTTTCTCTATATTAATATCTTCCCTTATTTTTGTAGATTCGTCCATTTTTTCACCATATCCAAAGTCTGTATCATCATCGTATATTTTACATTTTTCAAAATTATTATTAAACTTACTTGAAAAAACTTCATTTGTACTATCATTATTTGATAGTATATCACTTGGATGTTGTGATATATTATTAGTAATTTTATTAAAATATTGTTCTGAGTTTTTTTTAAGTTCAGTATGAGATAAATCATTTTCTCTTTTTTTAAAGTCTATAGCTAATTTTTCAAAACTATAAGTTATTATTTTAAATAATTCATTATTGCCACCAGGTTTATCAGGATGTGTATTAATAGCTAATTTTCTATACGAATCTTTTAATTCATTCCAAGTAAACTTCTTAGATAAATTCAATACCTCATATGGATCTATTGTTTTTAAATCAATATTTTTTAAATCTATACTATCTGTTTGTCCGCTTTTTTGCATAGCATCATAATATTGTTGATAAGTATATTGGCGAGATGATTTTGCTCCCATATATAACCTCTTTAATTTTATAGATAGTTAATAAAAATATTTTCAATTACGCATATATAAAAATATATAGGTTATTAATTATTAAATTAAATGAATAATAGTATAATTATAATAGGGTGCAATTTTATAGGATTGTATGCCGCAATTAAATGTGCAGATAATGGATATATTGTAAATATAATTGAAAAAAAATCTAATTATAATGATAAGAGAAATAATCAAAGAGTTTTTAATAAAAAACATACATCTTATATACAGTTATTAAATAAATTTAATATAAAATATACAAATTATATATTAAAATATGATGATAGAACATATAATGTTCTAGCAAATATAATAAATAAATCCAAGTTAATACCTAATAAATCATTAAATAATCAGTCATTTGTTAAGTTTTGTAAAACCTTCTTAAATAATAACGATTACAATATATTAAAAGCGAATATTGAAAGTTTTGAATATATTTATAATAATATTTCAGCAATGTATGCTATTTCAATATTTTCACAATATATCAATAAAAAAAATGAATATTATATTTTAACTGACGACGTATGTATATTAATTGATAGTATGTTGAAATATTTAATTTCAAAAAATGTTAAGTTTAATTATAATTTAGAAATTAAAAATGTTGTTTATAATAAACATATAATAGTATCTACTATTAATAATACCTATATTTCTAATCTAATTATATTAACATTATCAAAAGATAATTTATTAAGATTCAAGTTTTTCAATAAAGAACAAAAAAAGTTTTTAAATTGTGTAACTAAATATAATATAAATTGCGAGACTTTATATAATGACAAATACGTACAAGAAGAATATGAAATAAAAAACAATCTTCTTGATAACGTACATATCGTATGTCCTATTAAAAAACACAATATGTATTTTTGGGACATTGGTATTAATAATTTATTTGTACTAGATAAATTAAAGTCATTATTCAATCAAATATATATATGTAGCGAATCTTATTCTAAAAATCCATTTTTTGCTAACTATTCTCTTGAAACTTTTGATATTATTAATAATAAATTGATAAATAAATTGTCAATACAATAAAAAAATGATAACATTTGTATTATATTTATTTATAATCTAATGGATACTTCATTTATTAATGATGAATTAAATAATGTCTTCAATGGAATAATAAACATTATTGATATTGAATTCATTCGCAATTATTGGTTTATATACATTGATTATTTTAATTTTAATTTTATCATGTCTATTATTACTCCTACGATTATATTATTTATTCTTATATTATTCATACTAATATCCATAATCAAGACTTCTTATCTGTGCTTCCAAATCCTCCAATTCCTCTACTGGATGTAGTTATTTCATCAGATGAAATAATCAACTTACTATATATTTGTTTTTTTACTATCATTTGACAACATTTCCAAGGAAGAACTAAGTCATCACATTCTTTATTAATTTTTATTAATGCTATAAATAGATTACCTCTATATCCTTGATCTATAATACCTACATTATTCGCTAACATATACCCCGAACGACTTATAGAACTTCGTGGTACAATTTCTACATAATATCCATTTGGTATATTTAGTTTAATTCCTGTGTCATATAGTACTGTATCACTATTTAATATTTTACTTACTTTAATAATTGTTAAGTCATATCCTGCATCTGAATATGAAGATTTTGAAGGAATAACAGCATTTATATCATCTTTATAAACTTCTAACATATTTACTACACTATTACCATCTTTATTATTAAAATTAAAAATAGTATTATTTATATACATATTTCTAATATCTTTATTGTCATTATGAAATAATCCTAGAAAGTCTATCATATTAACATTACAAAACTTAATAGTGAATAAGTTCAAATATGTCTTTACAATATGAGGTATTTTATATAATTCAATAATTTTATTCATATTATTGATATTATAAAAAGTTATATATAAATCATCTTTAATAATATTACCATATTTTTCAATATAAGCAATTACAAACTTATCTGATATGTTAACATTAGTTTTATAATAACTATCTATTAACAACGAAAAGTCTTTTTCATACATATTGTTGAATGAATCAGTCTTAATATTTTTACTAATATCTTCCATAATTGTTTTTGAAGTAATTATTAAATTGATATTATTATAATTATCATATTTTACATCACCAATATGTAATAAACTTTCAGTTAATATATCTATATTTTTATAATATGTATATTGTTTTTTATCATATTTATTTTTTAATTTATAATCTTTGTATGTTAATTTAAGATTATTATCAAAGTCTACACAATAATCTAATGTAATTTCAACTTCCAATTCATTATTATCGATAATATTATTCTTAATATTAAATATAATTAATCCTAATAGATAAGCTTTTTCAGGTGTGTCAATATCTTTGAAAAAAAAGTCATTCGTCATTTATATATATAATAATCAAAAACTTTATATATAATATTATATAAATGATAAATACAAAAATGCTAAAAGATAATATGTCATTGGATAAATTTTATACAAGTGATGAAAATGTTTTAATATGTTATGAAGCTATAAAAAAAAATATAAAAATAGATAAAAAGGATCTTATTGTAGAACCAAGTGCAGGAGATGGTGCTTTTATACATTCTATAAAAAAATTAACAAATAATTATATATTCTTTGATATAAATCCAGAACATGAAGAAATTAAGAAACAAAACTTTTTAGAAGTCAAAGATATTCATGAAGCACATATAATTGGAAATCCACCATTCGGAAATAAATCTTCATTAGCAATTAAGTTTATTAAACATTGTGCCTTATTAAAAAGTAAAACTATTTCATTTATATTACCTATTAGTTTTCATAAACCAAGTTTAAAAAAGTCTTTTCCTCTTAATTATCATTTAATATATGAGGTAGTACTTCCATCTAATTCATTTTTTCATAATAAAAAAATAGAACTTGTGAAAACAATTTTTCAAATATGGGAAAGAAGAGATTATATTCGTCATATTCCTAAAAAAATCTATCCTTTTAAATGGTATTCTTTCGTAAAAAATAAAAATTGTAATTTAACTATTAAACGTGTAGGTTTTAATTTAGGAATTGTAAAAAAATATAATAAAGATGATAATATAAATACTAATTGGTTTATAGAAATACATATACCGTTGACTGATAAACTATTATTGAAATTAAATAGTATAAAATATGATAAAACTAAAAATGTAGGAGCTTATAGTATATCAAAACAGGATATAATAAGTAAATATAATAAAATTAATACGAAATTATACGAGGATTAGTGTCATCTGATGTTATGTTTTTGTTATGGACTGTTGTTTGTGATGTTATAGGAATATTTACAATAGGTATATAGTTAATTATGAAGTCCAACCCATCATTTTTTTCAACATAATTCTTGATGTTTTTTTCAGATAATTGAGGATTATCTTTTATTATATCTTTTCGTATTTCGTTGTATAAATTAATAGATATTTCGTCCATCTTATTTATAACAATTTGTTCTTTTGTAGACCAATTTTTAGATACGTCTTTTTTATGTATATAGATAGATATAATACCAAGAGACCATATTAAACCTAATCTTTTCGTTCTATATTTTTTTTTGTATTCGTAATTATATAAAAAGAATGCGTCGTTAAATACATTATCTTCATATAGAATACTAAATATACCCCAAATAAACCAAGTTGTGTCATTATCCGAACTATAAAATTTAGTTTCAAACTTGTATTTTTTACGCAATATGTAATCAATTACTAATCTAATATTATTAGATATTTCACAAAGTTTATCCGAATCATCAACAGATATATCATCGGTTAATTTAATTGTTTTTATAATTATAGCTATAATTTTAAGTGAAATACTATAATTTTCATTATCATATGGAGGAATTACACCTTCAAAACGTATTATACCATTATTTGATAATTTCATTTCGCTATTATCAAATAATGGTTGTATTTTATTTTTTAATGTTAATATAGACATATTTCCACATTTAGATCTTGGATGTTTATTATATATATCACATAATATACACATTTTTGTTATTAAAATATATATATCCTTAATTACTATTTTATCCTGTTCTATTATTAGTTTTGTGCTACTATATATATCTATTAATTTACTGATTTCTAATAAAGAAATAAATGTACCTATATACGAACATATATCAATATAAACAATTTCAAGAGTTTCTATTGAATCGTTTAAAAAAAGTATTTTTGTACTTAATAATATACTATTTTGAATATCACCATTACATATTGATGTAAAAAGTTCATTATTCATAACAACATTTAAAATATGATATGATTAAATAAAATGTATTATGAACGAATAAAGTTATTATCAATATTATTCAAATATTGCACTTTTATGTGATATAATAAATTTATGGTAATTATTAATAATTTTGTAACATTTAACAATAGTAACTTCTGAAACATTACATGCTTTAGCAAACTTTTTCTTTGTATAACCCAAGTTTTTAACAGTAGCATAATAATATAAAATACCTGCAGCAGAAGATGTTGGAGAATTATCATTCATTATTTCATTATCTTCTATTAATTGTACTAACAATTTGCATTTATTAATATCATTAATACACATATCAAGATTATTTCCATATTGTGATATAAAGTCTATAGGGTCAGGCGAAGATACATTAATTTGTAGTAATGTTTGAAATCGTGAGTTACCTTTATTTAACGTAACATGTGATATATTAAACATTGCCGCAATATCTTTAGAACTTTTTGGGATTTTATTAAGTAAACATGAATGATATATACACGAAGCAATAAGACCTTCTTTATTATCTCCACGAGAAATCTTTTTTTGAGAAGCTTTCTTATAAAGAACTTTAGCATTATCAATAACCTTTTGTGGAATACCATTATTAATTGTATTAGCTGTCATTTTATCAAATACATTCCATAAAGTTCTTTCATCATAAGGCATACTATGCCACAATTGAAACATACGTATTCTACGAATATCTATATTATCTTTGTATCCACAACCTATCATAGAGCCAATTGATGATTTTGGTAAAAGATTATTAGTAGGCATACCACATCTTGAAGGATCTCCGTCACGATTATCATCATTACCGTAAAAACGCCATTCAGCAGTATTTTCAATTAACTTTGTAACAATAGAACTACATCTTTTACAAATATGCATATTATCCACTATTATTAATTCGTCACATCCACACGAACAAGTTACATTTTCTTTTACAATATCAACTACTCCTTTATTATTTATAAAGTCAATTTGTGTTTGTTCTTCTTTTTTAATTTCATCGAAAAGACCCCACATATCTTCTTCCTCCATTTTTTAGTACGAGTTGATATTATATATATAAGGATAATCAATTTTTATATATAAAAATTGATTATCTTTCAATGTAATTATATTTATTATAAAATGAAAATAATAATTATATTTATTATGGCATTTATTAGCATTACTTATTGTTTTGTTGTTACAAAACCTCACTCGCAATTTAATACATTATTAAATAGTAAAAAAAATAATAGAAATACTATTTGTAATGAAAAATATATTTATAAAAGCTATCTTATTAATTTAAGAAGGGTTCAAAAAACAATTAAAAAAAGTTCTAATCCTGAACTTATTAATATTATTAATATTATTACGAATATGATAAATAATTCAAATATAATAGTAGAAAAACAAGAAGATGTACCAGAAAAAATTGTAGTAAAAAAAGATTTAATTATTGATAATAAAGATTTAAAAGCAAAAAAAATATTATTAGAAAATATACATATAGATGTATCTAATGTCAAATATGTTAAAATATCTACAATTAATGATACATTGACTATAGAATTAGATAAAAAAGAAAAAATATGTAATAATTCAACTCTTATTAAATATGATTTGAAAAAACTCGAGGCTTTTATAAGTGCTATTTCAATATTAATGAATGTTTTCAATATTCATTAATTTATACTTTATCACTTAGTTCTCTAAGTTCTTGTCGTAATTCACGAACCTCTTGTCTCAAAACATTAAGTTCGTTACGAATATCATAATGATTTGTTTTTGATTCACGTGGAATATAAGGTTGTGATTCGTCACGACTATTTCCTTGTTTTTTATGGTGCGTTTTACTACTTGTTTCATCACGCTTTGTCTTAAAAGCTGTTAATTCTTCACTTGAAACATTGTATTTTTCAAACAATTCACTTTCTTGTGAATTATTGATATCTGTAAGTTTGCAGATATGTTGATATAGACGTGTTTGAATACTTCTTGAAGTTCTTTTAAGTTCAGCAGCAATATCATCGTACGAGGTTTTATCTGAACGCATAGTTAGAAGTTTATCTTCTTCACCACATTCCCAACCGAATCCAGCCCGTGAGGTTAGTTCATTTTTTCTTAGTTCATCAAAATTAGATCTCTTGTTATAACGATTTAGCATTATTAATTATAATAAAATGTGTGCTTGTGAGCTATATCTTATATAGCGTCTTGTTGTTATATCAATTTTTTTATATTGACATTTCTATATGTATTTATATAAAAATTTGAAAATAATAATAACATACTTATATGATAAAAGAATTCCAATAAAGCATATTTCTTTGGTACAATATTCTCATAGTTAATTACTAATACAGAATGTGATAAACACGTTATAAATTGAAACAATTGCACCTGTGTAATATATTTCTTAAAAGGATTCCTATATCCTAATGAAGTTAATAGATAGTGCATATACATTATTAAATGTACTACACTATTTATAAAACAACCATATGATGCTGTTCCATTACCATGTCCCTTATTTAATAAATATCCCCAAATTACACCAATACTACTATGATGATATACATGTAAAAATGATAATTGTTGTTTATTTTTACCACGAAGTATAATAAAAAATGTGTCTAAATAGTCTAAGTATTTAGAAATATAATGTATATATGTATAATATCTAATCTTATCTGTATATTTACTATTAATTCCATAAATATTTGGAAATGATACTATTTCGAGTAAACCATGTATCATATATATATTAAGTATTATTTGTAATATATTATATATATACATAGCTTTCTTCAAAGAATATATTTGTTCGCTTTTTTCAACATATTTTAATAATGAATATATTGTCAAAAAATACCCAAATGTAAAACTCGATATAATTTTAGGCGATGTTGTATACTCAATTATATCATTATTCAATATCATAATATAAATATATTTTTATTATATTTATATTATATAATAAATTATTTATTTATATAATAAATAATATAATACCTTATTAAACATGGATGTAATTAAAGAAAATAGTATTTTAAATTATGATATTTTTTTTAGCAAGTTTTACAAAGACTTTCAAGAATATACATATAAAAACCAAGTATTGATTGCAGCATCAGGATTTGCTGTAGGTATATCAACAACAGACTTTATAAAAAGTTTAACACATGATATTTTTAAACCTATTAGTATATCAATATCTTTATATTTATTTAAAGTATCTCATTTACCTATTAAAAAATATCCAATGATATATAATATTTCTATTTTATTTTATAATTTTATTTCATTATGTATAATATGGTTATCAACTATATTTATTTCATTTTTTGTTATAGAATATATATTGAATCGTAAAATTATTGGATTATCTAGTATAATAACAGATAAAGAAAAAGTAGACTTCAATAAACAAAAAAAAGAATCTCTTACTAAAAATAATATTATACCAAATGCTGTAGATAGACAAGAATTAAATGATATTGAAAGAATGAGA
>Ga0105055_10007810_pt1 | contig 14092 bp, 8 predicted proteins | sample BON03_FD_78090 | JGI IMG/M metagenome (GOLD analysis project Ga0105055, IMG submission 78090) | Freshwater microbial communities from Lake Bonney liftoff mats and glacier meltwater in Antarctica - BON-03 | ecosystem: Environmental > Aquatic > Freshwater > Ice > Glacier meltwater | place: Lake...
AGGTCTTTGTAGATAAAACCGGGAAACTATGGGTAGCTACAGATATGGGCTTAAATCTATTTAACCCAAAAACGGAAAAATTTGAGAAGTTCTTCCACAATCTAAACGATAAAAATACCCTTAGTAGTTCTACTATTATTTCAATATACGAAGATTCAGAGAATAATTTATGGGTTGGAACTGATTATGGTTTGAACCTTTTCAATCCGGGTTCCGGCAAATGGACCAGATTTTCTGATAAACGAGATGGGCATCAAAACAATAATTATATCTACACGATTATTGAAGATGGCCAGAATCAGATATGGGCAGGAACTTATGAAGGACTGAACCTAATCGATAAAAAAAGTGGCGGATTTACTTATTTCGCCATTGATCCTGAAAATAATTCTTCTTACAAGATTAATCCAGTATTTACTCTTGCTCTAGGAGATGAAAATAAATTATGGATTGGATCAAATACAACACTTCAGTTATTTGATACAAAAATTAAGCGTAAAATCAGGTTTGACGATAAATACCAAAGCAATAATTTAATTCCAAATGATGGCATTTACTCATTGTTATTTGATGATACAGGTATCCTATGGGTAGGAACTGCAAGTCATGGAGTTCTAAAATTTGATAGGAATATTTCTTATTTCAATCCCTACAAATATTCTCTAAACAATGTACCGTCTGCAAAGAATATAATCAGAGGAATAGCTGAGGACAAAAATGGAAACCTCTTTCTCGCTACCGATGCTGGGCTTGATTATTTTGACCTATCAAAGGGCAGTTTCACAGTTTATAATCATCAAAGCAATAATCCAAACAGTCTGGCAAGTGATTTTACCACAAAGGTTTTGGTTAATAAAAGTAATGATGGGGTTTGGGTTGGCACGGCAAGTAATGGACTCGATTATCTGAATCTGAAGACCGGTAAATTTAAACATTACAAAGTCGGTAAAAAGGACATTGAAATCAATAATTACGGAATTTTTGCCCTTTTGGAAGACAAAAACGGCAAAATATGGATTGGAACAGACGGTGGTGGAGTGAATGTTTATGACCCAATTACTCATAAAATTACAAAATATCTTCATGATGAAAAAAATCCTGCAACCATTTGTGATAACAGTATTAATTATCTCTATGAAGACAAAAGCGGCAGGATTTGGATATCTGGATACAATAATGGTATCAGTATTTTTGATCCTGGTTCTGAAAGCTTTTCCCATTTAAATACTTCGAACAGTAAGATCAGCAGTAACATAAGCAGTGTTGTTTTTGAAGACAGAAAAGGATATATATGGATTGGAACCATGGAAAGAGGTTTCAATAAGTTTGACCCAAAATCAAAAACATTTAAATCCTATAATGAAGATAATGGTTTGATCAATAATTCAATCAATTTTATCAGTGAGGATTCTATGGGTTATATCTGGATTAGCACAAACATGGGAATTGTGCGATTTGACCCATTAAAGGAAATATACAGGAACTTTGGAAAACACAATGGCTTGAAAAGCATGGAGTTTAATGTTGCCTCGGGTGTAAAGTTAAAAAATGGAGGATTCGCCCTTGGAAATATTAACGGATTTAATATCATTGATCCTGCCGATCTTAGCACAAACAAAAATAAACCAAAGGTTGTACTTACCTCGCTCGAAATACTAAATAAGCTAGTATCTATTGGGGCAGAAAATTCTCCATTGAAAGAAAGCCTGCTGTTAGCTGATGAAATAATACTTGAACACGGGCAATCTGTTTTTACATTATCATTTGCCGCTCTTGACTATTCTGTTCCCGAGAATAATAATTATGCATATAAACTAGAAGGTTTTGATCAGGATTGGAATTATGTTGGCAATGAACGAAAAGCGACCTACACGAATCTGGATCCGGGAACTTATATATTCAGGGTGAAAGCATCAAACAATAATAATATCTGGAACAATGATGGAGTTAGTTTACGGATCATTATTAAACCACCATTCTGGATGACCTGGTGGTTCAGAACAATCATTGTCTTTGTTTTATTAGGAATGGTTTATATGATCTTCAGGTTCAAAATGCGGACAATACATAAGCAGAAAGCAGAACTCGAAACACTTGTTAATGAAAGGACCTCACAAATATTAAAACAAACCAGTAAGGTAGAAAATCTTAACCAGGAACTTCAGAAGCAAACAGAGATCCTCCTTGAGCAAAAGAACCAGGAATATAATGCCCGTTTGCTGGCGGAGGAAATGAAAAAAGAAGCAGAAAGAGCTAACCGTGCTAAAACCACATTTTTAGCTACTATGAGTCATGAAATAAGGACGCCAATGAACGGGGTTCTTGGAATGGCAACTTTGCTTTCTGAAACAAATCTTGACAATGAGCAGCTTGAATATACAAAAGCTATACAACAAAGCGGAGAGTCTTTATTAAATATCATTAATGATGTTCTTGATTTCTCAAAGATCGAATCCGGAAATATTGAACTGCAGGAACATACTTTTTCACTTGAAAAATGTATTGAAGATGTATTCCGTTTATTTCAACCAAAAATCAGGAATGAGAGGGTTGTCATGCGATACAAAATCGATAATAATATACCAAATTATGTTATAGGGGATAGTTTACGCCTTCGTCAAATCTTAATTAATCTGGTTGGAAATGCTGTCAAGTTTACAGAATCAGGAGAAATAACTATTAATGTCCACGAAATTAATTCAGATACTGAAGGTATTAGGCAACTGAGATTTTCAGTAAGTGATACCGGGATTGGAATTCCGGAAGAGCAACACTCTAATTTATTTAAGGCATTCCATCAATTGGATTCATCAATTACAAGGCAACATGGAGGTACCGGGCTGGGATTGGTTATATGTCAGCGACTTATTACCATGATGGGTGGTACTATTCAAATAGACAGCAGTAAAGGAACAGGAACCAGGGTAAGCTTTAACTTAAGTTATAAAGTTGGAGAAAGCGAAGAAAATGAGCAGCATGATGGGTCTAAAAAATCAGAAAATGTCTTAAATGAAAGTGATAATCTAATCAGACCAAAATTTGCTATAGAATACCCTTTTAATATTCTTGTTGCTGAGGATAATCTAATGAATCAAAGAGTGATCCTTATGGTTTTGAAGAATCTTGGTTACAGTCCGGATTTAGCAAATGATGGACAAGAGGCATTAGATATGATGAATTTAAAACAATATGATCTGATCTTGATGGATATACAGATGCCAAAAGTAGATGGTCTGGAAAGTTCACGAATCATCAGAAAGCTATACGGAAAAACGCCAGTAATCCTTGCATTAACTGCAAACTCAGCAACTGAAGACCGGGAGGCTTGTTTAAATGCCGGAATGAATGAATTTCTGACAAAACCGATTGACTTAAAACTACTTATCCATCAACTCCAGAAAATTTACAGAAATAAAATGCTAAAGGTATCCGCCTAAGGTATCTTTTTTTTAAACATTCCAACCCTCGCAGGTTTCCAGATAACTGAAATTTATATTAAACAATCCTATTAGCCATTCGAACTAAATTTATTATTGGGACTTTTCTGCCTGCTTTTGTCTTTCCTTCCTTTTAAAATAGCCTCTAAACAAAAAACTACTTTTAAGAGCCTCCATATTTTGATTGAAACCATCAGTCCCTTTGCGGAGATTATCAATACTTAAATTGAGGTTTCTGACCATTACAGAATCTTTCAGAAATGCATTTGCAGGCCCTTCGCCGGTATTTATATCCTTTTGAATACCTTTTACTATACTTCGGATATCAGTAGTTAACTGATCTGCCTGGCTTCCAACTTTATTCATTTTAAGAACGGCTTCATTCAGATTATATGCAAATGCTGTGTCTTTAAGGAGCATGCCCACAGAACCCTTACCTGCCTTAATATCGGTTATCATGTTATGCAAATCATTTGCCATCAATCCTGCTTTAGATGTTGTTTGACGAAGATTTAAAGCTGATTGCTGAAGTTCTCTTGGAAGTGTTTCATCATTCATTAGCTTCCATAAGGCTGTACTGCTATTGATTCGCTGTACAGTTAACTTCAATCCTGCTACAATAACTGCAACGTCCTTGTTGGTCTTTGATAATGTTTGTAGAATTTCATCGGTGTCTATTGCTTTTTTGGAGAAAATGACCTCTCCTTCCCGGGCAAGTTCTAAATGCCCATTACCGGGAACTATATTGATAACCTTATTACCAACAATACCATCAGTTCCGATCGAGGCAATCGCATCTTTACGTATAATTTTCTGCATTTCTGTGTCAATCATCATTGATACTTCTATCGTAGTATCATTTAAGAATTTTATACTCTTAACCGTACCTGCTTGGATACCTGAGTAACGAACATTATTTCCGGGAATTAACCCCTGTACATTTTCAAATTTTGCTTTTAACAGGTAAGTGGAGCCAAAAAGACTTTTATTTCTTCCTATCATAAAAAGCAGCAGGATAAGAAATGCCAAACCACTAAGTACAAAAATGCCCAATCTAACGCTATTTACTATTTTCTTCGCCATAATAATCTATTCAAAAAACAGCTTCACTTTTGGTTCAAGTGATTTTGTTATTTCATCAAAAGTACCACTCATATAACACTTCCCATCAATCAGCATCACTACCCTGTCGCTTGCCATTCTAACACAATTCATATCATGAGAAATAATCAGTGAGGTGGTATTATATTTTTGTTGTATTTCCATCATTAATTCAATAATCTCTTTACTGGTTATTGTATCTAAACCAGTTGTAGGTTCATCATAGAGGATAATCTCCGGCTTTAAAATTAGTGTTCTGGCTAGTGCAACACGTTTCCTCATTCCTCCTGATAATTCTACAGGCATCATATCAATTGTATGAGCAAGCCCCACATCTTCTAGTGCATTGATTACCATTTTATCAACTTCCTTCTGGTTAACCTCCAACCAGTGCCTACGTAATGGGAATTCCAGATTCTCCCTCACAGTCATCGAATCATATAATGCATTACTTTGGAATAAAAAACCCACTTTAGCTCTGATCTGATCCAATTGGTCATGATTCAGAGTGGGAATATCCTGGCCGAAAATATGAATACTGCCTTTATCTGGCTTTATTAATCCAATTATACATTTTATGAGCACTGATTTTCCGGAGCCCGATTTGCCTAAAACAACTACTGCTTCTCCCTTTAGCAATTCGAGATTAAAATCCTTCAAAACATGATTATCTCCAAAGGATTTACACAATCCTTTAATTATCATAACTTTATTAGATTTAGTATCTAGTTTTAATTCAGCCTGCATATAATTTAATAACCCAGAATATCGGTAACCTGAACTGCCAGCAGATCGATTACAAAAATGATTACAGAAGAAACCACTACAGCAGAATTGGCAGAACGTCCTACCCCTTCTGTTCCTTTACTACTATTATATCCTTTATAACACCCTATAATTCCCACTGCAAATCCGAAAAAGAAACTCTTTATAAATGCAGGTAAAACATCGCCGAAAGTAAGGTTATTGAAAACCTGTGTCCAGTACAATGTAAAACTTGTATTAGTGTGAATATTAACTCCCAGATAAGCACCATATAATGAAACTGCATCACCAAGCATTACCAGCACAGGAAGCATTAATGCACAAGCCAAAACCCGAGTTGCGACGAGATATTTGAAAGGATTGGTTCCACTCACTTCCATCGCATCGATCTGTTCTGTAACTTTCATCGAACCCAACTCAGCACCAATACTGCTACCTATCTTTCCGGCAAAAATTAGGGCTGTAATTACCGGGCCGACCTCCCGTATAATTGCAATGGCAACAATTGCGGGTAACTGAGTTTCCACGCCATAATCTGCCATTGATGGCCTTAATTGCATGGTTAAAACTAATCCCATGATAAAAGCAGTCAAACCTATGAGTGGTAGAGACTTATAGCCAATCACATAGCATTGTTTTATAAACTCAGAAAACTCAAATGGAGGACTTAAACCATACCTGAAAAAACGCAGGCTAAATCTAAATAACTCGCCATTAAGGGTTAAAAATGATTTAAAATCTGACTTTATTGACATGCTATTTCTTGATTCAAATTACCCAATAAATACAAAAATATAAATTGTGTGAATGATCAGCTTGACAGAAGTCAATAAAAAAAACTGATAAAACTCATATTCATAAGAATTTATTGATTAAATACAAAAACAGAGCCAGAATCTACTCAAATTAATTTCCTTTTACCCTTTCAATTAGGGCTTTGGCAGTTTTAACATTCCAGCCATCAAAACGCCCTCGCTGAACAAGCAGTTCATTATCTTCAGGCTGTTGCAGATAATAATGGAAAACAAATTTTCCTTTAGGATTATACCAGCCTACAACCTGACCAAATCGCAGATCATTAAAAACCAGAGTATCACCCTGATGTTCTACTGTGTAAAACTCCTGCGAGAACCGAATCAGTTTATGAACATCCGCATGATTCATTATTGGATTTAAGAGCGAGTCATTTCTGGAAAAATACTGAAATTCCATGGTTTTGCTGCTGTCAAACAAAGAGCGAAAACCAACATGATATCCTTTATCATCACCGGCAACTACAAACCAGAGCCAGTTTTGCAGTGGAGCAGGTGTGGTAAAATACCGAGTATATGAAATTTTCTTTTCATCCAGAATTCTCCTTACATCATTATCGATTACCACTTTATTAATCAAACAATAGATAAGATATACTGAGGCTAGCCCTAAACCTAACCTCCACCATATTTTCTTTTGCTGATTCATCCCGGCCTTTATATAAAACAGAGCAATAAGCGCAATTCCGGGCCATATTGAAAAGAATGGATCAGCAACATAAATTGCGTTAAAAGATACTCGCTGATGGCTAAATGGTTCAAACCACCCAACTCCATAGTTATTGAATGCATCGATAAAATCGTGAATAAATATCAGAGAAATGAAGAATAATGACCATTTGACCATACTTATGTTATGTGGTCTGTGCCAGCGTTCAGCCATTAATGCCAACACAAGCCCCGAAATTAAACAGAAAAGAAAAGAGTGGGTAAATCCGCGATGAGCCAGTAAATTTGATGATGTATCCATCCAGAAAGACGCTAAGAAATCAATATCTGGAATACTCTGAGCCAATGCACCCCAAAGCATTGCCTTTTTTCCTAATTGTTTACCAGCAAAGGCTTCACCCATGCACGCACCTAGAGCTATATGAGTGATGGAATCCATTTTTTACTGATTTGAAGGAATATGAATTGTTCTGTTAATAAATATAAGTCTAATAAAAGAATTTGCCTATGCTGCAAAATAAAATCCGTACAGAACCGGTAAAAAAAATAAGGCGGAAAAATCCACCTTAATAAATATTATAAATGCATTATGGATTTTATCTCATTCTAAGCCAAATTATTTAAAGTTTATCTCTGTTCTCATAAACTTTCATAATTGCATTGATTACATCATCCATATCCTGAGTGGTGCCCAGTAATGATGCGACACCTTCAAGAACCACCATTTCTTCATTACAAACCAAATCACAAATTGGCATTTCCATTTCCTCCTTGTAGCTTTTAAGGCGTGCCGCAGAGTACAGTGCTTTGTATTCTCTTAGTCCGATAATTTCGTCTACCCATGGCTCCACATGAAAACCTCTTGCAATATATGGGCTCAGGTTAATTCCTTCTGCTGAAAGAGCTTTCAGAAATTTACCTCGATCGACATTATTAAAATGCTCTTTGCGGTAGCTCATTGCATATTTATAATAGCCGGAGCTTTCGGTTCCCGGATATTTCTTTTGAGGAACAAGTCCGGGAAAGCCTTTAAGCTTTGCATCCAGATAAGCAGCATTTGCATTTCGTTTTTCAAATCGCTCTCTGGCTCCCGCTATCTGTCCCATCAAGACTGCTCCTTCAAATTCATTCATTCGGTATTTAGGGCCAATAGTTACATTAAAGCCTTTACGATTTGTCCCATGGTTCTGCACGGTAAAACATCTGTCCATCAAAACTTCATCATTCCCGATAATCGCACCCCCTTCTCCGCAGGATATCTGCTTACTGGCCTGAAAACTGAAGCATCCTATATCTCCTAAAGTACCTATTTGCTTACCTTGATATTTTGCAAAATTTGCCTGACAAGCATCCTCGATTACTTTCAGATTATGCTTTCTGGCAATAGCCATAATATCTTCCATATTACAAGGCATACCCATGATATGAACTGGAATAATGGCTTTAGTGTTTTTATTTATCTTTTTTTCTATTTCCTTAGAATCAAGCTGAAAGGAATCTCTGTCAAGATCAACTAATACAGGTAGTACACGACTTGTTAAAATAGCAGAAACAGTACCAAAATCACTGTATGGTGAAGTAATAATCTCATCTCCTGGCCCAAAACCCATAGCTTCTACCGAAGTCGCCAATGCCTGCGTTCCCGATCCTGTACCAATACAAAGCTTCGTTCCCATCAAACGGGCATATTCCTTCTCGAATGTTGCTACAGTTCCTGTTGGCGATTGAATACGGCTCCAGATACCACTTTTGGTTGTTTTCACAACCGAATCAATTAATTTCTCGTCGGCTATCATTGCCGGCCATTTAGGCCAAACCTTTATCCTTACAGGAGTTCCACCATGTATCGCCAATTTTCCGCTGCTTCTTGGGAGATTTCCAAATGCTGGAATCACATTGGAAAAGGCAGTAGCTACTGTTGTGGTAGTTACAGCAGCAATAAATTTCCTTCTGCTTAAATCCTTAAATTTCATAAGATTATGTTTACCCAGATATTCTGGTATGAATGTAAGTTCAACACCTTTATTTAACCAAAAATAGCGGTCGAGTTAAAATATATACTAATATAAAAATTAGCGTGTACGTTACCGAATTTATTTAAAATTAAGAATTATAAATCAATTGGATCAGAACTCATTTGGATTTTCCCGACAAGAGTTGATGAATAGCTCTCATTAATACTCCTTCAGCTTCGGCAGTTACACCTGATGCCTGCCCGGTTTCATATCCGCCCTGCGAATAAGCTATTGCATTACCAATATAACCAACTCCATAATCACCGTAACCAGCAACCGCCACGAAAAGATCAGGACGTTCTGCTTTAGCAGCAAGTTGATACTCTACGAAGGGTTCGCCCGGTAGATGAAGAATACGGGCTTTTCCTATACTGAGTAAGGAGATATCAAGCTTTTTTCCTGCTTCCAAACGCTTTAACCAAATCAGTTTGGAGAGATTATTTGATAAAAAGACTGAAGTTTGCGTTTTCATTGCGGCTTCAAGGTTCTCTATGCCGGCTGCAGGCTTCAAAGCCACCGCCTCAGTGCTCCAATTAACTGAAGCAGCACTAAGTGGCTCACGTTGAGTATTATTCCATGCGCGTTTCATCCCGTCTGCCAGTCGTTCTGCAAGTATTAGCCTATTTTCCTTAGCACCATCATTATATTTTCCTGCCGTAAGATTACCTCCTGCTCCATTAAAGTGAATATGCAACGCATCAGGAACAGCAAGTTGGCGCATAAATCGTGCTATACCCGGGAAATCGGGATTCGAAACACCTGTACGATAGTAACTTTGTGGATGAGAGGCATAATAACTCAGCACTGCCAATGGTTTATCCTCATTCCAGAAGCTGATCAGAGAAACCATCGGGTCTATGAGTCCTTCAGGTGCTGCACGAATAACAGAATCTTTTGTCGCAGAGGTGCGGGTATATTTAACTTTGCCATCAGGGCCAAGAATACGGCGGTTTGAAGCTACTTTGTAAACCTCGGCCTGTCCGGTTCCAATATGGGTTAAAGGAATAGCAGTAACAATTGATTTACGAATCGCCTGTCCTAGACGCTGGATCAGATCCCTTGCATAGCTTCCTTCGAATGCCAAAGTGCTCAAGCCGGCAGCTTTGAGCATATTTTCGGCACCGAAATCAGATGTTGGTGCATCATGTTGGTGAATTGCATGGACTACCACCCGTGAAGGAACAGTACCCGCAGCTTCAGCCATAATGCGTTTAAATTCATCCTGACTATCATTGGCAATTCCGATCCAGTCAACCGAGCACATTACAATTGGTTCACCAGCCCCTAGGATCACAATACCTTTAGCCCTTAAGCCTAGATCCCAGCTATTGATCATAGGATCATAAGTTAAACTACTGCCTACAGGTGGAGTCGCATCCACATCAAATGTTGCAAGCCTCAATTGCCCCTGAACAACTTGAGGATAGTATTCTGCAGCAAAAGCCGAGACATTAATTTCTAATAAAAATATAATGAGGCAAAAAAGGAAGAGGGAAGCGGATTTTAAGGTATTTCTCATGGCAATAATCTGATATTGGGAATCTAATTTCTGTAGAATGCGGTATTCTCTTTTGTCAAAATATCAATGGGCATAAAATAAATCTTCTCTGCCGGAGAAGAAAAAGCGAGATGTTGATAAAGCGATATGAGCCCCCTATACCCCTGTTGCTTTGGTTTCTGGCAAACTAAAAAGTCGATGACCCCCTTATCCATATATTCAATATTCTCTTTCAAAAAATCATACCCAATCAGAATCACATCCTTTTTTGTGCTTTCAATAAAATGAGCAACCTTGGAAACTCTGGAGTTGGTTACAAAAACAATCCTGATATCATTATGATCAGAAAAAGTTTTGCTCAAATACTTTTCAATTGATTTAAGATCAGTATCTCTGATATCAATTTTTAAGATCATATCATTCTTTTTATGATTATCGAAATATGCCCTGAAGCCTTCTTCCTTTTTAAGCAGGTGATGATGATTGTCGATCTCTCTAGATATATTTACTAGCAGTATTTTTTCGCCATTTTTAACCAAATAGCTTACCAGATGGGCAGCAAGATATCCACTATGATACAGATTTGGACCTATATAACTCAAGCTACCTTCATTGGGAAGATCCGAGTCGATCAGCACATAAGGAATATTTAAATTCTTGCATTTATCCGTAAAGCGAACAGACTCCTCTATAAAAGATGGCGCAAGTAAAATACCATCGGGTTTACTTTCAAGCATAATCTTCGTTTGCTCTACAAAAGATTCAATCTTATTCTGATCGTAAAAATATTTATCAATTATAATCCCGAACTGTTTAATTTCTTTATCGGCCTGCTCTATCCCTTTTAATGGCGCATCCCAAAAACTGGTTTCATTAGAAATTTTGGGTATCAAGGTAGCCAAGCGAAGAATTTTGCGGGAAGCAAGCCTTTGTGCAAGCAGGTTGGGCTCATAATTTAATTCTTCAATTATACTAAGGATCTTTTCCTTAGTCTGTTTAGAAACACCCTTTCTGTTATGAAGTACTCTGTCAACGGTGGCTATTGAAACATTCGCTCTTCTTGCAATTTCTTTTACTCCCGTAAGTTCAGTAACTCGTTTTTTCATAACAAAATCAAAAATATTTAAAAGTGTATCTCTTACACAATTATAACTTTTATACCTGGCTTTTCAAATCAAATTATAGGAAACATTTCATTTTCTTTATATATTCGTTAACGTACCCGTGTATTAGATATAAAAATAAGTGCTATTAAATGTTTCAAAAAATCAAAGCTTCGAATGAAACCTTGATACGTTGCCGTATATTCCGAAGGAAGCTCTTTGGGCAATAAAAAGTGAATCAGGTTCTCGAAGCCCGTCCAACCGATTTCAGCCTGGTGAACTTTATCCCATACGTTCGGGATTTAAAAAAAATAAAAAAAAATGAAAAATATATTCATTATTTCTCTTGCGCTAATTATACCGTTTAATACTCCTGGAAATCAGATAAGTTCAGGCATTAAAATGAACTCTGGCTTGATATCTGATTCATTGGAAATAAGCAGATCCCGGGCAGATTTCTTGATCTCTAAGCTTTCAAAAGCAGATCCATGGGATGCCAGACCTGATGGCAGTGCTTTAGCATGGGGCGAAGCGGCTACCCTTGAAACGCTTGTGGATATGTATGAGGCTACCGATGATCCTGTATATCTGAAGGAAGTTTTACGCCGGGGTGATCGTATGCTGACGCATCGTGACGATATTCGGGGCATAAGCGATGGTTCCGGAAAAAGCCGACCTGCATGGAGCATGGGTTTAAAATATGTGGTTGCAAAAGGAGACTTACTGGATGCATTAGGTAATAGTGCCATCGGTATCCGCTCCACTCCCTCCTCAAACAATAATCTGAGCATCATAGAATTGATTCCTGATTCCAAATCGAACCGTTTTGCATTGAAAATAAGTAACAGTTTTTTTAAGAGGACTGAAACATTTTCAAATCTGAGTACCGATCCGAAAGATGATCGATTCATTGAAAAAATAGTAAATGATCCACTGTCTCCATATTCGACTCGTGGCGGAGATTACTCTGAAATTAAATCAAACCTGATCAGGGTTAAAATCAAGGGATCAACTCTTCCAATTGCACAAATTATCACCTTAGAACCTATAGCTCTGGCCTATACAGGATACTTGGGTATTATTTATAATCCTCTACTTAGGCTGGCAGAATTTGCAAGAAAAAAAAGTGAATTAGTGGAATTTCGGCCTGCTGCAGAGCGCTTTATAAGAGCTGCAGAAGAATCCTACCTAGATGCCACTGTCCGCTTATGGCGGAATGGCCCTAATCAGGGCGAGGGCTATTATTTAACCTGCGAAAGAGGAGAATCCTTCCCTGCTGACAATGTTGGACAGCCTATCAATTTCTTAGGTATGCACACCAGCTCACAACTTGCTTTATACCGCTTAACGGGCAAAAAGGAGTATCTGGAACATTCTGAAAAGATGGCAAGACTGTTAAAAAATCGTTTAATGTATAATCCGAATTCAGATCTTTATGTGTGGACCTATTGGTATGAACCCATGACTACTATTGGCTGGAAACCTGAGGATATGCTGTCTTCCAATGTTATGATATACAAAGGTTCAGCAAATATTGAAGATAGTTCACATGGAGTGCTTGACATTGCAATGGTAGCAGCTGCGAACCGGTCTGGAATAGTATTCACAAAAGAAGACCTCCTTAGGTTTTCAAATACCCTGCTAAAAAATGTAATTCTTCCCGACAGAAGCGGGATACGGCGCGCGGTCGATGGCAAAGGAGGAGATCATGCTGCTTATTTCCCTATTCTTCATGGATGGTTGGAACTCGCCGCTTATAATCCTGAGGTGTATCAGGAAATCCGCAAGACTTACCTGAACAGGGATGAAGAAAATCTTGCATTTACTGCCGAGTTGTTACGATGGGAACGTAAAATGAAAGCCAATACATCAGACTCGAATTAAGTCCCGCTCGGATTTATACTCTAAAATTTAGTAAATTCAAATTAATGATTGAAAATTATGGCTGCTAAAGATAATTCAAGACGCAATTTTATTAAAAGGAGCTCGCTGGGAGGACTAGGTACCGCTTTGGGAATTGGAATTTCAATTCCGGCAATTTCCAAGGAAAATCTGGACACCTCTGAACATTCAATCAGTGATGAAAAACTTCATGTTAAACCGAGGTATCATAACTGGACTGTGGATGCAGAGGAAGAATGGCTGGAACTTAATACCAAGCAGGCAAATCTCGATTGGAATATTCCTGTTTCCCAATGTGCGCTAGTTTTACTTGACGTATGGCAGAGACATTATCTAAAGGAACCTGAAGAAAGAGCAGAAAAGATTATTAATGAAAAATATGTTCCACTATTAAAAGAATGCAGAGAATACGGAATGCAGGTAATCCATTGCCCGTCTCCGGAAGTTGCAAAAACACATCCAAACTGGGTTAAACTAATGACGGAGGCAGAGTTAAAATCTGCTCCGGACATTTGGCCACCAAGAGAATTCCGTAATTTAAACGGTCCCTACAATTCATACAGGCGACCATTTACCTCAAAAGATACAGAGCGAAATGCCTTAACACCACTGACCTTTCACCCTAAAGTTGTTCCAATGAATTATGAGGCAGTTGTTGGATATGGAGAGGAACTGCATCGCTATTGCAAACAAAAGGGAATTCTCTTCCTGTTCTTTGCCGGGTTTAATACAAATGCTTGTATGATTACTAGAGATTATGGTGCATTACAAATGAATTATCGGGGATATC
>Ga0105055_10007815_pt1 | contig 14089 bp, 21 predicted proteins | sample BON03_FD_78090 | JGI IMG/M metagenome (GOLD analysis project Ga0105055, IMG submission 78090) | Freshwater microbial communities from Lake Bonney liftoff mats and glacier meltwater in Antarctica - BON-03 | ecosystem: Environmental > Aquatic > Freshwater > Ice > Glacier meltwater | place: Lake...
CGGTGGGGGAGCGGGGGGGGTGGGGGGCGTGGGGCGGGGGGGGGGGGGGAAACCAAGACGCACGTCTCCTGGGGCTTGGCCTCGCGCTTACCTTGATGCCGTGGGGATGGAAGGAGGAGCAGACGATCCACATCAACATGATGATGGACGCCATGACCGTGAGCTTGTGCTGCAGCTTGCCCCTGAAGGACAGTATGCGGAGGAAGAATGGCAGGACCATTCGAAGCGGTTGGTGCTGTGGTGTGAGGGGCGGGGGGAAAAGGGACACGTGTGTGTACATACAGGGGATGGGTAAGCAAGAAGGGGAACAAAGGCGCACGCAAACCGAGGAGCCATACAGGAGCATAGCCATCATGGTGGTGATGAGTTACTGTCTAGATTTCAAATTTGCCGAACGCGGGATGAGGGGTGAGAAGATGAGGGGAAAGGGACCCAACTTGGGAGGAAAGGGGAGGCTATTCTCTCCCGCTCTCTGTGCTCTTGTGTTGTTTTCTTTTCCATGCCCTGCCATGGTGCTTGAGGGCAGGGCACAGCTCCTGCCCGTGCTGGATGTCACTGTCACGTGTCACGTCCATGGTCGGGCAACGAGGACAAAGGGGGCAAAGGAAATGAACGAAGAGTGAACATCTACGTCTTCGCAGAATGTTTTTTTGGTTTTTGGTCTTTGTCTGGATTTGACGCGTCAAACGTCGACGCGTCTTTTGACGTTTGGGCTCCTAGAGGCTTCTAGGCGCCATATGACGACTGATTGCTCACAAATAAAGCACACACACACTTGCACCCAAAACAACAGCATGTCGTCCGATGAAGAAGCCTCTGATGTCCTGTCCGCCACCACCAGCGCTGTCAGCAGCTTGCCAGCGGGTGCTCGGCAGGCAGAGGCCATACGCGCACGAAATCCTTTGTGCGGCGCTGCCCTCTCCTGTACATGGCGAAATGCCGCACAAACTGCTGACCGCGACTCGTGTGACTGTAGTCCTAGTCATCGGAGAATGACCGGATGGTTAGGGTCTGTCATGAACACAAGCACTCCACGAGCTTGATTGGGGGGAAGCCACACATCGTCCCGACCAGCTTTGATTCTTTGTTTTGTCCCTGCCCTGACGGCAGGACAGCCGACGAAACCCCAAAACAAAGGATCAGCGGGATGCTGACGGTCCCAATGGCTTTCGTGTGCCGGGCCACCACCGCAGCCGCACGCTCGCCATTGGAAAGATTTGTTCAGAGATTCCGGACCTTGAGCTGGCCGACGGTGTCCGGCCGTATCATCTATATGTAGTCTACCTATCTCACTTTTCTCCCCCACTTGCAGGTTGCGCTTGCTGACCGCGGCTTTTGTACACTGGCCGCCATCATCAGGTACATTGTTATGGCGTGGATGCGTGGATTGAGGTCCTGGGGATGATAGGAAAAGGAGGGCCACACCATGGGCCGCATCATGTTCCTCCCTCCCGCTAACTCTCGTCCCAATTCTTCTTCAGTCTTTTTACAGTACGATGGGGCCGCGTCGTCTTTTTTTAAACGGACTGTGTGCCTCGATGCTGGGCAGCTTTTTCTTCTGTCCTTCTTTCTTCTTCGCGGCGCCGGCCGGGCTTGCGAAGGAGCTCAAAATCGAGAGCCTTTCCCGTGTGCAGGTCGTGGTACGGATGCGAGACCCATCGGAGGACATGCAGCTGCGTTCGCTGCTCTACGCCCTGCGGGCTCAAGCGGAGGGGGAGCCTTGGCTGCGCGTGGACTTTGTGCTGGTGCCCACACAGGCCCCAGCGATGCAGCACCTGCGTGAGGTGCAGGAAGGTGAGCGTTTGTGTGTTTAGTCTGTGTGTGGGAGATGAAAGGGTGGGGGGGGGGTACCGGGATTGTGAGGTGGAGGAGATGAGCTACCAATCGCCGTTCCACTCAGCCCCCATACTCATGCATGCATTTACAGATCTCAACAAGAGATTCAACGACGTCACGGTGCTGGACCTGGGCGAGGACTTTTACCAGGAAGACGCCCCCCTCTTTCCTTGCCCCGCCTCCATCGCCTTGCAGCTTGGCTGTGCCACGGCCGATCGCTCTTTTCATTCGGCCACCGACGTGGCCTTGAGGACATTGGTGGCGCCGTGTCACACCTGCACTCACGTCCTCCTCACCGACGTTGGGCACGGCTACTCGTCCTCCTTCCTAAAGACGGCATTGGCTTACCCCCAGGACCTGGTCATGGCGAGTTATTATCGCCAGGGCAAGCCAGTGGTGGCCGAGGTCAAGCCTGGGACCGTGGACATTGCGGCGGTGCTGATGCGGCATCACGTGATGGAGAGCGATGGGGATTTGTTCCTGCACTCCTTCCCGCGTGGTTGGGTGAATGGGTGGAATGGGCTGGTGGATGGGTGGGTGGGTGGGTGGATTGGGTGGGTGGATTGGGTGGGTGGATGGGTGGGTGGGTGGGCGAGTAGGAGAGTGGAAAGGACGGACCTGGTTGCAGGCCGGTGGTCTCAAGGTAGGTCCATGCGTCCATTCGCCATACAGGGAATGGGTTGGCGGGAGGGACATTATGAAGACTATTTGTTTATACAAATGGCGGTGGACGATGGCCTGTCCTTGGTGATGCTGTCGGATAAGTTTTTGGTGCACGCGTTCTGAACATTGGGGCCGTGGCACGGCTGGGCCCCTCGAGCTTGTTCTATTGGGGGTGAGGGGGCCCGTATTGAGACAGGCCAGAGAATGGGTGAGAGTGTGAGAGGACTTGTCGTGGGTTTTGTCGTGTGTTGTCATTCGTGTGGGGAGTTTTTTGATTGTTCTATGGATGTCACATTTACAGTCCCCGTTGGCAAAGTCACAGACTGTCATGTTCGATTGAGAAGATGGTCGCCGTCGGCGAAGGCCACAGACTCACTCACTGACAATAATGGTTTCCCCCAGACCCCCTAGGGACCCTCGAAACTAGCTCGAAGGGATTATCAAAGAAGAACTAAATCAACGCCGTGCGGACTCTGGACTTTCAACAAGAGACACCTCATTTTCATACTTACTTACCTCCTCTTTTTCCTCCTCCTCCTCCCTTTTTTGGGGCTGGGCTTAAACAGCACCACCACTATCTTGACCTTGGCGCCGCCCCCTCTTTCTCCCGCCCCATCTCGCCTTTATGACTGGCCTCTTCTCCTTCTTCTTCTTCATCAAGTTGTCATTCTCTCTCCATTGCGCTTCTGCTCTCGTACACACAACATAAATGAAATGCGCCGCCTCCTAGACTGCCCTATTACTACCGCGCCGCCGCCCATGCCAGACACACTTGCTGCTGGCGGTCGCCGTGTACTTTGTGGTGATTTGTCGGTATGTGTGTGAGCAACCCGGCATTGGATTGGTTGGGTTCCACTCGGTAGGACACATTCTGAGGGGAACAAGGAGCTAGCAGGACACAACAAATACACAGGCTACACGCAAAAAATGAAGAACAAAGAGGTTGTCTGCTCGCCCACATTTTGTACGGTACAGTGTAGGCCTGCTTCGGCATGCGCCAGAAAATGCCCCTGAGGGTGTACTCTAAAGAAACAAGTACGGGGCGCCCCTGCCCAAAAACCGTCCCTCCCATTTAGGGAGGGAGGGAAGGATGGAGGGAGGTTAACAACCGAGCTTCTGCGGCCCCGAGATGGTTCAAGTGCATAAGACCCGATCATCCTGCCCAAGAGGATGTGATGCTCTGCACGGTACAGTGTAGGCCTGCTGCGGCGTGCGCCAGAAAAAGCCCTCCAAGGGTGCACTCTAAAGAAACAAGACAAGACAAGACAAGCCCCCTCCTTTCCCCTTTCCCTATGAACCCACCACTCCAGCCAACAGCAGCAACGATACATAGGCTCACCACACCAGTCATTACGTCCCTGCGTCAGGCAACTCGGCCTGGGCGTGCCGGCCGCGAGGGATTCTGCTCTTCTTCGCTGCCGCCCCTGGGCGCACGTGGATTTTTGAGAAAGCGATTTAAACCGATTTAAACCGATCTAAACCGCTTTAAACTGCTTTCTTGCTTTTAACCTCTTTCCCGCTCTGCTTTGCCTTTACTTTTCCCCCCTCTTTTTTGCCTCACATTCAGACGCATACACACACACGCGTCTTCCACGCTCACCTGTCCAACGTCGAATATCATAGCTCTTTAACATAGCGCTTTAAAGCGCTTTAAAGCCTTTAAAGCGCTATAAAGTCCTTTGAAGGGCTACTAAGCTTGGACTTACAGTGGTCCCGTATTGTGAGGAAATGCCAAGCAGCCCAAGGAGCCCACCAACCAGCTCGAGCAGCCCACTCAGCCCAGCCAGCCGAGCCGAGCTGGACGCTTATTTGCGTGACCCTGACATCTTTGCCTCAGTCGTGGCGTCCATCTCTCCAGGTACGACGTTGTCCTGATATGAGGCTTATATAATACGCCAACCCCCTCCCCACCACAACCGCACAGCCCAAATAACCGGCTCACGCCCCCCCCCTCCAGCTGCGGCTGCTCTGTTACCTCCTGCCGCCACTCTTCATCCTCCGCTCCCTCGTCTCGTCTGTCCCTGTTTTTTCCCTCTCCGCCTGCCAGTGTCGTTGGCGGGCGGGGTGATGGCCTTGTCCGGAATGGTGGTGGTGGGAACTCTTCTTCTTCTGCTGGTGCTGCCAAGGGCGGAGGGGGGGGGGGGTGGTCTTCTCACGGGTGGCGGTGGCGGCAGCACCTCTTCTTCCGATTCTGGCACTGAGTCTGACTCTGACACCTCTTCTTCTGACTCTGAGTCTGCTGCTAGCAACGACGACGGAGACGATTCTGAGGATGATGACGAAGGAGACGATTCAGATGACGAGGTGGATCCCGCGGATCAGAGCTTTCCCAAAGAGCTTCTCCCGCACTGGAAGATGAAGTGCAACACGCAAGATGCTGAGCCGTATGGCACGCCGACTCAGGCGACGCTGGCGGAGTGCATTCCTCCTCTCAATGCGGTGGACGACCTGGCCTCCGCCTTCACTTGTTTACTGATCAAGGCTCTGGAGGATAAGAGGGGGGACCCCCGGGGCTTGCACTGGGGGGGGGAAATAGGTACAAAAACAAGCTTTCCAACAACCCCCGTAGCCTGTGGAAGGAGTGTTTGGCCCGCTTTGCCTGCGCGGGTGTGGCGGTGAAGGTCGAGCACGGGCGCAACGTGCGGGCCAAGTTCACTATTCTCTGCAAGCACGGCGGGGATCCCAACCGCTCTCACCATGCAGGCGGGGCTTGTGGGACGAAAAAGGCGACAGGCTTAACCAACTGTGGGTGGAAGCTATCCTTCACCACGATTCTTAAGAAGGCAACGCACACTGCTACCAACACCGAGGCAAGTTTTGGGGTGTGGGATGGGATAGAGGCGTGCTATGATGTCTTGTTTTTATATAATAAGCCTCGATGCATGCTTTTTTGTATTGGGGGTTGGGAAAATGCTTTTCTTTTCCCCCTAAAGTGAAGCGCTTTAAAGAAATTTGAACAGCGCTTTTAAGGATGCTTTGAATTCAACTTAACGTCTCACACGCATCCACCACACAGGAGCAGCCAGGCATCTACATTACAACCTTTCCCACCCACCACACTTGCAGCCTCTCCCTGGTGGCATCCCCCTCCAATCCTTTCCCGCACGCCGTCGCTTACGTGAATGACGAGATGTTTATGACGCAATATGCAGGACGCGAGGCACTCTTAGATGCCATGTGGGAGAAAAGCAAAGGAGGGCTGACACCGAATGAATGCTACCACTGGCTCATGCGGCAAGCTAGGGACTTAGTGGTGGGGACCGCCATGCCGCCCAGGTTTATAATTAATTATCTCAGCAGACGGAGGGAGAAGGAGGGTTACGGTTTAGCAAGTTCAGAGAAATCCACAAAAGATGTTTTGGAGAAGCTGGAGAAGGTGCGGAGGGAGGAAGGGTGGTATCAGAGTGCTGCCGTCACTGGTGACGAGAAGCTGGGCAGCCTATTCTGGGCGAGCAAATACCAGCTTGGTCGTTGGCAGATGCTGAACGACTGCTCCATCTTCGACACCACCTACAACACCTCCATCGAGAAGATGAAGCTGACTTGCTCGTTGCCGTCAACGAGCACGGGAGCTCGGAGATTTTGGCGCAAGCGCTGACGAGGAACGAAGCACTGAGCGACTACCACTGGATTTTCAAGGAGATGTCCTTTGCTTGTGAGGTGGAGAATGTGGATGGTTGACCTCGGGTAAGTTGAAGCTCTTTGCAATGATCTTTGTGGGTAAATCCTATCGCTCTGTGTGTGGGGGTGTGTGGGGGTGGGGGTGATGGGGGTGTGGGGGTGTGTATGGGTGTGTGTAATTGTTTATATTACTTAGGTGGATGGATAGCACTAAAGCGCTTTAAAGCGCTTTCCAGACATGCGACTACTTCTGTCAAAATGCAAGTGACAAACTGACTCTATCTTCCATCACACACACCCTCAGGTAATTACCAGCAACGCCGCGAAGGCCATCAAGGTGGTGTACGAGATGGTTTGGAAGCTAGATGGCGACGCCACGGACCATCCCACAAAACAGACCCGGTGCGCCTGGCATGTCGTGCAACGAGGGCTGGCTTTCTACGTCAAGCCCTTTGCTCCAGATAGACCAGCCTTCATGCACCTCTACCCCCCCAACTCTTTTACGCAGAAGACACCATCATCGACGACCATACCTTTACCGAAGCGTGGAAAGCTGTTGCAGTTTGTGAGCGGCTGGGCTCACTATATGCCACGCCAAAACCAGCGGCCGCAACACGTCCTGGGCAAAGATGGGGATGGCGTCGCCGCAAGTGGTACGTTAAAAAGCAAAGCGCCATCCCAATTCGTTTTTACTTGCAAGTGGTACGTTCTTACTCCGTCCTAGTTTTTTTTCTCCCTTTTCAATCGTCCCTTTCTCGTTGAGCTGAAGAATGACTTCCCTGATGCGTTGCCCCACGTTCCACACCCACTCGGTCGCTTCCCCTCCAAAACCTACTTGTAGCACACACACACACATACACATACCCAGACCACACCTGCCTCCCCCGCAAAGCCCTTTATACAAGCACTCCATCCCACCATGTCTGAAGGACCCACCGAAAAGAATAGAGATGCATGCAATACAACACGGAGCCACTGCAAGTCCAAGGCCTAGTAGCCCTTCAAAGCATTTTAAAGCGCTTTAAAGTGCTTTCCCACCCCCCAAGCGGGAGGGAGGTGGGAAACGGGAGGGAGAGTATCTATTATTCTGTAAGAAGTGAGGCATGTGTGTGTGTGTGGAAGTGAGGTGCCGTGCTTCTTTATTTGCTTAAGCAAGCAAATGCTTAAGCAAAGAGTATCAAATGCTTAAGCAAAGAGTATCAAATGCAAATGCTTAAGCAAATAAAGAAGCACGGCACCTCACTCCCACACACACACACATGCCTCACTTCTTACAGAATAATAGATACTCTCCCTCCCGTTTCCCGCCTCCCTCCCGCCCTGGTGCCTAGCTAGTTAAATAAACGGCGCATGTGAATCTTGAGGTTAGAGTTGGATGAATGACACACCAAAAAATGTCGCCTTCACGCACCTTTCTTGACGTTGGACCCAGCGTCGTGTACCGTGCGGAAGACGGAGGCAGCAGGAATGTTGAAATCTTCCATCGTCTTGGCCAGCAAGTCGGTGATCACGGCGGCCGTGTGGTGCTTCTTCTGGCACTCCGCCATGTCGAGGCAGATGAGGCGGGCCCTGAAGTCGTCGTCCAGCGTGGTGGCAAGCGTGCCATTGTACGACTTGCCGTTCCGTGCGGCCCATGCATTCGTGACAAGGCAGGCGGTCAGACCAGATGCTGCACCACCGGCGGCATTCGAGGTCAGCGGAGCGAGGAACCCCTTGGCGAGCGCCTTGCCCTTGCCGAAGATCGCCCCCATGTACTTGCACACGGTCCGGGTCGTCGGCAGCTTGTACTGGAGGGCGATGGCGGACACGAAGTCCTTGAACCCTTCGTCGTCGACGGCATTGAAGGGTCGGAGGCCGCGGACCAAGAAGCCTGTCAGGAACTTGTGCCCGCGGTGAAGGGCATCGCCCCGCCAGACTTGGTGGTGATGGAGTTTGGTCTGCACCTTCGACTGAGAAGACGAGGCCGACATGGTATCGTTCTGCCCTCCGCCACCTGGGCGGTTGACGCGAGCCCACTTGTCTGGATGGCAGTGCATCAGGTGATCGCCAGCCTGCGAGGAGTTCCCTTTCTTCCACTCGCTGCACCCCATGCAATAATAGCCCCCCCTGGCATCAGACTTCTTGAAGGGCTTGTACAGGAGAGGGCAGCGCCGCACAAAGAATTTCTCCTTTTCCACCTGCGGGGCCGGGGTACAGGTGGAGTTCTCGCGCGCGCTTGGCCCTGTCGTGCGCCTCTGCCTGCCGAGCACCCGCTGGCAAGCTGCTGACAGCACTGGTGGTGGCGGACAGGACATCAGAGGCTTCTTCATCGGACGACATGCTGTTGTTTTGGGTGCAAGTGTGTGTGTGCTTTATTTGTGAGCAATCAGTCGTCCATTATTCATCATGATACCACCCAACAATATCATAGCACAAGGACCCCGCACGACGGTGTGCCCTTTGCTGTTGGGGTTGTGAATGGCTGCACTTACAGCTCGCTTCATCTACGGGGTCGTTCAAGACGGTTGGTGGCCGCCTTTTCCTGGGCATCCTTTTAGCCAGGCCATGTGGACAGCACTCAGGCTCGCGCGGCAACATTTCCCCATCCGATTGACCAGTCAGGCCTCACTTTCAAAAAAACAAATGACACACCATGCCACGATAGCCACAGAAAACATGCGATTCCCCTGCACGCAACAATTGGGCCTGTTGGCCTCCACCATCATGGCCATGGCCATGGTGCTGGCCTTTGTCGATGTGGGCTTCTTTCAGTCCGCCGGGCTGGTCTCGAAGCGAGGGCTTCAGCACCACGCGGGCGACCTGCTGAGCGCCTCACGCTATGCGTGCGCATCCGGGGAGGCCAGGGACACGGCGACCTGGTTCGTGACCAACGGTAAATGTTCCTGCAAAATGTGCTCCCGCCAGTAGGGGGTCGGACGCATGTACGTGCAATGGTCTCGTAAATGTTTCCTGTCCCCGCCTTTCCCCCCCCATCCGCACAGGCTTTGATCGCACCAACTGCCCCAAGGACACGTGGCTGGAAGCCTTTCAGGAGGTCGAACCGGACCCGAGTGGCAAGCTGTTCATCAATATTGGATGTAACAAGGGGTACAACTTTTTACGCTGGCTCAATGTATGGCGCCCGGACATGCACATCTGCCCGATGGACTGGTACGTACCTCTTTCTGCATGCTGCGCGCCCGTTGCCTGCCCATCTCTAAACGCTCAAGCCCACACACACACTCACACACTACACAGGTATAACGCCCTAGGCCTGGACGACTGCGGGGCCTGCCTAGACTGCCACGAGCCGTGCAATCTCCCCGATAGCCCCCGGGCCTGGGACCACGGGGACGGGGAGGAGAACTTGGTGATCATCGGGGTGGACCCCAACGCGCCCACGCTCAAACCCCTGGAAGACAGCTGCAAGCAGCTGGGGTTGACGGACGGTCGGGCAGGCGTAGAGATGCACCTGGTGCTTGCGGCCGCGGCCGCCAAACGAGGCAAGGCCATCATGAGCGAGCACTGCGAGGTGCCGGGGGACGAGCTCTGCCAGATCACAAACACGACCACGGACTTGAGTGTGCCCGGACTGGACATCTTCCCCGTGGACAGCCTGGATGAGGCCTCCCCCGCCATCGCTAGCATTTTGTCTGCCCGTCGGACGCCCATTGATATCTTGCACATCGACACGGAGGGCTTTGACTTTGAGGTAAGAAAATAGGTGGTTGTGCTGGTGGTGGTGGTGGTGGTGGTGGGCGGCCCGGGCGGGAGAGGGGTTGGGAGACCTGGTAGACAGCGATGGGCACGAGAGAGAATGGGAATGGGCATGGCCACATGTTGCCTTCCGTCGCCTCTCGGTGCTTATTCACTCACGATTTCTTCTCTCCTCTTTTTCTTGGCGCCGCACAGGTCCTCAAAGGGGCGCGGCGGACGCTGGTCTTCCCAGGTGTGCGCCTGCTCAACTTTGAGTACCATGGTATTGGGGTGTGGCCCGAAGTTGGGCTGGAGAGGGTAAGGAGCTTCGTCTCTTTTTCTGTTTCGTTGTTTTCCAAAGGCCCCATCCTCACACTCTTCTTTCCCCACACTTCTTTACTTTGTAGGCCATCGCCATGCTGGACGAGCTGGAGTACGACTGCTACTTCCAAGGGCAGGGCCGCCTATTCCGCCTCACCGGTTGCTTCGACGCGCAATGGGACATCAAGACATGGAGCAATGTGGTCTGCACGCGACGTCGCGACCCACTTTTGAACGTCTTGGAGTCCTTCCGGGCCACATCTGCCAATCTGTAGGCGCTCGCTGTGCCCCCTCTGTCTGACATCATCGTCAGGGTTGGGATTGACGACAATGGAGATGCCTGTGATCGTACAAGTTGTTATGTTTTCCGAGAAAGCAAGGGCGTATGCTCGAGATAGGGGCCGGCGCGCCGGGGTACCGCCACTGCTGCCCTGGCATTGAAAGAAATCAAAACAGGAACACACACAGAAAGAAAACTTGTGACAGACAAAGTTCAAAAGGACATCGAGAGAATGTAAAAGAAGAAAAAAATGTTGATGGTCCTTGCATTCGGTCCTTGCATTCACATTTCGTTCGGTTTTGTTTTTTGGCCCATCCCGCCTTCCCCTTCATCGTCTTTCTCCCCCCTCCACGCCCGTCCGGAGGTGAGGAACTGCCTCGATTTGCATCTTCTCCGCCTCCTGGTCGTCATCGTCATCATCGTCGTCCGCGTGCATCCCCAGTTTGCCATACTCGGTCAGCAGCAAGTGCAAGTAGCACAGCTGCTTGGAGGGCGTGAGAAAATGCTCGTAAAAAGCGAGGCCATGCTGTCCGAACGACAGCAAGGCCGCTGTGTCCTTGTTCGCGTTTCCCCAACGCAGGAGCGACACGAGGTCCGAGAGGTCGGCCTTGACGGGCACGAAGTGCTGGTAAGGCTTAAGTAAAGAAAAGAACCAGTCGGTGTGGGACGAGGCCTGCTTAAACACGATAGACCCCGTGGTCAGCAGGCTGGGTAGGCGGGACGACCAGCCATTTCCATCCACATCCACCAGCTGTGTGTAAAGGGAAACGGAAAATTGTAAACAGTGGAATGTGTGAGCTTAGCGTACGCTGCCTCGGGCAAGCAAGATGATGAAGAAATACACCTAGTTTCTCTGCCCCCATTTTCCTTACCATCGTGTGATTAAGAAGATTCCGATAGTCCCACGAGGACGTGAATCCATAACCTCCTTTCTCAAGCTCGGTGGCCACCTCCTGGGGGCACTGGGAGTTGGCAAAGAAGCGTGCATCCAGAAGGTCCGGGTGCTGAAGACTCAGCTCGACGAGGCGCACGCGTGGGAGCTGCGACCAGTTGTCCACACCGCAGCCATGGCCGTCCGCGTCTCTTCCAGTCGTGGACCCACGCCAGTAGGCGTGTCTGTTGCGTCCCTGCCAGGGGTGCGCCTCCTGCAGGGACTTGGCCTCCCGCAGGGCCTCGGTCTCCCCTGAGGGATTTTGCTCGTGGTAGGGGACGGAGATGCAGTGGAAGTCGGGGTGCATGCTGTAGCAAAGCGGAGGGCGGCCCGCCTCAGGAAAGGCGGCTTTAGACATGATCGGCCAGTCCTCAAAGCAGAAGAAGAACTCCATGTGCGGCAAGGGGCCGTAGAGTTCCACGGCCCGTTCCACATTATAAGAGAACTTCCTGTTCTGTGGGATGTCCGGGCGACCGTTCTGCAGGTGCCGCCCCCCTGAGACGTTGAAGAGCGTGCAGTGCTGGTTGCCGTGCAGGAATTCGCGAACCTGTAGTTTTCGAGGGATGTTGCAGGAGTAAGCACGCGCGGTGGTCAGCCGGGTCCAACAACATTGGGGCCGTGGCACGGCTGGGCCCCTCGAGCTTGCGGGTCCGTTCCTCGCCGTTCCTCCCCCCCCTTTTTGGGACGGTTTTCGCACGATTATCAGGAAAGCTTGATCAAAAAAGATTCGATCGCCATCAGCGAGTTGCTGTCGAAGTAGACAATGAAATGGCCGCTGCGCGGCTGACCCCTCGAGCCACGACACTTACGGGGAGGCTCGTCACGGACCCTTGCGGGTCTGTTTCTCACCATTCCTCCCCCCTTTTTTCGGGGGGTTTCCACACGATTGTCAGGAAAGCGTTGGTCAAAAGATTCGATCGCCATCAGCGAGTTGCTGTCCAAGCGGACAAGAAGCAAGAAGCATGAAATAGAACTGGGGTGGACCCTGAGTCTAGCTCGAGGGGATAATGGTTTCCCCCAGACCCCCTATGGACCCTCGAAACTAGCTCGAGGGGACAACGCCTCACTTACCTCTGCCTCTACCTGCCGCCGACGCCTCTGCATCTTGTAGGGTGCGAGGTAGGAGCGAAGTAGGGGCACACAATCAGGACAAGCCAGCTCCGAGGAGATATAGGTCGAGAAGCCCTTTCTTGCCAGCCTATGGAAGGCACGGGGCTGGCGGAGGAGCCCAATGGCAAGGAAGGCGGCAAGCATGCAGGCCGTGGTGAAGAAGCTGCGTCGGATGAGTGCCCTCCCGGATGGTGACGCCCAGCGCGACATGACCCAGAACTGGCTTTGTTCGCTGCCTGCGTGTGATGTGAGGCAGGTGCGGTGGGTGGGTTGGTGAGGGGATAGGTGGGGGCAAGGGTTTACACAACGCGCGAAAACTTGAGTGACACCGACTCATCGGCGCTCGCTCTTGCCACGCGAAGGCGACTGGACGGCGATCGAGCGACGAACCAGCGAGGACCAGTCTCGACTCAGGACTTCCCCAGCGTTGTCATGGTCGACACTTTGGCCGATACCCCCCAAAAAACAGCCCCCGACCCCCCTCTCCATACCTGCGATGTGGCTGCTTGCTGTTCAACTGGTCTCGGCCGCACCCAAGGGGTTGTGCAGAGCTCTTCTTGAGAAGCGAGTTGAGGCCGGCCTGTTGAAAGAAGGGGGGAGAGGGGGAAGGGGAAAAAGAAGACGATTGGTCAAAGGAGGGTTCGGACACGACAGAGCAGAAATCGGCCAGGTACCACACGCGCCAAACAGGAATCGGCGGCGGTGGGGTGCCTTTTGCACGAGAGCGAGGAGAGCACTGTTCAAGAAAGCGACGGACTTCTTCGCAGCGATGGCCGGCGCGGGGGAAATGCGCCCCCCTTCCCCCCCTCCCCCCCCCAACCCCTTCAATATGACCTTACCTCCAAATCCTGAGCAGGAGAGGACAACACAGAGAGCAAGCGAACAGGTAGGCGTGCCTAGGTGGGTGGGTGGGTAGGTGATAAATCCATGATGAAAACATTCGAATTAGAGTGTGCCCGAAGAGCCGCTTTCGACATTGAACTTTCGACCTGAGAGTGGAAGGTGAAATGAAGAACATGAGGCATGCCCGAAGCCCTAGTTTTGACTCTCACGACATTCATAATAGAAAGGACTGACACTATAAACACCGCCCCCCAACCATGAGAATAAGCAGCAGCAGCAGCAGCAGCAGCAGCGGCAGCAGCAGCAGCAGCGGCAACCACCACCCCCAACCATGAACAGCAGCAGCAACGGCAGCAGCAACCACAATCCCGATCATGAGCAGCAGCAGCAGCGACAGCAACCACCGCATTGAGCGTGAGCAGCATGAGCAACAGCGGCAGCAGCAGCGGCAGAAGGAGCAGCGGCAACGGCAGCAGCAACCACCACCCCAATCATGACCAGCAGCAGCAGCAACCACCACCCCGATCATGAGCAGCAGCAGCAGCGACAGCAACCACCGCATTGAGCGTGAGCAGCATGAGCAACAGCGGCAGCAGCAGCGGCAGAAGGAGCAGCAACGGCAGCAGCAACCACCACCACCCCAATTATGAGCAGCATCAGCAGCAGCAGTCACATTGAGCATGAGCAGCATGAGCAACAGCGGCAGCAGCAGCGGCAGCAGTAGCAGCAGCAAAATCAGCAACAGCGGTAGCAGCAGCGGCAGAAGGAGCAGCGGCAACGGCAGCAGCAACCACCACCCCGATCATGAG
>Ga0105055_10007823_pt1 | contig 14079 bp, 8 predicted proteins | sample BON03_FD_78090 | JGI IMG/M metagenome (GOLD analysis project Ga0105055, IMG submission 78090) | Freshwater microbial communities from Lake Bonney liftoff mats and glacier meltwater in Antarctica - BON-03 | ecosystem: Environmental > Aquatic > Freshwater > Ice > Glacier meltwater | place: Lake...
GTCCCCATAGTAAGTCTTACTGTTTCGTTGATCGATCCATTAACCAGTATTAATTAAAAAATAACTCATAATACTAAACCATATTTGTTATTTAAGAATTTTCGATCGTTAATGTTTCATCAACGTTTGGTCCTGTTTGTCCCTATAGTAAGACTTACTGTTTCGTTGATCGATCCATTAACCAGCATTAATTAAAAAATAACTCATAATACTTAAGACTATATTTGTTAAGAACAGTTATGACGCGCTCGCTGCTCAAGACTTACGGGTACATTGATCGATACATTAACCAGTATTAATTAAAAAATAGCTCACAATACTAAGACTATATTTGTTGTTTAAGAAGTTTTACCCATTAATGTTTCATAAATGTTTCATCAATGTTTGGTCCTGTTTGTCCCTACAGTAAGACTTACTGATACATTGATCGATAATTATGTCAGTACCAATATAATGTTTTTCAACAACCAAAAAAAATAATAACAAAAAAATAATAACAAAAAAATAATAACAAAAAAATAATAACAAAAAAATAATAACAAATAAATAATAACAAAAAATGATAACAAAAAACAATAGTATATGAATATTTTTTTAATTAATTAATTAATTAATTTCCAAAAAAACGACTGATTAACGTGATGTTAATCATATAAAAACATTTTCTTAGAAGAAGTTGTAATTTTTTTAATTAAAAAATCAACTATACATATACAAACTCGTACTATATAAGTGTCAAAAAATAAATCGTATTAACCCACATATATGCTTGTAACTTATACTTATTTACCATATTATTATGAATCGTGTTTCAAAAAGGTACTGTTCCCAAAAAACCCTTAGTCCGTTGAATTATAGTTCCGACATAATTTCCAAAAAACCCTTACACCTCTATTTGTATTGATATTGCATCAATAATGCAGAAATGTTGAAGTTTTCAAAAACCCTATAATAATAGGTCGGTAAAAGATGGCATTTGTAGTATGTAGAAGTCAATCGCTATTAGTGTAACCGTTATCAATAGTGTAATCATGTCCGTGACCAATAAGTATAATCGTGTCTGCAATCGTGTGCATACGTGTTAGCTTATTATATCGAAGTTCTTCGGGCGAAGAAATAGTTCTGATAGATCGAATTTAACAAGTGGTTGTAACTTTGACTGTATGTCAATAGGCTCTACTTTCGGCTTTTTCGGCTTAGCATTTACTCCTGGTTTACGTCCGCGTTTCGGCTTTGTTGGTATTTCGGATTTCACTTCTGGTGTTACTGGTTTCATCTCAACATCGGAATCCGACTGTGAATCTGATCCGGACTCGGAGTCAACCTGACCATTTGATCTATACTCTTGTACTACACTTAGTGGATTATATGGAACAATTTTAAACAAATTACCTTTACATGTGTTTGCTAGTTCATACATTTCTGACTTCTTGCGAAGTTTAATACTTACACCATACGTTAAACTAAAGAATTTATTTAATGTTACTAGAACTTTCTTGTTATATTCAATATCGGGTAATAATGGATCTATATGATTTTTAAATGCGGCTTTAGTGCCAAAATCAGACATACAGCCTTTATTGAAACTTTCCATAAACTTACGTGTTCTGACTATATCCGATCGTAATTCTGCTGGCGTTCTCTTATATGTTGCATTAATCGTAAATCCTAGCATATTTAGTAAACGTGTGCAATACAGATGTTTATTGTATACATTATTACCATTTGTTTCGTTTGCTAAATCATAACTTACCGAATCTTTTGCCTTTGTGGTTTTCTTGTCACCAATATGTAGCTCAGTTCGTTTAAGTTCGCTTAATCGCAACTTCTCGAGAGCTTCTTTTACAGTAGGTTCGGTATGAACAGTTTTTAATGCATCGTATACTTTCTTTGCTGAATCGTTGTCATATTTCTGCACAAACTCTGGTGAAATTGCAGATGGATTGTCGCGATCTATATCGAACTTAGCTTTCAAGAAGAATTTCTTTGTTGTAGCCGATTCTAGATCTGTCACATCTTCTACTTGTCCATGCATCTTTTCTATAATCTTTACAACATCATCAACGCTTGCATTTGGTGCAGTTGAGACGGCATTTGAGTGGTCGAGAATGACTTGCTTCTTTGCATTCTTAAGTAATAGCGAGATTGAATCTTTGTCGGCTTTTTCTATACTATCAAGCTTAATAACCTTAGCACCTGATAACTTTACTTGTGTAATAAAACGCTCCAGGAAGTTAGATCGCGATAAATTAGTGATAAGTGTATTTGCGACCCACAGATGGAAATAGGTATTCTCAACGTAACGTGGATCGCCTCTCTCATTGTATTGGAAAGCCATAGGCATGTCCTTTGCTTCGAGATACAGATTACCCTTCTTGTTGAAAAGATGCGCCTTAATATCCTCTGAAGTTGTTGGATAATACAATGGTACATTTCGCAACATGATATAAGTTTCCTTAGATGAAATGTTACGGACACGACCTAACATTTGGCGACATGTCTCAACATCACACGATGAATTCGAAAAGTCGCCAAATAAATAGTCATAGTGTATTTGCTCAAAACTAACACCAGCTGAGCATGTAGGTGTATAGATGAGGATATCATATTGCATCCAGTATTCATTAACGTTGCTAAAATGTTCTTTCTTGACAGATAGTTTAGTTTCACTTGTGTATATACCGATATTGTATTTATCGAATTTTGTACTGAATGCAAGCAGATATTTTTTAGATTCGGCTAATGAATTTGTTGCAATTACTATTTTTTTACCGTCCTCTAAACAATCAAATGCCTTTTTCATCCATGCGTTCGGATCAGTTGTAAAGTAAAATGTGTCATTTGCTGCACGTTTAAACTGATTCCAATGAAAATGGATCTTATGGGTTGGTCTCATCAACTTAAGCATATCATAGCTACGGTTAGTAATGTTTGCATCCATAAGTAATACTTTTTTGGAATATCTGAACAAGAATTCAAACACGGCAAAGGCTGTGTTGAATTGTGAATGCAGACCACTTCCAAATTGCGAGAAGATCGATTCACATTCATCTAAAATCAACAGATCCGGTGCAGAGTCATGTGAAATAACAAGACGGTGCAACGATTCACACTGAATAATTAAATTCTTATGCTCGGGATTGTTTTGATTAATTGGTCCAGAAATATCATTGTATGCGACAAATTGCTTAAAGTTCTGAGCAATCGAACTAGAAAATGTTGTTCGGAATGAGATAATAACAATCTTCGCAGGCATAACAGAATTAATACTTCGTAAATAATTCTTAGAAACATAATCTTTAAGTGCTTTAGTTTTTCCAAGACCCATTTGAGCCTGTACTACTAAAGTGGTTGGTGAAACTTCATATGGCTTCATTTCATTCATGCTATATACTGTCTTTGTATCGCAACAATCAATAGCATGATTAGGTACCTTAACGGTCATAAAGTCCTCAAACTTTGTTTTCAGTTTCGACAAATCCGCTGCATGGACGGCAAACGAATTAAATGTCTTGGCTGTAATAGTTGGTAATTTATGTGTATTAATAAGTCTGTTATTTTTATCAATAGTATCGATATTATTAAGATCAACCTCAACCGGAGCTGATTTTGGAGATGCTTGAATTTCAACAATACGATTAACGCTGTCGATTATATCAGTAAGACGATCATTCATCGATTTCGTTACATATGGTGTAGCTTTCTCTATTTCAATACACTCATGTTCACCACGTGCATAGAATATCTCTTTTAGCTGTTTTGCAAATGATACTGGTTTTTCTTCACCTTTAGAATTTCGTTTAACTTTCTTTATAATTTCACGCATTTCATATTTACCGAGATATTGTTTAGCTGTTTTGATGCGGCGACACTGTTGAATGGCAACAAAATAGTTACCTTGTTTAAACACAGTTACAAATAAACTGTTCTCTGTTTCATGTGTGCGATCGCATAATTGGCAATGTGATGGATGTGTGCGCTTAAAAGTAATAATACTACCATGAATAACTTTATTAAAGCTAAAACCATCCATCAACTTAAGTTCCTTTAGTTTGGCGAGGATTGTTTTAACCATCGGATGATCGACATCAATATCGGCATCATAAATTCGATTATCAGTCTTTGGGTTGTAATGAGCTCTGAGCCCAGTTGTCCAGCATTGATCTTGTGACGCATTAACAAAATAATCGGCTACGTTATCAGATATTTTGCAACCGAATGTATCGTCTGGGACTTTTGCCCGCATTTCACCCATTTTATGTGAGTAAATAATGCGGAAGTTCTGAAGTGACTTATTTACACCGCGATCTATAAATCGCTTGATCCAATCTTCTGAAATATTATCAATCAGTCGATCTGTAAATAATCCGGCTTCTTGGCAACCAGAAACAGAAATATTATATGTAGTAATATGGTATGAGAACTTTTTCTTACACGTTCCACCCATACCAGCAATACCATTAGAGTTTGCTACAATTAAATTTTTTCTTGTATAATTTCCTAGCTTTAACATCTCTTCCATAATATCTTTACCGTCGGCATCCCATGTTCGTTTTGTGTTGTCAAGAGCGTAATCGGACATGTCCCACTCTTCCAATGTGTAAATAATATAATCTATTAACGTATCAACGATAGTATTAACTTTGGCCATTTGAATGGCATGCTCGGAATCCCATGTTAACTTACCGAACGCATCATATTCGCGAGGAGTGTTAGGAAGATATTTAGGAGCGATAATTTCTTCACTGATTTCATTAACTTTTGATGCATCCATATCTAAATCAAACTTAAGCCGTTGAACAAAAGTTCCGAGAATGCATTCGTTATATGTAGGAATAGCATACTGCTGTGAGTCGATATCGGCGTATTGTGGTTCATACCAAGCAACGAAATCTTTTCTACGTTGAAATACATAATACTCTTGCTTAGTTGAGTTGTATACAATAATTCCGTAAGAAAGTAATCGCTGAATATCAATAGCCGTGTAAGTATATTCAAGAATGTTTTGTTTTTTGTACCATGAAATATCACTTCGCTCGCTTGCTCTAAAATATTTGAAAATCTCTATACGAGTCCAATCTAGTTTGCAATAATATTCTTCACCGAAACAGCTTTCTGCAGGCAAGTTACGAATTTTTGCAGTCGTCTTATCAAGTGGATCGCGTTGAGTATAATCTCGTCCACGCCAATCCATTTCAATTCGGTAACGACCGTTGTCAAACACATTATCAACAATGAAATCGTCAAATCCGCCAGTTGAATTAGGATTAGTTTTAGTTTTAGTCTTAGTCTTAATTGCATTAGATGCAGTAGGAGCTGGAATAATACCAGCAAGAATGTCGATATCGCGACCAGGATCAAAATCATAATAAGGTGAAATTTCAAGATCGGGTGCTTTAGGTGGAACTTTCGAAGCTGTATCTATATAATAACCCTTGCTTTTAGAACCGCCTTCTGTGTAAATATCTTCTGTTTCCTCCTCGCTTTCCTCTTCGTCTTCATATTCGTCATCGTCGTCGGAATCGCTGTCAGACTTACATTCTGGTTCAGGCTCGTCCTCTTCTTCGATTTGATCGCACTCATCATCTTCGATTTTGTTACTTTCATAGATTTCACGTGCTTCTTTTTCCTCGATTTCTTGATCTTCAATATCCATATCGTCATCTTCATAATCGTCTTCACAATCTTCTTCGTAGTCGGACATAGTATATTCTTACAATACTATACTAAACTAACAATCCAGACAATACGAACAAAGTAGAATTAGGCTTTTCAAATTTATCACTCGACCGTTCGTTTAATGATCTTGAAAAAGTCTTGTAAAATCACTTAAGTTTTGTTAAAAATCGACACAATCACTGAACAGCAATTAGCAAAAACTTATACAATTACAATACACTTTTTTTCCTTCAATTGAATTTTTAAAAACACTACTATGCACGTTCCTCGTTAAAATGATGTTAAACTGATATTAAAATAATATCTGTAGTATTATATTAATATATTTTTTTATTTTCTTTTAAAAAATATTAAATTAGAAGATTAATGTTAATGATTAGTGTTGTAATTAGAGGGTAACATGGTCATTAATATGCTTAGTAATATTGTAGATCATATTTGTACTCATGTCGGGTCTCATATAAAACTGTTGTCCACTATTGTTGTGCCATTTATTCTTATTCAGGCAAATCCTGAGTTTATCAATTCAAACCAAGCATTTCTTATGTCTCTTATGGGGTTTGGATTGGGAATGCAAACAAACGAATATGTATACATTCTATACAGTACTATTTTGCTGTCACTCGGTATTAGTCAAGAAGTAAATGCACTTTTGTATGCTGTATCAATTATTGGCATTGGTGCGTTTATTAAATTCCATATCAGTACTATAAATGCATCCAAATTTCAAGCTAAAATTGATATCTTAAGCAAACAACATGGCGAATGGGTAGTTGAATATCTATTGAGTAATGCCATTAATGCATTAGGAGCGCAGTTGTTTAAGAATAAAGTGTCAGACGAATTTGACTCAGAGTCTGAATACGATTCAGACTCAAGTTCAATGACCGGATCTGATTCTGACTCTGGTTCCGACACCGATTCAGACACTCACAGTAATAGAATTAGAGATACAGTTGATGATCTATTGCAAGGCGGTTCAACAGAAGAAAAAATCAATTACATTCTCGAAACTCTTAATGTATTGTCGCGAAAACGGTCATATTCTCGTCGTCTAGATCTCGAAGATGGTGATGAGGACGAGGACGAGGATGAGGATGAGGATGGGGATGAGGATGAGGATGACTACAATGATGACGATAATAATAGCAGCAGCAATAATAATAGCGAAGATTATGAAGATTATGAAGATTATGAAGATTATGGTAAAAACAGCGAGAGTGAGAGCGAGAGTGATGAGAGTTGTGAAAGTGGTGAAAGTGGTGAAAGCGACGGAGATAGTGATAGTGGTGCTAATCATAACAAGGGTCGCATGAACATTGATAATGATTATGATAATGTTAAATTTAACAAATTTATAGAAACAATTAGGGAAATTGCTAAGTTAGCTGAAACATACATTGATGAAGCTACAATCAAAAGCTTGATTGAAATGTTAACAGATCCAAGTCACTCTGATACATATACCAATTTGTTGTCAGAGATTCGTAAAAATATTATAAAATCAAAAACGTATGCGGATTGTGTTAAATATCGAAATCAATTATCTTCCCGTACTACAAAAACTCAAGTACGTCATATGTTAAATCTATATCAGCGGTTTGTGGGTGTCTCATTTAAACGTATAATAGCTGAAACTATTGTATGTGTAAAGGAAGCACTACCAGCTAACACTGATAGTCCTATAACTGTATCAGTTAATGCTTTTCTAAACCGTGCATTAGTTCTACTGTGTAATTAAAATTGGTGTCCTAAAATTGGTGTCTTAAAATTGGTTAAATGTATATCCTAAGCGCGACATATTATCCTCCATACCAGAGATGTAAATAGTGCCATATTGTTCATCAATTTCAAGCTCTGTGTACTGATCATAAATGTCACCGCAAATATCTTTCATAATATCAACATTATCTTTGCAAAAAGCCTTAAATCCTGCATAAATATTTTCAGTAAATTGTTTTGTCGCCATTAAACATTTAATAAATATGGGACGAGGCAAATGAGTAAGCATAACATCAAATATTTCAACCTTAGAATTGAAATAACGGGGACATACACCTATAGTTAAATGCATTTTTTTGCCTTCATATTCAAGTGTAAAAGCCCCCATATTAATACCTGGCAATACATCATCGATTTGTACATACAGCTCATTTTTCTTAAAATCGTCCTTTTGGAATTCTTCGATTAACTCACGTAACAATACCTTAATTGCGACGTTAACCGAAAAATATTCATCTTTGCTATGTACAAGATCCATTTAATAACTGTAATTTGTGTATACAAAAGTTATTGCAATAGAAGATAAATAATAGAAGATAAATAATAGAAGATAAATAATAGAAGATAAATAATAGAAGATAAATAACAATATTCAATTTGATAATAATATATGAATAAAATTAAGAAAAGAAGAAACCTTAAATACATCATGATAAGTAATATAGCACGCAAACATAATATATGATGAGTTTAGACACTGATAGATAGAATAATACCAATACTTGCCGATATTATAGTTGAAAATAAATTAACCTTAAACATTGAAGTAGCATCAAGTTCATCAGTTATAACAACAGTCATAATTGATAAAATTAGATAAATACTAATCATTATCGCAAATACTGCAAAAAGCTTAAAGTTCATTTTTAAATTTAATATATTTTTTATTCATATAATTAGATAAAAAAAGTAATAGATAAAAAAAGTAATAGATAAAAAAAGTAATAGATAAAAAAAGTAATAGATAAAAAAAGTAATAGATAAAAAAAGTAATAGATAAAAAAAGTGATAGATAAAAAAAGTGAATATTATATATTACTATATTATCATGCATTTTTGTTTGAAAAATGGCCGACCAATCAGAGGGACAAATGGCTGACCAATCTGAGGGACAAACAGGAACTGAACTATTTACCTCATATGGTGGTAAGAGCTACACAAAAACAAAGAGCTACACAAAACCAAAGAGACCAACGAAGCGATATGTATCATACAGTTCGGATATGTCATCAGCATCATCTTCGATACCACTGACATCATCTAAATTGTCTACAAGTACAGGAACAACTCAATATGCACTTGTACCCTCTAGCTACTATATTGACAATATTATTCCGTCTCTAGGTCCTGATTGTCCCGATTCTATTGATTTAGATAGTATTGATCCACCAAAGATATGTGTATTATTTAATAACGACGATGGTAAACTTGCCGATGAATACAAACAAGTAAGTGATAAAGTTAATAGTGCTAAAGATAAACTGGAAACAATATACCAGGTAACTCCAAATGCTGGCAATATTATGTATCATATCGATTTATATACCGACTTAAAGTATGAGTTAAAAAAACAATATAATTTTGTTATTTCCACTAATGCATCCTTAAAACTTTATGAAATGATCATACATCATGATCTTGTTAGTAAGATCTTAGCGCATAATAACTCGACTATTGGTTCAAAAAAGAATAGCTTTTTAGCCTTCCACAATGCGGAATTACCGGGTGCTTTCATTATGGCTATGCAAAAGTATATGGATGTAACATATAAGTCTGTCGATAAAACAGGCCAGATAAAACCTACATATGATTGGCGTGCATGTTCATACTTTCCCGCGGATGCTAAGAATACAGGTGACAATAATATATTAGAAGATCAGTACAAAGTTTATGCACACAATCGCGACAAATGGCTAATGGGTCCAAAACCAAATGGTCTTATAAGTGACGATACCATAACTGGCAATGTTATGGATAGAGGTGTAATTGAAAAAATAGCAGACACAATACAGTCGCTAGGTGGTGCTGACCTATACACCTCAGATATCGGTATTAATGTATCAAGCGATTATAATAAACAAGAAGAGCTTACTGCAATTCTCAATTATGGTCAAATTATTTGTGGATTGTTAACACTTGCAGATAAGGGCAATATGATAGTAAAGACATACACGTTTAATCAACCCTTTAGTCGATCGTTAATTATTATGCTAACAGCAATGTTTGAAATTCTTCATATAACAAAACCACCTACTAGCAGACCAGCTAATTCAGAAATATATATTATAGGTGAACGATTCAAAAAAGAAACATTAACTGATGTATTACGAGAAAAATTATTATCATTGCTGGCCTTTTATGAAAAACAATACGTATCCAATAATATGTCACATAGCTCCGGTAGGTCACATAGCTCCGGTAGGTCACCATGCGATTTTATGCCAATTATTCCACTTACGAAGTATGTAGATATAGATAGAGAATTGCTAAAGTCCGCCAAAGAAATACATGAAAGTCAACAAGTAACTCTATTAAATAAAGCTGTTGAATTGTTTAATACATATAAGACAAATATGAAATCTCTTGAATATAAATTACGACCACTCAAGCGAGAAAAAACATATGAATACATTGTTCATAATAAGCTTAACACGATGTAAGCTTAACATGATGTACTTAACATGATGTAATGTATGGATATATATAGTCTGTATTCAATACTGTATCTGATACTGTATTCGATACTGTATTCAATACTGTATTCAATACTGTATCTGGCTCCATTATTGGTTCTGTGTCTGTTACTGTATTTGTACATGGTTGACCTTCCGGAGCCATGTGACCTACCGGAGCCATGTGACCTTCCGGAGCCATGTGACCTACCGGAGCCATGTGACCTTCCGGAGCCATGTGACCTACCGGAGCCATGTGTGGTAAATCGATAGATACACGTGTTTCATATGGTGTTTCATATGGTGTTTCATCTACGGTCGGGTCTGTAAAAATAAAATTAGTTGGTCCTACAAATGCAACTGAATGAATATAACTGCTTATGGAAAATAGTTTACGCATACCCAATGATTCTTTTTTCAGTACTGTTACATAGGTCGTTGGTATACTATGTGTAAATAAATCGATTAACATTTGTTGCTCGATGAACATTGCAGGCCATACTGTTTTTTTATCGATATAAATAGCATAATTGTTATAAGTTACCTGTAATATTAGGATCTTTTCTATTATAATCTCTTTGGTTTTTACTTCTTTGGTTTTTACTTCTTTAATTTTGGTCTCTTGAGAGTTGGTCTCTTGAGAGTTGGTCTCTTGAGAGTTGGTCCCTTGAGAGTTGGTCTCTTGAGAGTTGGTCCCTTGAGAGTTGGTCTCTTGAGAGTTGGTCTCAGATTGTGGCTTAGTATCAATTCGAATTCCTTTAACTCTTTTAAGAAGCAAATAAATATCCATAATTACATCTAGTGGTCCACTAATACCAGTTCCATTCGATAAGCATCCTTCAATAAAGGCAAGTATTTCTGCATCTTTGTAGTTATAAAAAGTTGTAAATATCGAGTCTACCTTTTTTACTGTATTTTTTAAATTAACTGAACCTGATGATTCTGTCGACGATCCCGATTGTGAACTTGATGATCTTGAAGTTCCGGCTGAAATGGAAGTTCCTATTAATCCTGCGGTAGTAAATGCTTGCCCTGCTATGACTTTATGCGACAATGATTTAAAACTTATATCTGCGGTTGGACACTTTGATGTAAGCTTAAGCGACAATAACTTTCCGGTTTCATAACATTGAAGTAATGTTTCTCGATCGATTACAGATTTGGATGTATCAATTGCATCAGTTGCATCGCTGATAGGCATAGTCGGTATGACTTTATCACCTTCTTTTAGATCCTTAGTTTCAACTTCTAAATACTTACATTTTAGCCGATCATAAATAGTCTTGTATCCTCTAAGACTATTGTTTGATCGTGGAGGACCATTGGGATCCTTTATAGCCCACACATTGTTGCTACCACAATCAACAATCGTGCCGTCACTTAAGTATACTCGTGTTGTGTTGCCCTCTCTAGGTCCTGATTGCCCACCTATACATTCACATTTAATATCGATCCATCCTGCTTGTGACCACACCTGTTCAACTGTGTCAACAATTGAATAGACTGATTTAATACCATTTTTCGTAAGTATTCTTGTCTTCCCCGTTAATTCAACCGAATTGCCATCAACTCGTGTTGTTGATTTGGTGTTACCCATTTAATATTTTTGGTTTTTGATATAAATAGGCGAAATAAAATAAAATTAATTATTATCTTAAAATTGCTGCTATCTTTAAAAATATCCAATTTTGTCGATATCTATTTCTGTCGATTCTGTTGATTTCTGTCGATTTCTGTTGATTTCTGTCGATTTCTGTCGATTTCTGTCAATTTCCTATTGGTTTTCTATTGGTTTCCTATTGATTTCTGTTGATTTCTGTTGATTTCTGTTGATTTCTGTCGATTTTTAGAAATTAAAGGAAACCAATAGGAAATTTGTGTATTAAATAGTTTATAAAGTCGAGTGATATGTCAATTGACGTTAAATGAGATCTTTACCTAAAAATGGTCTGGCTCGGTTACACACTACTTATTTACACAAACAATTTTAGAATTTAGGCTAAAATTCTAGAATAAAATCCAATAGAAAATTGAATTCGTAAAAGTATTGTTTTCATTTGCTATACCTATAATAGTTCAATATGTCTGCCGAACCAACAACCACTCCAGTCGCTGCTCCAGTCGCTGCTCCAGTCGCTGCTCAAGTTGCTGCTCCTGAACCAGTTTCGGTTCCAGTTGTTGTGCCTGTTGTATCTGATGTGCCTGTTGTGCCTGCTGCTTCAGTAAGTGCAAATGACAGTGCGACCGTTGATCAGAATGTTGTTGAACTTCGGACAGACGTTAAATCACTTTTATCTATGGTAGAACAACTACAAGTTATGATGTCTGGTACAATCGCAGGACTTAATAACTTGTCTAAGCAAGTTGTTTCTACACCAGCCACAAAGGGTCGGAAACCGGGTGCAGTTGCTACTCAAAAAGATGTTGCGGCTGCGTCAGCTGGAGGACAAGCAGGACCTGACGATGCAACTGCTAGTGACGCTACAATTGATGGTGTTATCTCTGAAGAAGCCAGTGCTGCTGCAGCTAGGTTGGCTGACTTGTCTGTTCTAGATAAGTTCTGGGTTACGGCTGTTAACGATTCTAAGTTTGCTCAATCTAATACATTTGCTAAATTTATCGCAACATCAATTAACAATGAAGCATCGCCAATCTTTACTGATCCAGTATGTAAGGCATACATTGAAACGTATTTGCCAATTATTACGTTAAAGAGTAAGGAAAGTGATATGAAAGGTGATTTCTCTAAGGCTGCAACTCGTTTGTGGACAACCAATGAAAAATACAAGAATGATACACTTACTCTGCGAACGCAAATTGCCACAGTTAAGAAAGATGCAGGACTTGAAACAAATGCAGGAATTAAATTCCCTGCCGTATGCTTTTCCAAGAAGTAAATAGGGTTATTCAATAAAGCTATTCTATATAATCGTATAGTATGATATAATCATATAGTATGATATAGTATGATACAAATAAGACAAAATTAAATAAATATTTTTTAGAATAATTTTCAGATAGAATTTAATTAATTCCATTTAATTATTTTTTGAATTTTTTTTCTATCATATTGTATACCTAGTTTTTGAAAAATCATTAATGCCTTCAACCCTAGTGTCTGGAGGACGGCGTAAGCGTCGTTCCAAGTCTGTAGGTCCTGTAAAGAGAAAGTCACGTGCTCGTTCAACCGGTCGCGTTGTTAAGAAGGTAGTGCGACGCGGTGGACGTTGTGGCACTACTACTGTTGGTGGAAAGCGTAAGCGTTGTTCCACAGCAACTAAATCCAAGTCGAAGTCACGATCGAAGTCCACAACTACACGACGTCGTCGTCGCGCCATTCGTGGCGGTGGTTATGACGATGACGATGACGATGAATATGATGAAGTGATGGGTGGACGTCGTCGTCGCCGTTCTACTGTTGCTAAGAAATCAACTAAGAAATCAACTAAGAAATCAACTAAGAAATCAACTAAGAAGTGTACTACTAGTAAGCGTCGCGTCACTCGTAAGCGTGTTGCAGGAGGACGTAAGCTCCGTCGTACTGTTAAAAAGGGTGGACGTAAGCGTCGTCGCACTGTGAAGGCAGGTGGTCGTCGTCGCCGTGTTGCTGGAGGTCGTCGTCGTAAGACAGTTACCCTTGATGGTCGTCGCCGTCGTCGTATCGTTAAAGCTGCACCAAAGCGTCGTACCGGAGTTGTTTCACGTAAGCGAACTACTCGCCGATCTACTAAGTCTGGCGGTCGTCGTCGTGTGTTGTCATCAGCTAGCAAACGTCCTTCTGCAAGCATGGCTTACCGTTTGGCTAGTCGTCGTTCCCGCCGTTAAACTCAATATGTATTATGGAAATGCACCAATCACATAGTCTTAAAACTCAATATGTATTATGGAAATGCACCAATCACATAGTCTTAAAACTCAATATGTATTATGGAAATGCACCAATCAC
>Ga0105055_10007826_pt1 | contig 14078 bp, 27 predicted proteins | sample BON03_FD_78090 | JGI IMG/M metagenome (GOLD analysis project Ga0105055, IMG submission 78090) | Freshwater microbial communities from Lake Bonney liftoff mats and glacier meltwater in Antarctica - BON-03 | ecosystem: Environmental > Aquatic > Freshwater > Ice > Glacier meltwater | place: Lake...
AGTATAAGTAAATGAAACTAGCTTTTAGCCTATTTCAGATTAAAAGCCAAGTTGAATTTATCCTGAACTTGTTTCAGGATCTCGTAAAGAGAAAAAGTTAAGACTCTGAGGAGATCCTGAAAGTTCAGGATAAAATTCAGAATACACATGTCCGGAGGGTTTCGCGAAGGAAAAACGGTAAAACATATTCAGCGTTGAAGATGTTTAACGCTGTTTTTTTTGGAGTGAATTTCTAAAGGAGATACTGAAACGGAAGTTTCAAATATTTATTATTAATATAGACGCTATGGATTTATAAATCTATAGTCTAAAATCTAACAAGAATGTCTGGGTTAATAGGAAGAAAAATAGGAATGACCAGCTTATTCGATGAAAACGGGAAGAATATTCCTTGTACAGTAATCGAAGCAGGTCCTTGCGTTGTTACCCAAGTCAGAACCGAAGAGGTTGACGGCTACAACGCCTTACAGCTTGGTTTCGATGACAAAAAAGCAAAAAGCACTAACAAAGCTTTAGATGGGCACTTTAAAAAAGCTGGTACATCTGCTAAAAGAAAAGTCATAGAATTCCAAGGGTTTGAAAAAGAGTATAAATTAGGAGATTCTATCACAGTATCGCACTTTCAAGAAGGTGAGTTTGTTGATGTATCAGGAACTTCTAAAGGTAAAGGTTTCCAAGGAGTTGTAAAACGTCATGGATTTGCCGGAGTTGGTCAAGCAACTCACGGTCAACATAACCGTTTAAGAGCACCAGGATCTATTGGTGCAGCATCTTATCCAGCGAGAGTATTCAAAGGAATGCGTATGGCAGGAAGAATGGGTGGAGATAGTGTTAAAGTACAGAATCTAAAAGTATTAAAAGTGGTTGCAGATAAAAACCTACTTGTTGTTAAAGGAGCTGTTCCTGGACACAAAAATGCTTACGTAACTATTCAGAAATAATGAAAGTAGCAGTTTTAGATATTACAGGAAAAGATACAGGTAGAAAAGTTGAACTTTCTAACGATGTATTCGGAATAGAGCCAAATAAACATGCTATTTACTTAGATGTAAAGCAACACTTGGCAAATAAAAGACAAGGAACTCACAAATCTAAAGAGAGAGCTGAGATCGCAGGAAGTACAAGAAAGATTAAAAAGCAAAAAGGAACTGGTACTGCAAGAGCAGGTTCTATCAAGTCTGGTGTTTTTAGAGGTGGAGGACGTATGTTCGGGCCAAGACCAAGAAATTACTCTTTCAAACTAAACAAAAATTTAAAGCGTTTAGCTCGTAAATCTGCGTTAAGTACACAAGCAAAAGATAAAAATTTAGTAGTTGTTGAGAACTTCGATTTTGAAAATCCAAAGACTAAGAATTTTGTTGATGTATTGAAAGCACTAGGGTTGGAAAACAAAAAATCTTTGTTTGTGTTGGCCGAGTCAAATAATAATGTATATTTGTCATCACGAAATTTAAAAAGAACTATGGTCGTAAGTGGTTCAGATTTAAGCACTTACGGAGTTTTAAATGCAAATAAAATTGTATTTACAGAAGGTTCTTTAGAAGGAGTTGAAGCAAATTTTAGCAAATAATAGAAATGAATATTTTAATAAAGCCTATTATTACGGAAAAAGCAACAAACGATAGCGAGTTAAATAACCGTTATACATTTGTTGTAGATAAAAGAGCTAACAAATTGGAAATCAAAGGAGCTATTGAAGCTGCTTATGGAGTTGCAATTTCAGCTGTAAGAACAATGAATTATCCTGTTCAAAGAAATACTAAATTCACAAAGAAAGATATGGTAACAGGTATGAAAGGTGCTTACAAAAAAGCGATAGTACAGTTAGCAGAAGGAGAAACTATTGATTTTTATAACAATCTTTAAGTAAAAAGACAGAATGTCAGTTAGAAAATTAAAACCAGTAACACCAGGTCAGCGTTTTAGAGTAGTAAATGGGTTCGACACCATTACTACTGACAAGCCGGAAAAAAGCTTATTAGCTCCGAAAAAAAGATCTGGAGGTCGAAACAATCAGGGTAGAATGACAACTCGTAATATTGGAGGAGGTCATAAACAAAAATACCGTATTATCGATTTTAAAAGAGATAAAACAGGTATCCCTGCAACAGTAAAAACTATCGAGTACGATCCAAATCGTACTGCATTTATTGCACTAGTTAGTTATACTGATGGAGAAAAACGTTATGTAATTGCGCAAAACGGATTACAGGTAGGTCAAACAATCGTATCAGGTGCAGGTGTAGCTCCAGAAATTGGAAATGCAATGTTGTTAAGTGAGATACCATTAGGAACTACAATTTCTTGTATTGAATTACGTCCAGGACAAGGAGCTGTTATGGCTCGTTCTGCAGGATCTTTTGCTCAGTTAATGGCAAGAGACGGAAAATATGCAACGGTGAAGTTACCATCAGGTGAAACAAGATTAATCTTGTTAACATGTATGGCAACTATTGGAGTTGTTTCAAACTCTGATCATCAATTACTAGTATCTGGTAAAGCAGGTAGAAGTAGATGGTTAGGTAGACGTCCAAGAACTAGACCAGTAGCAATGAACCCAGTAGATCACCCAATGGGAGGTGGTGAAGGGAAATCTTCTGGAGGACATCCAAGATCAAGAAACGGAATTCCTGCTAAAGGATTTAAAACTAGATCTAAAAAGAAAGCTAGTAATAAGTATATTTTAGAACGTAGAAAGAAATAATAAGCTATGGCAAGATCATTAAAAAAAGGACCTTACGTTCACTACAAGTTAGAAAAGAAAGTTTTAGCGAATGTAGAATCAGACAGTAAATCAGTAATTAAAACATGGTCAAGAGCAACGATGATTACTCCTGATTTTGTTGGACAAACAATTGCGGTTCATAACGGAAAGCAGTTTGTACCAGTATATGTTACTGAAAACATGGTAGGGCATAAATTAGGTGAATTTTCACCAACACGTTCTTTTAGAGGACATGCAGGCGCAAAAAATAAAGGTAAAAAATAGTAGGAAATGGGAGTTCGTAAACATAACATGGCAGAACAGTTAAAAGAAGATAGAAAGCATAAAGCTTTTGCTAAGCTTACTAACTGTCCTACATCACCAAGAAAAATGCGTTTAGTAGCGGATTTAGTAAGAGGTGTAGAAGTAGAAAAAGCACTACAAATTTTAAAATTCAGTTCAAAAGAAGCATCTATTAATTTAGAGAAATTGTTGTTGTCTGCTATTGCAAACTGGCAAGCTAAAAACGAAAGTGCTAGTATTGAAAAAGCTGGATTATATGTAAAGTCTATTTGTGTAGACAGCGCAGGGATGTTAAAAAGATTAAGACCAGCTCCGCAAGGACGTGCTCATAGAATTCGTAAGCGTTCTAATCACGTTACTTTAGAGTTAGGGAGTAAAAATATTGAAAGCAAATAATTAAAGTAGACATGGGACAAAAAACAAATCCAATAGGACTTCGTTTAGGAATCATCAGAGGTTGGGAATCTAACTGGTACGGTGGAAATGATTACGGAGATAAGTTAGCTGAAGATGATAAAATAAGAAAGTATATAAATGCTAGATTATTTAAAGCAAGTGTCTCTAGAGTAATTATTGAGCGTACGCTTAAACTTGTAACCGTTACTGTTACTACTGCACGTCCAGGTATCATTATTGGTAAAGGAGGTCAGGGAGTAGACAAGTTAAAAGAAGAACTTAAGAAAATTACTGGTAAAGAAGTACAGATTAACATTTTTGAAATTAAACGTCCAGAATTAGATGCAAAATTAGTTGCTTCTAGTGTTGCTCGTCAAATTGAAAATAGAATTTCGTACAAACGTGCAATTAAAATGGCTATTGCTGCTACAATGAGAATGAACTCTGAAGGAATTAAAATTCAAATTTCAGGTCGTTTAAATGGAGCTGAAATGGCACGTTCTGAACACTATAAAGAAGGTAGAATTCCTCTTTCTACTTTTAGAGCAGATATAGATTATGCACTTGTCGAAGCCCATACAACTTACGGTAGAATCGGAGTTAAAGTATTGATTATGAAAGGCGAGGTTTATGGAAAAAGAGAATTATCTCCGTTAGTTGGTTTATCTAAAAAACAAGGTGGAGCTAATAAGAAACAACAATCTCGTAAAAGAAAATAATTTTTAAAAGTAGAAATTAAAAATGTTACAGCCTAAAAGAGTAAAATACCGTAAGGTACAGAAAGCGAAGGGGAACATGAATGGAAATTCAGGTAGAGGGACTCAACTTTCAAACGGAATGTTTGGAATTAAATCTTTAGATCAGAATTTACTTACATCTCGTCAGATAGAAGCAGCTCGTATTGCGGCAACTCGTCATATGAAAAGAGAAGGTCAGTTATGGATTAAAATATTTCCAGACAAGCCTATTACCAAAAAACCATTAGAAGTACGTATGGGTAAAGGTAAAGGAGCTCCAGAATATTTCGTAGCTGTTATAAAGCCAGGAAGAATTTTATTTGAAGTTGGTGGTGTGCCAATTAACGTTGCTAAAGAAGCATTGCGTTTAGCCGCTCAAAAACTTCCAGTAAAAACTAAATTTATAATCGCACGAGATTTTGATAACGCTTAATTCGATAAGAAAATGAAACAGTCAGAAATTAAAGAATTATCAACAGTAGATTTACAAGAAAATCTTAGTACGTTGAAAAAAAACTATACTGATTTAAAAATGGCTCACACGATTTCTCCGTTGGAAAATCCAATACAGTTAAGAGCCTTAAGAAAATCTGTTGCAAGAATTGCTACAGAGTTAACAAAAAGAGATTTACAATAATTAGTAGTCAGTTTTAAAGATGGAAAAAAGAAATCTTAGAAAAGAGAGAATTGGTGTAGTATCTAGTAACAAAATGGAAAAATCTATTGTTGTTTCTGAGGTAAAAAGAACAAAACACCCAATGTATGGAAAGTTCGTTTTAAAAACGAAGAAGTATGTTGCACACGATGAGACAAACGATTGTAATGTTGGAGATACTGTAAAGATCATGGAAACAAGACCTTTAAGTAAATCTAAACGTTGGAGATTAGTAGAAATCCTAGAAAGAGCTAAATAATATGTTACAGACAGAATCAAGATTAAAAGTAGCAGATAATACAGGAGCTAAAGAAGTTTTAGTAATTCGCGTTTTAGGAGGAACAAGAAAGCGTTACGCTAGCGTTGGAGATAAAATTGTTGTTACAGTTAAAACAGCAACACCAAACGGTACTGTAAAGAAAGGTCAAGTTTCTAGAGCAGTAGTTGTTCGTACAAAGAAAGAAGTTAGACGTAAAGACGGATCTTACATCAGATTTGATGATAATGCTTGCGTACTTTTAAATCCTACAGAGGAAATGAGAGGAACACGTGTATTTGGACCAGTTGCTCGTGAACTTCGTGAGAAACAATTCATGAAAATAATATCATTAGCACCTGAAGTGCTTTAAAAGAGATAAGACGATGACAAAGTTTAAAATCAAATCAGGAGATACTGTTACAGTAATCGCAGGAGACCATAAAGGATCAGAAGGAAAAGTTTTACAAATCCTTAGAGATAAAAACAGAGCTATTGTAGAAGGTGTTAATATGATTTCAAAACACACAAAACCTAGTGCTCAAAGTCCACAAGGAGGAATTGTAAAGAAAGAAGCTACAATTCATATCTCTAACTTATCGTTAGTAGAAAATGGTAAAGCTGTAAGAGTTGGATATACAGTAGAAGGAGATACTAAAATTAGAATCTCAAAGAAAAGTAAAAAAGCAATATAATCATGAGTTACGTACCAAGATTAAAAGCAGAATATAAGAGCCGAGTAGTAAGTGCTCTTACAGAAGAATTTGGTTATAGCAATATAATGCAAGTGCCTAAATTACAAAAAATTGTAATTAGTAAAGGTGTTGGAGCTGCTATAGCAGATAAGAAGTTGATAGATTATGCTCTTGAAGAGTTAACTACAATTACAGGACAAAAAGCAATTGCTACTTTATCTAAAAAAGATGTTGCAAACTTCAAACTACGTAAAGGAATGCCAATAGGTGTAAAAGTTACGTTAAGAGGAGAAAAAATGTACGAATTTTTAGATATATTGGTTACCGCATCTATACCACGTGTAAGAGATTTTAATGGTGTCAAAGCAAATGGTTTTGATGGTAGAGGTAATTATAATTTAGGAATCACTGAACAAATTATCTATCCAGAAATTAATATTGATAAAGTGAATAAAATTGGTGGAATGGATATTGCTTTTGTAACATCTGCAGCTACTGATAAAGAAGCAAAATCATTATTAGGAGAATTAGGTTTACCATTTAAAAAAAATTAAGACATGGCTAAAGAATCAATGAAAGCCCGTGAGGTAAAAAGAGCTAAAATAGTAGCTAAATATGCTGAGAAAAGAAAAGCTTTAAAAAAAGCTGGAGATTACGAAGCATTACAGAAGTTACCTAAAAATGCTTCTCCAGTTAGAATGCACAACAGATGTAAGCTAACAGGAAGACCAAAAGGGTATATGCGTCAATTCGGATTATCACGTGTAACGTTCCGTGAAATGGCAAATCAAGGGTTAATACCAGGTGTTAGAAAAGCTAGTTGGTAAAATCGAAAAAGAACTCTAAATAATAAAATAGATTTTGTATCTTTGCACGCTCTATTTTTTTGAGTAAAATAAACATTAACTGATTTCAGGTTTAATTATCGCAGAGTAATCTGCAGCATAAATAGAGGTAATTAAAAACCAAAATCGCAATTTTAAATAAATATGTATACAGATCCAATCGCGGATTTTTTAACAAGAGTTAGAAATGCAATCGCAGCAGGACACAGAGTTGTAGAAATTCCAGCTTCAAACTTGAAGAAGGAAATAACAAAAATTTTGTTTGACCAAGGGTATATTTTAAGCTACCAGTTCAATGACGAATCAGTTCAAGGAACAATCAAAATAGCTTTAAAGTACGACAGAGAAACAAAAGAATCAGTAATTAGAAAACTAGAACGAATCAGTACACCAGGTTTACGTAAATACGTTAACGCTTTAGAAATGCCTAGAGTATTAAACGGTCTTGGTATTGCAATCGTTTCAACATCTAAAGGTGTGATGACTAACAAGAAAGCACGTCAAGAAAATGTTGGAGGAGAAGTAATTTGTTACTTTTATTAATACTATAGTAAGATGTCAAGAATAGGAAAAAACCCAATAAGCATTCCAGCCGGAGTTGAATTAAACATCGATGGAAATGTAGTAACGGTAAAAGGAAAATTAGGAGAATTAACTCAAGAGGTTTCTGGCGATATTACTGTAAGAATAGAAGGAGATACTGTTATATTAAACAGACCATCAGATAGTAAACCTCATAAAGCTGCACACGGATTATATAGATCATTAGTATTTAATATGATTGAAGGTGTAAGTAAAGGTTGGACTAAAGATTTAGAATTAGTTGGTGTAGGTTATAGAGCTTCAAACCAAGGACAAAAATTAGATTTAGCATTAGGTTTTTCTCATAATATTGTTTTAGAATTAGCTCCAGAAGTTAAGGTAGAAACAGTTTCAGAAAAAGGAAAAAACCCAGTCGTTAAATTAACTTCTTATGATAAACAACTAGTTGGTCAAATTGCCGCAAAGATTCGTTCTTTCCGTGCACCAGAGCCATACAAAGGTAAAGGAGTTAAATTTGTAGGATAACAATTAAGAAGAAAAGCAGGTAAATCTGCATAATATATAGCACTATGGCATTATCAAAGCTTGAAAGAAGACAAAGAATTAAAAACAGAATCAGAAAAATTGTTTCTGGAACTGCGGCTAAGCCAAGGTTATCTGTTTTTAGAAGTAATAAAGAAATATATGCTCAATTAGTAGATGACGTTACTGGTATTACATTAGTAGCTGCTTCTTCTAGAGATAAAGATGTTGCATCAGGTTCAAAAGTAGAAACTGCGGCATCTGTAGGAAAAGCAATAGCAGAAAAAGCTGTTAAAGCTGGTGTAGAAACTATTTCTTTTGATAGAAACGGATATTTATATCACGGTAGAATAAAAGTATTAGCAGAAGCTGCTAGAGAAGCGGGTTTAAAATTTTAAGAAAGTTATTATGTATCAAAATTATAAAAACGTAGAAAGAGTAAAACCTAGCGGATTAGAACTTGTAGATAAGTTAGTAAGTGTACAACGTGTTACTAAAGTAACAAAAGGTGGTAGAGCTTTCGGATTTTCTGCAATTGTTGTTGTAGGAGATGGTAACGGAGTAGTTGGTAATGGATTAGGTAAATCTAAAGATGTAGCATCTGCAATTGCAAAAGCAATTGAAGACGCTAAGAAAAACTTAGTTAGAATTCCAATTTTACAAGGAACATTACCTCATGAGCAAAAAGGAAAATTTGGTGGAGCAAAAGTATTTTTAAAGCCTGCTTCACATGGTACCGGAGTTATTGCTGGTGGTGCTGTGCGTGCGGTATTAGAGTCTGTAGGAGTACATGATGTATTATCTAAATCTCAAGGTTCTTCTAACCCTCACAATGTAGTAAAAGCTACTTTAGATGCTTTATTACAATTGCGTAGTGCAGTTACAATTGCAAAACAAAGAGGAATTTCATTAGAGAAAGTATTTAACGGATAAACCTAAGAACGATGGCAAAAATTAGAGTTACACAAGTAAAAAGCAAAATCGGGCGTCTTCAAAGTCAAAAGAGAACTTTAGAAGCTTTAGGTTTACGTAAAATGAACCAAGTAGTAGAACATGAGGCAACTCCTTCTATTATTGGTATGGTAAATACAGTTAAACACTTAATTTCTGTAGAAGAAGTTAAATAAGATATTATATAGATATGAGTTTACATAACTTACAACCAGAAGAAGGATCTGTTAAAAAAGAGAAAAGAATCGCTAGAGGTGAAGGTTCTGGTAAAGGTGGTACCGCTACTAGAGGTCATAATGGTCAGCAATCTCGTTCAGGTTATTCTAGAAAAATAGGATTTGAAGGAGGTCAAATGCCTCTTCAAAGACGTGTTCCTAAATTTGGATTCACAAACATTAACCGTAAGGAGTATGTTGGAGTTAATTTAGATAGATTACAAACATTAGTTGACGAAGGTAAAATTACAGATACTGTAACTTTAGAAATCTTAATCGCTAATCGAGTAGTAAGTAAAACCGAATTAGTAAAAATACTAGGTCGAGGAGAGCTTAAAGCTAAATTAAATATTACTGATCACAAATTTACTGCTACTGCAAAAGCTGCTATTGAAGCTACTGGAGGAGAAGTAGTTACTTTATAAGATTAGGTAAAGATGAAGTTGATAAATACTTTAAGAGATATCTGGAAAATAGAAGAGCTTAAACAAAAGCTTATTTTAACCTTAGGATTAATTGCTGTATATCGTTTTATGGCTCAAGTTCCATTACCTGGAATTGATCCATTGCAATTATCTGCATTAAAACAAAGTACAGAAGGAGGTCTTTTAGGATTATTAAATGCATTTACTGGAGGAGCCTTTTCTAGAGCGTCTATTATGGCACTTTGAATTATGCCTTATATTTCTGCTTCTATTGTAGTTCAATTAATGGGAATTGCGGTTCCGTATTTACAAAAACTACAAAAAGATGGAGAAAGCGGAAGAAAGAAAATTTCACAAATTACACGTTGGTTAACAATTGGTATTACATTAGTACAAGCACCAACTTATATAACAGCGATTAAAACATCATTCGGTTTACCAGAGCAAGCATTTTTAGTGTCTGGAGGAGCATTTTGGTTTTCATCAATTATATTGTTAACAGCAGGAACTGTTTTTGCCATGTGGTTAGGAGAGCGTATTACAGACAAAGGAGTTGGTAATGGAATATCATTATTAATTACAGTAGGTATTATCGCTAATTTACCAAGTGCATTTATGCAAGAATTAGTTTCTAAAACAACCAATGCAGGTGCGGGAGGTTTTATGATGATTCTGTTAGAAATCTTTGTTTGGTTTGTTGTGATTTTATTATCGGTTTTATTAGTGACAGCTGTTCGAAAAATTGCTGTACAGTACGCTAGAAGAACTGTTGTTGGAGATATTAAAGATGTGGCTGGAGCAAGACAATACATTCCGTTAAAATTAAATGCAGCGGGAGTAATGCAAATCATTTTTGCACAAGCAATTATGTTTTTACCAGTAGCATTGGCAAGAAAGTTTCCAGCATTAACTGAGTTACAAGATATGCATGGATTGTTGTACAATGTGTTATTTGCCGTATTGATTATAATCTTCAGTTATTTTTATACAGCAATTACAATACCTACAAATAAAATGGCCGATGATTTAAAAAGAAGCGGTGGTTTTATACCAGGAATTAAACCAGGAACAGATACAGCAGAAAGATTAGATTCTGTATTATCAAGAATTACGTTTCCAGGATCGTTATTCTTAGCAGGTTTGTCTATTTTGCCAGCAATAGTTGTTCAATTTGGAGTACAACAAAGTTGGGCAATGTTTTATGGTGGAACATCATTAATTATTATGGTAGGGGTTGCAATTGATACCATTCAACAAATTAATTCGTATTTATTAAACAGTCATTACGATGGTTTGATGAAAAAAGGAACAAGCAGAAAAGCATTAAAATAATATGGCTAAGCAATCAGCAATTCAACAAGACGGAACTATTACAGAAGCATTATCAAATGCTATGTTTCGTGTAGAGTTAGAAAATGGTCATATTGTTACAGCACATATTTCTGGTAAAATGCGTATGCATTACATTAAGTTATTACCAGGAGATAAAGTGAAATTAGAAATGAGTCCTTATGATTTAACTAAGGCTAGAATTACTTATAGATATTAAAAAACAACACAGATGAAAGTAAGAGCATCAGTTAAGAAAAGAAGTGCCAACTGCAAAATAGTTAGCAGAAAAGGCAGATTATATGTAATAAATAAACAAAATCCTAGATTTAAACAAAGACAAGGGTAATGGCAAGAATAGCAGGTATTGATATTCCAAAGAATAAAAGAGGAGTTATTGCTTTAACTTACATCTTTGGTATAGGAGCAAGTAGAGCTAAAGAAGTTTTAGCAAAAGCAAAGGTTGACGAAAGTATTAAAGTTCAAGATTGGACAGATGATCAAATCGCAGCAATTAGAGAACAAGTTGGATCTTTCACAATTGAAGGAGAATTACGTTCTGAAGTTCAAATAAACATCAAGCGTTTGATGGATATTGGATGTTACAGAGGTATTCGTCATAGAACTGGTCTTCCTTTAAGAGGACAAAGAACTAAGAACAACTCTAGAACAAGAAAAGGTAAAAGAAAAACGGTAGCGAACAAAAAGAAAGCTACTAAATAATAACTAGATATTATGGCTAAAGCAAGCACAAAAAAGCGTAAAGTTATTGTTGAATCAGTTGGTGAAGCACATATCACTGCATCTTTTAATAACATTATTATTTCATTAACAAATAAAAAAGGTGACGTAATTTCATGGTCGTCTGCTGGTAAGCAAGGATTTAGAGGTTCTAAAAAGAATACTCCATATGCTGCTCAAACCGCTGCAGAAGATTGTGCAAGAGTTGCTCATGAAGCGGGACTTAGAAAAGTAAAAGTTTTTGTTAAAGGACCAGGTAATGGTAGAGAAAGCGCAATAAGAACATTACATAATAGCGGAATTGAAGTTACAGAAATTATCGATGTAACTCCAACACCACACAATGGATGTAGACCTCCAAAAAGAAGAAGAGTATAATTAAATTTTAACTAAGTTGGATTTTTAGATTATCGAAGGAGTTCGCCTTAATTCATAATCCCAGCTTTAAAAACTAAGAAATGGCAAGATATACAGGACCAAAAACTAAAATTGCCCGTAAATTCGGAGAAGCAATTTTTGGAGATGATAAAAACTTTGAAAAAAGAAATTATCCTCCAGGGCAACATGGTAACGCAAAAAGAAGAGGTAAAAAATCTGAATATGCAACCCAATTGCAAGAAAAACAAAAAGCAAAATACTCTTATGGTATTTTAGAACGTCAATTCTCTAACTTATTTAAAAAAGCCCAAAGTGCTGGTGGTATTACTGGTGAGGTTTTATTACAGTTATGTGAATCTCGTTTAGACAATGTAGTGTATCGTTTAGGTATAGCTAATTCTCGTAGTGCAGCTCGTCAATTAGTTTCTCACCGTCACATTACTGTGAATGGAGAAATTTTAAACATCCCTTCACATACTTTACAAGAAGGAGATGTAGTAGCAGTCAGAGAAAAATCTAAATCTCTACTTGCAATAGAAAGCGCTTTAGCTTCTAATAGTAACATGTATGAATGGTTAAGCTGGAATGCTGATTTATTATCAGGAACATTCGTTAAAGCTCCAGAAAGAGTACAAATTCCAGAGAATATCAAAGAACAATTAATTGTAGAGTTATACTCTAAATAATCCTGATAAAGAACATATGGCAATTTTAAATTTTCAAAAGCCCGACAAAGTAATAATGATTGAATCTACTGATTTTTCAGGTAGAATTGAGTTCAGACCTTTAGAACCAGGTTTTGGGTTAACAGTTGGTAATGCATTAAGAAGAGTATTGTTGTCTTCTTTAGAAGGTTTTGCAATTACATCATTAAGAATTGCTGGTGTAGAGCATGAGTTTTCTGCAATAAAAGGAGTAGTAGAAGATGTAACTGAAATGATCTTAAACTTAAAACAAGTTCGTTTTAAGAAACAAATAGAAGAAACAGATAAAGAATTAGTTTCTATTAATGTTTCTGGTCAAGAGCAATTAACTGCTGGAGACTTACAACGTTTTATTTCTGGTTTTCAAGTATTAAATCCTGATTTAGTTATCTGTAATATGGATAAATCTGTGAAATTAAACATGGAAATTTCTATAGAGAAAGGTAGAGGGTTTGTACCCGCAGAAGAAAACAAAAAAGCTGGTGTACCATTAGGAACAATTTTTACAGACTCAGTTTACACTCCAATAAAGAATGTAAAATATGCCGTTGAAAATTTCCGTGTAGAACAAAAAACTGACTACGAAAAATTAATTTTCGATATAGACACAGACGGTTCTATCAATCCTAAAGATGCATTAACAGAAGCTGCTAAAATATTAATTCACCACTTTATGTTATTCTCAGATGAGCGTATCACTTTAGAGGCTGATGAAATAGCGCAAACTGAAACATATGATGAGGAATCATTACACATGCGCCAGTTATTAAAGACGAAGTTGGTAGATATGGATTTATCAGTAAGAGCTTTAAACTGTTTAAAAGCAGCAGAGGTAGATACTTTAGGAGACTTAGTGTCTTTCAATAAAAACGATTTAATGAAGTTCCGTAACTTCGGTAAAAAATCATTAACTGAATTAGAAGAGTTAGTGATTAACAAAAACCTAAACTTCGGAATGGATTTAAGTAAATACAAATTAGATAGAGATTAATCTTTCATATTTTGCGCCCCAAAATGGGTTGATGCAAGATGAGAGTAAAAATAAAATGTAATGAGACACGGTAAGAAAGTTAACCATTTAGGAAGAAAAACAGCACATAGAAAAGCAATGTTAGCTAATATGTCTTGTTCATTAATTGAGCATAAACGTATTAACACAACAGAAGCAAAAGCAAAAGCATTACGTAGATTTGTAGAGCCTTTACTTACAAAATCTAAGAACGATACTACTCACAACCGCCGTGTTGTATTTAGCTACCTTAGAGATAAATATGCTGTTACAGAATTATTTAAAGAAATATCTGTAAAGATTGCAGATAGACCAGGAGGATATGTACGTATCATTAAATTAGGAAATCGTCAAGGAGATAATGCTTCTATGGCAATGGTAGAATTAGTTGATTACAACGAATTGTACAATCCTAACGGTAAAAAAGCTAAGAAAACTACTCGTAGGGGTAAAAAGAAAGCTACGGATGTTGATGATGATGTTGCAGAAACTGAAACACCAGAAACTTCTGAAGAATAATATGGTATTTATTAAAATTCATATAAAGGGATAAGCGTTTACGTTTATCCCTTTTTTTATAATTTTATAAACAACAAAAGTTTACTAATTAAGATATTATTACTTTTGTAATCGAAACGGTTGAAATAACAATTAATAAAAGTACACACAA
>Ga0105055_10007827_pt1 | contig 14077 bp, 10 predicted proteins | sample BON03_FD_78090 | JGI IMG/M metagenome (GOLD analysis project Ga0105055, IMG submission 78090) | Freshwater microbial communities from Lake Bonney liftoff mats and glacier meltwater in Antarctica - BON-03 | ecosystem: Environmental > Aquatic > Freshwater > Ice > Glacier meltwater | place: Lake...
AACTCGCACCCTCTGGGTGATCCATAAAACACGTCCCTCTCAGCCATCAACACTATGATTTATATAGGAAATAACGAGTTCAGGACAGCGAAATCACAGATTTACTTGGGGAATGCGGGTGTACATCAATGATGCGCCAAAATGGCCGAAGTGTTCGGAAAAAGACATAATGGTTGGGCGCTACGGCGCAAGCGTTGGTAAAATCCTCACAGGAAAAGCTGGGGCCTACAATGTTGCATTGATCCGCTGGATATTTGACGAAAGTAACCTTGAGCGCGAATGGGTACGGCGGTTACTGCAATCAGACATTTTTCAGCAACCGCTCCAGAAAGTTTCGCGCTCAGCACAGAATGGTTTCAATAAGGAAGACGTGGCGGGAATACCTCTTGCGCTTCCCCCACACCCCGAGCAGCGGCGGATTGTGAGGAAGCTCGACACTCTCAGTTCCCGCACCACCACCGCCCGCACCCACCTCACCGACATCGAAAAGCTGGTGGAACGGTATAAGCGGCTGGTGATCGGGCAGCTTTGCTTGGGCGGGGTTGCCGCACAATTTCAAGATCAGGGTGATTTACCTGCGCTGCCGGTTGGATGGGAATGGTCCAGAGCAGAAGACCTTTGCCACTGGATCACTAAGGGAACTACGCCTGCGAAAGGTGAATTGTTCTCCGATGGCGGCGATGTTCCGTTCATTAAGGTTTACAATCTGACCTTCTCGGAGCAGCTGGACTTTTCGATCAACCCAACCTTCGTAAGCTCTCACACTCATAATGTCGCTCTAAAGCGTTCGAAGCTTTTCCCCGGAGACGTCCTGATCAATATTGTTGGTCCACCGCTTGGGAAAACGGCGATTGTTCCCGATAGCTTCCCAGAATGGAACATGAACCAAGCTATCGCAGTGTTCCGCCCAAAGGAGCGATTGTTCAATCGGTTCCTGCTCTACTGGCTGTCCAGCGAGTGGTTCCTCTCGTGGGCACTATCGCGTTCAAAAGCAACCGCAGGCCAGCGTAATCTGACCCTAGAGATTTGCCGCGACACGCCTGTTCCATTGCCATCATTCGACGAACAACGCGAAATCGTCCGCCGGATCGAAACTGCCTTCGAGAAGATCGACCGCCTCGCTGCCGAGGCCGCAAAAGCATTGAAACTAGTGGGCCACCTCGACCAACGCATTCTGGCCAAAGCCTTCGCAGGCAAGCTTGTCCCCCAAGACCCCGCCGACGAACCCGCCAAAACACTCCTCGCCCGCATCCGCGAAGCCCGCGACGCTGCCCCGAAGGCAAAGCGCAAAAGAAGAACATCAGCTTAGAAAGTGACCCAATGGCAACCAGCTTCGCCGATGCCCTCTCCCCCCTCGCCAGAACGATGCCCCGCTCGGCGCGAAACATCGAAATCCTGCGCGTGTCTGCCCAGCTGGACGGCGAAGATTTTGCCGCATCGTCCAACGCCGCCCGTGCGGCTGTTCTGAAATGGGCGAACAAACGCGCAGGCGCAACTCTGCCCAAAGAGGCGTGGGATCACCGCGACTTTGACTTGATGGCGGGCGGACGCAACAGTGCCGCTGTGCGGATTTCCACTGACGCAATGGATCTATGGGCATTGCGCGCCGAAGACCCTGACAAAAATGTCGCGGGGCGTATCTGGTCCACTGAGGTGGTCATCGGCGGCGGGGTCGGGCAACGCCCTCATTTGAGCTTGCGTTTGATTGTCAGCACGACAGAGGCCGATTTCTCGGTTGAACCGCACGTGCCCGGCACGATCTTGCAGATGATCGAGGCACCTGGCCTGATCCGTGGGTCGCGCGACATCTTGAAAATACCGCGAACCATCAACACTGAAAACGATGCCGAAGACCTTTGCGACCATCTGGAAGACCCAGAACGCCGCCTACCTGTTTTCGTTCTCGTTGTACCGCAGGGCCAAGGCAGCACACCACTGATTGATGATGTGTCGGTGGCAAAAGCTGTCGCAGGGATGGCGCGTGTCGTGCGCATACCTGAAGAACAGACTTGGGTCCTGACGAAACGATTTGGGAAATACCGCGCTGTTTTCAGTGCGGGTGTGCGTGCCTACATGCCAGGATTTTCCGCAACAGATGACCCCTATGGTCATCGCTTGTTCTTGGGTGAAACTCTGCGCGATGCAGCGGGCGCAGGTGCCTGTGCTGCTGCGCTACGGAACCTTGCCGCTGAAACCAGCATTTCCACCACACGCCTTGGCAAAGAGGTTTTGGATTTTTCCAGCGTCCGAACAACTAGCCGCCGTCTAAAGGCCAAAGTCCAAAGCAACCGTGCTGCGCCTGACGCAGAGTTGCTGGAAGCGGCGCAGTCACTGATCGACAGTTTGGACAAGGAGGTTACTGAAAAGAACACTGAGATTGACGGCTATGTTGAATTAAGCGAGGCCGCCGAGGCCCGCGCCCTTGCCGCCGAGCAAGAAAACCGTTCGCTGTTGATCAAGGTCCGACAGTTGCAGGATGCGTTGGCTAAGGGCGGTGAAACACCAACAGCAGAGCCTCCGTTGCCTTTAGAATGGGGCGATTTCGTCGATTGGCTGGATCAAACCTATCCTGACAGGGTGCTTTTGACGCCGTCTGCGCGCCGCATGCTGAAATCGCCTGAGTACGAGAATGTTGAATTGGTGGCCCGCTCTATCGCTTGGCTTGCGACGGAACACCACGAAACGCGCGTTAACGGTGGAGGCTCGCTTCGGGATGTCACTGTCGAGAACGGGATCATCAATGCATCTTGTGGGGGTGACACTTATCCGGCGGATTGGAAAGGCAGACGCTACAACGTCGATTGGCACATAAAAACTAACGGAAACGCTCGCGATCCCAAGCGTTGCTTGCGCATCTACTATTTTTGGGAAGCAGAGACCCAGCAGACAATCATTGATCACATGCCGTCGCACCGAAAGACTGGGATGAGCTGACTGGTATAGAAACAGGACCGCATGTCTGCCCTCAAAACTCTTTCGTTCCCCCCCCAGCATCAGGGCAATCGCTTTTGGAAATCTGGGAATCAAAAAGGTGAACATAAGCAGAACTTTTTGGCTCTCTCGTTGCGTTCGTAGTCAGGTCTTGATGATTTTCGATCCCGATGCGACGCTACAAACCCAAAAGCGATTCCCCTGCCCCCAGCATGGTTCCTCCCTGGCCCGGTCCGTATACGGGGGGGCTTAGCGCGGCATTTCGCTAGCGCGTGGCTTTTTCACCGGGGAAGCCACTTGGAAGCCACCCCTTCGGATCGCCTCGGCATTATGACTGCGCATTTCGCGGAATGTGGGCATTGATTTCGCGCGATGTCGGGCACGCGTTTCACACCATTGTGGGCCGCCATTTCACGATCGCGGGCAGGCGGGCCGACGCTTTCATGGAGTCAGGCTGGAGCGGTTTGGTCAAGCGTTTTCATGAGCGCTCCACGTCGTCGGAGGCTATCTCCTGAAAGGGTAAGGCGGTGGGCGTTGTGAACCAGCCGATCAAGAATGGCGTCTGCAAGTGTGTGGTCGCCGATGGCCTCGTGCCTATGATCGACGGGGAGCTGGCTGGTTACGATAGTTGAGCCGCGACCGTGGCGGTCTTCGAGGATTTCCAGCAAATCACGGCGTTCCGTCGCCGTCAGGACGGCAAGCCCCCAATCATCCAGGATCAGTACCTCGACCCTGGCGATAGCCTTGAGCATGCGGGCATGACGCCCGTCGCCCATTGCGAGAGCGAGCGTCTCGAAGAGGCGTGAGACACGGTGGTAGGCGACTGCGCGACCGTCACGACACGCCTTATGGCCAAGTGCGCAAGCGATCCAGCTTTTGCCGAGGCCGGTGGGGGCAGTGATCAGCAGGTTCTCATGGCGGCCATTCCAGCCGCCGTCGACCAGATGGGCCAGGACCGCGCGGTCGATGCCGCGCGGGCTGCGCAGATCGAGGTCCTCCACACAGGCGGCTTGCCGCAGTGCGGCAAACTTGAGGCGAGATGTCAGGCGTTTGGCGTCACGCTCGGCAGCCTCGTGATCAACCAGCAAGCCAAGCCTGTCTTCAAACCCCAAGGGTTCAAAGGTGGTGTCGGCGCGGCGCTGTTCGTCCAGCGCCTTTGCCATGCCAGAGACATGGGCGAGACGAGCGGCGTTGCCCGCCTCAGCACGTTGCCAATCGTCGAGAACAGCGGTTTCACGCGGATCGGCCCGTGGTCCGGGCTGCAGATAGTCAGGCTCGTCTTCCATCGGACCGGGCAGGAACCACAAGTAGTCTTCGGACGCCTGTTCGACCTCCTCCGCATCGATGACGAGGGGTTCATATTCATCATACACAGAAAGGATTTTGGGTATCATATGTGCAAAATACGTCTATTTTGAAGTTTACCCAAGGGTTTATTAGAGCGCGCGTTCATTCCTTATATAGAGCGCGCGCGCGATGGTCTGCGAGAACTCTCCAATCGCGCCCAGCATATGGAAATCAAGGGCTTTCCGATGAGCGGCGCCACAGAACACACCCTTGCATTCGTTTACAAACGGCCGTTTACTAGGAAGATACGAAACTGAAAAAGACTGTTTTGATGCCGCTGATCGGTTATGCCCGTGTATCTACCGAGGATCAGACCCCCCTGCCCCAGTCGCAGGCCGTGAAATCCGCGGGCTGCGCCGAGATCCATGAGGAGCAGGCCTCGGGCGGAAACCGCGCACGGCCCGTTCTGGCGCGGGTGCTCGATCGCATCGGCAAGGGCGACACGTTGGTTGTCGTGCGGATTGATCGGTTGGCAAGGTCGCTATCGCATCTGCTGGAGTTGATCGAGCGACTGGAAGCCAAGGGGGCGTTCTTCCGCTCGCTGGAAGACCCGATCGACACCGCCTCCCCCCAAGGCAAGTTCACTCTGCAGGTTCTGGGTGCTGCGGCCGAGTTCGAACGTGCGCTGATCCGCGAGCGCACCAAGGCGGGTTTGGCGAGCGCACGCAACGCGGGCCGCGTCGGCGGCAACCCTGGCCTGCGCGCCCGCGACCCGGCGGCGCTGCGCAAGGTCAGGCTCGCGCGGGCTGACGGTTACATGGAGCGGCTGAACGAAAACGCGCAAAATTGGGTGCCCCATGTCCGCCGCCTGCGACCTGACATGCCTTGGGAAGACGTACTGCGGATAGTGAATGCCCCTCTGCCAGAAGCGCAGCGCTGGACGCAAGCGCGCCTGCTGCGCGCCGTGAACGCGTATGTTCGCGACGGTTTCTTGTCTGAAACGGTGCTGGCTCGTGCCGGTCGGCGTGATACCGACGACCGCCTGCCAGCCATCGTAGCAGCCATCAAGGGCGCGGACTCCGACATCACTTTACAAGCTATCTGCGATCGGCTGGAGGCCATGCGCGAACGCACACCCCGCGGCCGGACAAGCTGGCAGCCGTCTTCGGTAAAGATGCTGCTGGAGCGTGCTCGAAAGCTGGGGCTACTGAGTTGAGCAGAGTAAGCTTGCAAAACTTCCACACAATGGAGTAATTTCCAGGTATGTATCCGCGAAGGACCAATCAGATTGTGCTATCCGCCCTTGAAGAGCAAGCGGCAGTTGTGCTTTTGGGACCCCGGCAGGTTGGAAAAACCACGCTGGCTCTGCAACTCGCAGACTCGCGCCCGTCCGTCTACCTCGACCTCGAGCGCGATGCTGACAGACAGATCCTGATCGAGCCGGACCTTTATCTAGATGAACAGGCCGGCAAGCTGGTGATCCTCGACGAAGTTCAAACGATGCCAGGCCTGTTCACAAGCCTTCGCGGGCAAATCGACATGCGACGACGAAAGGGTTTCCGCACCGGTCAATTCCTGCTCCTTGGTTCTGCATCAAATGTGCTCTTGCATCAGTCTGCAGAATCCCTTGCCGGTAGGGTCCGCTACATTGAAATGCCTCCCTTGCAGTTGCACGAAGTTGGCCACGACCAATTGAACGCCCTCTGGCTACGGGGCGGTTTTCCTGACAGTTTTCAGGCCGCCAATGATCGCGCGAGCCTCAGTTGGCGCGAAGACTTCCTGCGCACCTATCTTGAGCGTGATATACCTGCCCTTGGACCGCGCATTCCCACAACCACTTTGCGCCGTTTCTGGACGATGCTTGCCCATGCGCAGGGCGGTCTACTGAACGCCGCCGCATTGGCCGAAGGCTTGGGTGTGTCTGGCCAGACGATTGGGCGTTACCTTGATCTTCTGGTCGATCTTATGTTGGTGCGGCGTTTGGCCCCTTGGCATGAAAATATCGGAAAACGCTTGGTCAAATCACCCAAGGTCTTTGTCCGGGACAGCGGTTTATTGCATGCTCTGCTCGGCCTTGGTTCTCTGGAAGGCTTGCTTGGCCACCCGGTAGTCGGAGGCAGTTGGGAGGGATTTTGCATTGAGGCCCTGATCGCTGCCGCGCCGCTCGGTACGGAGCACTTCTTTTATCGAACGTCGGCAGGGGCCGAACTGGATCTCGTCCTGCGCTTGCCCGCTGGTGAAACATGGGCCATAGAAATCAAACGTACAACGTCGCCCAAGGTAACACGGGGCTTCCACCTGGCCGTGGAAGATATCGGGGCTGATCGGCGCATTCTTGTCTATGCCGGAGACCGGGAAGCACCCCTCGGAGATGTGTTGCGCGCGATGCCCCTGGCGGCCGCTATGGCCCTGTTGCGCAGCCAAACATAGGACAGTTTGGGGGCGCAAACGCGGGGTTGCAGTGGATCATCGCGATTCTGCGCCTATCAAATCGGCGTCACAGACAATTCCCACACAATGCATCACGACCAAAGTGGCATGTTCTGAAGGCTAAAGGGGTACAAGATGTTGAAGGCCCATAAACTGACAGGCACTGATAATTAATATATATTTCAATGTCTTGACTTATTATAAGCTTAAGATATCCAGTCTGCGCATCACACCATTGGTGACTAGCTGTAGAATTTTCTTGCGTAAACGATCAACTTAGAGCATTTCTGTTCGTAGCGCAAAAAAGTGAGAATGTTGGATTTCTGCGCTACAAGATAAATAGCTCGGAAAGAGCACGCTGATCGCAACCCGTTTGCATCAGTACAATGAGCATGAGGGCAGTATGTCAGCAGAGAGCGTCTTTGCCGAGCTTCAAAACGATGCATCCACTTTGCATCAGTCTATTCGTTTGCATTTGGAGCGCAATTTTGCCCCAGACGCAAGGAAACATCTGAGAAGCTTTTCGTCTACAGAGGCCGCCGACTTCCTTGGACTGGCGCCCGGGCACCTTCGCAAACTGCACGCAGAAAGCAAAATCCCCGATGTACCTTTAGACGAACGAGGTCGCAAACTTTATTCGGCGGATGACTTGGGCCAGATACGCCTTGCGCTTGCTCGTGCCACAAGGGATCCGTCACTCTATCTGCGGGGGCGCGTCGGACAAGAACCGCTCCAGATCATCTCCTGTGTCTCGTTCAAAGGCGGCTCGGCCAAGACCACGACTGCGGCTTACTTAAGCCAGTGGTATGCCCTGCATGGCTACCGCGTTCTAGTGGTGGATATGGACCCGCAAGCATCGCTTTCGTCCATGATGGGCCTCCGCCCAGAAATTGATTTCACGCATAAAGGAACGATCTACGACGCAATTCGCTATGACAATCCGCTGCCGATGAGTGAGGCCATCCGCAAGACCTACTTTCATGGGCTCGACATTGCGGCAGGCGGTCTGATCCTGTCCGAATACGAAACTGAAACCCCCTACGCCCTTCGCCGTGGAGCGGAGCCTCCATTCTACCTGCGCCTTCGCGCGGCGATTCAGTCGGTTGAGGCCAGTTATGACATTGTTTTGATTGACTGTCCGCCACAACTTGGATTTCTGACCTTGTCGTCTTTGGTGGCGTCTTCGTCGATCATCATTCCCGTGGTTCCAAACTTTATCGACGTGGCCTCGCTTGCACAGTTCCTGACCATGACCTCGTCCTTGCTCGACACCATCCGGGATGCCGGCATGACGCTTGATTACGATTTTCTCCGCTATCTGGTTTCGAGGTTTGAACCATCCGACGGGCCTCAGGCTCAGGTGGCGGGACTTCTGCGCGCAAATTTCGGCAAGCGCGTGATGACCGAAGCCTTCCTGAAATCGACGGCCATTTCGGACGCTGGCCTGACCCACCAGACCCTTTTTGAGGTTTGGCGCGGCAGTATGATCAGAAACACTTATGACCGGGCGATGGAATCCGTAAACGCCGTCGCGCGCGAATTGGAACAAGATATCCACAAAGCGTGGGGGAGAATCTGACATGGCCAGAAAGAACATGTTCGAAGGAATAAGTCCCGCTTCTCGAGCGGGTGATGCAGCCCTTCCCCCGCAACCTACCCCCAAGATGCCCGAGGTTTTTCAAAGCGCAGGCCCGATAGCGGCGATCCGCAACGACCTGCGCAATATGGGCAGCCGATCTGTTCAGGAAATCGACCCCGAGGTGATTGAGGATACCGGCCTAAAAGATCGTCTGGGCAATCTTGACGACGATGTGGGCGAACTGAAGGACAGCATTGCCAAGCATGGCCAGCAAGTTCCTATCCTGCTGCGCCCACACCCAACTCTGAGCGGCAGGTATCAGGTGGTCTATGGCCGCAGGCGTCTCGCCGCCCTACGCGGGCTAGGGATCCCGGTCAAGGCGCTTGTCAGAACCCTGTCTGATCAAGAGGCCGTCCTTGCCCAAGGCCAGGAAAACAATCTTCGAAAGGACCCGTCCTTTATCGAAAAGGCCCTTTTTGCTGGTGACCTCGAGGAGGCCGGATACGACGCGCGGATCGTTCAAGATGCGTTGAACGTAAACCGGAGCCACACCTCACACATGAGGAAGGTACGCGAAGCCTTCCCTCGCGACGTCATCGAACGAATAGGTGCCGCACCATCGATTGGTTGGAAGCGCTGGTACGACCTTGCCTCAAGAATTCTGGAGGCAAAGATCGACGCAGGCTTGGTGCACCCTGCCCCATTTTCGCATGGCCTGACATCTGATCAGAGGTTTGACGCGTGGTCGAAGTCGCTACAGGCCATTGGCGCAAAAGACCCAACGCGCAGGAATACCGAGAAGACAAGCACGGTTGTCAAAGCTAAAGACGGCACCGCTCTTGGGAAAGTCGCGCTGGAAAGAGGCAAACTGAGCTTTCAAGCCGAAGGTCAGGCTATTCAGTTCACCGAGTGGCTACACGAGAACGCCAACACTGTGTTCCCGCAACTGCATGAAAAATTCCTTGCCCACTCGGCCAAGCCGGAGTGAGCCAGTGAAGCAACGAAAACAACAGAGGAGCAATGTCGGAAAAGGATAGGCCTCCCGAATGGAAACCACCCGGAAGGCCCGCGCTAACTGTAGGGCGCCAACCCTAAGAAAGCTCATCTTCTAACGAGAGCAATCTAGCGCAGGCCCGAATCGCACGCAACACCGCATAGCGGTGATCCTATATCTTTTGTCTTTTATCTGAGCAAAAGGCCATGGAATAGCGCGCAAAGGTCGTCAATCGGGCTGCCCTGAACGTTCCGCGTGAACAGATCATGGAACATTTTTTACACACGCCCATGCACAAGCATGTTCGGCGCCACCTGTCTTCACCTTCAAAACCAGCGGCTAAAGATGGTGCAAGCACAAAGGATCAGCGCTGGCACCTCCTCGATCTCGCGCGGATCTGTAGGCAGCGCCTCAATCTCCGTGACCGAGATATCACGGTTTTGCGCGGACTGTTGTCGCTACTGCCCGCACAGGCGAGACCAGACCAATTGGTGGTATTTGCTTCCAATCGCGTGGTGATCGAACGCTGTGATGGCATCGATGAGCGCACACTTCGGCGCCGGATTGCCCATTTGCAAAGCTGTGGTTTAATGTCCCGCAGGACAAGCCCAAATGGTAAACGGTATCAAGTCCGTGACGAAGAAGATGGTGCGCGATTGACCTATGGCATCGATCTGGCACCACTCTTCCAAATCCAACCCCATCTGGAAGCGCTTGCGGAAGACTGTCGCCGCGAAACCCTGCGCGTTAAAGCCCTCCGGGCATTGATCCGCGACGCACTCCACAAACGATCAGCATGTAGTCTCAATGGCATCCTTAAGGAAGCACATCGAGCACTTCGGTGCATGTTGGACAGCGAACAGCTTCAGCAAATCCTGTCACAGATTGAAGAGTCGTTTCCCGTAGAAGAAATCCAAACCACAACCGCTTACTATCCTGATGCAGCAGAATTGACCGCCAGCCACGGTCAAAATGACCGGCACATTCAGAGTTCGATTAAAGAATTATTTGAATTAGAAGCAGCTGAAAGCATACCTCCCCAGATGATCGCAAAATCGCAAAAATCTACAGAACGCTATGCCAGGGTGTCTGACATCTCTGTGGCAGAATGCCTTGACCTCGCCCAGACTGCCAAGGCCATGGCGCCTATCCTCCCCAAGTGCTGGGAGGATTTGATCGCCCTGTCAGACCAACTTGCTCCTGCAATTGGGTTGAAAAAGCCGTTGGTTCATGAAGCGGAGAAATATCTTGGTCGCCATGGGTGTGCTTTAGCTGTGCTTGGGCTTGTTGAGGCATTTAATAGGATTCGTAGCCCCCAAGCGTACCTGAATGCGCTTGTTAAGCGCGCCATCAAAGAAAGCTTAGATATTGTTCGCATGTTCAGATCGCTCGCAAAGCCGGGAAATGGCACACCGTTGGGCGCTGCTTGTATACCCCGGTAAACACCTCCTTGCCTAAGATGGAGGAGTTTGGCCGCCATGTATACCGGGGTAAACACCCAGATGTCGGAGCAAAGAGTTTGAAAAGGGTTTGTATGACGGTGACGGGAGTGAGATCGAGGGAGTGGCTTCCGGCGCCCGTTGAGGAGAAACTCTGATGATGAAAGCTATCCAGAAAATCACCCTGTCCCCCTCGCGGGACATTCCCTTCGAAAAGCTCGTGCTGAGCCAGTCCAACGTTCGGCGCATCAAGGCCGGCACCTCGGTTGATGAATTGGCCGAAGACATCGCGCGGCGTGGTCTTCGGCCGAGCCTGAACGTCCAACCCGTCTTGGATGCCGATGGCGTCAGGACCGGTATGTTCGAAATTCCGGCTGGTGATCGGCGCTTCCAAGCTTTGTGTTTGCTGATGAAGCAGAAGGGGCTCGCGAAGACTGCACCGATCCCCTGCATCGTGCGGGATGCCGCGTCGGAAATCCTTGCGGAGGACGATTCCCTCGCAGAGAACATGCAGCGCGTGGCTTTGCACCGATTGGATCAGTTCCGTGCCTTTGAGGCCTTGCGCGAAAAAGAACAGAGCGAGGAAGCGATCGCGGCAGCGTTCTTCGTCGCGCCCCAGACCGTAAAGCAGCGCCTCAAACTCGCGTCCGTGGCCCCTGCCCTGCTCGAAGTTTACGGCGAGGATGCCATGACGCTGGAACAGCTGATGCCCTTCACGGTGAACCCAGACCACGAGTGTCAGCTGCAGTTCTGGGATGCAGTAAAGAATTCGTGGAACAAGGAGCCTTACTCAGTTCGTCGTATGCTGACCGAGACTTCGGTGCGGGCCTCTGACCGACGTGCAGTCTTTTTGGGTATAGCGGCCTATGAGACAGCAGGTGGTGTCGTTCTGCGCGATCTCTTTCAAAGCGATGATGGCGGCTGGCTAGAGGACCCTGCTCTGCTCGACCGGCTGGTCGCTCAAAAGCTTCAGGCCGAAGCTGCGGCCATCGCCACCGAAGGCGAGAAGCGGATCGAGGTTTCGACCGACCTGCCCTATGGCTACAGCTATTCGATGCTGGGGCTGAAAGGCGAGCCGACGCCGATGACGGACAGCGAAGGCGCCGATCATGCCGGACACCTGGCTGAGTACCGCGCGATGGAGAAGGAATACTCCGGCCAGGACGAGTACCCCGAGGAGATCGAGACTCGGCTCGGTGAACTCGGGGCCGCGATGGAGGCCCTCGAGCAGCGGCCGCTGATTTTCGATGCGACTGAGGCCGCACTCGCTGGGGTCTTTGTGACACTTGATCGAGATGGCTGCCGCGCAGTCTATCGTGGCTATGTCCGGCCCAAGGATGAACCGCGCGATGAGTCCGCGGTCCAGAATGTCGGTGACTCGGAAGCTGTGGGGCAGGGGGCCGATGTGGGTGCCTCTGGCTGGCAGCCCTCGGCGGTATCATCCGCAGGAACCATCAATACCTCAGGTGGCCAGCCGATCGGCGCTGATCTGTCCGAGGATGAGAATGACGGCGCGCTGAAGCCGTTGCCCGAGCGCCTGCTTGTGAAGCTGACCGCTCACCGGACCTTGGCATTGCGTGAGGCAGTCGGGCCCTCGCCTGACGTCGCGCTGACGCTCTTGCTCCTGAAACTCGTTACCAACACCTTCCGCACCTCAGGGGCCTCAGGCAGCTGCGTTGAGGTTTCCGTGCGCCACGTCTACATGGCGGCCCAGTCCCCTGAATTGAAGGACAGCGCGGTGGCGAAGTCGGTTGACGCGCGTCATGAAGCTTGGGAGGAAGACCTTCCGCTAGGCGATGATGCGGCACTCTGGGATTATCTGTCAGCCCTCGACCAAGGCAGTCGTCTGGCTCTGCTGGCCCACGGCCTCAGCTTCGGCATCAACGCGATTCATGAGAAGGTGAACCCTTATTGCGCGGGTATCTCGGCGGGTGGGCTGACCCGGCGTATGGCGCAGGCTGATCTCGTAGCCCGGTCGGTCGATCTCGATATGGTCGAGGCAGGCTGGGAGCCCACGGTCAACAACTACCTCAATCGCATTCCCAAGGCTCGGATCATCGAGGCCGTGCGTGAGGCGAAAGGCGAGGGCACCGCGCAGCTTCTCGATCATCTGAAAAAGGGCGACATGGCCACCGAGGCCGCGCGGAAGCTCAAGGGCACCGGCTGGTTGCCCGAGGTTCTGCGCCGCGCCGATCAGGTGGCGCTGGACGGCGAGGATCGTGCCGTAGGGCAGGGGGATGGCGCCGTTCAGCTTGAAGAGATCGAGCTGCCAGCCTTCCTGACGACCGATCTGCCTGATGGCGTCGCGTCGATGATGGCCGCTGCGTGATCTGAGCCAAGCTAGGGCGGGGAAACCCGCCCTCTCTTCACACATAATGTTACAATATCAATATGATGAATGCGATAGCTCGCATTCGAGATGAGGAATCATGTCTGCTAAAACCATCATCGACACTGCACCCTTAGGGGCTTCTGATCCGCTACACCGACGGCTGTCCCAAGCCGCCAGCACGGTTCACCAAAAAGCTAGCAGCATGGAAACGCGCGAACGGAGTCGGCCGTCTTGTCAAGAAAGAACCGCCGCGGCCCTATCTTGCGCGACGCCTTGAACCGCCCCGGGTTTACCGGAGGGCAAAACGCTCACCAGAATTACCCATTATGGAACAGACACAAAAGAAGAGGATATTGAAGCCGTATTCACCTGAGTTCCGCGAGTGTGCGGTGCGATTGGTCATGGAACGCCGCGATGAGTATCAGAGCGAAGCTGCGGCGCTGACGGCGATCGCAGAAAAATTGGGTTGTTTGCCGGACAGTCGCGTTTGAGCCCGCCAGGTCCAGAGCGCCGGCGACCAGCGGGCAGGACCGACCAGTAGTGAAAAGGCGCGGACTTTGGAGTTAGAGCGTGAAGTGCGCGAGCTTCGACAGGCCAACGAAATATTGAGGAAGGCATCAGCGTATTTTGCTCAGGCGGAGCTCGACCGCCCGTTTCGCAATTGATGGATTTCATTGAGGAAAGCCGAGAGATACTTGGGGTCGAGCCAATCTGCAGGGCGCTGCAGTTTCTTCACAAAGATGAAAATAGATGACAGTCGTCAGGATTGCGATGCTCGCCAGTTTACCGAAGCAGCATATCCCGAAGGGCCCGGTCGCTCTGTTCATCCGGCCCGAAGTGAAGGGCGGTATGAATGTCGACAAGATGGCTGCGCATCAGGCCTTCGGCTCTGGCGTAATCACCCGTCTCCAACGCGTCGATCAATGCCCCATGAGAATGGCCGGAACGTGTCAACGACTTTGAGACAGTGGCTTTTGGACTTTAAGCTTGGTTTCCCTCCGTTTGCTTTGGTGGATTTATCCAGACAGCAGTCGGGATGTGAGGCGGCCTGGGTGGCTTGCGGACGAAGCGCTCGGGCGTGCTGA
>Ga0105055_10007830_pt1 | contig 14076 bp, 13 predicted proteins | sample BON03_FD_78090 | JGI IMG/M metagenome (GOLD analysis project Ga0105055, IMG submission 78090) | Freshwater microbial communities from Lake Bonney liftoff mats and glacier meltwater in Antarctica - BON-03 | ecosystem: Environmental > Aquatic > Freshwater > Ice > Glacier meltwater | place: Lake...
AGAACGATTATACGTTTTTTTACCGCTAGAAATTGCGGTTCCTGCGGCTGCCGAGTCGGTTGTAAAATCGTCTGTGGATTGTGTTTTTATGAATCCAATCGACTTTAATTGTGTTAGGGTAAGCCTGCCGCCATTGGATAGGACTGCAGATGAAATTTGGGATAATCCATGGTAGAGTAGGCTCCAATCAATAATTTTCGCTCTTTGGTTAATTGAGCTGCAGGTAATTCCATGCGCTCCATGAGTCCGATATGGTTTTCGAAATGTCGAAGGAATATTTGAGATATATTTCGGTGACGACCTACAAATTCGCGTAGTGTATGATCTAGTTCTCGGCTTACGGCCGTGTCGTCGAGCGCCATGATTCGTTTTACAAGAGTAGTAGTGCGTTCTTCTCCGTTATTAAAAAAGCGTGCCACGACCCTACTGGAATCGGGAAGAAAGTTTAATTTTTTACGTGTTACAGGAACTATCATAGTTTAAAGTAATACAGAAAGACACGCTATATGATGCGTAAAAATCCGGTTATAAATGTTTAATTTAAAAGAGGAAATTACTGGTTTAAAGCTAAAATAGAATTAATAATAAAATGTACTTTGTACTTAAGACCATGGCTGGAATAATACAAAAAAATGATTGGTATAAATGATCTTTTTTCGGCTCATTAAGCACTATGGAACTCAAATATAATTAAAAACACATATTCCATAATTACAATCAGATTTGTTAGGATTGTAGCAATAATGCAGACCAAAACAAATTTAAAGCCGCGTTCGGCTAGCTTAAAATTTATCTTTTTAAGACTAGTATAAATGAAGTGTCCTTAATTAAACCCTATAAAAATCAGCCTTCCAGTTTTTAATAAGCATTTTTATTTCTTTGTTCGTTAGGTTTTCTTTTATGGCTTTCTCTATTAAGGGTAAAAACTCTTCATCACTGGCAAAACGAAGCGCTATTATTTGGGGCATTTTTAAGTCTATCGGAAATAATTTGCCAGTCATTACGTAATATCTCAAGTTTTCTTCTGCTTTTATCGCTCTGTCTTGTGCTTTTAAAGGAAAGCTACGCACAAACCAAGACATGATTAAAAAAATAACGGCGATTAACACCACCAACGATGCTAAATACAAATTCTCCGAACTAGTACTAAAAAGATTCACTACCGCGCCTATTAATAAGGCTATTATCGATAAAAATAAGATACCGTGAAACCCTTTTACTAATTTTGCATGATTTTTAAAATTCTGTTCTTCCATTTTATTAAATTTTCGCTAAAGATAGCTTTATAATTACTGTTTTTATAAAAAGTGAGTTAAGAGATTTGTTACTAATCTTTTGACTTATTCTAATTTAAAGCATAGAATTAAACTAGACTCAGCCTGAGATATCGCATTCATATAAACATTATATTAAAAGAACCAAGAGGCAAGAACCAAGACAAAAAAAGCTTGTCGGCATGTTTTGGCTTTTTATAGCCTCAACGCTTCATGGTTGATGTAGCGATGGTTTAGGCGAGATGTAGTTCGTTAGTTAAATTTTTTCGCTGCGCTTTTAGTTCATTCGCATTTTTTTAAAAGTTACCATCATTTACATCTTTTATAAATTGTATTAAGCCAGCAAAATAGTTGTCCGCATCGTCATATTGTGATAGATGTGCGCCGTTGGTGGTTACACTTCTTCCGTTTTGTACTTCGGTACTCATCCATTCCATATATTTTGGATCCATAGTGTCGTATTTGCCACCAATCATTAAGGTGGGTATTTTCAATTCGTTTAACCTGGTAGAAACGTCCCAACCTTTCAAGGTTGCACTCCCTGTTACCCCAAATTCACTATAGCCTTGCATATAGATGTAAATGTTTGGATTGAGGTGTAAAAACGCCCGATTGATAAACTCTGGCCATTCAGTCCTAGGCAAATGCAATACGTGTTTAACGTAGTAATGCTGAATCACGAGTTCCGTATAGCGCGGATTGCCGAAATCTTCCGCGGCTTCCATAGCTTTTATTTCTTTAAAAACTTCTGGAGGTAATTGAGGGCCTAAAACTTCCAATGCATATTTTTCATATTCAGGTATGCTGGCCATCATGTTAGAAATAATTAACCCTTTTAAATTATCCTGATATTTCAAGGCATATTCCATAGCCAAAATTCCGCCCCAAGATTGTCCAAGCAAATAAAAATTATCTTTGTCGAGATTTAAGGCTTTGCGCACTTGCTCTACTTCTTCTACAAAATGTTCAGTCGTCCAAAGGGTTGAGTCGTTGGGTTTGTCGCTATAATAGCTATCCAATTGGTCATAATAGATGTATTCTATCTCTTGGTTAGGGAGGTAGCCATCAAAATTTTCAAAAAATTCATGCGTACCACCCGGGCCTCCATGAAGCAATAGCACTTTCATTTTTGGATTGTTACCCATTCGCTTTGTCCATACATCAAAAGTACCTTTCGGGGTGGTAATCGGAATCATTTTAATACCACCTGTTTTTTGGTCATCGCTGTTGGAGTAATCCATATAACTAGATTTATCAACTGTTTCGTTCTTTTGGTTTTCTTCTTTTTTTTCAGCACAACTTAAAAGTAGTACAGCGTAAATAAATAAAAAATGGATTGATTTTATCATCGTGTTTGGTTTTAATTTTAGGTATTTTTAAATTATTTTAGTATTTGGAACAGACTTTTAGTGAGCATTTAATAAAAACCATCTTCTTATATCTTTTCTCTAGTTTTTATCCCAAATTGGTGCTTTTCTCATGTAATAAAAGAGACTTCAATCAGATATTTAATCAAGCTTTTAGCTAAGCTTTCATCTAGCCTTCAGGCTGTTATAGACTTCTTTCTGAAATAGTTTGTAAAAGTTATTTGTTTCTTTTTCTCCAAAAGGAAAAAAATTAGTGAAGTAAACGATAGCTACCTCTTTTTCCTGATCTAATGAATAATAGGTGTTTGCAAGCCCGGACCAATATACCGAACCTTTGCTTCGAATAACTTCGTCTTCACTATTCTCAATGGCCCAAGCCAAACTGTGGGTGTCTAATTCTTCGCCATTGATGGTGAGGTCATTAGCAAGTTGATTTTTAAACATCATGGCCACAGTTTCTGGTTTTAGGAGTTGTCCACCTTCAAATTTGCCCTCATTCATAATGCACTTTAAAAATGTGAGGTAGTCTTTTGGCGAGCCTAATAAACCGCCACCTGCACTATATACAGTAACTGGCGCGGCTGGAATGCGTGGGTATTCTTGAAATCCTTGTGCGTTTCGTGTTCCCCAAGAAACAATATTTTCTTTTAAATTTTCAGGAACATTAAACCAAGTACTATTCATGTTTAATGGCCCTGTTACATTTTTTCTTAGGTAATCTTCAAGATTTTCACCACTTACTTTTTCAATAATTTTTCCTACCCAATCTAAACTGGTGCCATATTTCCATTTTTCGCCAGCTTCAAATAACCGCGGTAAGTCTTCATATTTCCAACCTGTTTTATCAAATTTTTGGAGACTTTCGTCCATAAAACTGTAGCCAAACCCAGCCGTATGCGTGAGTAGCTGTCTTAGGTTAACGGCCTTGTTGGCTTCCATAAGCATTCCGTTTTCGTTGAGAATAGGGATTGTGGTCATTTCTGGCATTAGCTTATCTAGTGGCTCATCTAAATCTATCAAGCCTTTTTCTACAAGTTGTAATGCCGCCACAGAGGCAATAGCTTTTGTCATAGAATAAATTCTGAAAATATTATTTTCATTGATGGTATCTTTTCCGCCCCAGACTGATGGTCCGTAAGCAAACCATTGCATTTTACCTTCCTTGGTGCTATAACCCATTAAAGCAGCAGGGAGATCACTATTTTTAAAATAAGTGCTTAGTGCTAACGGATCAATTGCTGTTTTGGGCTCCTGTTTCGCCGTTTTACATGCCGTAAGGTTGAAGATGATAAGGAATGATAAAAGTATTTTTTTCATGGCTAAATGGATATGTATTCAATTTTATATTAGGATTTTTAGACACACCATTTCTAATGCGTTTGTTAAATATGGTAATTCCTATAATGCTATTTTTTGTATCTCGAATATAATCAATAAAGATAAAATGTTTTTTTATAAATTATGAATCATTAAGAATAGTTTGAAAAAATCCTAAGATATCTTTATGATGTGCATTTAATTGATTTTTTTTATACCTATTAACAATAGTCTTTTCAATTGCTGAGTTATAAAACGGATAATAATCACAAGGATAAATTCAATATATAACTAGGTAGTATAATGTACTAATGTACGCTAAATAGCTTTCAATCTAAACTCGGCTAAATTAGCTTTAAATGTATGATTAGTCTATCATATATTTTAGAGTATAGACCGGCAATATATGGAATGTTAAATAATTAAACTTTGAATAAACTCTTATTTCAATATTGCTTTTTTTGGGAAGTATAAAAAGTGTAAATCACCTCATAAGTACAACTTATTTTTCCTTTTTCTGATGAGTTTAATACGCATGGGTTCTCTCAAATATATTATTTAGGCGGTTGAACTCGTTGTTGAAAGTAATAGGCGTGTGTCTAAAAAATATTTCTCTGGAGCTGAATAAATGTTATAGTTTCAATTTTTTCTTTTGCTCACATCTCAAAAATCAAATTTTTATAAGCTTAAATGGTATTTTTTTGATGGAATTAGTTAGAAATAATTTGGACGAATAATTTCTATTTGTCTCGCAAACGAAAATAGAGCAATTTAAGTTTATAAAACTTCTGTATCGTCCAAAAAAAAGCCAATAGTGTATTTTTACTATTGGCTTCTATATTGTATTTAATATTTAATTTCTTTCGAAGGTCAAAAAACTGGAAGGTTCATTGGCATCGCCTCTGTCAATAAGTTCTATGATGGTGTTTGAAATAGAAATGATATCCCAGTCATCATTTAAATCATCAAAATCGTTTGATTCGGGCACTGCAAAGCTAATGATGAATTCAATATCGTCCTTACGGTCATTGCGATCTCTATCGTTTATAACCGACCATCTACCCGTTTGCGTATTATTTTCTCTGACAGCTGTAAGTGTTCCGTTTTCGGAAAAAGTAAAAGTATAACCTGCAAAATCCGTAGTTTCATCCTCGCCAGAGTCAATCATTTTAGTCAAGCGCCAGTTGCCAGTTTGTAAGGTACTACCCACCTCTTGTGCTTCTGGAATATTATTTACATCATCTTTTGTACAGGAGCTTAGTAAGCCCGCAAATACAAGGGCAATTAGCACATTTTTTTTTGAATTTTTCATAGGAACCATATAATTAATTGTTAATGATTTTTAAGAAATATATTATGAGGAAAAATTATTTTTCCAAGATTTTTTTAACATTTTACAGTTTAGCAAGGGTTAAAGTGCTTTCCACAATACCTTTATCAATGTCTTGAAGTCTTATCTTAGTAATTGAAATGGAAACAACCTTCCAATCTTCGTCTAGTTCATCTAAAATGTTTTCTGTATTGAAATCGATAATCAGTTCAGCGGCATTTTTCTGGGAAGACCAGGTTCCGTTTGTGGTGCTATTTCCTCTTTGTGCGCTAATCGCACCATTACTTGAAAATCTAAGTTGGTATCCGGTAAATGCTGAAGTTTCATTAAAGCCTTCGTCCACAAAACTACTAACTGTCCAAGCGCTGTTTTCTGTAATGAAGGTATCACTTAAAGTATCGCCACTCGTATTTCCTGATCCACAAGTGCTGTAAAAACTTAGTTCATCATCACCGATGTAAAATTCAATTTCGACTTCGCCAAATTCGCGTTCTATTTCACTTAACTTCCAAGTGCCATTAAATTCAGGCAAATCAGTAATAGTAAGCGCGAAATTTATTGCGTTACCAGCCCCTTAAGTTAGAAATGGAAGAGCTCCGTGAGTTCAATAAAAATAATCAAAGTAGCGCTATAGCTTGGAAATGGCAGAGCGAACCTTTTTTCGATTTGTTATTAAAACGTAAGATTTTGGAATATAATCTCGTTTTGAGGGCGGCGTTCATTTTAGAACCGATAATGAAGTGTGACTTAAAGTGGGTAAAAATGTTGGGATACACAATATTAAAGGTTTTATAAATAGCTTTACATACAATAGTTACAAATATAAAAGTTAGGTTTTAGATTATTTTTAGAACCTCTAAAGCCCAGGGCTTACTGCCAACTAACACTGCCTACTTGTTTTTAATATAATCAAATTATATTCAAGTTTAAAAATCTCTAACAGTTTAGGCTATTGCAGTATTCTATCTCTAGGGCAACAATTTTTGCAGTTTCTTTATGTAATAGTATAACTCATAAAAACTATGATTATGGATAATTTTTTAGGGCTATTATTTTATGCTGTACTTTATATATTTGTTCGGTTTATTGCAAAAATTTTAAAATAATTTTACGGCTTCAATTTTTTAAAAGTAAGTTTCTTGTGAACATTAGGTTTCTCGGAAAATGTAAAAATCTTCTATGCCTTTAATTAGATTTCTTTGCATTCAGCATTGTTCTTAATTTTAAATACCCGACTCTTTTCCGCTTAATTTTGGGTTCTAGGCCAAATTCAATATATATTTACATAGGATTATCTAGTATTAGCTCAATTTTATTAATGTATTAAATTTTATAGGATGAAAAATACTAAAAAACATAGTAGATTTTTTTTAGTTGGACTGTTAAGTTTGTATGTAACTACAAGTTATGGTCAAACACCAAAAAAATCAGAAAACATTCCTTCTGAAATACAAGATATCGTTATAAGAGAGCTTGTCGTGGCCGCCAATCAAACCGAAAAATACTTGCCTCTATTCAGAGAAAAAAAAATTGGTATTGTAGCTAACAATACCTCGGTTATTTTTAAAAAAAATACAGTGAATGAACCCTATGTTCACGCAGTAGATTCCTTGTTATCCCTTGGGGTGAATATCGTAAAAGCCTTTGCTCCTGAACATGGTTTTAGAGGCGATGTTGATGCTGGGGCGAAAATTAAAGATGAAAAAGACCTTAAAACGAATATACCTGTTACATCTTTATACGGTGCGAACTACAAACCAACACAAGAACAATTGCAAGGTATTGATATGCTTGTTTTTGATATTCAAGATGTTGGCGCTAGGTTTTACACTTATTTATCTACATTGCATTATGTAATGGAAGCTTGTGCCGAAAAAGGAATTCCATTATTTGTTTTTGATAGGCCCAACCCAAATGCGCATTATGTGGACGGGCCGGTATTAAAAAAAGGCTTTGAGTCCTTTGTAGGTTTGCATCCTGTTCCTATTGTTTATGGAATGACTATCGGGGAATATGCAAAAATGATTAATGGTGAAAAATGGTTAAAAAACGGGATTCAGTGCGATTTAAAAGTAATCACCTTAGAAAATTATACCCACGAAACGCCTTATAGTCTTCCTTTGCGTCCTTCGCCCAATCTTCCTAATAATAAAGCTATAAATCTGTATCCAAGTATATGTTTGTTTGAAGGCACTAATGTAAATGAGGGTAGGGGTACTGAAAAGCAATTTCAGGTTTTTGGCTCTCCTTATTTGCCAAGTGATTTGTATCCTTACACCTATACACCAATATCAAATTTTGGCTCAAAGGATCCAAAACATTTGGGTATAAAATGCCATGGGTTAGATGTTTCGCAGACGCCAAAATTAAACGAAATTGATTTTAATTGGTTGATTGACGCTTATAAAGCCACCCCGAAAAGCGAAAATTTTTTTAAATTCGCTGCTTTTTTTGATAAGTTAGCGGGTTCCGATGAATTAAGAAAACAAATTATTGAAGGAAAATCTTTTGAGCAAATAAGAAGCTCTTGGGAAGCAGATTTAAGTGCTTTTAAAAAAGTTAGGGCCAAATATTTATTGTACCCGTGATGCTTATACGGACTTCATTAATCAAGCACAAAAATGGGAGACTGTTCAAAAAGTCTTTTAAGTAACCGAAAAAGAGTTTCAAAAAGCTACCACGAAACGGATTTAAAACGCCTATAAGTAATTTCACAAGTTACGGGGACGCCGAAGGGGTAAACTTAAAATTTATTTTATCATATTGGGAAGCGTGTGAGCATAAATTGTTCATGTGTTTTTTTATTAGCATCCAAAAAAAATGTATTACAGCACTTCATTTCTAGCTATCCTGCATAATTTTACCAGCGAATACTTTAAAGAGTATGATGAAATGGATTAGTAATTTAAAATATAATAACATGAAATTAGAAAACAAAAAAGTAGCCATTTTAGCTACAGACGGTTTTGAAGCCTCCGAATTATTTGAACCCTTAAAAGCTTTAAAAAATGAAGGAGCTCAAGTACATATTATATCAAACAAAGAAGGCGAAATAAAAAGTTGGGACAAAACCAATTGGGGAAAACCAATCGCTGTAGATAAGTTGATTAAGGACACTAAGGAAGCAGATTATCATGCTCTTGTTTTACCAGGCGGGGTTATTAATCCTGACACATTACGAACCGATGAAAATGCGCTTCAATTTATCCGCGATTTTTTCAAAAGTCACAAACCCGTTGCAGCAATATGTCATGCGCCTTGGTTATTGATAAGCGCAGGTGTTATTGAAAACAGAGAAGTAACCTCCTATAAAAGCATAAAAGACGATGTTTTAAACGCTGGAGCAACTTGGTTGGATAAAGAAGTAGTGGTTGATAGTGGCTTGGTAACCAGTAGAAATCCGAAAGATTTACCAGCATTTATCGCTAAAGTTATCGAAGAAATCGTAGAAGGAAAACACGAAGAGCAAGTGACCAAAGCTTAGCCTTATAAAATAAAATAGGCATAATGTATCGTATTTAAAAAATCGGTGAGAAAATTTTATTCTTTCCGATTTTCTTATATAAATTAAAGTTAACCTTCCAGTTTTTTATATGGAAAGTGATGAATATCAATTAAACCTTTGAACTTCACATGATCTTAATTTTATGCTATTTATGCCATAATTGAAAGGATTTATTGTACTTAAAAAACCTTACATATGTCCATTCTAGGAGAATTTATTAAAGGGGCAATTGTCTTAAAAGATAAATTAACGGCAGAAATGAAGCCAATAGAAGAACAAAAACAAGTACTACTACATTTACTTGAAAAGGCTAAGAGTACCGCCTTTGGACAACATTATAATTTTGAGGCTATTCTCAATTCGGATTTTCCATTAAAGAATTTTTTGAAAGCAATTCCGTATTTTAATTATCATAAAATTAATGAGGAGTGGTGGTATAGATTGCATGAGGGAGAAGAAAATATTACTTGGCCCGGCATTCCCGATTATTTTGCCTTAAGTTCTGGCACGACTGGTAAAAGCAGCAAGAGAATTCCGGTAACCAATGAAATGATAAGTGCAATTCGCGATGCTGGGATTGCCCAAGTTTCTGCATTGGCTAATTTTGACTTACCCACAGAATTTTTTGAAAAAGGAATTTTAATGTTAGGTAGCTCTACAGATTTAGCGAAAAAAGACAATCATTTAGAAGGTGAAATTAGCGGTATAAGCGCTAGCAATATTCCGTTTTGGTTTAGGAGTTATTATAAGCCAGGCGAAGAAATTTCTCAGATTGAAGACTGGGATGAGCGGGTTCAAAAAATATCAGACCAAGCAAAAAGTTGGGATATTGGCGCACTTAGCGGCATCCCATCTTGGATAGAATTAATGCTCGAAAAAGTGATTAAAGATCACAATTTAAAACACATTCACGAAATCTGGCCAAACCTACAAGTATATACTTCTGGTGGGGTTGCTTTTGGGCCTTATAAAAAAAGTTTTAATGCTTTATTAGGTAAACCAATTACGATTATAGATACCTATTTGGCGTCTGAAGGATTTATTGCTTTTCAGGCAAGACCAGCAACAGGGGCTATGAAGTTGGTTACTAACAATGGCATTTATTTTGAATTTATCCCCTTTGAGCCCAAATATATAAAAAGCGATGGTTCTCTGACCGATGACGCCCCTTCTGTAGGTTTAGCAGAGGCTCAAAAAAATCAAGATTATGCGCTGGTCATCAGTACGGTTGCTGGTGCTTGGCGTTATCTTATTGGTGATACTATTGAATTTACTGATGTTGAGCGTGCGGAAATTAAAATTACGGGCAGAACAAAATTCTTTTTAAATACGGTGGGCTCGCAATTATCAGTAAATAAATTAGATGATGCCGTAGGTGAATTAGAGGCTGTTTTTGATGTTAAAATTCCTGAATATACCTTATGTGCAAAACGTTTTGATGATGATTTTTACCACAGCTGGTATTTAGGTTGTGATACTATTTTAGATGCTGAAAAGGTAGCTGCGGAATTAGATAAGTTTTTAAAGAAAGCCAATAAAAATTATAAAGTAGCGCGTTCCAAAGCTTTAAAAGGTGTAAAAGTATCTTTGATTTCTCCTACCGTTTTTCACGAATGGAATGCGGCAAATAAGAAAAAAGGAGGTCAGGTTAAGATGGAAAGGGTAATGGGCGAAGAAAAATTTAAAACATGGGAAGCCTTTGTCGCTGAGAATTTAAGGTAAAAAATTTAATTTTTCTTCTTGAAATCTCGATCTTCAACAAGTTTTACAATTTCATCTGGGGACAGGTAATATTTTTTAATTCGAGCCTTATAAACTTCAGATAGATTGGTATTATTTAATATGAAATTTTTGGTTTCTAAAATATAGGTGTCCATGTTTTTCTCTACCGCATAAGTATCAGCCGCTCGCTCCGCCTTTTGAATGTAACTATCAGATAAATAATATTTGATACCAAACCATATTAAATTTAAACTACTTCGGTTTCTGTAATCCATTACATGCCCCAATTCATGCCCAAGCCATCCTATCAATACATTTTCTGGTATATTTTCTGTAGCGTAATGCTGTCCACCAATTTCGAAAGTCTCACTGATTAAAATTTTATAACTTCTATTTTTCTTTCCCTTTAATAAGCTTAAAAATCTAGGTTGGGCTTGCATAATCGATTTTTTGATGTGCTTTTTAAATTTAAATTCTATAGGCGTGTTTTTTAGTTCAGGATAATAGGAAAGCGCTTTTAAAGCTTCGGTTTTTATGGAAAGAGGAATAATATGTTCTTTTTTAGTTTCTTGCATATAAATAGGAACGGTACACATTAAAACACAGAAAGTGACTAAAAGCCACTTTCTATTTCTAACTATCATCAATTTCATATTTTAAAACTGGTATCTAATGCCTAAGGCAATATCTAAGTCTAAATTGTCTGAATAACTATCATTAAAACCTAATTCAGGACGTACATCTAGAGAAATAATTAATGGAAATTCAAAGTCGTACTCAATACCGATATTACCAGCAACTAGAGCAAAAATTCCATCATCTTCGCCTGCATCAAATGAACCTACACCTGCACCAACGCCTACAAACCAATTAAAACGGTTTTCAATAGGCATAACCCACTGGTATAAACCCACAAGTTTAAAAGCATCTAGGTTATTAGAACTTCTCCAACCTAAATCGAACTCAAGTCGGTTATTCTCTTTTAAATATTTTTGGTAAGATATTTCTCCACCGAAACCATTATTGTCCCCAATCCGCAAGCCCAAGGCGTTTTTTGCAATAGATTGACTTTGTACTGTAAATGTGGTAAAAATGGCAATTACCAATACTCCTATAATTTGCTTCATTATTATTTAGTTTTTAAGCATTAATTAAATCAAAAGTATAGCAGATTTTGCTCTTTATTTGACGTGATGAGATTCAATATTACTCCATTTGTAATATTGATTTACATTGAGGCAAAAAGTTATAATAACGGACTTAACAATTTTGCTAGACCTTCAAAAAATTTATGCAAAATAGATCGGTTCTTGAAAGTGTCTTTATCTAGGGCATCATGCGAATCAAAGTAATGGATAAACTCCTTGCAAATGATCATTACCACGGCTTCATCACCAACCAGTGCGTTGGCTTCAAAATTATGTTCAAAACTGCGGTGATCAAAATTCCCTGAACCTACGGAAACTAATTTATTATCGATTAAGATAACCTTACTATCTAAAAAATCAGTTCTTAAATAAATTTTAACACCAATGGATAATAACTCTTCAAACCTAAAAAAAATGCTGTATCTGGCCATTAAAGAATCAGATTTTTTAGGAATCAATAAGCTTATTGTTATACCATCCAATGTGGCAATTTTTAAAGATTCTATTACGGTGGTGCCTAGAATAAAATAAGGATTTGCAATAAAAATAGATTCCTTAGCGCTATTGTTTATCGCAATATATTGTTGCATCACGGCAGGTTGTTTTGAGTCTGGACCACTGGCAACTATTTGCACTCTCGTATTGCCTCTTGCCGGGTTTTCAGACAAGTATTTTTCGCTGATTAAAATTTTTTCCTTACTCGCGAAATGGTAATCTTTGATAAAAACTCATTGGATAGTATCTACCGCAGGGCCTTCAATTTGTAAGTTCATGTATTTCCAGATCCCTAGTTCAGTTGCCTCAAAATATTTATCGGATACATTAACGCCGCCAATAAAACCTATTAAACCATCTATTACTGCTATTTTCCATGGTTACGATAGTTAAGGGTGAAGAGTAAATTACCAAAACGCAAAGGCATTATGGGTAAGCTTTTACACCAATAGGTTTGAATTTTTTAATCATTTTTCCTCGAAATGAAAAACTTCCGATAGAATCAAAAATCAGCCTAACTTCTACACATTCTTTTATTTCTTGGCTAAAAGCTCCTAAAAACGCTGACTTATTTTGCCTTTTCTACAGCCTTAAAAATAGCTTCAAAGGTTTCTATTCCATCATTAAAAACTTGCATTTTATTATGGGCATAAACAAAAAAAAGCAGTTGGCTTTGACCAATGTGGAAAGTTTTATATAGTTGCCATTCGGATTTTAGTTTCGTTTTCTGAGCTTTTTAAAATTTCGTAATTTTCATGATATAATTTTCTTTTCTTGGTTTAATGCAATTTAAAAAAAGTAAATTTTCTACGGTTTACCCCAAATAAATAATAGAGCATTGGTCCTACAAAAGGGATGGTGATAACCGATAAAAGCCAGCTCAGCAATTTTGTGGCTCTGGAGCTGTGGGGTATAATATTGCCAATGGCCCAAATGGCAACGATAGGTAGAATATAAAAATAATATTAGTCATGGAATTTTGCTTACCATTTTAATACATGGCACAATAGTACTAATTTGCTATAATTTAATTTAAAAACCTGCTTATTACAGTCAATTATAAAACGGATTGGGGTGTGCCTTTTGTACTAATTATGAGAAGTTTACAAAGCAAATTTTAGTAGCAAAAATATGGCAAAGAAAAAGGCAAACAAGCGATGGATATTCGTAATATTTTCTATTTTGACAGTACTCGCAATAGCTTATTTTTTTGCGCAATGGGTTGTGAAAAATAAGATAGAAAAAGTACTCACGCAAGATATGGCATCCAACCTAACCATTACCTATAATGATTTGGCATTAAACCTTTTTTTGGGTAATGTAAGCCTTTATCAAGTACGGTTAGTACCCAAAGATGCAGCGCTATTAAAATCCACAGTTGAAATTGAACAACTCAGCGTGAAAGGATTTAGTTATTTTGAATTGTTAAAGACAGGAAATATTAAAATGGATGCACTTTTACTAGAGCATATTACAGGCGAATATTTTAAAAATAAAACCACAGAAAAGAATTCTTCAAAAACAGAAAAAGCAACTTTTGATAAGCTCATTTCTATTGCTAATTTTAGCCTAAAAAATACAAATTTTACAAGTTTTAATACCGATAATGACAGTGTTTTATTGGCTGTTAAAAATCTGGATTTATCGCTTAAAAATTTGCGATATGATGCCACATCTATCCAAAGTAAAATGCCAATTAAGTATGATGCCTACCACATCAATTCAGGAAAAATAATCGCATCTATTAGTGATTTTGAAACCATCAAAATAGATAGTATTTATAAAAACCGAAAGCTTTATATCGCAGGTTTTTCTCTAAAGTCTAAATACGATAGGCAAACTTTACAAACTAAAATAAGTAAAGAGCGCGATTACATCTATCTTAATATTCCTACCATAGAAATTTCAGGTTTTGATA
>Ga0105055_10007831_pt1 | contig 14075 bp, 11 predicted proteins | sample BON03_FD_78090 | JGI IMG/M metagenome (GOLD analysis project Ga0105055, IMG submission 78090) | Freshwater microbial communities from Lake Bonney liftoff mats and glacier meltwater in Antarctica - BON-03 | ecosystem: Environmental > Aquatic > Freshwater > Ice > Glacier meltwater | place: Lake...
ACTTCCAGTTGCTGCTGCCGATCTTCGCGGCGGCCATCGTCGGCGGCCTCGGCAGCCCGGTGGGCGCCATCGCGGGCGGATTCCTGATCGCATATTCCGAAGTGCTGATCACCTATGCGTTCAAGCGGGTGATCGACTATCTCGTGCCGTTCTGGTCGCCCGAGGGCCTCTTGCAACTGCTCAGCACGGATTACAAGTTCGCCGTCAGCTTCACGATCCTGATCGTGGTGCTGCTGTTCAAACCCACGGGCCTGTTCAAGGGGAAATCGGTATGAGCGCCTATCGCACGCCGCTACTGTTCGCCGCCGTTGGCGCGATGTTCCTGTTCACCGGCTTCACCTCGTCGTGGAACTCTGCGCTGGCGATCTTCAACATGGGGCTGATCAGCGCGATCATGGCCCTGGGCGTGAACATGCAGTGGGGCTATGCCGGGCTGTTCAACGTGGGTGTCATGGGGTTCGTGGCCCTTGGGGGCCTCGGCGCCGTGATCGTCAGCATGCCGCCGGTGAACGAGGCCTGGGCGGCGGGTGGTCTGCGGGTGATCGCGGCCTTGCTGCTGGCGCTGGCCACGTTGGTGGGTGCGATCCAGCTTTGGAAACGGATGGCGCCGGGTCGGTCACGCGCGCTGGCCGTGACGGCATTGCTGGTCGTCGGGTTCTTCGTGTTCCGCGCGGTGTTTGATGGCGGCGTGGCGGCGATCGAGGCGGTGAATCCGGCGGCCACGGGCAATCTTGGCGGGCTGGGCCTGCCGGTTCTGATCGGCTGGCCCGTGGGCGGTTTGCTGGCGGCGGGTGTGGCCTGGATCGTCGGCAAGGCGGCGCTGGGCTTGCGCAGCGATTATCTGGCCATCGCAACGCTGGGCATCGCCGAAATCGTCATCGCCGTGATGAAGAACGAGGATTGGCTGGCGCGCGGCGTCAAGAACGTGATCGGCGTGCCGCGCCCGGTGCCGTTTGAGGTGGACTTGCAGCAATCGCCGGGCTTTCTGGAACAGATGCAGTCTTTGGGCGCCGATCCGGTCACGGCGTCGTCGGTGGTGGTCAAGCTGGCCTATGCCGGGCTGTTCGGTGTGGTTCTGCTGGCGCTGATCTGGCTGACGCAGATGGCACTGAAATCGCCGTGGGGCCGGATGATGCGCGCCATTCGCGACAACGAGGTGGCCGCCGAGGCCATGGGCAAGGACGTGACCGGGCGGCATTTGCAGGTGTTCATCCTGGGCTCGGCCATCTGCGGCCTTGCGGGCGCGATGATGACGACGCTGGATGGCCAGCTGACCCCCGGCAGCTATCAACCGCTGCGTTTCACCTTCCTTGTCTGGGTGATGGTGATCGTCGGCGGGTCGGGCAACAACTGGGGCGCGGTGCTGGGCGGCTTCCTGATCTGGTTCCTGTGGGTACAGGTCGAACCCATGGGATTGTGGCTGATGAATGTGCTGTCCTCGGGGCTGGCCGAGGGCTCGGCCCTCAAGGCGCATCTGATCGAAAGCGCCGCCCACATGCGATTGCTGACCATGGGGCTTGTGCTGCTTCTGGTGCTACGGTTCTCGCCGCGCGGGCTGATCCCCGAGAAATGAGCGGCCTCACCATCCTGTTGCTGGCGGCGGGCGCATCCCGGCGCATGGGCGGGGTCGACAAGCTTCTGGAACAGATCGACGGCGTGGCGCTGCTACGTCGGCAGGCCATGGCGGCGGTCTCTACCGGGTGCCCGGTGATCGTGGCGCTGCCACCGCGCGCCCTTGCCCGGCTGGTGGTTCTGACGGGGCTTGGGGTGGCGGTGATCGAGGTGGCACAGGCCCATCTGGGCATGGGCGAGAGCCTGAAAATCGCAGCCATGGCTGCGGGTGAACCGGACGGGCTGATGGTGATGCTGGCCGACATGCCCGAGATCACCTCTGCCGATCTGACCCTGCTGATCGACGCGTTCCATGCCCGGCCCGACCACATCGTCCGCGCCGCAGCACAGGACGGCACGCCGGGCCATCCGGTGGTCTTTCCCGCCCGCCTGTTTCCCGCCCTTACCGCGTTGCAGGGGGATGCAGGCGCGCGATCGGTGCTGGAAGGCGAACTCCCACTTATCCTGCGCCTGCTCGGTACCCGCTCTACCACCGATCTGGACACGCCGGAGGACTGGGCCAATTGGCGGGCCCGCCGCTCTGGCATTTCAGACTAAATGAGGAACACTAGAAGAAAGTAGAAATGATACCGTCTACTGACTTTGCAATTTAGAGCGCAGCTCACCACCGATGAAAGGACATCGAGTTAAATCTGCCAATTATGGAAGAGTGGACAGATTTCGTATCGCTTCGAGAATTTTATCGGACCAACCAAAGGTACCCTTCACAGATAGATACTCCGCTCCGAGATGGGTAAGAAAGGGATGGTAACTTCCATCAAGGGTAATGCTATGGCCTACGGTCGACACTATCTGAGGTGAGTTCGAACCACACTCTCGGAACCTTGCGGCACCATGTTTTCTTCCATTATTATCATATAAATGATTTTTTGGAAAGAACTCCGTGATAAATAGATCAACATTGGAAATGCTAAATTGTCCAGCACTCCAACCGCAACCATTTAAAGCAAGAACCATAGGCAACTGCGCTAGAGCAATTTCCTGACCGCAATCCGATATGCCCGCTTGGTTCGCGAATACATAAATTTCTCGCTCTTGAGAAAGGCCAACATAACGGTCTTGAAAGATAATTATCTGCTCAAGGAAGAATTTGTAGGCTCCCCCTGAATTAATGACAAAGCTTACGAGATCATTCACATCAATCACTGGAAAATTCAAAAATTGATTCGGCAGATAAATGTGAACGTTGTCTATAGGCCCAATCTGCAAAGGCCTACGGCTCATCACGTTTATACCAGGGCCAGCGAAATTTTATTGTCCAACTTTTGGAATCTCGACAAAACTCCCATCAGACATTTTTGCATATACCCCCTCGAAGCGAGGGAACTCTTCAGTAGCAGCGACAACAGCGCTACTCAAAAATGCCAACAAGGAAAAAATACTGATCTCAGCATTCCCGCCTCCATAGATTAAAAAGACTTATGTCAGTAAAGACGAAGCCTTGAGGCAGGTCAATAGCCATAGTTACGCCGCTGACCCATGAAATACAACAGTGTCAAAAGCCGGCAAAATGAACTAAGGTTGGAAAATTAAAAACAATATCAATGTGAAAAATGTGACCGGGCGGCAGCCCCTCCTCCCGGTCACGGTGGAACGGCGCGCAGGAAGAACCTGCGCGCCGATCGCTGCTTAACCGGAAGTCTTACTTCAGCAGAAGCTGGGCTTCGTGCTTCTTCAAGGTGCGGCGGGCCGCTGCATAGTCGGCCAGCCCCTCGGCCTGCTCCAGTTCGGGGAACAGTTCCAGGATTTCGGCGCGCTGGGCGTTGCCGATCCCCCTGAGGGTATAGTCGCCGGGCTGGAAGCTTTCGGTCCAGGCTCCGTCGGACAGCACCACCTCGTGACGGTCGAACATGAAGTGGATGTAGGTGGTGGCATTCGCCTCGACCCGCATGACACCCTTGTTGTCCACCAGATGCTTGGCGGCGACCAGCACTTCACGCTCTTCAAAGTACAGGGCCGTCTTGTCGTTGGCCACCAGAACGCGGTGGTTGGGCGACACCAGCATGTCACGCTCGGGCAGGTTGTGGCCCAGGGCACCGGCCCTGATCAGCACGGGCTGCATGTGCGGGCTGTTGTGCAGCGTCCGCGCGTCCAGCGCCTTGTGACCGACCCAGGCGATTTCCTGGATGCCGTTGTCCCGGGTGATGATCCGGTCGCCGGCTTTCAGGTCTTCCACCAGACGCTCGCCCTTGGGTGTCGCGATCAGCGCACCCGGAGTGAAGCAGGGCACGATCTCCTCGATGTTGGTGAAGTCGATCTGACCCACCTCAGCGCCTGCGGCGTTGAAGTACACCACCGAACCATCGATGCCGTTGCCGTCGCTGTCGGTCACGGTATCCTGCAGTTCAAAGCGCACGGCACCCGGGGTGGCCGCGATGGACCCGACCAGGTTCATCACGTCAAAGTCCTGGCTGGTCGGACCAAAGCCCGCGCCGCCCGATACCGTATCACCGGCATTCAGATCGAAGAACACATCGGCATCGTCGTTACCCGAGAGCAGATCGTTGCCGCCGGCGCCATAGATTTCGTCTTCGCCGTCATTGCCTTCGAGAGTGTCGTCGCCGTCATCGCCGAAGATGGTGTCGTTGCCAGCGCCGCCAATCACCGAGTCGTCGCCTGCGCCACCACCCAGGGTGTCGTCGCCAAAGCCGCCGATCAGGGTGTCGTCGCCACCATAGCCTTCGATATAGTCGTCACCGGCGCCGCCCATTGCAAGATCAGCGTCTTCGCCACCGTCGATAATATCGTTGCCGGTGCCACCGTCCAGAGTGTTGGCGCCGTCGCCGCCGTCCAGATAGTCGTTGTCGGCACCCCCGTTCAGCACGTCATTGCCATCGCCACCGTCAAGATAGTCATCGCCGGCACCACCATCCAGGCTGTCGTTGTCGACGCCGCCGTCCAGGAAGTCGTTGCCAGTGCCACCAAGCAACGTATCGTCGTCGTCTTCGCCATAGATCACATCGTTGCCGGCGCCGCCGTCGATCAGATCGCGGCCATTCTCGGGGACGGGATCGGTGGCGTCAGGTTCTTCGCCCAGGAAACCCGCGATCGGCTCGGGGCCGAAGCCGCCGAAGATCGTGTCGTTGCCCAGACCACCGTTGATCGTGTCGGACCCATGGCTGCCGATGATGCTGTCGTCGCCGTCACCGCCGTCGACCTCATCGTCGTCGATCCCGGCATTGATCGTGTCGTTGCCGGTGCCGCCAAAGATCGTGTCTCGGTCGTCGCCGGTGCGGATCAGGTCGTCGCCCGCGCCGCCATCGACAAAGTCGCGCCCGTCTTCGGGGTTCGGGTCGGATTCGCCGGGGGCGTTGTTGGGATCGTCGCCAACATAATCGCTGAAGGTGTCGATACCGGCCAGGATCGTGTCGTTACCCTCGCCTCCGGCGATGGTGTCAGACCCTTGGATGTCGTTGATGAAATCGTTGCCTGCGCCGCCATCGACCAGATCATCGTCGATGCCCGACAGGATACTGTCATCGCCAAGGCCACCGCTGATGGTGTCGGCGTCATCGCCGGTGATGATCGTATCGTTGCCCGAACCGCCGTTGACCGAATCGCGGTCGTCGTTGGGGAAGGCATCGGGTTCGACCAGCCCGGGAATGACCAGGGGCGGGTTGTCCAGAGCCGGATCGTTCCCCGAGACATCGATGAAATCATTGCCAGCGCCGCCGGTCGCAACTTCGGACCCGTCGTCATCGATGATCACGTCGTCGCCGTCGCCGCCACCAAGGGTGTCGTCGCCCTCGCCGCCGTCGACGGTGTCGTTGCCCTCGCCGGCCGCGACGACGTCGTCACCGTCACCGGCCTCGACGATGTCGTCGTTGCTGCCCGGGTTCGGCGGCAGGATGGCATCGTTATTGTCGATGCGGTCGCCATCCGGGTCGCCGGTGTAGCCAAGGTTGATGGTGTCGTCGCCCGCCGTGCCGGAGACGATGCCGTCGGGTCCGCCCGGTGGGGGCGGCGGCGGCGGGGGCGGCGGCGGGGGTGGCGGCGGCGAGAGCACGATGTTCTCGATTTCGGTGAAATCGACGATGGTGCCGTCGTTCAGCGTGGCCGTGCCGGTCAGACCACCGCCCGCACCCGGATCGGTGTTGGTATAAGTGATCTGGCCCGCCGGATCGTCGACCAGGCCGCTCAGATCAAGGGTATCGCCGTTGGTCTCGCCGGTTTCGCCGCCAGCGATGGTGATCGTGCTGCCGGGGGAAAGCTGGGACTGGTCGATGGTGAAGTAATCGTCGCCACCGCCACCGCTGGCCATGTCGTCGGCGCCAGCCGTGATCTGGTCGTTGCCTTCGCCGCCCGACAGGTCGTTCGCACCGTCGCCCCCCGCCAGGGTGTCGGCGAAGTCCGAGCCGATGACGCCTTCGACGGCGCTGCCCGAATCGATGGAGTCGTTGCCTGCGGCGCCGCCCGAAAGCGCGCCGGTGCCCAGGTTCACGTTCACCGGACCGTTCGAGGCGGAATAATCGATCGTGTCGCTGCCTTCGCCGCCGAAGAAGCTGTCGGACCCGTTGCCGCCGATGAAAACATCGTCGCCCGAACCGCCTTCGAGGAAGTTCAGTCCGTCGCCACCATCGAGGGTGTCATCGCCCGCTTCGCCGCGCAGGGTGTCCTGACCGGCCTCGCCGAAGATCAGGTCGTTGCCGCTGCCGCCGAAGGCATCGTCATTGCCGAGACCGGCATAGACCGTGTCATTGCCTGCGCCCGCCTTGATGATGTCGTCGTTGCTGCCGACATTGCCCAGGATCGCGTCGTTGTTGTCGATGCGGTCGCCCTCGGGGTCGTCGTCATAGTTCAGGTCGATCAGATCGTTCCGATCGGGATTCTGGTCGCCATTAACCACACCGTCGACGCTCGACGGTACGGGTGTCCCCGATTGGATGGTGGCGTTCGTTACGCTGAGGTCATGTTCATTATCCGACATCATTCGGCTCCATCTCTATGCGACGCGCGACACAGCACCATGGCGGCGCGCCGTCGAGCTTTCCAATCCGAAATGCCTGACCGGAAACCGATACAAGCAATCCCATTGCGACCGTTCCATCGCTGGAACGTATTAAATGAAGTGCTTGGGCCAGACTGACCCCCCGCAGACATTCATTCGACCGACCCTGCATGGCTGCCCATGCAAGGCTCGATCCGGTCGCCCCCCGACGACGCTCGAAACCCAGTTCGCACTGCAAGTTACCTCAACGCGCGCTGCGACCAAGGGGAAAATTGTCGGAAAATTCGCCGATCAATTGACGATAGAGCGGAAAGCTTCGCCGGGGCCCCTGGTGGATCGGGTGTCCGACAGCCCGACCGTTGCCGATGTGGAAACGGTGCCTGTGCAGTAGGGCAACCACATTTTTCCCAAGGTACTGCCAAGGCAGGTGAAAACCGGTTCGCCAAAAGTGTGGGGCGCCCGCAGGTGCAGCCATGTGGCGCCATTCGTTTCACATCCGGCAACAGTGCCGCATTTTCGCGGGATGCGCCACAGGTTGGCCGGGGATGTGGCGGCGGCCAAAAACCGCCCATGGCTTTGGCGATCAATCAAGGGGGATCGGGTGGATTGGTATCAAAATCAAAACGATGACGGCGAATCGATTGTGTCAGACTTCGCGCCATTGCCCAATTCCGGCCTTGCCAGCACCTGAAGAACCGTCAGCCACAACGCACGCCCGGGCGCAAGCGGTCCGAACGCCGCCAACGCCGCAGGCGACAGGGGCCAGCAGAGGCTCTGGCCCGCCAGATCGAGCCAGACCGCGTTGCCCTCCACCCGCGCCAGCCGCGCCTCAAGGGTCAGCAGCGCCGAACTTGGGCCGGGCGGCGCGTCGGACAGGACCGCGCCATCCTCGGGCAGCGCCAGCGACCACGCCTCGCCGGGTTGCGCCGCGATGGACAGGCGCAGCCGCTGTTCTGCCATGGCGAACACCGCCCCTGCCCCGTCCCGCGCTACCACCTTGGCGCGCAACCGCACGGGGGGCGTGGCCCACCCCTCGATGCGGCCCCGCGCCACGGTCAGCACCCGGTCGGCCAGGGTCAGCACCTCGTCGCGGGCATGGCTGACAAACAGCGCGGGCAGATCGAACGCCTGCGAGGCGCGGGCGATATGGGGCAGGATCTCGGTCTTGCGCGCGGTGTCGAGGCCGGTCATCGGTTCGTCCAGAAACAGGATATCAGGCCCCGAGGCCAGCACCCGCCCCAGGGCCACGCGCCGCGCCTCGCCCCCCGACAGCCCGCGAATGTCGCGGGCCAGCAAGGCGCCGAGATCCAGCACCGCGACGATGTCGTCGATGCGCCCCTGCCCGACGCCACGCCGCCGCGCGCCAAACCCGAGGTTGCCGGTGACATCGAGGTGGGGAAACAGGCGCGGTTCCTGAAACACATAACCGATGCCGCGCTTGTGGGGTGGCACGAAGATGCCGTCGCCCTGCATCACCCGGTTGCCCAGCCGGACCGAGCCACTGGCCTTAGGCTCCAGCCCCGACAGGATGCGCAACAGCGTTGTCTTGCCGCTGCCCGAGGGGCCGGTGATGGCGGTGATCCCGGCCAGCGGTACTTTGGCGGCCATAGCAAGGGCAAAGCCGGGGCGTGTCAGCGCCACGTCGAAGGACAACATGTCAGACAAGGGCCCGCCGCCGCCCCTGATTCAGCACATAGACAAACGTCAGCACCATGAAGGACAGCGCCAAAAGCCCCGCCGACAGGATATGCGCCGTACGGTAATCCAGCGTTTCGACAGCGGTGAAGATTTCGATGGAAATCACCCGCGTGCGCCCCGGAATATTGCCCCCCACCATCAGCACCACGCCGAATTCACCCAGCGTGTGGGCGAATGACAGCACCCCCGCCGTCAGCATTCCGCGCCGCGCCAGGGGCAAGGCCACCGACACGAAGGCATCGTGCCGCGACGCGCCCAGCATCGCCGCCGCCTCCATCAACCCCGGCCCGACGCTGGCAAAGGCGGTCTGCATCGGCTGCACCGCAAAGGGCAGGGAATAGAAGATCGAAGCGATGACAAGGCCGGTGAAGCTGAAGGTCAGGGTATCGCCGGTGATCGACAGAAAGGCGCCGCCGAGGGGCGAGGTCGGGCTCATCAGGATCAGCAGGTAGAACCCCAGCACCGTGGGCGGCAGAACGAGGGGCAGCGCGGTCAGCGCCTCGACCATCGGTCGGGCGCGGTTTTTCGTGGTCGCCAGCCACCAGGCCAGGGGCAGCCCGATGATCAGCAGGATCACAGTGGTGATCACCGCCAGTTTCACCGAAAGCCAGACGGCAGCCCACATCATGGGCCGGGCACCTCGTAGCCCGAGGCGCGCAGGATCGTCGCCGCCTCGGGGCCGGCCAGCCATTGCCAGAAGGCGACCGCAGTGGGGTTTTCGGCGCCGCGTGGCAACAGCACGGCATCCTGGCGGATCGGGTCGTGCAGGGCTGCGTCCAGGCTGCGATGCTCGAACGGGCGTTCGGCCAGCACCTGGGGCAGTTGCGATGCGGCGATCACGGCGGCATCGACATTGCCCGTGGCGATGAACCCAGCCACCTGCCCGACGCTGTCGCCGGTGATCAGGGTGGTTTGTGCAAGGTCGACCCCCAGCGCCCCCAGTGCCTGTTCGGCCGCCAGCCCATAGGGGGCGACGGCGGCATCGGCGATGGCCAGGCGACGGCCTTTCAGGGTCTGGGCCGGATCGCCGTTCAGTATCCCCGGCACCGCCACGATGACGATGCGCCCCAGGGCATAAGTGCGGCGCTGGGCCGCCATCCCCTCGGCCTCAAGGCGCGCGGGGCGTTCGGCATCGGCGGACAGGAAGATGTCGAAGGGGGCACCCGCGACGATCTGGGCATAAAGGCGCCCGGTGGAGCCATGGGCCAGCAGGATATCGGCATCGGCGCCATGGGCCGCCACCAGTTTGACCGCCGTGGGCAACATGTTGGCCGCCACTGCAACCGTAACGGTCTCGGCCCGCACCACGGTGCAGAACAGCGCAAGGAAAAGGGCAAGGAGGGGGCGTAGAATCGGATCGCTCCTGACCACGGTGCTGCCGTGTTGTGGTACCCGAGGCCGGACTCGAACCGGCACACCTTGCGGCGGGGGATTTTGAATCCCCTGCGTCTACCATTCCGCCACTCGGGCCCGGCGCGGTGCAGCAGCACCGGACAAAAAGGGTTTATAATGCCACCGCCCCCGGGAAAAGCGAAAAACGCAGCGCTGCGGCGTTTCGGAAATAAACTTGCATCGCCGATACCCTGCCGCGATCCGTTCTGGCGACATGGCGATCAACCCTGTACCGGGTTATTCCCCAAACGCTTCAAAGCCGGTTGGCGCCGAAAGTATCGCACCGGGCCATCTCGCCCGTCTCGAACCCACGGGCAAACCAGCGCTGGCGCTGGGCGGATGTGCCGTGGGTAAAGGTGTGGGGGCTGGGCACGCGTCCGGCATTGCGTTGCAGGGTATCGTCGCCGATCTGCTTTGCGGCATTCATCGCCTCGGCCACGTCGCCGGGTTCGAGGCTGGCGAATTTCTCCTGGGCGTTGCGCGCCCAGATGCCGGCATAGCAGTCGGCCTGCAACTCGATGCGCACAGAAATCGCGTTGCTCTGCTCGGCGCTGACCTGACGGCGCATCTGGTTGGCCTGGCCAAGGATGCCAAGCTCGTTCTGGACATGGTGGGCGATCTCATGGGCCACCACATAGGCGGCGGCGAAATCGCCCTTTGCGCCCAGTTGCCGCGCCATGGTGGTGAAGAAATCGGTGTCGAGATAAGCTTTGCGGTCAGCGGGGCAATAGAACGGACCCGTCGCGCCCGAGGCGCCGCCACAGGGGCTTTGGGTGACGCCCTTGAACAGAACCAGGGTGGCAGGGGTATAGGTTTCGCCCAGTTGCCGGCGGAACACATCGGCCCAGACCTCTTCGGTATCGGCGAGCGTCACGGCGACGAACTGCGCCGCCTGTTCGTCCTGCGCCGTGATCTGCGTGCTGCCCCCGCCCGTGGGCGCGCCCTGCTGCAAAAGCGGTGTGACGTCGATGCCCAGGAAATAGCCGATCACCAGCACCGCGATCAGCCCGACCCCGCCGATGCCGCCCGCCGCCCCGCGCCCCGAGATGCCCCGACGATCCTCGATGTTGCGGCTGCTGCGCCGTCCCTGCCATTTCATTGCGCGTCTCCCGGTTGCGGACACTCTAGGCATTTCTTCGGGCCTGACAATCTGCGGCGTTGCGCATGGGTGGTTGACGTCTTGCGCGCTGCATGGTGCAAGACTGCCAAACCGAAAGGCCGCGCCCGATGCTCAGATCGTTCTACAATTGGGTGCTGGGCCTGGCCCAAAGCCCGAACGCCCTGTGGGCGCTGGCCATCGTGGCCTTTCTCGAAAGCTCGGTCTTTCCGATCCCACCCGATGTGATGATGATTCCGATGATCCTGGCCCGACCCCCGCGGGCGTGGCTGATCGCCGGGGTGGCGACGGCAAGTTCGGTGGCAGGCGGGATTCTGGGCTATGCCATCGGTGCGCTGTTCTACGACAGTCTTGGCGCGCCCATCCTGGAAGCGTTGGGCAAGGGCGAGGCGATGGCAGCGTTCAACGAGCGTTTCAACGGTGTCGGCTTCTGGGCCGTTCTGATCGCAGGCGTGACGCCGTTTCCCTACAAGGTCATTACGATCATGTCGGGCTGGACGGCGATGCCGCTGGCCACGTTCGTCGTCACCTCGATCATCGCCCGGGCGCTTCGGTTCTTTGTCGTCGCGGCGCTGCTCTGGAAATTCGGCGCACCGATCCGTGATTTCATCGAGCGCCGCCTTGGCCTGATGTTCATCCTTTTCATCGTGCTGCTGCTCGGCGGCTTCTATGTCGTGAGGTTCCTTTGACCAGACGCGCCCTTATTCTGCTGGCGGCATCCGGATCGTTCGCCCTTCTTGCCGGGGCGTTCGCCTTTCAGGCGCTGGGCTATGCGCCCTGCCAGATGTGCCTCTGGCAGCGCTGGCCCCATGCCGCCGCCGCCGCCCTGGGCGTGGCAGGGTTCTTTTCGCCCCTGGCCATCGTCGCGGTGCTGGGCGCCATCGCGGCGTTCACCACGGGGGCCATCGGGGTGTTTCACGCCGGGGTCGAGTGGAAGTTCTGGCAGGGGCCGACTGCCTGTTCCGGCACCTCGACCAGCCTGTCGGGGCTGAGCGGCACCGACCTGCTGTCGACCGACATTCCCGAAGCCATCGTCATGTGCGACGAAATCGTGTGGTCGCTGCTGGGGCTGTCGATGGCGGGGTGGAACGCGGTCTTGTCCTTCGTGCTGGTGGCGGTGTGGATCGCCGCCCTGCGGGCACGCGCGGCCTGAACCGGCGGTTCCCGGGTCACGGTGTGCGGGTGGACAGCAGCAGGTTCGTCTCGCTTGCCGTGATGCCCGGCAGTTCACGGATGGCGAACAGGGTCTTGTCCAGCTCTTCCAGCGTCTGCGCCGCAAGCTCGACGATCAGATCCCATTTGCCGTTGGTGGAATGCACCGCGCGCACCTGGGGAAAGCCGTGCAACCGGTGGATCAGCCGCCGGGTGCCCGCCCCCTCATAGCCCAGCATCATCAGGCCGCGCACCGGCGCGCGCGCCACATCGTCCCGGGTCAGCACGGTGAAACCCTGGATGTCGCCACTGGCCTGCATCCGCGCGATGCGGGCGCGCAGGGTGGCGCGGGATTTGCCCAGCCGCTGTGCCAGATCGGCCAGCGGTGCGCGGGCATCGGCGCGCAGCGCGGCCAGAAGGGCAGTGTCCAGATCGTCCATATCGGCGGGCATACCCTCCGAAACGGGCAACGTCATGCCTTTTCGGCGCATGTTCATGCTGTTTTCAGGCGCGATCCGGCGCCACATCTTCACCGATACCAGATCGAAAGGCACAGACCCGATGACACATGTGATTCTCGTGGGCGCCCCGGTGGACAGCGGCAAGGACCGGCGTGGCTGCATCATGGGGCCTGATGCCTTCCGCGTCGCAGGTCTGGCCGAGGCGATCACCAGCCTGGGCCACACCCTGCGCGATGATGGCAACCTGCGCCCCGGCCCGGCGCGTGACCACAGGGGTCAGCCCGCTCATCTGGTGGCCCTTGGTGAAACCGTCGCCTGGGCCGAGACGCTGCAACCCGCAGCGACCGAGGCGATGTCCCAGGGCCTGCCGATCTTTCTGGGCGGCGATCATGCGCTGGCCCTGGGCAGCGTGCCGGGGGTGGCGGCCCATGCCGCCGGGACGGGGCGTGCGCAATTCGTGTTGTGGCTGGATGCGCACAGCGATTTCCACACCCCGACGACGACAGCAAGCGGCAATCTGCACGGCACGCCCGTCGCCTATTTCACCGGGCGGCCAGGGTTCGATGCCTTTCCGGCGATCCCCGATCCGGTGCCCGAGGGCAATGTCTGCATGATCGGCATCCGGTCCGTCGACCGCCCCGAACATGTGGCCCTGCTGGCCAGTGACATCACCGTGCATGACATGCGCGAGATCGACGAGACCGGCATCGCCGCCCCCCTGCGCGCCTTCCTTGATCGGGTGCGCGCGGCCAACGGCCTGCTGCACGTTTCGCTGGACGTCGATTTCCTCGACCCCGCCATTGCGCCGGGGGTCGGCACCACCGTGCCCGGGGGCGCCACGTTCCGCGAGGCGCATCTGGTGATGGAGATGCTGCACGAGAGCGGCCTCGTCACCTCTCTTGACCTTGTGGAACTGAACCCGTTTCTGGATGAGCGCGGCCGCACCGCCGCGCTGATGGTCGATCTCACGGCGTCGCTGCTGGGGCGCAAGGTGTTCGACCGCCCGACCCGGAGCTTTGCATGACCGCCCCGTCACACCTGGCCTATGTGCCCTTCGTGTCGGTCGATCACATGATGCGACTGATCCACCGGATCGGGCTGGAGCGGATGCTGATCGATCTGGCAAACGCCATCGAGGCCGATTTCCTGCGCTGGGAGTCGTTCGACAAGACGCCCCGCGTCGCGTCGCATTCCGCCGAGGGGGTGATCGAGCTGATGCCCACCTCGGACGGCGACACCTATGGGTTCAAATATGTCAACGGCCACCCAAGGAACATGAAGGACGGCCTGCAAACCGTTACGGCGTTTGGACTTCTGGCCAATGTTGCCACCGGCTATCCGGTGCTGCTGAGCGAGATGACGATCCTCACCGCCCTGCGCACGGCGGCGATGAGCGCGCTGGCCGCCCGCCATCTGGCGCCAAAGGCGGCCACCACCATGGCGATGATCGGCAATGGCGCGCAAAGCGAGTTTCAGGCCCTGGCGTTCAAGGCGGTCTGCGGCATCACCACGGTGCGGCTCCATGACATCGACGCCGCCGCCACTGCCAAGGCGATGAAGAACCTTGCCGGGCACGGCCTGACGCTGGTCGCCTGTGCCAGTCCACAGGAGGCCATCCAGGGCGCGCAGATCGTCACCACTGTGACCGCCGACAAGCAGAACGCCACCATCCTGA
>Ga0105055_10007832_pt1 | contig 14074 bp, 10 predicted proteins | sample BON03_FD_78090 | JGI IMG/M metagenome (GOLD analysis project Ga0105055, IMG submission 78090) | Freshwater microbial communities from Lake Bonney liftoff mats and glacier meltwater in Antarctica - BON-03 | ecosystem: Environmental > Aquatic > Freshwater > Ice > Glacier meltwater | place: Lake...
AGGGATGCAATTAAATTACATCAGGAGAAATATAATGCGAATTCAGTGATTCCACATAATGTTCTTGCTTCTGATTACCTCACGGATTGCCATCAGGCTCTTTTCTTTCAACAAGATACTCGTAGTGCTTTAAAAAAAATCGATTTTTATTGTGTTTATAAATTTTTTTTTGTTGTTTTTAAAAGCCAAAACGTTGGGAAGAATTGTATAGCCCTGCGAAAATAGAAAAAACACCGCGCTCTCTTAATTTGATCAACGGATCTATTTTCTCAACTTGTGAAACATGACAGCGATTCGACGTGCGGAAAAAGGCGACGCAGGAAAGGTATCGCAACTACTATGGGACAGAGGCCAAACTTTCGAATTTGAAAATGAATCTGCCCTAAGTTTACACCTATGTAACAACATAATTCCGAAAGCCATCCTTTCTATGGTGGTAGTTGGTGATGAGGTGGTGATGGGCTTTGGCTCCTTCGACGAAATTCAATGCAAGATACTCGAAATGGAAGGTGTGAATGTTGCAATACCGTCCAACTCCATCTTTATGACTTGCTTGGAGGCAGAGACTGAAACGGTGTCAGAGCTGATCGTGCGCACACTCTTCGCGACTCTTCCAGGCACTGACTTTATACTTCACGAAGGGAATGAGCCAATAAAACATTTTGAAATCATTGAACAAGAATCCAAAAGTGAAAAGTTCATGATGACTTGCGCTCGAATCAAGTACCAACCAAACTTAAAAGTTCGTGAAGCAAAAGTGGAAGATTATGATGACTTAGTAGATTTGTTCGACACTCAAAGCCAAGTATTAAGCGAAACATATGGGAAATACTTTTTGGCTGATTTAATTGAGAGTCAAGACAATTCCAGCAGAGCAGTAGTTGCCGAATCAGGAGACCAAGCCGTTGGATTACTTTGTCTCTCATCCGAGGTAGATATCAGTGTTCTTGCTAGTGCATTTGATCTAGAACCGTTTAATTTTTTGACTCAATCTGGATCTCTATATAGTGAATCAAAATGCAACGACAGTTCTGTGTTTGCTGTGACGTTGTTCTGTATCGATGAAGCACATAGGGAAAGGAGCAGAGATATGATAGAAGAGGCCTTCAACCAATTTCCAGACAAAGACTTTTGCGCTCTGACTATTCCGACGAATGTTTATGAAGGTGCGCTGCTTCCATACTTTTTTTCTGTTCCAATGAAAGAAGGAGCTGGATTTTCGCATTCTTTGTATTTGATGCATCGTGATTCGCTTCGTGGTATTACTGTTACCGGATCCATACCTGGTAGATGGACAAAAGGTCATGAGTTTGAAGTTTGCCCATTAACGACATATCATGATATCGCGGGACTAATTCAGGATGAAAGCGTGCTCAGAGATATTGAAGAGTTTGAAAGCACTGCGATAACAGTAGCAGGACAATTGGTAGGAGTCGTGGTATTGGATATGAATCCTAGACTCAATCTTTTGAGTTCTTTGTTCGATGGTGTTATTGACTCTGCTATGCAACATGCCAGAATTCGTCATCTGATTATCAATCCAATATTCTCTCAATTCACTCGTAGTGTATTAAGGATGGTGATGAATTTGTCGAATGTGCAAGTAATGCATTACCAGTTGTATTCTGACATGGTTCCAAATTGGAAAATTGTTGAAGAATTCGTTCAAATCAAACCTAGACGCATGAGTCACGTACAACGTAAACATAGAGCGAGAAATTTGCATGTTCCCCGAGATACAGATACGCGATTCGGCTTGTTTACACTTACAAAGTCTGCCTTGTCATCACCTCGAATAATCGTTAACACTCGATTGGTTATTGTTGGTAGTTCTGATTGTGGATTGGCCACCGTTGAAGGGCTTTTGGTGAATCCGCACACCTGCTTCAGTTCCATTACTCTTGTGTCTCCAGGCGGTTTACCTGATGAACGCATTCGAGGTACCAGAGAGCTATGTACTCAAGGCACAGCAGTTATGTATGACTCTGTGTTGACTGATCGAATTGCGTTTAGTAAGAGGGTTCAGATTGTGGATGAAAGGATGGTTTACGTGGAGCGCGACGCCAAAGCGATTGTGTTGTCGGATGGCAGCTTGTTGGAGTATGATTACTTGGTGCTAGCTACTGGATTACAAGATACTTCCTTGTACTCCAATTGTGGTCTGCAAGCGGGAGATATAGAGAAGCACAAAGGGCTTTTAAAGTGCGTTTTCAGTGTCCAGAGTAATCCAGTGAAAGCTAATCAATTCCGGCAAATTGTGGAAACATACCACGAAGAAAGTACATGCGTCGTGTACGGATCTACTGTGGAAGCATTTAGTGCTATTGAGGTTCTTTTGTCCTGTGGTATCCCAGGAGAACGAATCATTCTAGTACATACCAACAAAGATACGTTTTCTTGTTTCTGTGATGATCAGTGGATTAAATCTAGAATGCAGCAAGTTCTTGAAGAAAACAGCATTCAAATAATCACCGAGAAGCAATTGGTTTCGATCGAACAGGGAAATGACAAGATCCGCGCGATTCACCTCAGGACATTTTCGGTAAGCGAGAAAAGAAATTCAAAAGAGTCCGAATATTTGAAAGCGTCGTCTATTCAAGTGGACGATGATAATGGATTGGAAAATGAGCGCATTGAATGTGGTTTACTGATCACTGCTGCTGATAGGAATATTGATCCAGATGTGTTTGCAGCCATCAATGAATCAGGTCTCGTGTATGACGGTCGTTTAGTTGTTGATTCGCAGTTCCGAACTTCAGATCCGAGCATCTTTGGTGCTGGAACGAATACCAAGTTCTCTCGTAGTCTGCGATCCAAGCTTCCATTGGAGCATTTTTCTTCAATAGAACTCGGCACTAAAGTCGCACATTGCATTGAGCGAGTTGTAGATCCTGTTTACCGAGAGCCTTCAAAATCAATCCCTAGTTTCGAGCAGGCCAAAGTGAATTTTGCACATGCAGAACTTCCAGGAGGACTTCGATACTTTCGGGCTACAACCCCTGGCTGGGTTCCTGAGTCGAAGTCCAGTTGCTTGGAAACCAACGGAGAAGAAAGTTTTTGCAAGTTGGATATTGATAGGTATGGAAGAATATCAGCGATATCCTATGCAGTTAGTGATACCTACTTTCCAAAACACAATATGAAAAATCGAATTCCTCCAATGGGCAATTTGATCGGTATTCATTTGTCCTACTTGAATGATATCGAATTTCAATTGGAAAACGATCACATTGATGATATTCTTGAATTTTTAGGGCGTGATTGGGCCACTGTTTTGTACCATGATGCCTTTCCAGCATTTGTAAAGACGATTCAAAATTCAGAAAATTCAAATCAACAAGTGTTGGAGGCTCTGCAAGAAGCGTATCGATCGGAATTGACGGATGTAATGGAAATACGAACCAAAAGAAATGAAATGGTGGGTACATGTGGTAACCAACTACCTGCCCACTTGAAGAAAAACATTCGCTCGCAATTAATGGAATTTATATCTCAACACAAAGATATTCTCGATATGTATTACCTCGAATAGTTTTAAAATAATGACATTCATATTTCAACAAAAAAGACATCCTCGATGTGTAGTACTTCGAATGGTTTCAAACAGTTGTCGAACATATACGAATAACCTTTTGAAAAAAGAGTGAAGCAAAATTCAGAATAAAAACAAGTTAAATCCCACGGAGTTTCTTCCATTTGCACTCATAAAACAGAACAGCTACATATCGTGCTCCAGTTGTAATGGGCAGGCCGCGATGCCATACTAGCTTATCTAGACAACATATATCTCCAGGTTTTAATTTGTAAGTCTTTTGAGGTCTTGAGCCATCTTCAGCCTTCGTGCCGTCCCATACGATGAGCCCAGGCCAATCGTGCTCCATATCTGTAGGTAAGGCGCAAATAGCACTACCATCAATGTTCGCGCTGTCAATGTGCTTTCCAAACTCGTCCTTGCCTTCACTCGGAATATACTTTGTGATGAAGCTGTTCAAAGTGACGATTTGCACCTCTTCTAAATGATGTCTAGTTTTGTACCATTCCCCAAAAGTCTTTGTGGTTATTTCAAGAATTTTCTCCATGGATTTGAACAACAATGGATTCACTTCAGTTCGTGGAATCCATTTAGGATCGCACTGCATGTAGCAAGATTGGGTCCAATTCTTGTATCGGCTGTACTCCGGTAGTTTCTGTTCATGATAATGTTTCAGAACACCTTGATATACATAAGTTATTCAAAATCAAATTCGATATGTAGACTTACCGGGAAATGCTTCTTCAAGGACTTTTTCTGGTACTGCTTTGCGAAAGCACGCGTGACGCAGTTTAGGTGCTTCCAAAGTAATTTCTTTTGTGGAGAAGGAAGCCACGAATTTGGCTTTCAAGCCAACAGATTTCAATGAGGGCATGAGAGGCTTGGTGTCAAAATGTATATCAGTTTTCACTAGAAATCCGATACCAGGAACCGATTCAATGTTTATAATGCCTGGCAGTGAATTGATAGCATTGATGGCGCTTTGTATATTGTGGTCAGTCCATTCGGTTATTAATTTCACTTTAAAGGTTATTGATCTTTTCGGTTTCTTGCTTCTCACTTTCAAAAGTAAAGCCGTCGCTCCAACAGCAAACAGAAAACGTTCCATTGACGTTAGTTAAAAAAAAAAGTGCTTTAAAAAAATCGATTTTTGTTGTGTTTTTTAAAAAAAGGATGATGAAAAAGCGTTCGAGGTTGGAAATAGGAATGGAAACAAATCGCCGCCGTAAATTTGTTTCATACAGCCATGTAAAAACTAGAGGGGACCAGATTTGGGTCCGCGCCAGTCATAAACCAGCAAATGGATTGGATACTGATGGCACGGATGAATCAGAACATCTCCGCATTGTCCGTGAGAATCTGCCTTCTGACGTGGAGATCAACACAAGTTTTGGCAAGAAGAAAGTTTGCTACGCGGATTACACTGCTTCTGGAAGGCCGTTGACATGCATTGAAGAATATCTTTCCAAGGTGGTAGGACCTCTATTTGCAAACACCCATACTGAGAATTCTACCACTGGATTACAAACAACGCACTTCAGGGAAGAAGCAAGAGATATTGTTCTGGAAGGTGTTGGAGGGAATCGTAATGATCACATTCTGCTGTTTGTCGGCTCGGGTGTCACAGGCGCCATTGACAAGTTCATTCGGTTGATGGACATCGCCGTACCTCATGCGCTAAAACCACTGTTAGCATCCAACGTACCGCTTGAAAAACGGCCTCTCATATTGATTAGTGATTCTGAGCATCATAGTAACGAATTAATGTGGAGGGAAAACTACTGTGATGTTTCTGTGATTTCTCGTGATGAGTCTGGGGTTGTTGATATGTTCGAACTCACGCGTGTCCTGGAAAATGCGAGGAAACTCGATGAGACTAGAATCATTATTGGATCGTTTACTGCTGGCTCCAATGTTACTGGTTTAAGGAACGACCCGCACGTTATCTCCAAGGTTCTTCATGCATTCGGAGCCATAGCGGTATTCGATTTTGCCGGTGCCGCTGCCTATGTCGATGTGAATATGCAAAGTGAGGATTTAGATTCTCATTTAGACGCCATATTTCTCTCACCTCATAAATTTGTTGGAGGTCCTGGTTGTCCAGGAATCCTTGTGGCTCGTAAAAGTTGTTTCAGAGAAGAAATACCTCCCACAATTGCAGGAGGTGGAACCGGTAAGTTCATTTATTTTAGTACCAATACTGTTGGTTAATATAGTGCAAAGTTCAGATGGTATGGAAGGATGGAGTTCTTTATGAAGACTCGATAATCGCACGAGAAGAAGCTGGAACTCCTCAAATTCTAGGCGCGATAAAATGTGGGTTGGTGTTTCAGTTGAGGAATTTGATCGGGCCAAAACGGATTGAAGCCCTCGAAGGTTCGTTCGCGAAGCGAGCGGTGGAGAGGCTGCAAGCGGCAGGCGTGTGGGTTATGGGAGACGACAAGACTAACATACACAGTCCCCATCGCTTGTCGATCACATCCTTCAATGTGTTCTCTCCTGTTGATAACAAATTACTCCATCCACACTTTGTAGCGACTCTGCTGAATGATCTGTACGGAATCCAATCCAGATCAGGATGTAGTTGTGCTGGTCCCTTGGGAATGTCGTTATTTAAATCTCGAATGCCGGAAGATTTCGTGGAAAAGATTATCGAATTGACCAATGAAGGATTTCATGCTTTCAAACCTGGGTGGACTCGAGTCAACTTCAATTATTTTATTGAGGAGGAAGAATTTGATTTCATTTTGACAGCTATTGAACAAATTTCTCAGCATGGATGGAAACTGCTGCCGCTATACGCTCTGTGTCTTCGTACTGGCGGGTTTGTATTCAATAGTATAGTCCCCTTTGACAAGTTCGACGGAGTTCGATTGCTTCGTGAATTCCAATTTTCACAGGATAATGCAGGGATGGAATGGATTGAACCGATGACCTCTGATTTATCATTTACAGATATTCTTGATCAAGCTACAATAGTGTACCAAAACTCGCTTGCAAGCACCCGTAAACTTTTGCATCGTTTTCGGGATTATAGGGATATAGACACCACAATTTCTCCTGAGATGGAAAAATATAGATACTTTGCACTTGGATCAGACGTATTACCGTTGGTTATTTCTCAAGAAGAAATTGAACATTCAAATTCTAATCCATTTCAAAAACCATTGGCAACTCAAGAACACCCTGTTGCGAATCCAATGTACACATTTGGAAGATCCAGAGGATAAAAATATTTATAAAAGTTTACTCTAAAACATAATTGGATTCCAAACCATCACCACTGCTCTTTGTATGATCTACTGTTTGATTCTCTTCTTCTTCACTAAATTCAATATGTTTCCTTGATTTTTTGGGTTCTGGCGCGTCTTTGAAGGATGAATCTGATTCCTTTATACTGATACAACCAGGACATGGATCCATATCCAGTTTTAACCATTTCAGGCCTTCGTGGTGCAGAATTTGAAGCATCACGTGAAGAGTTGCCGCTGTTTTAACGCTGATGTCTTTCCATCGCTGAGCCAGTTCTCCAGTTACCGCCTTGGAGAGACAAACATTTCCCTTTTGTGCCTCATCGGGTCCCAGTTCAAGCCTAAACTTAACACCTAGACTTTCCCAGTATGCGTACTTTTGCCCAGGCGAGAGAGAATGACGTCTGTCAATCCAGGTATTGATTCGATGCGCGGCAAGCTTGTCCTTTAAACTCTGAGCTGCATCCAAAACCATTTCTGACTCTTCCTCTTTGCGTCTCCATATAATGGGAATGATGACAACATCATGTTTCTTCGCCATGGCATCTCTTTTCATGGCTTTTTCCGGATCTTCTTCTTGATCCGTAAACGTTGCACCAGCCCCTTTGTAATTAGTATAGTTATCCTCATTAAATGATTTCTTCCTGAATAAATCATCTCTTTCATTTCTGGATCGTTTATTAAACGAGTTCTCGCCCTCATTTCGAGTTCGTTTGCTACTTTGACTTGGTTTGGCATTGGCTCTACTTTTCATATCATTTTTAAGCTTCTTGATTTCTTCTTTTGACTTGCCTTGCTTTTGAAAATTCAAAACAATCTCTCGAGTTTTTCTTTGTTGCTCTCTGCGTTTGACTTCTTTCGCATCCATTTTTGAGTGGTTAACGAAAGGAGTATGTTGTGTGGGGGGCTCTCCGTGTCTTGGTTGTTGAAAACAAACAACGAGTAAGTACGAGTAGTGGAGGCATTCCCCGGGTGGTGGGTATAGTTGATTAACTGTGTGTTGATTTAGGAAGCATGGGTAGTTGTTGTTCTAGTAGCTCTGCTGATGGTCCTCACGACGGAATAGAAAGTGTAAGTGAAATTTTACTGAGAGATTGGTTGTTGGCTCACGCAGGTGGTTCAGGAATTCGGTGAGAATGATAACTCTTCTCCTATTGTTCTGCCTCCTGGGTGGAAGGCTGTTCCATCACGATCACGACCGGGTAAAGTTGCCTATCAGAATATTCACACCGGGGAAAGAATAGCATGGGTTCCTACGTAAGTTTCGCCGATGAAGTGTAATGGTTGTTTAATAATTGTTGCTTGTAGTGAGGAGGCGAAAACTTTTAAAGGGGGTATTAGCAAAAAGAAAAAGAAAGCCCCGAAAAAAGAAGATGAGGCTCCTGGTTTGGTTAGTGAATCGACGGCGATTTCGATGGTCGACAACAGCGAGGCCAAGCAAATAACAGGAGTATAATAGTAGAGTTGGTTTAAATTTTAAATTGTTCCCATTTTTTAATCTGTTATAGATTCCCTGCTTTTAATCAAATTGCACAGCTTGTAAATTAAAAACTAATCGCCCATTCAAATATTAACTTTACTTTTAAAAACTTCCAGTATTATTAAAATCCTTTGGTTGCCATTTCTGTGCGTCCAGGACCTACACCGATCCAAGATACAGGTGCACCAACGAGACTTTCAATTCGATTAACGTAGTTTTGAGCCTGAATTGGAAGCTCCTCAAACTTCCTACACGAGGAAATGTTTGTCTTCCAGCCAGGCAACGTTTCATATTCCACTTCAATGTCATACAAGCCATCGATTGTGGATGGCATTTCACCCGGTCTCAACACCGAGCCATCCGATTTCTTTTTATAGGCTGTAGCAATCTTGACGTAATCAAGTTCGTCTAAACAATCCAATTTGGTGATGTTGATGGACGAATAATTGTTAATCATTTGACTGTATTGCATTAATGGAGCATCAAACCAGCCACATCGACGTTTTCTTCCGGTAGTCACACCAATTTCCGCGCCCACTTTTTGAAGGTGTGCACCAATATCAGTCTCAGGAGCACCACGAGGCAAATCTCCGCCACACAAATCATCCGTTAACTCTGTTGGAAATGGCCCAGCACCAACTCTGGTTGTGTATGCTTTCACAACACCAATAGAGCAATCGACTTTGTTAGTACTCAACCCAAGTCCTGTGGCGAGCCCCCCACCAGTCGTAGTCGACGATGTCACATATGGATAGGTACCATAGTCTAAATCCAACATGCAGGCATTGGCACCCTCGGCAAGGATCCGCTTACCTTGCTGATGCGCACTGTTTAACAAAAACATGGTATCTTGAATCATATCTTGCTCCATCATTCTGTCTCTAAAATCCTTTAGGTTTTTCAGTTCTGCTGCTTTGTCAACTTTAATGTCGTAAACCATTTCATGATGCTCGGCAAGATTGGTATATGCATTTTCAAACGCAGTCCAATCTCCTTTGAGCATGCCCATTCGAACTCCATTACGAGTCGCTTTCGAAGTGTAGGCTGGACCAATTCCTTGCTTGGTGGTTCCTAGCTTTGAATTCCCAGATCGTCTGGACTCCAAAATACCGTCAACTTGTTTGTGGAACTCGAATAAAATGTGGCATCTATCAGACACTTTCAATCGTCCATCAGTCTTGATGCCTGCATCTTGCAATGGAACAAGTTCGGTGAAGATGGAAGGAATATGACAAACGACTCCATTTCCAATAAGATTCATAGTATGGGGATACACTAAACCACAAGGTAAAAGGTGAAATGCGAATTTCTTATCATCGAAGACAATGGTATGTCCTGCGTTCGCTCCTCCATTAAACCTTGCTGATATATCGTAATCCTTCTGCAATACATCTGCCAGTTTCCCTTTCCCTTCGTCTCCCCACTGAGCACCTAGCACCGTACACACCTGTGCATTCAGTCCGTTTGAACTCTCCACCGACCGGGCAGTCGTACGAAGCCCACGAAACAACATTTCGATAGCCACACAATGGACGTAAATCTGTACCAAGATGCTGATACAGGTACCAATATTCGGTTACACAAATGATGGATCGACGCAAGTACAAGGTTGTTCTCTTGGGAGAAGGTGAGTAGACTTGCCAAATGAAATAAAATACTAATCCGCTGTAGGGAGAGTCGGTAAAACTTCAGTCTTGCTTCGATTTTGTAAAAATGAATTCGATGGACGGCAACCACCGACATTGAACGCTTCCTACATGGATCGCAAGATGCACATTGACAGCAGTCCCGTTCAGCTCTCAATCTGGGACACAGCTGGACAGGAGAGATTTCATGCTCTTGGTCCTATTTATTACCGTGATGCCGGTAAGTTCGTTTCGTGATGTGAAGAAAGCTGAATGTTTATATGTGTAGACGCTGCGTTGTTAGTGTATGATATTACAGATGCTGAATCGTTTTCAAAAGTGAAAAAATGGGTCAGGGAGCTTCGTAAGATTGTTGGCGAAGATATTGTAATCGCGATCGCGGGCAACAAAATCGATATGGAAAAAGAGAGGCATGTGGATATAGAAGAGGCTGACAGGTAAGTTGCACGTGTTGTCTTTTATACATCAAGGCTGATGGCATTAGTTATGCTGCTTCAGTTTCTGCAACTCATTTTCAAATTTCTGCGAAACTCAACAAAGGGCTCGACGATTGTTTCTTGGATTTGACAAGAAAGATCCTAGCCAAGCATGAACGAGTACAGACAGAAAGTGCAGTTGAATCTAATATTGTATTAGTAGACGATGATGATAATGTACCAGCTGAATCCTCATCTTGCTGTTGACCTATTTTAGAATAATATTAAAATTTAATCAATTTATTAAACCAAAATAGAAGCTCAACGTTCAAAAGGGTTAAGAGAAGAATATTTGTGATCCACATAATGAAAACTGAAGTAATTGATACTGCTGGCGATACTGTATCAATTTCGTTCTTTGGTCTTCGCTATTTTGTTTCTTTGACGAATTGAAATTATTAATGTCTTTATCAAACGACATTTGCAAACTCTTAAACCATTGGAGGGTTCCAAAATCTCTGGTTTGGTTTAGGATAGCCATGAGATACGCAACACCGACAGCAAATCCGTCATCTGTGAAATAAGCTTCTTTGCCTTTGTGGGACCTCCCCAATTGCTCCTTGGCGTGTAAACTAGTCTCCACAAAATTGACACACAATGACGGAATGATCATATAGAAATTCTCCAGATGACTTACATCATTAGAGCTCCGCAAAACTTGCTGAAAAACATCTACAAGTACTTTCAAATAGTCTGTTTCCTCGTTGAACTTGCGCGAGCAATCATTGAGGACTTTGTATAGAACAGCATATGCATCTTCCCCGGTGACATCATACTCCATTTTTAAATCAGGAACAAATTCAACATCATCAGAAATAAATCGCATTCCAGCAGATCTCACCATACGAACATAACCCAAGGCGTTTCCTATTTTACTAATGTGGTGTCTAAACTTCCCCAGGTACGACATTCCGGGAGCTGGCTCGCCTAGCTTTCTAATATCCTTATTGTAGGCAAATGCACGCGAAAATGGATATAGATGATCGACATCAGCACCATGTTTCTTGAACCATCGAATCTCCTTGGATAAATACGATTTGATATTTTCATCAAACAGAAACTCTGAAAAAACTTCAAATGACTTGACAAGATATTGATAGGTGAAGTTCACGCAAGTACTCATGATGCCGAGACCATGAGTTGTCATAGAAATTGCGATTGAAACCGTGCTCACAGTTTTAAGATGCTTGGCTCCTCGATCAGGTTTCCTTTCCACAAACACTTGTTGATTTATGTTGTAGTTATACAGGGACACAAAAACAGATATGTTTCGCATTATCTGCAACACGTCTACTCCAGACTCGAGTGAGCCTAGGGGCAATTCTGAATCACAAAGCTCAAGGTGAAGATTCGATTTGGCGATTTTTCTCATCTCACCATACGTCTTCCAGTCATGCAGTGCCAATACCGTCATATTATAAAACTGCTTCTCCAAATAATTCTCAACTATTTGTCTGATATCGAGTACACGTCCAAAAATGTTTAAAGGTTCTAAATGCAAGAATTCAGAAACAAGCATAATCTCACCAGGTAAGGCTTTACTTTCGATGAATTCCAAATGTATGGCATGTTGTCGCAATCGTAACGAATCCTCAATTGCAGTGCATATCGGTTCTATGATACATTGGTGCAATGTTTCCAACATCCACTCTTTATATGAAGCCAATCTGGTATCTACGGTATTGCCAGGTATCATACAAGCTTGAAAAAAATGAATAGGATCGCAGTAGGCTTGAAAAATCGCTTTAAGGCGAAATGTCCGTTGATGGGATTTGAAAATATCAGAAAGAATCGTTGGAAGAAATGAGGATGCTTCCCAGAAAACAGTTTTACAATCACATATATCCCGTATAGATGCATCCCATCCTATTAGTGATCCTATAGTTTGAAGAGCCTGCTCCACTTGCAGCAATTCATCTGTTTTACATAAAGATGTTGAATCTGACTCAACAATTGAAAACGTGCAACGTAATAAGAAAAACTTGGTTGGAGAAAAGATCTGAGTTGTTGCAATCAATTTATGAAGACTCAAAATCGCAACAATGACATTTTGATGCTGATTTTTCATTTTCGATTCCCACGCATCTAAAATGGACAAAATGGTCGATTTTTCATCAGAGGATAAAACGGGGGCTTTTTGCGCGATGGAGCTTCGTGTACACGTGTTTTGAATAATTTTTAACAGTTCTAGACAAACGGCAAAGTATCGTACAACCATTCTTTTCGTCAGTGACACAGTTGGTTCTTTCCGGCACAGGTTCAAGCATAACAAAATCACTCTTTTGATACGAGAAGCTATACAGAGCCCTTCGCGCAGGAGATATGAAGAATAGTGGAGTTTTGTATCATCTTGAAATCGAACGACCCAAATCTCAACATCTCGTACATACCTTGGGACTTTTTCAGGTAGCGATTCAAGGAATTCTTTCAGATATTGTTTTCTAAAGTCAGCCACATTGTTCTTCTTCGTGGATAAAGTGGATTCTAAGTTGTTTTCAGAAAAAAAGGCTTCCAACGTCCAGGATACATTATCATACAATGTCAACAATGGAACACTAGTTTGAAACTTGCATAAGTTTTGCAGTATACTTGGCTTGCCAATTTTTGCAATTTTATAATAAAGAACGTACAGTGCAGCAAGACCAACAAATTTCGATTCACAAGCATACGTGGGGAAAGGCAACACTTCTCGACTAGCTGTGGCCCACTCAGAAGTCATATCCTTTATTCCGATATTTATTATTTCCACAAATTCCTCTAAAAATGGGTCGCTGAATCCGTTCCCGTCAAAGTCTTGTTCGCAGCAGGTCGCAAAACAGCGGGAAGAGAATACTACAGCATCTAATTCCAATAACAGAACTTCAAACTCACTGCTCTGCACATCACATAGTAAACTACCGGTTATACTTTTGTACTCGCGCCATGACTCCCCTATGGCAACGTTCGATTTAATGATCGAATCGATTGTAATCAATATTTGAAATATATCTTGAATACAACCCCAAGTTTGAATCAAGTGTGTTTTATCAAAACCATTGTCAATCGAATACAACGCATCAAGTTGTTGGATTATATTCCGAGCGGTTAAATTGCACTCCAGGCAGAAATTAGAAAGGTTCTTGAAAAATTGTAAGGATTTCCCAAATTGCTCCATATTCAATGATTCAACATGACTGAACCCCACCAAGGATGGAAAATAAACATTATTCGCCTGTTTCAAAAGCTTGGATACCTGTTCAAACAGTAATACTAAAACGCTGAATACCTTGTCTAAGAACTCATGGTTATTGTGAACCAAAAGTAACGACTCCTCGCTAACCATGGTGGCAACCACATGGGGCCCACTAGGCGAGATGAAGCTGCTGTTGCGCTCGTTCATCTTGTTAATCATGCGATGATGACCGATCACCAGATTGGTCATGCAATCATTGAACAAACCATCATTCATTCGGGTCGTCCCTTTTTAGGTTTAAAAAAAAAACTTGCTTTCTCTACACCCATTTCCTTCTTCTCAAGAGGAAAATGTAGACGAAGTTATAGAGGAAACGGTAGTTTCAAAGAAACTTACTCGAGAGCTTGATTACAAGCCAGGTAATTACTTCGTTTTCTCAAAAGATAATTCAGAGTTTGAATGGAGATGCTTCTGAATTGATTGAAGAGGCGAAAGAGAAGGCAAAAAAGGTCCCCCA
>Ga0105055_10007839_pt1 | contig 14070 bp, 11 predicted proteins | sample BON03_FD_78090 | JGI IMG/M metagenome (GOLD analysis project Ga0105055, IMG submission 78090) | Freshwater microbial communities from Lake Bonney liftoff mats and glacier meltwater in Antarctica - BON-03 | ecosystem: Environmental > Aquatic > Freshwater > Ice > Glacier meltwater | place: Lake...
ACCAGCAACCACAAGATCACTCCAGAACCTTGAACTGTTTGATCTATGTAAAGAGCCAGCATCCCGGCCGAGAGGACGCTGAACCCAACCCCAAGGGTCCCCACTATGACAGTGTCTTGCTCGCGATAGCCACGCCAGGCTTCGATGTTGGTGATGGTTTCCAGGTGGCTATTTAGAATTAATTCGCTGTATCTCTTGAGGAGCCCGAGTCCTAGAAAGACAAAAAACGCAAAGACCATCAGCCAGTGCGAAACCAAAGTTGAAGTGGCGACACCTCCCGCGACAATTCGCAGAAGGTACAGAATTGAAAGCGCCACTACGTCCAGAATTTCCACCCGCTTCAAAAACAGGCTGTAGCTAATATTCAAGACTGCGTATAAAGCTAGGAACAACAAGAAGTAGCTACTTGCGCTGAGCAGTGCAATGGCCCAACCGAAAGCGGCAAGAGCAACCATCCATGAAAAGGCAGCTGGAATTGAAATGGCACCTCGCGCTAGCGGTCGCCTTCGTTTCTCCGGATGACTTCGGTCTGCTTCGATGTCCGATAAGTCGTTGAAGATGTAAGAGCTAGATGCCACAAATCCAAAGGCAAGAAATGCCGCCAGGCCACTGAAAACCTTATCCTGGGACCAGGTCATCGCAAGGAGCAGTGGAAGGAACACAAGAAGATTCTTCGTCCACTGTCTGATGCGCAGCTGGTTGAACCAGTCGGACGCATCTGTGGGTTTCGCCAGAATCACGGTGTGGTTCTCATATCTCTTCGCAACAGCACGCTGAGTTCGTCTGGACTTGCCCGCGAAAATGACTTTGTTGGCTGAGTCCCAAATCGGTATATCGCTCAAAGAATCACCGACATACGTGAACCCTTGGTCAGGGAAGTGTTCGACAAGCAAGTCGCTCTTCGTCCTACCCTTGAGATTGCCATTTTCCAGCGAAGAGCCATAAACAAAGTCGAAAAGTTTCAAATGACCCTGTATCGCCTGCGCGTAAGTTTCATCGCTAGCAGTGGCCAGAACTAAAACGTCCCCGTTACTTTTTGAGGTCTTTAGGAACTCGATTAATTCTTGGTTAAAGGGCAATTTCGCCGCATCTAAAGGAGCGAGAAATGCCACTCTACCTTTGAGGGCCAATTTGGAGACGAGTAACAATGAAATTAGTTTGAAAATCATCAGTGGGTGGCGTTTAACTACCCGCAAAACTCCCTCCAGCAGAAGGTCACTCTTCACGAGAGTGTTGTCAAGGTCTACTGCGATTATTTGCCCCACAAGTTTCTCCCTCGACTACTTCAGTCTAACCAAACGAACTCAATGCCTACAGCTCAGGGCACAGGAAATAACAGCAAGCAAGTCTGGATACCTCCCATCGCAACGGGCTTGGCCGGTTTAGTCGCAAGTCTATTGCATCAAAAGCGGATGGCCGCCAATTCTAATCTCGGCTATTGTTCCGAAACATCTTTGCTCCTAAGCGGTTCGCTCCCGCGTCACTGCTCACTTAGGAAAAAGGGAGAAGCCCAATAACTAAGAAGAACGTGCAAATCAGTGGGGTGCGAAAAGTATCCCGTGGGACGTGGTTCGATACATTCTTTCAAGACACGGCTCTTCTGAGGGGTGCTTCTCTTCGAATTAAGCCATTCCTCGAAAATACAGCCGAGGTTAAGCGACAAAACTACCCCTAATTCTGTTTCAAGGGCGCCTGACAACATTTCACAGAAAGGCTCTTGACAAGGCTCACTTCATTAGTTCCATCAATAAGAAAACGGCGGAAGAGTCGTTGCTAGAAATTGACTCTAACAATTTTCGAACAAGAGTTGACTTCGGCAGACCACGTAAGAATCCAACAGAAGATTCAAGCATGTGCAGTCCCGCAGAGAAAGAGCCGGACCTGAGTAGTTTGGTTCCGTTTGACAGTGGCACTCTGGTAAAAATGTGGATTTGGCCCCCGTCCAACTCTCCATCTTCCTCACTCTACGGGCGAAGGGGCAGTCAGCCATGTGCTCTAGGGGGAGATGACCGATTTTATAAAGGAAATTGCGGGGATAAAGTTTGTGATCGCGGAGGCGAATACGGGGCTATGGTGGGCAACTCCCCACCCCAGACACCAACATAATGAAAATAGCAATAACGATATCTTTGCCCTCAATCCCAAAGGGCGTGAATTTGCTATGTCCAATTCACTCGGGCTAATTTTTAAGGATAAAATTAGAGAGCAAGTGAGCAGCACAATTGTTACGCTTAGCCACCTGCCCCAGTCAGTGCCAAGAACATAGATTGGCAGGGTTGACGAAATGCCAATGATTAGCCTGATGCTTCCCAAACTCGGATTGCTATAACGATGCTGAAATTTGATCATCAGGGTCACAAAAATTCCCAGAAACAGCAGGTAGGGCAGCGCGCGCCCAAGGCTGTAGCTTTCAATATTCTCAAGCACGGCCACTCTGGGCTCAGTCTGAAAATACAAGGTGGAGCCTTCACAAACAGAACTGGAATACCCAGCAGACATGGCTCGAGCGCAAATTTCGGCCGGCGAAGGCATCGAGGCGCTCAGGTTCAACAAGAGAGTGAGCCCTCCGGCGAGGGCGGGAGGAATTGCCTGAAAAAGCTTGTGGCTTGCTTCCTTAGCTTGGGAGAGGTAGGAGCTTAGAACTAATAAAAGCGGCACAAAAAAAACAAACCCCTCATGGAAAGAGAACACAACAAAAAAAGCCAAAGTAAAGCCCGAAAGCCTTAGAACTTGGCGATTTGCAGAACTTCCTTTGGAGCTCTGCGAAATTAACCAGATTAAAGCTGTTGTTAAGAACAGGAAATCTTTCCTGCCAGCTATTCCGGGGTCATTGAGGATGTAACTAAAACCCATAGGAAAAAAAACCATTAGCGCCAAAGGCAAAAATCCGAATGTCATTCTCGCCAAATAGAGGGCGATTCCGGAAAAGACGAGGGCAACCAGAATCTGAATCGCGACGACTACCCACTTAGGGTGAGTAGACAAAGCCGATGAAATGAAATAGACGGTTTCTCCTGAAAACCCACGGCGACTGTACCCATCACTAAAGGTGACTAACCAATCGCCATGAGTGGAGTCACGCTCTTCTATGGCATAAATGAGACTCCCTAAAATGTTTACCAGAGCCAGACAAATAGCCCAGACAAGGGTCACAGCTCGCCATTGAGGAATTCGAATTTCATAAAATTTATCAAATAAGCGCGTCATCTTCCTCACTCTATTCCTCTAACAGTTGCCAAGTCGCCAGGGCAAGGGGTGCTTCGGCAACGAAGAATGCGAATAAAAGTTAGAAAAACTCCTACTCCGGCGCTCTTTCCGTGAAGAGCACATTGCACCACATGAGCTAGCGAGACCACGTCTCTAATGTCAGATGAACACGCGAGCTTGGAAATTTCGCACGAGTCACGAATCAGATACAAACGATTTAGATTTTTGTTGAACACTTCAAGCCCGAGAGAGTCCGAGCGGCTCCGAGAAAATAAAAAACGTCGAGCTCACTTGTCCTGATCTGGGTCGCGGGTTCTAATAGCCCCAAAGCCCCAAAGCCCTAGAGGCTCTTGGGTGTCAGGATTCGAGGAAAGTTTCTTCTATGACTTACTATCTTTTCTAACTCTTGCCTCATGGATCTTTCTTTGGGCCGCCACCCCAGGGCTTGGATGGAATCCTCAAAATTTATAGCGTACCTCTTGTCGTGACCTAGCCTGTCAGCTATGAAGACAATGTCTTCTCTCGGCTGATCGAAAATGTCACTTAAAATCCCCACGACCTCTTGATTGCTGAGGACGTTTGAGCCACCAAAATGATATGTCTGGCCCGCGACTCCGCGAACCAATGTTGCGAAAATCCCGTCTACATGGTCATCTACATGGATCCAGTCTCTCTCGTTGAGACCACCACCATAGAGCTCTGGCGGCTTGCCTGCTATTAGTAATTCAATTTGTCTAGGAATTAACTTCTCTGAGTGCTGCCAGAGGCCATAGTTGTTTGAACAAATTGAAATCGTTTGCTTCAGCCCAAAAGTTTTACCCCACGAACGCACGAGGTGGTCAGCCGCCGCCTTGGAAGCAGAGTATGGACTAGATGGATTGTATGGTCGGCCAATCTCGAACTCACCAGCCCCTAAATCCAAGTCTCCATAGACCTCATCAGTTGAGACTTGGTGAAACCTTGCATCGACCGAGCTCGCCACCCGCAACAGTGGCAGCAGCTCCAAAACGTTGGACTTATAGAACAAATCTGGATTTGTAATTGAATTGTCGACATGTGATTCAGCCGCAAAGTTCACTATGGTATCTAGGTCCTTGGCTATTTTTGTGAGTAGAGCTTCATTCCCAATGGAGCCCTCAATGAATTCCACATCCCCCCTGATGTCCTCGATTCTAGTCAAGTCTGCGGCGTAGGAGAGCTTGTCTAGCACGACCACCTTCTGCGCACCACGATTTAGGGCTTCCCGAGCAAAATGCGACCCGATGAACCCTGCCCCACCTGTCACTAAAATTCTCATGATCTACTCTCGGTGCTCTCTAGTAGCTCAATAAGTCCAGTCAAATCACGCTCCATCTCAAAATCTACGTCAGTTTCCCCTGCGAGTCTAAAACCCATTGAATTGTACAAATTTTGTGCCCTGACGTTGGACTTTAGTACCCTCAGTGTCAAGGTGATGACGCCCAAAGGGGCAAGTACGGATTTCGAGAAAGCCAAATATAGCGGCCGTGCTAGGCCCCGTCCTCTATGTTCCGGTGCCAAGTCTGCTCCGATCTGAACGCGAATGCCTGAAAGCTTGAGCCTAAAGTACCCAACGGACCCCCCGTCGATTTCTGCAATTAGGTAGTTCGATGAATTCTCCTTGAGGAATTGCCGAGTCTGGACAACTGAAAAGGACGACGGGTCATGCAAGTATTCACGACTGTGCTCGCGGGTATGATTGATGAAATACGCATCGCCGTACCGGTCTGGTTTCCTGAAAGTAAATTTAATGTGGGGCTCCTTATTTCCGGGGCTTAATAAGAAAGTGGGGAAGAGTGCAAAATATACAGGTTTATTCAGTGTCCGGACCTGAAAGCACTAAAGAATACTTTGGATTTCTAGTTCCCGGGGGGTGGCACTTTCTGCAAACAGCCTGCGAACGACTGGCTAACACAAATAAAAAATTAAAAATTCGAGTGTGCGTTGGGCACCTGTTTGAGTGGGGCGAGGCTGTCGTTTCCTTTCACTCTAACAATTTGAATTTCTGCCTGCACCAAATCTCCCTGAACGAGTTGGATTCAAGGCTGAAGGGGCACCCAAGCTCTCAGCATGGCGTCATCCTAGATTGGCTTCTGCTCCAACACCCCCCTTCCGTTAGCAATTTCATCGTTATGGATCCTGATTTTTTTATGATTCAGGAAAATGGTTTAGAACGAGCTATTCGGGATGTTAGTACTGACACAGTTACCGCGGGCGTTGCCTACCCGGCGTGGTTAACCAAGGGGGTTTATTGGGATTTTCCTGTGGTCTATTTTCAAATTTTCAGGTCAGGAGAGAACTGGGAGTTTTCCCCAGAGACGTCTTACGATTTACTCCCCGGCGAGACTTCGCAATGGGCACCTCGGATATTATCTAAAATCACAAGCGCTCTACGGTCCCTGATTCGACTCGCCGAGGGAAGTAAACCAGTCCTGGCCGGCTGGCGAGTTTGGTTGGCGCAAATTACGAGAATACCTATGGAAATTGCGGCAAAAGACCCCGATCTCTTACGGGACACGGGGTTTAAGAATAGAAGAATGCATGGGAGTAGAAAATCAACGATTTACCCGAACGTGGTCAGGGTCTCTCATTCTAATTTCTCATTCAAGCAGGATATTTGGGAGAGGCACAATCCAAACCTGCAACTACCTTGGGTTCCGACCCCTTGGTACGCTCTGCGGCATGGGACTTTGGAAAAGAGAAATTTCACGGGCCAGGGTGTTGCAATAAAATTTTTGGCGCGTATCCCTCTTCTTGGAAGGAGGCAGGGTCCGACCACATCCTTGATTGACTGTCAGAGAATAGGGCTCAGTAGTGAGCAAATGGAGATTTATCTTCGACTAAGTCGATACGGTGCCGATTTTTACGCCAGAGACGGCAGGTTGCTCGGTGTGCACCTAGGGAGCACTGCGAAAGCAGGAATCTTAGGAAATGATTATGGATTGCAAGGGCTGCTAAAAGACATCAAAATTCTGGGTACGATATAATAATGCAGGCCATAATTTTAGCGGGTGGGACTGGGTCTCGGCTTCGACCCATGACCTTGGGGGTCAACAAGCATCTACTTCCAATATTCAATAAACCCCTTTTCTACTACCCCCTCGCTGTAGCTATTTTAGCAGAGGCCACCAAGATTATTTTGGTCGTGAACCCGGGTGACGTGGGGATCTTTGAGATTCATGCGAGTGAGCTTTCAAAATACAATATTGATCTTCACATCATTACTCAGGATGAATCGAAGGGGATAAGTCATGGCCTGAAAGTTGCTCAGCCTTTGACGGTTCCAGACGAAGGTGTTTTGTTATTACTGGGAGATAACATTACTTTTGGAAAAGGTGTCGGTACAAGCTTGCAATCCTTTGGGAAGTACGATGATGGATTCGCCACGTGCTTTGTGACAGAAGTCCGAGACCCCGAAAACTTCGGAATAGTTACTCTAGAGGACGGAAAGCCCATTTCAATTGCGGAAAAACCGGCCCGTCCGAACTCAAACCTTGCGGCTATTGGACTTTATTATTTCCCCAACAGCGCCTTCGCTCGCGTTGATCATCTCCACCCCTCCATCCGGGGTGAGCTAGAGGTTACGGATCTATTGACCACTTATCTCGAAGAAGGGAAGCTAAATTCCGTGACATTGTCCAGGGGCACCGCATGGCTGGATGCGGGTACCGCTCGATCGATGCTCGAAGCGTCAACATTCGTGGAAATAATCGAGGAAAGACAAGGGTTGTTGGTGGGGAGCCCTCACGAAGCCGCTCTTCGAACAGGACTTATAGACGAAACAGATTTTATGGGCCTTTTGAGGGCTGAACCAAATTCCGATTACTACAACAAATTAAGGCGCCTCGGCCCAAAAGAAAAGCTGCAAACTACTTAAGCAGGGAGAGAACTAGAAATGGACAACATGAAGCTCACAGGAATACAGCGAGACGTTCCTCTTATGGAGGTTAGCGACGGGAATCTCGTTCTTTTTCACCCTCACATCCCTTCTAGGGCGAAAGAGTACGTCTCTGGCGTATTGGACACTCGCTGGATCGGTCAAGGCCCCTTGGTCGACAAGTTCGAGGAGGACTTTTCACAGATGTTCTGTGACGGAAACGTTTCTCTCGCGGTCGGTTCCGGCACCGACGCTCTTCATCTGGCCTATATGCTTGCGGGGATTCAGGCTGGCGACGAGGTGGCGGTTCCACTATTTACTTGCACGGCTACCAACCTTCCGCTGCTATACATGGGAGCTAAACTCAAGTTCATAGACGTTGATACTTCTAGTCTCAACATCAGTATCGATCACCTTCGAGCTAGCGTTACCTCTAAGACCAAGGCGATTGTGGTTGTTCATTACGGAGGCTATCCTTCCGACATGGATGCAATCATGTCCCTAGCCCAGGAGTTTGGAATCCCAGTAATCGAAGACGCCGCCCAAGCGGTGGGCGCAAGCTACAAGGGAAGACCAATTGGATCAATTGCCGATTTTACTACGTTTAGTTTTCAAGCGATTAAGCACATCACAACTGGCGACGGAGGGTTACTGACTTTCAAAAATCCAGAATTAGAGGCGCTTGGGAAGCGACTACGGTGGTTTGGAATTGACAGGTCTTCAAAGCAACTGGGAATCTGGGAGAACGACATAGAGGAAATTGGCTACAAGTATCAAATGACAGACATCTCAGCGGCTATGGGAATCGCCGCTCTTGAGGAGTGGGAGGATACGGTCCAAATTAGGCGGTCACTTCTTTCTAAATACGAAGAACTCATCACCGATAGCGACGAGATTAAGATCTTGGGTAGGACCAACCCGGACATTGTGCACGGGGCTTGGCTATGCACCATTAGAGTAAAGCGTCGCAAAGACCTTCAAGAAAAACTGTGGAGGAATAAAATTGAGACCAATCAGGTCCACTACAGGAATGATCGGTACTCGGTATTCGGCGGGCGAAAGGGAGGTTTCCCAAACATGGATGCGATGGAACATGAGTACTTAGTTCTTCCCCTCCACACTAAGATGACCGTGCATGACGTTGAAAGAGTTGCAGAACTCATCAATTCCGGATGGTAGGACGTCACTACATCACTATATTCGGGGGTCTGGGAAATCAACTGTTCCAATTGTCCGCGGCCATTATTTTATCAAAGGATAGAAAGGTCAATCTGGTCTCTCCTTTCTCTTGGGCCAAGGGGAATTACAAGGATGAATATCATTTGTTCCTAGAAAACCTTTCGGGGCTTCGTTTCTGCTCAAATCCCTTGGTTAGGCTAATCTCAAGTGTCACCACTTTTTTGCCATCCAGGTGGTTAGATCTTTGGTCTTTGCTGTCGCTCAATGTCAAACATGAGCCCTTTGCCTCGGAATACTGGCGGGCCGGAGGGCCCACTGGAGCTTCCTTTTCATTTCACACTGGGTATTTTCAAAGTGACCATTTGGTCGATTCCTCTGGTTTGGCAAAAGAATTGATTCGGGCGTTTGATCTCATAGATGGCAGTTCTAGTTCTATCGTTGTTATGCACGTCCGAGGGGGCGATTACATCCCGTCAAAAAGATTATTTGGGTTACTGAACCAGGAATACTACAGAAATTGTTTAGCTAATACCTCAGCAAGTGATGGCGTGATTGTTATAACCAATGACCGTATTTATTCAGCGGAACTCATGTTGGGTATTGAAGTTGAGTTTTCAAGCGACAACACTGTACTCGATGACTTTAGGCTCGCTCTAGATTCGAAAACATTCATCGGAGGGAATTCAACTTTTTCATGGTGGATAGCAAAGGTCCGAAGTCAATTAGGGAAAGATGCTTATCTTCCAGAACCTTTTTTCCCAGCTAGCAGCAGCCTCAGGCCAGGGTCAAATTTACTGATATCAGGAGTTTTACTAGAGAAGGGGACATTCAGGGACTAGTTATTCTTGGACTTTCTGGTAACCGCCCTGACCCTTTTTACTATTGCTAGAAGCCCAAGGAAGCTTAAGGACTTGGCTAGGAGAAGTTTTTGCAACTCAACAACCTCCATCCTTACTAGATGCAGCTCGCGCTTTGGTATGGAACCTGCATCATCGCCCATCTGGGATTGATCAAAATACTCAATCCAATACTTGGCAAAGGTTTCAAGGGACGACCTGTGTCCTTCGAAATAGATCGAACCGCTACTGGGACTAAATTCAAACTCTTCAATCGACAAATCTGTATGCTCGGCGCACTGGGATAGGCCGTAGTCAAGAGCTAAAGTTGACATCTCAGAGGTTGATGGAAATGGATTTTCTGCCATGTCTACCCAATGGAGACCTGAGGCATCTCCGTCAATTTTTTGTTGCCGCATGGCAACAACACTGCCCCTAAAAATCTTCTGTGCGAACTGCCAACGGCTTTGGATTGGAATGTGCAATAGCCTAAAGTGCGCCTGAGACTTCTTGAGCGCTATCGTTGAAACTACATTGTGATTTCCCTGTGTCAAAGATAACTCAGGATCTCGAATCCACGAGTTCCTAGAGACGATAACTTTTCCAATTTGGGAGTGCTCGTGAACATAGTTATAAAGCCTCTTGTCTATGGGTAACTCAAACTGGGGACTGAATATGTTCCTCCACTTCACAAAGATAAGCTCACTTCCCATGGAATCTCGCATGGCAATTTCCAACGCAGCTTTATTTGCAAAGGGTAAGAATTCATCGAAGTCAAGGGGGAAAACGTAATCAGCACCGTTCTCAAATGCCTTTCGCATGAGCCTTGACATAGTTTCAGCCTGTGGGTAGCCGGATGAGGCTATTTCCATTTCTACATTGTGGCCTCTATGGGCCAAAATTTCCGTCGTACGGTCGCTCGAGTTGTGAGCCGCAAACAAGCCGAAGTCAAAGAGCGAGCTGACCTGCTTGGCGAAAGCGTCTGCCACAACCTCTTCGTTTGCGAACATGCTTACAGCAGCTATTATCAAGTTCTTAACCTAACTCGCTCACTCGTTGGGACTTTACGATCGCTTCCGTATCCGACTGTATCAAATTCCTTGGGACATTAGCTGCAAGGACTAGAGGGGGTCAAAACTGTATCTTAGCCGGCCAAGTCTGAGCGGGCAGGTTTGGGAATTGCCTTCTGTTATTTCGACGATGCTTCAGGGGTGACTCGAACTTTACAAGACGCAATTCTAATTGTATGGTCCAACTGGCCAAATCCTACTAACGAGATTTTGTCAATAACTCCATCCACGGATCAACAAATTCCAAGCTTGCGAATTTTGTGATGTGATTGTTGTCGCTCCACACAAAATTCCCGTCTCTAAAGACGAAACACTCATCTCGTGGACATAGCAATTCTTTAGTCTCAAGCACCTGCGAAAACCTTGCGGAATTCTCTTTGAACGTTTGTCTAAAGATGTCTTCATCTGGCCGTGGAACGACTATGTCTAACTTCAAATCCTTGATGGAAATAAGGACTACGTCAATTGGTCTGTCGCTCCAAGACAAGTTTGGGATTGGCTCAACTGTTATAACTTTGTGCCCAAAGGAAATCAGGTCCTGTTGTAATTGAAGCATGGAATCAATGAGCTCCTGCGAGGCATCTCGATAGTTCCCTCTTTCCAGCAGCACATAATTGTCCGTGAAGCCCAAAACAACCTGACCAGAGGGGGCATTTCTTCGAAAATCTCGCAGTTCATCTTGATATTCCTTACAAGTGCTGGACCTATTGCCAATGTTTCCGGAATGCCCTGGGCACCCAGTAGAGATTTTTGAAACCAATGGTCTCTCGAGGTCAGTGGCAGCCATTTGCAGTCCCCAATAAAACATTAGGGCATTCGAATCTCCGACCAAGTAAATAGGCTCGTCAAGAACGGTATCTGCTTCCATCACCCTTCCATCCAAGCACCATTTTTGAGAACCTTGACATTGCGGTGCGCTAATCTGAGCCTTTTCCCAGGCAGAGTATGCTGTGGAATTTAACAGCGGGTAGGCCCAAACCGTTGCTTGCCAAATAAACAATGCTAAAACTACCGCAACTGAACCGAACAGTAGGGGCCGCCGCTCAAAGTTGGTCTGAATCCTGCCTTTTTCTGTAACTCGGAATGATATTGTTCCAATAACTCCACTCATCAATACACCCGCGGTCAATACCCATGGGTTTTGAGACCAATCCGTAATGTTTCCGAGGAAAACAAAAATGGGCCAATGAACTAAGTAGATTGAGTAAGAACGGTTTCCCATCCAAAGCAAACCTCTAGTAGCGAGGACATCTCTCGAGCCTTCGAGGGTACAGGATGCAACTATTAGGACCAAGGCTAAACTCGCGGCCACTAGGGTGGCGATGATATTTTGGAAAGGAAAGATGAGACTGGGAATGTTGGCTAACAAAATCAAAGCGAACAATGCGCCTCGGGACAAGAGGAGAGCCTGTCGCTGTGAAAGCTTGGTAGCTCCAGTTGTGATTAGAAAAAAACCTACAGCACCAACGCCGAATTCCCAGGCCCTTATAAACGGACTGTAGTAGCTAAAAATTGCGCCCCACCCAAGTATACCAAAGAAGACAGGGTGGAGTAAAAATGCTAACAAGGAAGCGGCCGTTGCTACGCAAAGTGGCTTGAACTTGACTCTTGCACCCTTGGAAGGAATTTACCTGCCATCGCCATGAGTAACAGTGGAAAAATGACATAGAACTGCTCTTCAACTGCGAGAGACCAGGTGTGCGTCAATGCATTGGCGTTGGCGGATGTGGCGAAATAGTCGCCGGTTTGAACGTGTATGACTCCGTTGGATAATCCGAAAAGTGCCGCAATGCCCGTATCCGTGGTCTGCCCAAAGGACCCTGGGCTTTGCAGTACCAAACCTGTCACAATCGCAAAAACGATTGTAAAGACCAATGGAAGGAAAAGGCGCTTAAATCTTCTCAGGTAAAATTGCGTTAGCTTGAAATTACCTGAGGAAAGCTGGCTCATTATGAGTCTCGTTATGACGAAACCCGAGATAACAAAAAAACATCAACGCCAAGATAGCCGCTGGCGAATTGCAGTCCAAAGTGATCGAGAACAACCAGAAGTACTGCTACCCCTCTAAGCCCTTGAATTCCTGGGATTCGCATGCTCCCCCTGTCTAAGAATTCACTCGATGATGTTAGCGGAACGCACTAGAGACTTAGAGCCTCATTGATTTTGACGAAAATAGGTAGTCCCCCTTTGATGCCAGCGAAAGGCCAACTTCTATAGGTGCAAGTTTAAGCCTACAGCTAACTTTATTCTAAATAAATTTTGATTCAATGGGGGCTGCAGCTGCTGGAGAAGCACAGCCTAAATTGTTCTCCTTCACTACCCCGGGTCAATACTGAACTCATAATGTGTCAAGGAAGGAACATATTCCTTCCAGGGGGGATAACACAGTTAGCCAATGTATCGTTTTTCAACTTACTCGTAGACGAACATCTCGGATATTAGGCATTTTTCGGATCTTTTTTGATGCCGAATGCGGTCTCACAAGGCGGTAGCCCAAGGCTAAAACCTCCACTTAAAGACGTCGCGAAACTCTGGGTTTTGGCAAATCTCTAGGTCAGCCATTGTCATCTTTGCTGCCAATCCAAGGGCGGATGTGTCGGGCTTCCAATTCGTTAGGCGCCTGACTTTAGATGAATCACCAACTAGGGCATCCACCTCTGTGGGGCGAATATATGACGAGTCGATCTCAACGAACTTCGACCAGTTCAAATCTAGACTCCCAAACGAAGCATCCAAAAAATCCCTAACCGTGGCGGGAACTCCAGTAGCCACCACAAAGTCATCCGGCTCATCCGCTTGCAGCATAAGCCACATGGCCTCAATATACTCAGGTGCATAGCCCCAGTCTCGGGTGGCGTCTAGGTTTCCAAGGTACAACTTGTCCTGAAGTCCAAGCTTGATTCGAGCTGCGGCGCGAGTAATTTTACGAGTGACGAAGGTTTCCCCTCTTCGAGGAGATTCGTGATTGAAGAGAATACCATTAGTCGCAAACATGCCATAGGCCTCGCGATAATTCTTCGCCATCCAATAGGAGTAAACCTTGGCAGCCCCATACGGACTTCTAGGGTAAAAAGGAGTCTCTTCATGCTGAGGCGGAGGGGTTGCTCCGAACATTTCTGAGCTGGATGCTTGGTAAAACTTCGAGTGCGAGCTTACGAGCCTGATTGCCTCCAAAATTCTAGTCGTAGCGAGACCGGTTACATCCCCAGTGTGCTCGGGCTCATCAAAGGAGACTCTAACGTGAGATTGGGCAGCCAAATGGTAAATCTCATCTGGTTGGATGGTGGCTAGGAGAGTGGTCAACCGTGAAGAGTCTGACATGTCTCCATAGTGCAAAATTAGCCTTTTGTCCTTTGTGTGAGGGTCCTGAAAAAGATGATCGATGCGCTGAGTGTTAAAAGTAGACGCGCGCCTGATCAGACCATGGACCTCGTAACCCTTGTGAAGTAAAAATTCAGCAAGATAAGATCCGTCTTGCCCAGTTATTCCAGTGATCAATGCTTTCTTCAACAAGTTCTCCCTAACTTCGCCTCTAAACTTATCTTAGATATTATTTTTGGCTTGGGGGTTACTTCTTGAAGGTGCTAGTCACTGGCGCGGCTGGAATGTTGGGCAGTAATCTCTTAGGGGCAATTAACTCTTTTCAAGAACACTCTACGATTGGGCTGACCAGGACAGACCTAGATTTGAGAGACCCAGAGGCTCTGAGTGAGATTTTGACTCGCGAGAAACCGGACCTTTTGATCCACGCCGCCGCCAAAGTTGGAGGTATTCAGGCGAACATCAAGAGCCCTTTTGAGTTTTTGGCGAGCAACTTGAGCATGGATACCAACGTGATTCAATCCTGCATTTCTGCAGGGATTGAAAATGTCTTGTACGTGGG
>Ga0105055_10007842_pt1 | contig 14070 bp, 5 predicted proteins | sample BON03_FD_78090 | JGI IMG/M metagenome (GOLD analysis project Ga0105055, IMG submission 78090) | Freshwater microbial communities from Lake Bonney liftoff mats and glacier meltwater in Antarctica - BON-03 | ecosystem: Environmental > Aquatic > Freshwater > Ice > Glacier meltwater | place: Lake...
ACCATCTCAAGTTAGTACCAGCTGAAGGCGTAGCCTCAAGAGTAACGGTTTCGCCTTGGCAAACCTCTGCGCCATCAGTTATTGCAGTTGGTACTGCAAACTGAATATTCGCCAAGTAGATGTCAATACTTGTCAGTAATGTCGACAAACCTGCACGATTTCTTATTCGGACTCCGTCAAATGTTCCACCGGCTGCAAAGCTGGCAGTGAATCGATTGCCGGAAAGTAGCGTAAGCCTTACTAGTGTAGCATTCAGATTAAACTGGACTACTTCCGAAGCGCCATTAAACAAGGTAATCTCTATAGATCCAAGCACACTCAAATCAACTAATCCTCCTGGTATTCCTAGCTCAAGCTTAACTGAATCACCTATTGAACCTGCTGTAGGAAATGACAGGGTCTGGCTACTTGAACCACCAAGGGCTCCAATACCTAACACCAATCTACTTGAAGTTGCTATGTTTCCGTCCACAGCATTACCTGCGTTCAGAACGGCACAGCCGATACAAAGAACACCAGCTACACTGTTGGTCTGAGCATTTGCAACTGTACATGAAGAATCTGTAGCAATCGGCAACACGGTAACCGTTACACCGGTAGTACCTATCGAAATACATCCAGTTACTGTATTTCGAGTTCCTGCATAATAAGTATAAACACCTACAGAAATAACACCAGTGTTATAAGAATTGCCTGTTGCCAATTCAGATCCTACCTCATTGTACCACACAATCTCTACATCTGCAGGAATTGGATCTATCGAGGCAGTAAGTACCGTACCAAAACCTTCAGATATTGTGATATCTGAACTTGTAGAAGGTACGTCTGGAAGCTCGTTTACCGTAATACCTATAGTCGCTGCTGGAGTGCTGAAGCAATAGCTATCTGCTACTACAATGACATAATAAGTAGTATTAGCTGTTGGGCTAACGGTATAATCAGAACCTGAGAAAAAAGCTCCTGTTAAGTTAGCATCTAAATACCATCTGAATTCCGGATTAGGAATGCTTACTCCATTTAATACAGCATGTAAAATAGTGGTTTCCCCCGCACAAATTGCGCTTTGGTCAACAGTCAGTGTAATATCCCCTGCGTCTAGTGCCAGGCAATCTGTAGACATTGAATACTGAGCTGTTTCAGATGCACTTCCTCCTGACGCATCTGTATAAAATGCTTCTGCATTATTTACAATTGGTGCAGATCCGGTAACAGCATTCACTTCAACAGTGAATGTAAATTCCTGCATGGCTCCAACTGCCAAAGAAGAAATATCAAATATCAATGTGCCTGTACCAACAGTTCCGCCTCCGTTGTTTATTACTGAAGTATTTGCTGGAATCTGATCTACTACTGATATGTCTATAAGTGTTTCATTACTTGTATTTATTACAGACAACGTGTAGGTAATGATATTACCGACTATGGCTTTACCGTCACTTTCAGCATTATTGCTTAGTCCAATTTTATCAAAATCTATTGCGTGAACAGGAACTACATCCACTACTGTACCTGGAGCTGCAGCAGTATTTGGTTCTGTAGGATTCGTATTATCTACAGGGGGAAAAGATTCTATTCCTGGAGTCAAATCTGTCGAACTGACAATGGCAATGTTTCTGATTTCATCTATTCCTGTCAGATCTGAATTTACTGTAACAGTAAATGAACCCACAGTTGCAGAACCTCCCACTGCCAAACCGAAGAGTGAGAAAGAAACATTGTTTCCAGCTAAGGTTCCACCAGAAACATAGCTCACACCAACTGGTAAACCATCATTTATAGTTAAATCTGTTAAATCCTGATTTCCAGTATTTTTTACAAAAATCGTATATTCTAGTGTTTCCCCTCCGCTAACATCTGTCAACGAAGCATCTCCATCTACAGTAACAGCCTTCCATATTTCTGCTGAAAATATAGGATCTACCGGAATATCAGTCCCAGTATCTCCACGCTCGTCGGGATCCGTAGGATTTTCATTATCCAATGGTGGAAAGGTTTCTGTTCCAGGATCAGCAGGAAGTGATTTTATTAAAGCAACGTTAGAAACAAATTTGACATCAGTCAGATTTGCATCAACTAAAATGCTGAAACTGACGGTTTCAGAAGCACCAGGAGCAATGTCAATATTTTCAAAAGTGATTACGCCTGAATTATTTACTCCCCCACTTCCAGCTACGTAAGTAGAATGTAATGGGATAGCATCGGTGATCAAATAATCTGTCATTGGCACGGTACCAGTATTTCTTACATGGATCGTGTATTGAACAGTTTCACCGCCTGAGACAGATGTCAACGATGCATCTCCCTCAATAATGTAACTTTTCCAGCTTTGGAAAAGAGGGGTTTCACAATCCTGCAAAATGTAAAATAATCTCACATTGGGAACAGCAGCAACAGAAGCCAAAGATCTTAATCGGATGGCTATTTCATCAACAGCTACACCTGGAGAAATTCTAATTTCTTCATTCAAGCCATTGTTAAACAGATCGACCAAGTTGACACTTCCCAGAACAGCATTGTCTAATGTTTCGTCGTAGACCTCAACTCCGTCTAAATAACCTATTATATCGATTCTGCCGAAGGCTCCAACATCTAAAACACCAGATCCAATACCAAGTTTGATTTTGAATGATCCGTTTGCATCTATAGTCTGTCTGAACTGAATGTTTTGCTGAACTGAGCCAATCACACTTAATGTACCCAAACTCAATTCAGAATAGTCGTCGTTATTGTTATTATCAAGTGCTCTCTCGGCATTGGTTACACCGTAACCTCCAACTGAACCTGCATCCACGCTAATTCCAGATCCCTCAAAGGATGTCGTAAATCCAGTTGCGCAAGCTTCAGCACCTGTATCATAGCATAAGCCATAAATATTGATGCTATTGTCTTGACCTAGCAATAACGCATCAGTATGATCTTCAATTGTAATGCTGTTATAATCAGCATTCGGCGTGATGGCCAAATAATATCTGCCTTGCGCGTCTTGCACGATTTTCACTTGATCGTTAAAACCAGCAAAACCAGTTGCACTTGTAGCAGTGAAAAGCGGAGTGCCGCTTGCATCGTTTGCGATTACATTGAAATAATGATTACCAAGAACGACCGTATTCAGTAGATCACTTAAAACAGCTCCTACGCTTCCACCCAAAAGTGCATCCAATAAACTGGCATCAGCATCTATTCTCATGTATGAAGTAGTTCCAGCTGGCACGATTACGCCAGATCCGAAGCCTAAGGTGATATATCCTGAGAATCCACCTAGTGGACCGATTACTCCTCCTCTGGAATTAATGGTTGCAGAACTGTTAAAATTACTATCGAATAAATTTTGAAGATTATCTACAAAAGATGCATCAATTAATTCATCAGCACATACAGGGCTCAAATAAGGAGGATCTGTAACATCCGGATCAGGACATCCATCAGAAATCCTACTTACACCATACAATCTGATTGGAGCACTTGTATTGATTGCTACGGTGGACTGAAGTCCGAAACTTACGCGGTCATAAACCACTCCTGGCTCAATTAAAAATTCCTGAATACCTCCGGAATTGAGAAGACCTAATAAATCCAGATTATTGATAAGTGAAGACTGAAGTGACTCATTGTAAACTTCCTGACTACCATTGTATAGAATCACACGGTATGATCCCGCAAGGTCTAAGTTTAGAATTCCAGCTTCTTCGAGCTGCACTCTGATTCGAAGAGCATCAGAATTTTGTGATTTGGTTTTGAAATAAATATTCTGATAAACTGAAGCTCCTACCCCAGCCACACCAAGGTTGATGGTAGAATAGTTTGAGCTATTTGCATCAAGCACATTTTGTGGGTTAAAAACTCCGCCTTTAGTGATATCCAAAAGATCCAGCGTAATGCCTGAGCCATCAATATCGGTAAAAGTAGCCTGCTCGCAGAGGTCAAATTCAGTTTCTCTACACATGCTGAATACTTGCATAGTAGCCGTATTTTCCACTCCGATTAAGGCAGTTAAAAAATGATCTATTCTGACAGATTGATACGCTTGGTTGGCAGTAAAGGCAATATAGAATCTGCCTGACTCATCCTGCACTACTTTCACATCCTGATTGCCAAAACCCGTTTGGCTGCTAGTAGTATAAATAGCATTCCCACCGGCTGTTTTTGGTGTCACCGTGAAATAATGATCACCAAGTGCTACATTTCCTAACAAATCTGCTAGATCGGAACCCAAACTTCCTCCTAGTAATGCATTCAATTCGTCATTTGCAAATTCTATTCGAACATAGGAGGTCTCTCCCGCTGCCACTGGTGCAGCGTATTTCAATTCGATATGACTACTGTAGGAGCCTAGTCCCAAAGCAGTTCCTGCACTCGCAGATAAAACCGCAAAAGAATCATTATTCACATCAACTGCATTCAGAGGAAAATTAGCATTTTCCCATTCCACTACTTCTCCTGCACAATCCGAACTATTAAACGGTGGGATGGTTTCGAGCGGTGGAGCAAATTCTGGATCAGGACATAAAGTCCCAAAGCGTTGAACGTCAAATAGTCTAATTGGAGAATTTGACAATGCACTTAGAGAAACCAAAGAATTATAGCCCACGGTTATCCTGTCAAAAGAAACTCCAGGTCCAAAAGGAAGAGTTACAGAATTACCATTTTGTAATAAAGTAAGTAGGTCGAGACCAGGTATGAGACCGCTATGTAAAGGGGTAACTAAAACCAAATCAGATCCATTGTAGGCTCGAACTTCAATACCATAAATCAGATCAGCTGTCAATGCAGCACTATTTAATATGCCCAGTTTTACTTTGAAATAATCCTCAGGAGCAGAAAGGGATTGAAAATTGATAATCTGGAACATAGATGCACCTAACCCCAGCGTACCTATGCTGATTTGCGAAAATGAATTCAAGTCAGCATCAATTGCATTCTCGGCATCTGTAACTCCAGCTCCTCCTAGATCCAGTAGGTCTAGCGCAAAACCATCTCCATCAAATGAAGTAAATTTAAACTCACCACAAGGGTCAACACCATTCAAATAGAATGCATTATACACATCTAGTGTAAACTCAGATCCTAATCCCGCTATAGACGTTGACCTATTGATTAACCGTATCCTATCATAAGCAGCTACAGGCTTAATCGCTAGAAAATAATTACCAACACCATTCTGAACTAGCCTTACACGATCTGTACCAAAACCCTGCGTGCTTGTTCTTGATAATACCGAAGAGTCGGTGGAATTTCTGGCTTGAATCTCTATCTCTTGATTTCCTAATAAAACTACTCCAAGTACATCACTTAGTAATTCTCCCAGGCGACCACCTAATAAAGCCTCTAAGAGGCCTTTATCAGCACTTATCCTAACATACGACCAAGTGTTGGCGGGTATTGTAGATGTAAATTTAAGTTCTAATACCCCCTCATATGATCCTAAACCTAAGGCAAAACCAGGACTTGCGGAGAGTCTCGCAAATTGTTCATTGTCAAGTAATGCATTTCCTGAATTTGAAACTCTGGAATTAGCAAAGGAAACACTAGTGGAGTTGACCTGATCTATTTGAGCAAGAACATTTAAGTCCACAATAAAAAACAGAAGCAAAAAAAAGCTTATAAATTTGAAAAAACATGTACTAATACACCTAGTTTCTAAAGCATCTAAACTATTCATTATCAGATATTTATTAAGAAATTTGAAATTCAAAAACAAAATACAGGAAACCTTAAAAACTAAAAATATAAGATAAAAAATCTAATTTTATTATTTAACATAATTGAAAAACAACATCTTCAAAACCACGGGTTAAACCCACAATTATTTCCATCCATAAAAGTCAAATGATGGTTAAAACGATAGGTAAAACAATTCAAAATATTTTCTGAACTAGTTAGAAAATTACCTATTAAAACGCCTTTTAAGTAACCCTTAAATCACTTTTTGAAGTAAATTAAAAGTAATGACAAACAAACATAATCATTTAAGGCATTAGGTAAAAATCATAACAAACCTCTGTAATTAAAGTGATAAATCTTGTTATTGAATTAACTATTTATGTTATCCAAAAAACTATAAAATCAAACCAAAAAAATAAATTATACTCAAACAGCTATTAGAAAAAAGCCAAAAATGAAGAAGCACATCAATTTTAAGTCAAACGCTAAGATGTATTACAAAAATGAAAAACAAAAATAATAATTTAAAAAATAAAAAATATAATTTTTCCAAGAATTGCAGAAAAAAAATTAGAAACAATTAAAACTAATGTGAGAACTTGTTGAGAAATCTTTAACTTCGAATTATTAATATATTGATATAATTTTAAGGCATCGTTCCACCAGATCATTTAATAAGAATAATAGATGAAACTAAGTTGTAAGGTTTAATTTAATCAACTTTTTTAGTCATGAAAAAGATTCTAACGAGGTAAATCTTTAAAGTTTACCAAACGTTACCGGAATGAATAATCCTGAATCGAGTTTTTTAAAGAGAAAAGGATGAAGGAAGGAGTAGTTTTTAACACGTGTATCTATTCTAATCAGCATTGGCTTCATTCAAAGAATAGGTTTCAATGTATAGTATGTGGGTTTAAGACTAGCCTTTAAAGTGGTGATGGAAAACATCAATATTTCGCTTAACAAATGGCTATTGGCTATCACATTTATAGGTGCAACCAAACAAGGGTTCACTTATAACTCAAACGACAGATGGAGTTTTCTCGCTAACAGTCCGCTTGACCTTTACCACACTTATCCACCGGAAGGTAGGAATAAGACTGATTATGGGCAAAAGAAAGGATAAATATAACCTTGAGGGAATGGTTGAGAACGATAAAGCAATTCTAACCAAAGCCACTGACGTTGAGAAGAAAGAAAGTCTCAGCCGCAGAAGTAGAAGATGAAGCCAGCAAAAAGAACTTGTGGATACCATAACTAAATGAACTGTTCTGGAAGATTTTTAAAACAAGAAACTGACCCAGAGTTGTAGATACTTTAAAATGAAAAAGATCGAAAATCTAAGAACAAAAACAGCCGAAAGCTCGCCAGAGACTTCATTTACTAATGATGCTGCACTACAGAACTATGAGAGTACAACGTGTTCAAAATTTGAGGATTTTATAGATGTGCATGTGGAAGAGCTATCAGGAACGAAAGAAAGAAGATTCAACCTCAAAGGAGGTCATACGGCACTAAGTAAGTTAAAAAGTCTTTTAAGAAAATTAAGAATAGACTTAGAAGAAAAGCTTCAGAATTGCCTTAATAAGTTATGCTATAAACTCAAAAAAAATATTTTGATGAAAGGTTCTTCGATAGCTTAGCTATCGGGAGGAAAACACCAATTAAGTCTAACCTGCCTATGCCGACAGGCAGGCGTCATCCCAGCATATCGGGCTGCAAGGGTCTTCCCAAGAAAGAAAAGAATAAGTTTCTACCCTTAAGTTAGTGGAGTATATATTAAAGGGATTCTAAAACATAAGAAAAACAACAACCGATTAGCGTATGAAACTGATTTTTAAGATATTATAAAATCCATTTAATAAGTAGCAACCTAAATCCTGTAAGATCTCTATTAAGTTCGGGATAGAACCAAGAATAAAAGGCTACTGGAATGATTACGTATATCAATAATATAAAAAAACCCGTATGAAAACCAAAATATTACTAATTGAAGATGATTACATTCTATCTGAAAATATAGAAGAAATACTTACAATTCACGGATTTGAACTAACTGCAACTTTAAACAAAGCGGAAACAGCAATAGAAGTGATTGAAGACAAAAAACCTGACTTAATCCTACTAGACATACAACTAAAAGGGAACAAGGATGGAATTGAACTTTCTGAAGAAATTAGAAAAAAAGTTAATACACCAATAATATTTTTAACATCAGCAGCAGGAAAAGAAATAATACACAGAGTAGAACATATTAATCCAGAAGGCTTTATAACTAAACCTTTTACAATGGAAGGTCTCATTACAAGTATTGAATTAGTACTTTCAAAGTATCGAAAAACAATAGAAAACAAAAATCAGGAAATAAGCAAAAAAGACGTAGCCTTATCTGAATTATATGTTAGAGAAAATGGATGGTTGAGAAAAATTATAATTGACGATATAGATTGGATTAAAGCAGAAGGAACCTACACGCAACTAAACGTCAAAAACAAGCAATACACGTTGAGAAATACCGTGAAAGAATTAATGAAAAAACTGCCTGCGGATCAATTTTCACGCGTACACAAATCCTATATTGTTAATCTAAAGAATCTTGATGCGTTAAATGCAACTATGGTAAAGATAAATGAGTGTGAAATTCCAATGGGAAAAATTTATTATCAAGAATTACTAAAAAAAATTAATAAAGTATCAAATTAAATACTGTGAGAAAAAGCTAAATTTGATATTATCGAATTAAGTAAATATATTCAACCATCGGAATTCCTTTCTGAAAATATTTCAATTTTAGAATCAAGATCTTTAATTTCAGAATTGATTAATGAGAAAATCTCTTTAGAGGACAAACGAGACTCAAAAATACCTTGTTCACTATTCACTATATTCATCAATCCAATAATATTCGCAACAGGTTTTCTAAACACGTGCGAAACTATCCATGGAGTACTTTTATCCACCCAGTCATTCTTGAGCAATTCAACAGATGAGTCTGTAATATCACTTAAGTAGATCAAGTGATTATTAGAAATAACATGTGGATCAAATTTCTTAAAAGATATTTCAAACACAAAATAAACAGATGGAGTTTGAAATTCAAGGATAATTTTTTTTGAGGCACGTTCAAAAACGGAGTCAATATCCATCCTAAAAAGAGCTATAATTAACATTAGATCTTCTTTTACAATCAATTTTTTCAAGTAAAGTACAAGTTCCAAATAAGAATATTGACTTTTATTAAAAAGCATAAACCTGTGAAGAAATCTATCATTGAAGACCACACGCTTAGTTGTAACGTCAATTTCTAAAAAATAGGAATTAGGAATTTCATTTAGTCTTTTAAAATTTTTAAAGGACTTCACAACGGAATTCCTTGCTTGAACAAATTTAGTTACGTTTAAACCAAAAACGACTACGCCCCTAATTACATTTTCATCGTGAATGGGATAACACATAAATTGAAAATACTCATTACCAATTCTTTCTTCGGAAATTAGCATTTCCTTATCCATAGTAGTTCGATCCCACTCATCTCCCTCTCCCATAAACTCAGCAATAGAATTTAAAAAATTACTGCCTTCCTGAAAACTATAAATAGACTCAATATCTGGATAACAGGTTTTGAAAGAACTATTTCCATGATATATTGACCCTTGCTTATCAAATACAAAAACAATAGAATTTATCTTGTCAATAAGCGAATTAAAATTATCATTACTGAAATTAATGAACATGAAATTATCTTTAAATATTATTAAAGATAACAGAGAGAAAAAAGACAATAAGATGGTTGCCCCAGGAATCTCATACCCATAGACATATGGAAAGTAAACCTGAAAAACTGCACCATAGATAGAAGGAATTAATAAACCAATAAAAAATAGTCTGAGCTTTCTAAAATTTACAACATTGGCTACTAATGCATATGCAATAATACAAAGGCATATTATAACAACGAATGCGATCCAGAAACGCATTATTATATCTAACGATCCCTCACGAAAACCCAAGACTAGTCCAAAGGTTTTAGATTCAAGAAATAATCGAGGACTAGGAAATGAAATATATGTGACAAAACAGAACATACTTATTGAATAGAATAAAATTCTAATCCAAAAAAAATGTTTAATAATCAATAATTTTGCTTCATAAATAGAGTCTAATAAGAAAATTCCCAAAAATATCCAAAAGAAAGATAAATAGAAATCTACTTGACTTATAACATCTATCGAAACTGAAATTCTCAATAGAAACTCTTCAAATTGCCAACATAAAAGTGCAAAATTGAATATAAAAAACTTTCTCTCAAAGGATGTCTCTAGACCTTTGACCATTAACATTATAAATGTCAAAAGATTAATTATTATACTTAAAAATGTTAAATACGCAATTAAGGTCATGCTCTCAAAGTATCAATTCTAGTTAGATTCAAACTTATTTGTATAATTTACTGAAACTGCTTTGACAAAGTGATTAACTACCCGTATCACCTTTTCGTTTTCCATTGGCTTACAGATATAACAATCCACTCTAGAATATGCCAAAGCCTTCGAAATATCGCTTTGATTAATCGAGGAGGAGTGCATAATCACTCTGATTTTTTTTTCGGGATCGTATTTATTTAGTAAATCTAAAAATTCCCACCCATTTATCACGGGCATATTTATGTCCAACAAGACCTTCAAACGGTTTCCGGCTACCTTATTATTTAACAAATCCTTAATATGATTGAGACCTTCCTTCGGACGAGTAAAAGAAGTGATTGTAACCATTTCCTTCGAATCGAATGATTTCTCTAGTAAAAATTTTGACAGTAAAATTGAAACCGGATCATCATCAATTAAGATTATCTCTGTGTTCATTATAATTATTTAAATATTATAAGTAAATTATTTTATGGCTGATCTGGTCTCTAGATTCTGACCCATAGCCATTCTTTAAAGCTGGTTTAACCCTTAAGTTAATGGAAATATGGTTCTTATTAGGTTTAAATACTAGTTGGCAAGTAAGCAGGTGGCTAATTAAGACTGAATATTAGACTTCTATGACAGGAGTTTATCTTGAGGCCAGACTTTCACTTCCTACCTTCCATTAAATTCGTGGTAGATACTTAAAGTTACAACCAAATACGACTATGTGCAAATCATAAAATCAAAGAAATAGCTTATGTAATTCGAATACAATTATACGCCTTACAATCAACAAAAAATGACTCGGTGTTTATGGGAAGTTTAATGAAGCTCCTAAATATAACACTAACACAACCATGGATAACCAATTTTACGTCAATTGAAAGAAATCAATATTTAAGAATATCCAAATAAACCGTATCAAATCTAACCGTTTTTTTTAAATATAATATTTATTATAAATTTTCTAAAAAATATTACATATAAAATCGCACCTTAATTTCAACAGTATACAAGCAAGCCACTTCCTAAAAAGCCTTACTTTTTCAATAAATGAAAAGACTCTCTTTCCTTACCCCAAATTATTTGAAGAATGAAATTACCAGAAGGATAGCTGGTCATATCAGTAATTATATATTTATTAACCTCACCTGTAAAGTTAAAATCTACAATTTTGAGCAAACTCCCTTCTCCTGAATAAAGAACTAGAACCGCTTCAATATTGCCATCTTTTTCTTTAACAATAGTGATCTCATTTTCAAAATCATTAGGGTAAATCCTAAAGTTTTCATTTGAATTGGATGCGATTTGAAACCTAACAAGTTGAGATATAAATCTGCTATTTCCAAATTTATTCACCACTTCTAACCTGTAGTAATTATTCCCTGTAAGTGGATGAAGGTCGATGAAGCTGTACCTATCAATATCGTGTGAAGAGAATGACGCCAACTCCACGAACTCTAGATCAAAGCCTGCTCTGTTCAACTTGATAGTTTCACTTTCATGTATTCCTGCAAAGCTCCAATCTATTTTAACCTGGCCTTTATTGATTTCTATAGCCTCAAAGCTCAATAGAGAAACATTTAAAATTCTGGCTACGGAACTCAAATTCAATCCCATAGGCTCAGCGGGACCACATCCTTCTGTTGGAACCCAGTTCAAATAAAATTTGTAAGAATCTAACTCATCTCTAAACTCCAGTCCCGTCATTGTTAGATTACCATTATCTACTTGGTAAAGAATATCTCCTATTGTATCCCCATCCTCAAGTTTTGTGACCATCAGTTCATCCAAATACCATTCAAACTCTCCATCCCCTGTCCAATCAAATAAATTTGGATTGAGTGTAATAGGGTTCTCTCCTTCTAAATAGGTGTATTTACCGTCTTCATCTATCCCTATTTGACCGGAAGGTTGAATACTGTAATTCGCAGCAGTTGGAATTGGATTTACTTTAACTTTAAATCTGGAAGGATCGCTCTCGGTGGGACAATAAGGTCCCTCTGATTTTACAAGAAATTCATAATCACCATGAGGAAGATTATCCGGAGTAGTATAAGCATCAGCTGTTCCCATAGGAACTTCAGTACTTGAATCTAACCGGTACCAGTTTAAATCACCACCTGCTTTGTTATTGGGAGTTACCGTAACTGTTTCACCTTGACAAATAACAAATTGTCCCTCCACAGGAATTGTATCAACTCCAGGTCGAATAGGCGCTACTGTCGCTCCACTGATATGCAAACTCCCTTCCAGTACCCCTAAACCAACTAGAGAAGACATTCTGATACCTATTTGATCTATGGGAGAAATGTCACTACTCACTGGGAACTTAAAAAACTTATCGGAAGCCAATAAGCCCAGCACATCTAACTCTAAGAGCGAAGAGGCAGAAACTGAACTTACTTCTGCTCCATTGGAATACATAATCAAGTCTACGTAATTCAATAGTCCCAAATCCAGCAACGATTCTCCGGTTGCCATGCTTATAAGAATTTCATTTCCTGGTTGTACAGGGGAGTTGAAATAGATCAGCTGCTCCATAGAACCTGCAAGTCCGACTACGCCTAAGGATATCTCAGAAAATGTACTTTCCAAATCATCGTCTATCGCCAAGTTCAAAGATTCTACCTGACTATTCAATCCCAATGCATCCAAGGTAATTCCACTGCCATCAAAACTCGTAAAGGCAGGTTGCAAATCACATGGATCATGTTCAAAGTAAAATGCGTGATAAATGTCTAGGGTGTATTCTGAACCTAATCCTACGACAGCGAGTGCTTGATTTGTAATCCAAATTCTATCGTAGTCTGAAGTAGGACTGACAGCCAAATAACTATTTCCAAATTCGTCAATAACTAACTTAACCAAATTATTATCAAAGCCATTCAAACTAGAATTTGGAGTCATGACAGAACCAGAAGAGCTTCGTGCTTCAATGAGAATGTTCTGACGTCCAATTAAAACAGATCCTAATACACCGTTGAGAAAATTACCAAGACTTCCTCCCAATAAAGATTCTAATAACTTTTTATCTCCATCAATCCTGATGTAGGTTGTGGTATTTGCAGGTACAGCATCATCGAATCGTAGTTCTATCTTTGCGTTGTAGCTCACCAAACCACCAGGACTTGCATACAACCTGCTATATGCTCCATTATCAGCATTTGCATTGTTAGGATTTTTAACAGTAGGCACACAACCTGACAGGATAAAACCACCACATGGGACTACTTTATTACCAGTTAACGGTATGGTATTAGTCGCATAAACAGAACTTGCTGCCAATGAAGAACTCTGAATTACGCCACAAAATATAAGGCTTAAAAAAAGACTATAAGCTTTATATAAATTAAGATTGCTCATTTAAAAATTGTTCCGAAAGAACTAAGCTAATCACTTTATTACCAATTAAATTATTAGATAAAACAAAGGTTATTTTAATGAAAAAAATGCAGTATTTAATACAATAATAAGTATTCAAAAATTGTTTACCAAAGTATTTATTATAAGTATAAAACAAATGATATCATATACCTATATCACAATAACAAAAATTAGTCATTGGATAACAAAAAAGAAAAGGTACTACTATTAATTTAATGGAAGGCAGGAAGCGAAAGTCTGTCCTCCAGCTAAACTCCTGTTATAGAAGCCTGATATTCAGTCTCAATTACCCCCCCCCGCTTACTGACTCACTAGTATTTAAACCTAATAAGAACCATAGTTTCCATTAACTTAAGGGTAGAATCTCATTTTTTTCCTTTGAGTGTTTTTAAAAGCATCTTAGCCACTGCCTCTGAAGAACCTGGATTTTGACCTGTAATTAATAAGCCGTCTTTTACCACATAGGACGCCCAATCAGCTCCTTTGGAGTAATGAGCGCCATGTTTTGTGAGTTCATCTTCTAATAAAAACGGAACCACGTTGGTTAACTTAACCGCCTCTTCTTCGGTATTTGAAAAACCCGTAAGGTTTTTGCCTTTCACAAGCGCTTCTC